>Ga0299906_10000054_pt1 | contig 107609 bp, 98 predicted proteins | sample RVTome_14_FD_200259 | JGI IMG/M metagenome (GOLD analysis project Ga0299906, IMG submission 200259) | Soil microbial communities from uranium-contaminated site in the Upper Colorado River Basin, Wyoming, United States - RVT145D125 (version 2) ...
TTGCGCAGCGCCTGCGCCACCGCCACCAGCGTATCGGCCTGGATTTCAGGCGTCTGCTCCGGCCCCACGATCGTCAGCGGCGCGTCGGGGGGCAGATGCAGCGCGATCCGCAGCGCCGCCAGGGCCTGCCGGTGCTCCAGCCGCGCGCCGTCCAGCGTGGTGCGGCTCCGAAGCAGGGCCAGCTCCGATTGCAGCAGGTCGTTCTCCCCGATCCGTCCGACCTCGTAGCGGCCCTTGTTCAGGGTGTACAGGGTGTCGTTCACCGCGGCGTTGTTGGTCGCGGTCGCCAGGGTCACCTCGGCAGCGTAGACGTCGAAGAACAGGTCGGCGGTCCGGAGCGCGATGTCCTCCCGCGCCTCGCGGAATTGCCGCTCCGCCAGCTCGGCACGGACCGGCTGCTCCCGCCCGTTCCAGCCGGTGATGTTGGGGCGCAGAATCGGCTGGCTGATCCCGAACGTCACCGGGCGCGAGCGCCAGGTCTTGATCTCCTGGGCGCCGGTGATCGAGAGCCTCGAAAGCTGGGACTCGACGAAGAAACTGCCTCCGGTGAGGGGCAGCGCCTGCTCCAGCCTGGCGTTCATCGACGTGGTGGTCTGGTCCAGGGGCAGGAAGAGGGTGCTGCCGTCGGGCTGCACGACCGGGATGATCGAGCGGTCGTACGCCGGCAGGTTTCCGCTGAGGGACAGTTGAGGCAGCAGCCGGCTGTGGAATTCGCGGTCGCGCGCCCGCGCCGCGTCGCGGGTGGCTTCCGCCGCGCGGGCCTGGAGGCCGCGCTCCAGGGCCATGGCGACCACCTGCGCAAGGGTCATCGGCTCCTGGGCGCGGGCGGGGACTCCGGCCCAGCACGACACGAGCGCCGCGCCGAGCGCGGCGCGGCGGAGGGCACAATGGGACATGGGCGTCACTCGTAGCGAAGGCAGACCACCGGATCCTGTCGCGCGGCCCGGTACGCGGGCACGATGCCGAATCCGAGACCGACGGCGAAGGAGACTCCGAAGGCGACGACGACCGAGAGGTACGAGACGATGGTGGTGATCCCGGCCGCCCGCTCGATGCCCAGGCTCAAACCGATCCCGACCAGGATCCCCGCCACCCCGCCCGCCACGCTGATCAGCACGGCCTCGGACAGAAACTGCAGCAGGATCTCCTGCTGGGTGGCCCCGACCGCGCGGCGGACGCCGATCTCGCGGATGCGCTCCAGCACCGAGGCCAGCATGATGTTCATGATGCCGATCCCACCCACCACCAGCGAGATCGACGCGATCGCGCCGAGCACCACGTTGAAGATGGTTTTGGTGCGCTGTTCCTGCCGGAGCAGCAGCTCGGGAATCGAGATCTCGAAATCCACGACCGCGTTGTGCCGCCGGGCCAGCAGGCGCTGACTCACGTCGGCCACCGCGGCCACGTCCCGGGAGTCCTCCACCCGGACGATGATCCGGTCCAGCTGGTGCAGGTTGGTGCGTTCCGCCCGCTGCTCCGGCGTCTCGGCATCGGCCTCTTCCGTGTTGGTCACGGTGACCTCGCGCGAGGCGATCTCAACGTCCTGCTGGGTCAGCTGGGCGCGGTCCCGGAAACGGCCCAGCATGGTCCGGATCGGCACGTACACGTCCATGTTCGCGTCCCGGATCCCCAGACGGGAGGACGTGGCTGCGCTGAAGCGTCGGTCCGCCAGAATCCCCACCACCGTCACCCAGGTCTCGCCCACCTTGATACGCTTGCCGAGGGCATCCTCGGTGGTGAAGAACCGGGTGCGGACCCCATGGCCGATCACGGCCACCGCGCTGCCCCGCAGCACCTCGAGCGCCGTGAACCAGCGCCCGCGGCCCAGCTCCAGATTGGTGAGCCGGAAGTAGGTCGTGTCGACCCCGACCACCTTGCCCGAGCGGCGCAGTCCCTCGCGTGTGAGCGTCGTGTTGAGGACGACTTCGGCCGCCACCACGTCCACCGCCGGCACGATCCGGGCGATCGCCTCGGCGTCGGCGTAGGTCAGTCCGGGGGTGAACCTCTTGACTTCCTTCTCCGAGTCCTCGCCGGCGGCCTCTTCCTTCTGCTCGATCAACGGCGAGATCACCACGTTGTTGGAACCAAGCAGCCGCATCTGCTCCAGGATCTCCTGCTCGGCGCCCTTGCCGATCGCCAGCATCGCGATGACCGAGGCCACCCCGAACAGAATGCCCAGAGAGGTCAGGGACGCGCGGAGCTTGTTGTGCTGGACCGCTTCGATGGCCGTGCGGAGCCCGAAGGTGAGGTACGCGCCAACCTGTCCCCGCCAGCGGGCGAGGACCTCCCGGTCGATACGCACCGGTCAGTCTGGCAGGGGCGCCGAGTCCGCCGGGGCCGGCCGGGGAACCGCAGTATCGCCGCCGGCGGTTGGGGCGTCCCGCCCCGTCAGCCGCTCGAGCTTGACCCCGCTCGCATCGGTCGGCACCGAAAGCAGCACCTCGTCGCCCTCGTCCAGTCCCGCGAGGATGATCACCGCGTCGTCGTTCATCGCCCCGGGGACTACCTCCTGCTTGCTGACGCCTCCGCCGGCCTTCCGGTACACGAACGCGATGCCATCCTCGCTGTTGAGCGCCTCGAGCGGCACCGACAGCGCGTCAGGGACCTTCAGCGTCTCGATCGTGTTGCCCGTCGTCATGCCCGGCCGCAGGGTCGTGTCGCTCTGCTCGATCCGCACCCGCACCTCGAAGACCTTGGCGTCCTGATTCGGCCGCTGCTCGCCCACGTTGGCGACGCTGGTCACCGTCCCGCTGAGCTGCTTGGTGGGGTCGGAGTCGAGCGTGATCCGGACCGGTTGCCCTACCGCGACCTTGCGGACGTCGATCTCGTTGATGTAGGTGATCGATTCCATCTGGGACAGGTCGGGAAGCGTCGCCACCGTGGGATCCCAGGAGCCGATCTGGGAGCCCGTGGTCCGCTTCCGGCCGTTCCATTCCCTCACGTAGATCACCATCCCGGAGGTCGGCGCCTTGACGGTGAAGCCCGCCATCACGTCCTGCACGATGGCCACCTGGTTGCGCTGGCGCTGAAGGTCCGCGCCGACTTCGCGCATCTTGGCCTGGGCCTGCTCGGTCTTGGTCTTGTAGTCCAGCCGGGCCTGGATCAGGGCCCGCTCCGCCTTCTCTAGATCGATCTCGGCCTGCCGGCGAACCGTCGGCGCCTCGTAGACCGCCTGCTCCTTGGCCAGCCGCTTCTCCTCCAGCCCCAACTCCATGGTGCGGATCTCCTCCCGCGCCTTGGACAGATTGAGGGTGGAATCGAGCATCGCCTGCTCATGCACCGCTTCGGCCTTCTGGAGGGCCAGCGAGAACTCGTTCATTTTGTTGGACAAGGTCGAGCGATCCAGCTCCGCCACAACGTCGCCCTCCTTGACGATCGAGCCCTCGGGCACGATCGACGAGATTTTCATCTGGTACACCTGTACCTGCTGTGTATTGGCCGGACCGGTGATCTGCACGAATTCGCGCGCCCGGAGCTCGCCCGACGTGGTAATCGCCACCGTGAAATCGCCGCGGCTCGCCCGCCTGGTGAGCGACGAACCGTCTCCGGTACGGTCGCCGGCAAGCAGCAGAGCCCCCGGCACACCGAGGACGACAGCGGCCAGTGCGATAAGAAACCCGCGGGTGCGCAGGAGACGCATCACAGCTCCCCCATACGTTGTCGAAACCAAACCGCGATATGGCCTAACAAGATATGAGACACCTGGGCGTGAAGATCCGTTGCACTCTGGGCTCCCCGTGTCAAAAGGACACGGCGGCCGTGTCGCTCGGAAGCCAACCACCACCGGACTCCCCGCGTCAAGTGCTTGCCTCCGCTGGGCTTGGCCTTGCGGCCCGCTCAATGCGTTTCAGCGCCGCACGCCGCGGAGAGCGGCCACGTGCATCTCCTGCTGCTCGCCGCATCTCCCGTCGAGTGCTGTCGACGACCTGCTGCGAGGAGGATCTCATGCGCCGCTCCATCCCGATGGTGTTCGCCGGTTCGTTCCTGGGGCTTGGACTGCTCCTGCCCCTCCCTTCGCTGAACCCGGCTCCGGCGGCGGTGACCGGCTCGATCGTGGGCACCGTCCGAAGCGCCGGTACCAGCCCGGTATCGGGCGTGAGGGTGATCGCCGGCAACCGTTACTCGGCCGTGACAGCCGCCGACGGCGGCTATCGCATCGACGGGGTGCCGCAAGGCCTGGTCGAGGTCCACGTACGCTCGGTGGGGTACCAGCCGGCCAGCGATACCGTGCGAGTGGTCAGCGGAGGGACTGTTCGGCTGGACTTCACCCTGGTTGCCTCCGTGCTGCGCCTGGAAGAGAGCGTCGCGACGGTCGCCCGCGATGCCGCCAGCGTGAGCCTTCCGTTCTCGATCGGCCAGGTGCAGTCCCGCTCCGTGCCGCGCGGACGGTTCAACACCGAGGACTACAACCATATCGTCGACAACCCATGGCGCTCGCCGGAGCGCGATCCGCTCTCGACGTTCTCCACCGACGTTGACGCCGCGTCCTACAGCAACATCCGCCGGTTCCTCGGCAGCGGCACGCTGGCGCCCAGGGACGCGGTCCGCATCGAGGAGATGATCAACTACTTCCGCTATGACTACGCCGAGCCGCGCGGCGGTGATCCGGTGTCGGTCACCACGGAGGTGGCCGCCGCCCCCTGGAACGCGAGCCACAAGCTGGTGCTGATCGGCCTCCAGACTCGCCGCATCCCGATGGAGGAGCTGCCACCGAACAACCTGGTCTTCCTGTTGGACGTTTCCGGCTCCATGCAACCCGCCAACAAGCTGCCGCTGGTCAAATCGGCGTTCCGGCTCCTGGTCGATCAGCTCCGTCCCCAGGACCGGGTGAGCCTTGTCGTCTACGCCGGGGCCACCGGCCTGGTCCTGCCGCCGACCGCGGGAAGCGACAAGGAGCGGATCCTGGACGCCCTCCAGCGGCTCGAGGCCGGCGGCACCACGGCGGGCGGCGCGGGGCTTCAGCTGGCCTACAAGACAGCCCGGGAGACCTATCTGGAGGGCGGGAACAACCGGGTGATCCTGGCCACCGACGGCGACTTCAACGTGGGGCCCTCCAGCGACGCGGAGATGATCCGGCTGATCGAAGCCGAGCGCGAGCACGGCGTCTTCCTCACGGTGTTGGGCTTCGGCATGGGCAACCTGAAGGACGCCAAGCTGGAACAGATCGCCGACAAGGGCAACGGGCACTATGCCTACGTCGACAACCTGATGGAGGCGCGCAAGATCTTCGTCCAGGAGCTCGGAGCGACCCTGCTGACGGTCGCCAAGGACGTCAAGCTCCAGATCGAGTTCAACCCGCGGAAGGTGGCCGCGTATCGCCTGGTGGGCTACGAAAACAGGCTGCTGGCCAACGAAGACTTCAACGACGATACCAAGGACGCGGGCGAGCTGGGCGCGGGCCACGCCGTGACCGCCCTGTACGAGATCGTCCCCACGGGCGTGCCGCTCGACGTGCCGCTCGGATCGGTGGATCCGCTGCGCTACCAGGACGACGCACCGCCCAGTGGCGGGCCGATGGGGGGCGGGGCCGGCGAGTGGCTCACCGTCAAGATCCGTTACAAGCCGCCGACCGGCGCGCGGAGCCTGCTGCTCTCTCATGTCGTGCGGGGTGAGGTACGGCCATCGGAGAACTTCCGCTGGGCCGCGGCGGTCGCCGGTGTCGGGATGCTGCTGCGAAACTCGGCGCACAAGGGAAACTGCAGTTGGCCCGCCCTGCTCGACCTGGCGCGCGGCGCGCGAGGCCGGGATCGCGAGGGATATCGCGCCGAGTTCCTTCGCCTAGCCGAGACGGCGCAGGGCCTGACCGCTTCCCGCTGAGGCACGGGCTCGTTTTGTTCAAGCCGAGGTTGAAGGGGACCGTGATACTCTTGGCAATGCGGGCGCACCGATCGATCGCGCTGGGGGGGCTGCTGATGGGGCTCGCCTCCTGTACCTCCGCGCGCGGCCTGGGGCCCTGCCTGGGGGCCGAGGACGACCCCAGCGCCGAGTGCGGCGTGCTCACCGTATGGGAGAACCGCGATGCGGGCGCAGGGCGCCGCATCGGGATTCGCTACATGGTGCTGCGCGCCAGCCGGCAGCCCGCCGAGGAAGCCCCAGTCTTTCTGCTCGCCGGCGGGCCGGGCCAGGGAGGGACGGGGCTCGCCGGGCTGGCGCGAGGCGCGCTGAGTCCGGTCCGCGAGACCCGCGACATCGTCCTGGTCGACCAGCGGGGGACCGGCGGCTCGGCCCCTCAGCTTTGCCGGAGCGATGCCGCCGGCAACCCCGCCGTGGCGTTCGGCCACCTCTTCGCTCCTGGACATTTCCGTCGCTGCCGGGAAGAGTTGGCGCCCCAGGCCGACCTGGCCAGGTATACCACCGACGATGCCGTTGCGGACCTGGACGAGGTTCGGGAGCACCTGGGCTACCGGCGGGCGATTCTCTGGGGCGGCTCGTACGGAACCCGCCTGGCGCAGGCCTACGCCCGCCGCCATCCTGAACGGGTCCTCGCGATGGTTCTGGACGGAGTGGTTCCGCTCGACTTTCGCGCCCCGGCCACCTATGCGCGCACCTTGCAGCAGTCGGTGGACCGTTTGCTGCGCGAGTGCCGCGAGCGCGCCGGATGCCGCGATTCGTTCCCCGCGCTGGACGCGGACTTCGATTCCGTCGTCGCCCGGCTGGGCCGGCAGCCCATGCCTGCCCGCGTGAGGCCTGACTCGGGGCCGCCGGTCGCGGTGACCCTGACCCTGGGCGATTTCGGCTACGCCGTGCGGGGGATGCTCTATTCAGCCGAGCGGCGGCTCGATTTGCCGGCGATGATCCATGATGCCGCCGCGCGGGGCGAGCTCAGCGGGTTCGCGCAGCGCTATTGGCAACGGGAGCTGGACCTCGGGAACTTCGCGTTCGGGCTGCACCTGTCCGTATTCTGCACCGAGGATGTCCCGTTCATCAGAGACGCCGAGGTCGCGGCCCTCATTGCGGGCTCGTTCATCGGGAGCTACCTGATCGATGAATACCGGCTCGGCTGCTCCGAATGGGGCCGCGGGCGGGGAACACCCAACGCACACCAGCCCCTGACGGCGGCCATTCCCACCCTCCTGCTTTCCGGCTGGTTCGATCCGGTCACTCCGCCGGAAACGGCGGAACGGGTCATGCGGACCCTGTCGAATAGTCGGCACATCGTGGACCGGACGGCCGGCCATGGGGCGACTCGGCGCTGTGCCCTGCCTGCGGTGCTGCACGTCCTGATCCGGGCGAGTCTGGAAGGCCTGCCGAGCGTGTGCGGTGAGAGTCGAGCGGGCCGGGAGTCCCGGCCCTGACGAGCCTGTTTAGAGCACGGTGGCGGCCGGTTTCTCGCGGGCGGCGTCCCACGAATAGCCCCCCGCGCCGAGGGCTGCCAGGCTGAGGGCCGCGGCGAGCAGCGTCAACTCGAACTCGACGCCGCCGGGCGCGAAGAACCCGCCGCTCAGCTTCACCACCAGAATCGCCACCGTCATGTTCACGGCGAGCAGCAGTGCCGCCCAGCTGGTGTAGGCCCCGAGGATCAGTGCCAGGCCACCCAGCACCTCGACCGCCGTGACGACCGGCGCGGCCAGCCCGGCAAGGGGAATGCCGAGCGAGGTGAAAAAGGCGGTCACGCCGGCGAGCTTCATGACGAAGAGCTTCTGACCGCCGTGCATCACGAATACCAGGCCGACGACGAGCCGAAGCGGGAGCATCCCCCACGCGGGGACGAGGGTGACGCGGCGAGGAGCCATGGCGACCTCCGGGAAGTTCGCGGGCGTTCGGAAGGAAACGAGCGGAAATGGGCCCTGGTGGATTCGAACCACCGACCGACGGATTATGAGTCCGCTGCTCTAACCACCTGAGCTAAGGGCCCCGATCCTTACACCACAACAACTTAACCCGCGAACCTGACCGGCACGAGAGCCGCGGAAAGCCCCACCATGGGACAGACCGTGGGACTTCACGCCGAGCGCGCCTCGAGCAGCACCCGCGCCAACGCCACCGCGTTCTCACCGCGGTCCTTCTGCATCGCGTACCGTCGCGTCATCGCCGGCGTGGCGTGCCGCATGGTGCGCTGGACGCTCGCCTCTGTCTGTCCCGCGTTCACCAGGAGTTGCGCCGTCAGGTGTCGCAGGTCGTGCAGCCGGAGCGTCCCGTCCGCCCCAGCGGCCCGCAGCGCCCGCTTCCAGTAGAGCCGGAGCCACTTGTAGGCAACCGGCGCCGGCACGGCCGCCACGATCCACGGCCAGAGCTCCGGATCGACGTGCAGCACCGCCGCCGAGCTCGCGGTCTTGGTCCCCGGAATGCTCACCGTCTTGGTGATCGGGTGGAGGTCGGTCTCTCGGAGCCGGAGATACTCGCCGACCCGGAGGCCGAGGGCGACCAGGGCGACGAATGCCGGCCGGACGTGCGCCTCAGCCGCCTCCACGACGCGCCAGAACGTCGGCACATCGAGGTCGGGCACGCGCTCCCGCTCCGCCCGCTTGGGAATCGCCTTCATGACCGCCCGCCGGAGCGGGGCGTAGACGTCGCCCAGGTGGACGGTGAGAAACCGTGAGACCGCGCGGCGCATGTGGTTCCAGTCCGACCCGCTCGCGTCCTCGAGCCAGCGGCTCGCGAGCACCTTCCAGTCGACCGCCTGCAGCGCATGGACCGGCGCCGCCTCGGCCACCACGCCGAACCCGCGCAGCTTCCGCATGGACACCGCGTAGCGCTTCACGGTCTCGCCCGGCTCCGCGTCACGCCCGAGCCACCGGTCGACCGCGGGCCAGAACGCGACCCCTTCGGGTGAAGGGTTGAGCCCCGCCAGGAGCGGATCCAGCGTGCCCGCCCGGTCGGCGTCGAGGACTTGCGCGACCGTCACCTGGTGCGCCTTGAGCGCGCTCAGGACGTCGAGCCGGCCCCGCTCCGCCAAACGCTCCAAGCAGGCGAGGACGTTGCGGAACCCGGCTTTCGTGGTGGCCCCGCTGGCCAGACCGAGCCGACCGACCGGGGGCGGAAAGACCCGGTCGATCTTGTAGGAGCCCCCTGCTGACATTCGGTGCGCCATTACGCCTCCTCGCTTTCAACGGACGATCGACAGGTGCCCGCGGCGGTCCAGTGAGGCGCCGTACCATGGCATGAGCTCATCACTCGCATCGGGCCGGGGTGAGTTGCACAAGGGTCGTCCGGCGCCTTGTGTCCACCCCTCACTCGTGGTGCTTCCTCAGTTCGCTTTGCCATTCCGTCCTCCTCCGGCATCCCGCCGGGATGAGAGATAGACGGGAATATACCACATGTGTACTACCCTTGGCAAGTCGCTTCTGGTATACCAGATTGGGGGTATGCCGACTGTCTTTCGTCTCGCCGAACTCCTGAAGGTGCGGGGGATCACCCAGTCTGAACTGGCGCGCCAAGCCGGGGTCAGCTTCCAAACAGTGAACCGGCTCTGTAACAACACGACCGGGCAGGTCTCGCTCGCTACACTTCACAAGCTGGCGGGCGTCCTCCGTGTCGAACCCGGGGACCTCCTTCGCCGGCAGAACAAGGGCCGACGGTAGGCATCTCCTCGTGGCGCGCACCCCCCAACAGATTCTCCATCTCATCAATGACTCCGGATACCCCCTGCAGTTGGCCTTGCAGGAGGTGGTAGAGTCTCAATGGCCTGCCGTGCGCGCGTTGCCCGAACTGCACTGGCACAACGAGGCGAGGAACGTCGAGGGCTGGCTCGATCTTCTGATTCCGCACGATAGGAAGCGTTTCCTGATCAGCGTGAAGCGCCTTCTTGAGACTGATTGGGCCTTTCTTGACACGGAAGAAGGAGCAACGGAGACTACCGAGGCTCGTCTCTACTCGTTTGGGCTGAAGCGAGACGGGATTGGCTTCTGGCAGAAGGTGCGCGTGTCGCCAAGTTCTCGGCACGGCCTCTTCATGGCCATGCCCGGAAGTCGCGATCGTCAGAACCGCCTTCTTGAAGCAGAGGCAAGAATGCTTCTCGCTGCCGTGGAAGCGTTGTCGCAGACCGAGGAGCGACTGCCTCAACCCCAATGGCCCCCCTACCCAACGCGGCTGTATATCCCTGTGATTGCCACAACCGCGCGCCTCCATTCCTACGCGCTCGCACGTGGGCAGGTCGATTTGGCCACCGGGAAGGCTGCGCCCGGTGGGCTCCAGGGCACCTCGGTCAGTGTCGTCAGAATGACAAAGGCTTTCCTCGTTCCTGGCGACACGTCCGAGATCAAGAGCCTCGCCCAACTGGCACTGGAGCAGCTCCGTACCGTTTTCGTTGTGGAGGCCCCTCATTTGACTGAGTTCATCCGCTGCTTTGACCTCGCCTACTAGAGTGCGTTCGCGAAGGGTCCGACCTTTGACTGTCAACCCCCCTCCGAGTCGAGGAAGTACTTCTTGGCCGTTTGAACCGCTAACGCCCTCAGAACCTCGAAAGACACAGATCCACCCTTCTCCGCGACAACCTTCCTGATACGCTCCCAGACCTTGGGGTTCCTGATGTTGTTGAGGAAGTCGTGGCCGGCCGCGGTCATCCGCGAGATATCTGCCGTGTGGATGCGCTCGCCCGCCAGTTCTCCTCTCATGATGTTCGCTTCGACCAGCCCCGCATCGTCGAGGAGTTCTATGTGTTCCAGAAGTACGTCCCGGTCCTTCTCCGGGAATCGAAGCACCGGCTCCTGGTTCGCTGGTGAGGCTTCAACTTGGATCAGTATCTCCCGGATCAGATTGTCGTCGCGCTTCAATGGAGCCCCCCCTGGCTTGTGAGATGCCGAGAGCGTAGCGCCCTCCGCCGGACGGGGCAACGCGCAGCCCCGGAACCCACAGGAATCGGTTGCCCTTTCCAGCCGGATTCGAGCGGTCACGTGGGAGCTCTCCGGTCATTGTGAGCCTCCTCAGTAGGGCCGATACTCATACTCCCCACCGGCCACCAACGCGCGCGCGTCGACGGACAGCCTGTAGAGCACGCCCCCGCCGCTGATCCGCTCCAGCTTCACCAGCCCGGCCGCGCGCGCCTCCTCATCCGTCGCCGGCCAGCCCGGGACGGTCCCGTCCTTGAGGCCGGGCCACTTCACGTTCGGTACCATGCGCCCCTCCAGGGTTACGCCGCCGCGACCTTCGCGTCGGCCGTGCGAATGATCGTGAGCCGCTTCTCCGGTGGCAGCGGGTGGCCCGTGAGCTCCGCCGCCAGGATCCGCCCCTCGGCCTCCGCCGCGAACACGCGGCCCGCCTGCACGCGAAGCGCCGCCCGCGGGCCCGCGTCCATCTCGTCCAGCGCCGCGAGCGCGCGCCGGGCCGCCTCAGCGACCTCCGGCTTTCCCGCCGCTCCGTCCTGCAGCCGGCCCACCGCCGTCGCGATCCCGTCGGCCAGCAGGTCGTCCCCGTCCCGGACCGCGTGACGCGCCAGGTCCTCGAGCCCGCGGAGCCCTTCGCGCGCCAGCCGATCGGCCAGGGCCGCGGCCTCCACCGGCTTCGCTCGGGCGGCCTGGAGCCGCCGGGCCGCGGGGTTCCAGGCGATCAGCGCCGCCTCGGCCTCCGAGACCCGCTCGGCCATCTTCGCGAGCACGGGCTCCGCCTCCGCCAGTGCCGCCCGACGCAGCTACTCCCTCTCGGCAACGCGGTACTCCTCCGTGAACCGTCGATCGCTCAGCGCCTCGATCTTGACCGCGGTCCGGGCCGTGAGTTCCCGCAACGTCACCGCTGCCCGCTCCTGTGCCACCGCGGTGTACTCGAATGTGCCCGGCTTGGGCCGAATGCCTGCGTCCATCGTCTCCTCCTCGGTTGGGCGCCCCACCGGGCGCCGGTCGGTTACGCCCAGGCGACCCGGACCTCCTGGAATCGTGCCCCGCGCCCAAGATCCTTCACCAACATCATCAGCGCGTCGGCGATATCGGGGCTGTGCCCGATCCGGTTCTTTGTCTCTTCCTTGGGTTCCAGCTGCAGCTTGCCGCCGGGCGTCTCCACGTAGCGCAATGCGAGCAGCTCCTCGATCATCCCCTCGTCGGGCGGGAGCGCGATCGCCCCGTCCTCGAGCACCCGGCGCAGCCGCCACGCGGTCGCCATCCGCGCATTCAGAAACCGCGCCTGATCCTCCGGATCCGGGGAGCGACTCGCCATGAACTCGTCGACCGCCAGCCCCCGCTCGCGTGCCCGGTCCACCACCGGTCCCCCAACCCCGATCGCGTCCACGATCAGCCGGCCAGGGCGCAACGGACCGTGGACCCGCAGCGACGCGTTCGGGTCCGGCCCCGTGCGGAGCGCCCCCATGCGGTCCGGCCGGATGGCCCCATACGTCGCCTCCGACCACGGCCAGATCCGCATCCCCCAGGCGGCGAGCTGTTCCAGCGTCCGGTCCAGCGTCTCCATGGTCGAGCATTGCCCCCAGGTCGCCAGGTGCCGCACGATCGGGCCATCGCGGAGTGCCAGGCAGCTCCGATCCGGCCCGAAGCGCGCGACGTCCAAGGCCGCGAGCAACCGCCGAGACATCGTCGCCGCCGTCTCCAGCGCGCCCGCATGCCAGCGCTCGATCGCAGCGTCGATCCACTCCCGGGCCAGCAGCCCCTCCCCGACCTCTTCGCTGAACTCGCCGAGCACCGTCGCCCGGTAGTAGGCGCTCCCCGCGCCGTACTCCGCCCGCACGTACTCCACATGCGCCGCGCTCGGCCCGCCGGGGATCACTTCCCGCCCCTCCCGGAGGTTCGGATGGTCGAGCGCGGAGAGCGCGAGCGAGCTCCAGCGCGGGTTCCGGTGCATGTTGTACCACGAGCCCACCGGCGGCCCCGGGTTGCCGATGGCCAGGACCTGGTTCTCCTCGCCCGTCACCAGCGCCGTGATACTCTCCCAGGTCCAGCCCGGCACACCCTGCGCCTCGTCCACACAGACCAGGAGCCGCTGCTGGTGCCACCCGCGGAGCTTCGACGGGTCGGTCGTCACGAAGCCGATCGCGCGCGTCTCGCCGTGAAGCTGGAGGGCCTGCTGGTAGAGTTCGCCCGGCAGCCCGGAGCGGTGCCAGAGGCGCCGGATCGCACCCCACAAGAGCTCCCGGACCTGGCGATCAGACGCGGCGAGCGACACCACGAGCCCGCGGCGGACGTAGACGTGGAAGAGCACGATGACGGCAACGGCGTCCGTCTTGCCGATTCCGACGGCGGAGCGCACCGCGGCGCGCGGGTGCTGGCAGTATCGCGCGAAGATCTCCCGCTGCTGGGCCGTCGCGTTGAAGCTGAGCACCTTCTCCGCGAACGCGGCCACCTTCGCCACGGTAGGGGGGCCACGGTACGGCTGCAGGTCCGGTCCTTCACCGCGGGTGTGCGCCGCGTAGAACTCGCCGAGCTCCTCGCCGGCGCGCGCCTGGCGCCGGGCGATGTTGTCGAGCCGCCGCTCGGTCTTCAGGCTCACCCGGCCCGCCTGCGCTGGCGGAGCTGCGCCAGTTCCCGCTCGAGCTGGGCGCTCCGCTCCTCCAGTTCCTTGAGCCGGGAGGCGTCGATCGCGAGGGCGCGGCGCCTGAGTTCGACTTCCACCGCGCGCACGATCGCCCCCGCCTGGGCGCCTGGGATGCAGCCGAGCCCTGCGCCCCGAGCGGCCGCGTTGAGCCACTGCTCCGGCGCGTCAGGCTTGTTGAGGGGAGGAAGCGACTCGATGAGCGTGGCCGCTCGGGCCTCGCGGTTGGCCTGCTTCGCGTGGCCGCCTTCTGCGGCGTGCTCCCCGATGTCGGACTGATTCACAGCGTTCTCCTTGTCTCCAGCCAGGCCAGCACGTCCGCCTCGTACCATCGGACGGTCGAGTGCCCGAGCTGAACTTTGTGTGGCACCGTGCGCCGAACCCACGCCGCCGAGACTCGCCCGCCGATCAGCGCGGCGACCTGCGCCGGAGTAAGCAGCCGCCCGCGGTTGGGGGGCGGTTCAATCGAGGCGGGAAATGGGAGCACGGTCATCGGACCCCCACGGATGGTCCCACGGTGACGCGGGTAGCGTTCGGGATCTCGTGGGGTCCCAAGCGATTGCGGCCGGGGATATACGGACCCCCAGTCCGTTGCCGAGGTCCCTCACAGGCCGGACCAGCAACCGCTCGCGCGTCGGGTTGGAGCCAGGGGCGGGGGTCGGGAGGGGGGTAGATCATACTCCTTCCTCCTCCTCGATCGCGGCGCGTTCTTGTTGCTCCTCTGAGTGCCCCAGGTGGGACTGCAGGGGTGCACTGCAACTGCGGGGGTCTTTTAGACCCCCTGCAGTAATTGCAGTTGCAGCACCGGGGGGTCTTGCAGTGCTCTTGCAGTGGGCTTGCAGTCTTGCAGTGCCTGTAAGCGTGATGCGGTATCCTCGGTTGTAAGTCTCGACCAGTCCGAGAGTTCGGAGGCGCTTCGCGCCCAAGTAGAAGGACCGCTCGGGGATTGCAGTGGTCTTGCACCAGACGTTCGTGGTGGCCGTCTCTCCGCCGGGCTCCGTCAGGCGCCCAATTGCAGTAAGAATTTCGGTCTCGCGGGGGGTGAGCCGGTCCTCATCCGTGGGGCTCTCGGTCGCCACGATGCAGCTCTCACCGGTCGGGATCAGGTTGAACCGGAAGGGCGTGAATTCGGGGCCATCCTTCATCTTGGTGCAGCGGACCTCGCGGGCGCCGTCCTCGAACCGAATGGCCAGCATGACGTCCATGGCGGCTCGCCAGTTGCCGGATCCGCGTTCGAGCTCGCCGGCCTTCTGCGTGTGGTGGACCAGCAGGACGGCCCCGCCGGTCTCGTGGCGCAGGAGGTCGACGGTGGCTATCGCGAGGGAGGTGTCCCGCACGGTGTTTTCGTCGCCGCCAGCCATCGAACGGGCCAGCGTGTCGATCACCACGAGCGCCACGGGCCCGTCCCCGGCGCCGAGGACCGCGTCGCGCAGCGCCAGGCCGTCCAGGCGATTCAGGAGCTGGGGGGCGTCGCCGACGAACCCGATGTCGGGCGGCTCGCTCATCCACGCGTGCACCTCGCGCCACGCGGCCACCCGGCGCTTGAGCGACGAGAGGCCCTCTGCGGCGACGTACACGACCCGCCCACCCAGGACCTGACGCCCGAACCAGGGGCCGTCGCTCGCCACGGCCAGGGCCAGGGAAAGCGCCAGAAATGTCTTGCCGTCGCCCGGCGCCCCGTAGAGCATGGCGGCCGCGCCAACCGGCAAGACGCCGTCGACCAGCCACAGGGGATCCGGCAAGGCCGCCAGGTCGTCGAGGGAAAGGACCCGGAACCGCGCGAGTGCCCCCAGCCCGACCGCCGCCGCCGGCGTCAGACCCAGGCGGCACTCCAGGGCGTCCACGGCGGCGTCCGACGGCGGCGCAGCCATCACGGGACCGCCACCAGCACGCGGAGCGCGGCCCGGAGGTCAGGATCCAGCCGGAGGACGCGCACCGCCAGCGCGTGTTTGCAGCGGCCGGGGCGGGTCGCCGCGTCCCAACAGTCGCAGGCAATCATCCCATGCGGGGCGACCGTGACGCGGTGCGGCCGAGCGCCACCGCTCACGCGATACACCTGCCCCGCGAGGCGCTGGACCTCCAGGTGGATCGCCCGCGCCAGCCGGGCGGGATCGACGGCACGATCGGCCTCCGCCGCGGGCTCGGGAGCGGAGGCGGGAGCGGGCCCCACCGGGAGCGAACCGGCAGGCACGGCGCCTGGCAGCGCCCTGGGAGGAACCACCCGCCCCGGCCCATCGAGCGGCGCGAAGGCTTCCGCGGGGACGGCGCCGCGGCGTGTCATTCGAGCGCCTCCCGCTCGCCCGCGAACGGGCGGAGCCGGTGCACCGCCCGCTCGACCTCGCTGAGCAGCGCGAGCAGTGGCCCGGCGAGCCGCAGAAGGCGACTCTCGTCCACAGTTGGCGCCAGGCCGGCCCGGATCCGCGCGGCCGCGTCCTGCAGCTCCGCCGCACTCTCCTCGAGCGCCCGGGCCAGCGCGTCGGCGGCGGTCATTCCCCGAGCTCCCGCACGGCGGCCTCGAGGGCGACGAGGAACTCCGGCACTTGGTCGCTCAAGATGCGAAACCCCGCCGGCGTCGGTCGCCAGGTTCGGCCGGGCTTCCCCCGGCGGAACAGCCGGACGTCGAGGGCGCTGCGGTTCGGGACGAGCGCGACCCGGATGGCAGCCTCGCCCCCGGGGCGCGCGACGACCGCGACCACGTGGAACCCGTCCCCGCTTGTCTCGAGCGGATGTCCTGCTATGTTTTGAGTCACGCGGCCTCCAACTCCGTCCGCGGATTACGCGCCTTGCCGACCCCAGAGGGTGGTCGGCGGGCGCGGTCCTTTTTATGTGCCTGCGCTACGCGAGCGCCGGGAGCGTCATCGCCCGCCAGTCGGCGGTCGCGCCGCCGTGCGCCGTCACGAAATCGTCAATCGCGGTCTCATCCGCGAACCGGCGAGCGTCCGCGATCGACGCGGTTACTTCGATCCCGCGCGCCGCCGGCGCGTCTTCTGGCAGCGACGCGGTGATCAAATGCTGCGAGCTGCGATGCAGTGCGACGACCATGATGACCTCCTCTCCCAAGTTTCTTTTTTGCGCTACGTCTCCACCCGCTCACGCCGACGCCTGGGATCAGATCCACCAGCCTCGACAAATTGCGCCACTAGATCGGCGCGGAACCGCACGTGACCACCGACGCGCACGACCGCTGATCGGAGGGGGCCCTCTCGGCCGTAGCGCCAGACGGTCTTGAGAGGGATCCGGAGCGCCTCAGCGACTTCGCGCGGCGTCAGCAATGGTCCCACCACGAGCGCACTCCTTCGCGGGTGTAAACAAAAACGTGGCCCCCAGGAATCCCGCTCCTAGGGGCCACGAGGGCCACGCCGAGTTTTTTGCGAGCGGCCGCCGAAAGGCTGCGGCCAGCTTCAGCCAATATATGGTGCCTTCTAGGCCCCGTCAACGCCAAGGAATGCCCAACCAACTACATCCGCGCCCCGCTTCGAGTGGATCAACGGGCACGCTCGACGTAGCGGCGCACGCGCCCGAGTGCGTATTCGATCGCACCCTCCGCGTGCTGCAGCACCCGCTGGCCGTTCGCCCACTTCGCATGGGGCGGGAGTCGGGCGAGGGCACGCTCCTCGAGGTAGACTCGCTGGCGCGGGGAGACCCCGCTGAGCAGCGCCGGCGCACCGAGGATGGCCCGGGTGACGGCGGGGTCCCCGTCCTCGGCCAGCACCAGCCGATCCCGCTCCGCCTCCGGGAGCTCGCGCACGGCCCGCCGGATCTCGGCCTGCACCGTGGCCTCGACGGCGTCCGTTGCCGGCGGCGCGGCGGCGCGGAGCAGCTCCTGGTGGCGCGGCGCGAGGTCGGCGAGCGCCCCCGCCAGCTTCTCGCGGACGGCGAGTAGCTGGGGCTCGGCTTGCGCGACCAGCGCCCGCTGCTTCCGGCCGCGTGCCTCGGGGGTCAGGTCGCGGTCCCCCTCGACGGCCGCCAGCGATGCCTCGGTCTTGCGGAGCAGCGCGCCGGCCGTCTCCAAGGCGGCTGAGGCCACGGTGCCGACGGCGCCCTCGTAAGCGGCATCTGGGAGGGGGGCGCCGTAGAGGCCGGCGAAGTCATCGGACCCCAGCGGCGCTGGGTGCGTCAGGTCCATCGTCACGGTGGGCATGATCTGTCTCCGTTTGGGGTGAGTCCGGTCTCACACCGCATCGCGTGAGCCGCCTCGTGGTGCGCTGCAATGACCTCGGTCAGGAGTTGTCGCGTGGCGGCCACGTCCTCGCCGCACGCCGCCGGCTCGGCCGGCAGATGCGCGAGGGAACGCTCCAGGCCGTCGGCGATGTCCTCTGTTTGCCGCAGCGACGGGGCGACGCTCTCTCCGAACAGCCGGCGCCGCACCCGCGGATCGCTGACCGTGGCGCGGATCTCCGCCGCGGCCCGCTGGTTCGCGACGATCACGGCGCCGAGGGCGGTCCGCTGCGCCTCCGCCGTCACGCGGATCATGCGCAGTACGAACCGCAGCGCAGCCACGTCGCCCGCGTCGATCGTGGGCATCAGCGGTTACTCGGTTGCAGGCCGGCAGCGAGGTCGCCATCGGCCGAGAGCAGGGCCAGTTGCCGGTCGATTTCTTCGATGGGCACCCCGCGGGAGAGGAGCCGCGCGATGCTCGAGAGGATCGAAGTCTGGAGGCGCTGCTCCGCAATGTGCTGGGACCAGTAGACCAGCTGCGAGGTGAGCGCGCTCGCGATCTGCGCCCCGGTCGATTCGCTGGTCCCCGCCGCCAGGCTGATCGAGGTCCGGCTCACCGGGAAGGGGCTTGTCACGCTGAAATTGTCGGCCACCGCCCGCTCGAACTCTTCCCGCTGCTGGCGCCGCCGTTCCGCGTCGGCGAAGTCCCGCTCCAGGGCGAGAATCCGTTCGGTCTCCTCGATCACGGCGCCGCCCACTCCCTGCTCCCGGAACCGGCGGATCTCCTCCTGGCCGGCCAGTGTACGGGAGAGGTCCTCCGCCGCGGCCCCCTGGCCCAGCGCCCGCAGCTCCCGGACCCTGAGATTCTCGTAGGCGCGCTGGGTGATTTCGCGCACGCGCCGGAGGTCGTCCTCCAAGCGCTTCAACTCTTCGACGGCGACCGCTTGGCGTTCCATCGCCTGTACCATGGTCAGTATGGCGATGGTCACCGCATCCGCTCCACGCGCCAGGTAGTCCTCGACCTCCAGCCGGTCCCTGAGCGCGGCCGCCTCCTCGTCCATCCCGAGCACGTTCAGCCGACGCAACTCCAGGTCGTCCTTGAGCCGTCGCTGGGCCCGCTCGGCTTCCGCCGCCGCCTGGGCGATCGTCTCGGCCATGTCGCGCATGGCCCGGTCGAACTCCCCGTAGATGACTTCGATCAGCTGCGCGAAGACATCCTGACTGATCTCGCCCGCACTGAAGGCCAGCCCCGCGTCCCGAAGCTGGCGGTTGCGTTCGGCGATCAGCTCGGCCTCGCGGGCTTCGGGGTCCGTGCCGTAGAGCCGCGCGCGCCGGGCGGCGAGGCTGTCCAGTGTGTTGGCCTCCTCGAACTGCTTCCGCTGCGCCTCGGTGGCGGCCCGTTTGGCGAGTTGTTCGTGCTGGAGCGCGGCGAGATACTCCAGCTGCGCCGCAATCAGCGGGTCATACCCGTCCCGCATCAGCTGCTCCAGCGCCCGCTGGTAGTCGAGCGCGACTTGCAACGCCTCGGCCTCAAGGTCGAGGCCCTGGGCCTGGAGAATCCGGACCTGGAGGTCCTCCGACTGGCGCTTCCGGCCGCGTTCGAACTCCGCGTGGAGCTCGGCCAGACCATCGGTGTAGCGGCGGATGAGCCGTTCACCCCGCCGAATAAATTCCGCGTCGGGACTGGCCCTCCGCAGGTACTCCTCGAACCGGCTGACGAAGTCCTCAAAACCCAGGATCGGCCCTGTAGACTTGATGTCGAAATCTTTAAGCAAATCCTCGGCGAGGTCGCGTAACTCCTTCTCGAACTCGGCCAGGTCTCGTTGCAGTGGACTGAGCGCCCGGGAGCCGATCCGCCCGAAGTCCTCGAGCGCGTCGTCCCACTCGGCCCGGGCGTAGGCCATCCGCCGCGCTTCCTCGGCCGCCTTGTCGCCGAGCCCGAACAGGCTCGACACCGTGCCCACCACGCCACCGACCACACCACCGAGCGGCCCGCCGACGCTGAAGCCGGCCGCGGCGCCTCGGACCCCGCCCTGCAGCACCGAGCCCGCCCCGCCGTCGGGGACCACGCTCTGGGCGATCTGAGCCGCCCCGACGACGATCGCCGCCGCCCGCTGCTGGGCCAGGGCCGCCCGCTCCGCCGCCGTCGATGCCTGTTCCTGGGCGATCGCCAGCTGCCCGAGCCGAGACTGGAGCGTCACGAAGGCCGCCGCCGCGTCCAGTACGCCGACGGGGATCCCCTCAATCCCCCGGGCCATGTCGATCCCGGCCAGGCGTACCTGCTCATAGATGCGGATGATTTCGAGGTGCACCTGGGCCAGCTCACGGGCGGCCCGCTTCGCCTCCTCCCGCACCCGCCGATCTTGGGCGAGAATCTGCCGGGCGTCCTCCACCGTCAGCAGGCCAGGCCGCGGGCCGGTGACGACCTGCGGGGCGCCGGAGGTGATGGTCCGCTGGGTTTGGAACGGCGAGAGGGGGGCCGCCGTCATCTTCAGGATCTCGGCGTTGAGCCGTTCGGCCGTAGACAGCGCCCGGGCGAAGCTCTTGGCCTGTTCGTCGACGGCGAGCAGCAAGAGCCCCGCGGCGCGGAGCCGGTCCCGTTCGAGCGCCGTCAGCCGTTCCTGGGCGTCCACTTCGCGGTCGAGCCGGTCCAGTTTGGCCTGGAGCTCGAAGGCGGCCTGGCCGGCCGTGTCCCGGCGGGCACGGGCTACGGCGGCCAAGGCGGCGAGCTCGGCGTCCCGGAGGCCGGCGATCTGCTGGCGCCGTTGGGCCGCCTGCTGGCGCTGTTCCGCTGCCAACCGTGCCGCTTCCTGGGCCACTTGCTCCCCACGCGCCCGGGCCTCCTTGGCCTTCTCCTCCCCGATCGCCGCCTGTTCGCGGCGGATGTCCCCGACGTCTTTGTAGAGCTTGGCTCGTTCCTGCACGAGGCGGTTGATGGCCGCTTCCTGCGCCGCCTCCACCACGGCACCCGAGGCCCCGACGATGGGGTTCCGTCGCAGATCCGCCAGCTGCCGGTCGATGTCGGCGATCTGGCGCTCGCGCGTTTGCCGGTCGAAGCCGAGCTGGATCAGCGGGTCCTTGTTCTTCTCGCGGAGCGCGTCGAGCCGGTCCTCCAGCTCCTTCAGCGGCCCGTGGAGTTTGTTGATGGTGGCGATGATGATGGCGAGCCCCGCCACAATCCCGACCGTCAGCGGCCCGCCGATCGAGAGCGTCCCGAGCGCGGCCGCGGCCCGACCGGCGGGGCCCGGAATCCCGGCCATCCCGAAGGCTGTCGCCTGGAGCGGCGCCCGCAGCCGCTCGAAGCCCGCCGCAGCCCGCGTGGTGGCGACGACGTTACCCGCCGTGGCGGTTGTGCTGCCCACCGTGGCACCGGCCAGGCGTTGCCGGAGCCCGACCAGGCGCGCTTCCTGTACCGCCGCCCGCTGGGCTTCCAGCGCCAACCCCCGGAGTTGATTCACCTGGTGCTGGGTTGCCCGCGCCATCCCGAGCGCCGCTTGTTCCCCTCGGGCCTGTTGCGCCACCAGCTGGTGGATTTTCCGGCTCGCGGCCTCGTAATTCGTCGTGACCAGGCCGGCCAGCCGCGCCTGCTGCTGCCAACTGATGACGCCCTGGCCAACGAGCTGATTGAGGCGGACGAACTGTTCGGCGATCCGCCGCTGCTCCGGGCTGAGCGTGGCGAGCGAGCGGGCGAGCGCGCCGGTGCCCTGACCGGCCTGGGCGAACGCCTGACTCGTCTTCCGGACCTCGCGATCCATCGACGACGCCGCGCCCTTCACCTGTTCGGTGGCGGACGCAAACTGATCGGCGCCTTGCTTGGCGCCGGTCGCGTCGATGATCAGCGTCAGGTCAGCCACGGCTAGGCGTCCCTCAGCCCTCGCAGGGCCTCTATGGCGGCGACAGAAACGGTCCAGCGCCCGCCAGTCTTCCGGGCTCCGAGTAGGCCGGACCTGGCCAGCCCCCAGGCTTCGAGGTAGCCGGTTTGCAGCAGGCGGGCGGCCTCCCCCAGGGTGATACGTTCCTCGGTCGGATCGGCGACCTTGACGTCAGCCATCTGCCCCCCTTCACCCGCCAAAAAAAAAAGACCCCCGAGACAACGGAGTCCCGGGGGCCACTTGGGCCACGCAGATCCAATTTATAAACGTCACGGCCACTAGTCAACGACTGCAGCGACCGGCTCCACCGCCACCATGGGGCTCACCGTGGGGCCTGAACTCCGCATCGCACGCGCCGCACGAAACGACTCGGCACCACTCGTTCAGCGAAGTGAACAAGCGGTGCCGAGTTAGCGGGAGCGGTGCGGAGTAGTGTCGAGTCCGGTTGGGATTATGAGTCCGCTGCTCTAACCACCTGAGCTAAGGGCCCCGAAGGACACATCAACTTAGCCGACGCCCAAATATGCAAGTAGCATCACACGCCCGTAAGACCGCGGTCCCCCTGATTTCAGAGTTTGTTGAGGCCGGGGACAAGTGTTGTCACGCGTGAACGGAGATCCAGGGGTCTCGGGACCTTCAAACCGGGCTCATTCGCAGGATCGAGGATCATCGAAACCCGCGCCCCGGAGGTGGCCCTCATCCCTCGCCGGTCCCGGCTGCGCAGCGGCCGCGCGCAGGATTCCCAGTACATCGGAACGCGCGACCTTGCCCGGGCTGGGATATCGCTCCAGCAGCACCAGATCGGCCGCGCGCTGCACCCCATCCGCCGGGAATCCGAGTTGACTGAGCGATCGCGGGGCTCCGACCTCCCGCTGAAGCGCCAGGAGCCCGGCCGGGGCATCGCGCACCCCCATCGCCACGGCCAGCCGGCGCATCGCCCGGGGAGCCGCGGGAGCATTGAACGCCGCCACGTGCGGCAGCAACACCGCGTGGGTCTCCGCGTGCGGCAACCCGAACGAGCCGCCCAGGACGTGACACAGCTTGTGATGCAGGCCCATCGAGGTCATCCCCAACGCCCGGCCGGCGTAATGCGCGCCGAGCAGAACGCTCCTCCGCGCCGCCCGATCCATGCCGTGGCGCGCCACGACGGGAAGCGCGCGCCGCAACAGCGCGGCGGCGGCCTCGGCCAGACGATCGGAGATCGGACCCGCATCCGGCGCGTACAACGCCTCCACGGCGTGCGCCATGGCATTCATCCCGCTACACCCACTCGCCCCTGGGGGGAGATCCAGGGTCAGCAGGGGATCGTACACCACCAGGACGGGCGCAGCCCGCGCGTCCCGGCCGGTCCGCTTGCCCTCGGCCCCGGTGGAACCCCAGATCGGGGTCATCTCCGAACCGGAGTAGGTGGTCGGCACCGCGACGACCGGCAGTCCGGACGCGACCGCCACTGCCTTGGCCAATCCGATCGTCGAGCCGCCACCCACAGCGACCAGACAATCGGGATCGCGCTCGGCGACACAGGCGCCCGCCAGGGCCACAAGGGCTTCCGGGACGTGCTGCACCGCCACGGCGAAGCTGCCCGCGAGGCGGGCCGCCAGTTGTTCCTTCAACCGGTCCACCACCCCGCGGCGGCCGGATCCACCAATGAGAAACGCGCGCGAGAACCCCGCGCGCTCCAGCTCCTCCCCGACCAGGTCCAGCGCCCCGTCACCGAAGACCACGCGGGCCGGGCCGGGGCGATACGCGAGTCTCACCGGCTCATGGACCTGTGGCATCGGGCGAACATCGGTTTCAGCTCGAGAGGCAGAGCGATCCGGCGACGCTAGCCGGCCGAGGCCAGGACGGCGTCGAGCATCCGCTGGGTCCAGCCGATCTCGTCGTCGTTGACCAGGTGCCCCATCCCCGGATAGATCCGCCTGGTCACCACCCCTCCCATCCGCTCGAACTCAACGGCGCTCTCGTTCACCCGGGCCTCGGGCACATGCGAATCCACGTCGCTGCAGCCCAGAAACACCGGAGTCCCGTCGAACCCGCCCTCGTAACTCCACCGCGAGCCCGGCGGGCCGATCAAGCCCCCGCTGTAGACCACGACCCCGCCGTAACGCCGGGCGTGGCTGGCCGCGAACTCGGCGGTGAGACAGGCCCCCTGCGAAAACCCAAGCAGCACGATGCGTTCACTGGGAATCCCGCGCTCGGAAACGGTGCGCACCACCGCCTCCAGAGCCGACAGCGCGGAGGAAAGCCAGGGCTCGTTCCGCTCGCGCGGGGCGAGGAACGACAGCGGATACCAGGCCCGATCGGCGGCCGCGGGCGCGAGGTAGGACAGTCGGGGCCGGTCGAGACGCGGCACGAGGTCGAGAATGTTCTCGGGCCCCGCGTTCCGGCCGTGGACCATGATCACCGCGACGGGACTCTCGCCGAGCGCCGCGCCCGCGGCGGCGACCGGCTGCTTGGCGTGCGGGCCGTCAGGCATGAGACACCCCGTAGCTCACGGCCGGCAGGGTCGCCTCGATGGTCGCGCGGTGCGGCTCTTCCCAGGGCGGGAGCTTGAGCGCGCGGCCCAGGTCCTCGAGCGGCTCGTCTGCCGTGAAGCCGGGGGCCATCGTGGCCACCTCGAAGAGGACGCCCCCCGGTTCCCTGAAGTAGATCGACTGGAAATACTGCCGGTCCCGGATCTCGGTGACCTGCCGCCCCATGGCGAGCAACTCCTCGCGCAGCCGCACCTGATCGTCCGGGTCCTCGATGGCCATCGCCACGTGATGCACCGTGCCGAGCCCGTTGCGGGCGGCCTGCGCATGGGGCGCCTCGAGCACGTCGACGGCGCGCCCCGCTCCACCACCGTTCACCCCAAGCCGGGAGCGGTGACCGTCCTGTGCCTCGACGCGATAGCCGAGCACGTTCTCCATGAAGGCGACGGTCTCGGCGGCGCTCCGGACCGTCAGGGTGACGCTGTGCAGTCCGCGCACGGCCATGTCCGCGCCCAGCGCGCCGCCCGCCCATGGGGAGCGGGCATCGTCGGGGCTCTCGACCAGCTCGAACCCGAGCCCCGAAGGGTCCTCGACCGCGAGCACGCCCCGGCCGAAGCGCGCGGGCTGCTTCGCCGCGGGCACGCCCAGCTCGTCCAGCCGCGCCTGCCACAAGTCCAGCGCCCCCTCGGGCACGGAGAGGGCGGTCACGGTCACCTGCCCCGCCCCCTTGGCACCGACGGGGACGTCCCATCCCCTGTAGGGGAAGGTGGTCCAGATGGTCCCGGGCGCCCCGCGCTCCGTGCCGTAGTAGAAGTGATAGACGCTGTGGTTGTCGAAGTTGACCGTCTTCTTCACCAGCCGGAGGCCGAGGGCGCCCAGACAGAAATCCAGGTCGCCCTGTGCGTCATCCACCGTGGCGGTGACGTGGTGCAGCCCGAGGACGGGATAGGCCATGGCAGTAACCTAGTCGCGAGTACATCTTTTCGGTCGCCGTGCGCGCCCTCGTCCTGTCTCATGTCTATCACGACCGGGAGAATCGCCGCAAGCTCCGCGAGCTGGCGAGTCTCGGATGGTCGATGACGGTCGCCGTGCCGGGAGGCTCGTCCGAATCGGACGGGCAGCTCCGGGTGGCGCCCGTCCCGGCCACCGGCCCCGCCGACGACCCCGAGGGGCGCCGCTGGAGCCGCCGCGCCCTGCGCAAACTGTTCAGCGATGTCCGGCCGGACCTGGTCCAGATCGAGGAGGAGCCCGGTACCTCCGCTGCCCTGGCAGCCGCGCGCGAGGCCAGGCGGCTCGAGATTCCGGTGGTCCTCTTCTCCTGGGATAGCGTGCCCCGGGACCGGGGATGGCGCGAGCGACGGCGCCATGTCGCGACGCTTGGGTGCGCGGCCGCCGTCATCGGAGGCAACTCGCTCGCCCAGGGCCTGCTCAGCTCGCCGGCCTCCGGCCTGCCCTCGCTTTCCCTGCCGCAGTTCGGAACCGCGCCGCCGCCCGCACGCGAGCGTTCCTCGGGACCGGAGCTGGCGATCGGATTTGTGGGCCGGCTGGTGCCCGAGCGCGGGGCCGACCGTCTGCTGCGTGCGTGCGGACAGCTGATGGGATCCTGGTCGCTGACCATCGCCGGGACCGGACCGGAGCAGGAAGCGCTCGAGCTGCTGGCCGAGCGTCTGGGTCTCGCCGCCCGCACTCGATGGCCCGGCGCGCAGACCCGCGCCCAGATCGCCGAGCTATGGCAGCGGACCGACTGCCTGGTGGTCCCGTCCCGGTCGACCCCGGCGTGGGTGGAGCGTTGGTCCCCCGTGCTGGTTGAGGCGATGGCGCACGGCGTGGCGCCGGTGGTAAGCGCCGAGGGCGCGCTGCCTGAGATGGTCGGCGAGGCCGGCGTGGTTTTCCGGGATGAGGAGGAGCTGCTGCTGAGATTGCAGGAACTGGTCGCCGACCCGGCCCGCCGATCGGCCCTCGGTGCTGCCGCCCGGCGACGGGTGCTGGACCGCTACCAGGACGCCGCGTTGGCCAGGAGCCTCGATCGGTTCTGGAAGGAGGTCCTGGCACGACGACCCGAGGCCGCCGGCGCCGCAACGTGAAGCGACATGCGGTGCTGCTGGGTGCGCTGTTGCTGGCGTGCGGGGCGGGCACCGGCGGCGTTCCCCCGGCAGCAGCCCCCGTTCTTCCCTCGCCGCCGGGCGACACCGCGCCGGACACAGACCTGCGCCACCTGGAACAGGGAATCCTCGCCGCGGTGAACGAGCACCGTGTGTTCTCTCGTCTCGAGCCGTTGCAGGAGCATCCCGATATCGCCGCGATCGCGCGGCGGCACAGCCGGGCCATGGCGGCCGGAGGAGTCCCCTTCGACCATACGGGACTGGACGATCGGGCACGGGCGGTCGGGGGGGTGATGACCTACACCCGTCTTGCGGAAAACCTCGCCTACAACACCGCTCGGCCGCCCGCAACGGTCGAGTGGGCCCTCGACGGGTGGCTCCGAAGCGAAGGCCACCGGCGCAACCTGGAGGGCCGGTGGCACTTTACGGGAATCGGGGTGGCGCAGCGGGGAAGGCGGTACTACTACACGCAGATCTTCGTGGCGGTGAGGAAGCCGACCGACCGGTCGCTCTACCAGGTCACTCCGATCGTCGCGGTCCCGATCCAGCGCACGACCCCGATCCGGTCGTTGAGCCGGACGATGCGTGCGCCGAGGGTGGGCCGCGGGCGCCAGCCGACCGGGAGCAACCCTTCGAGCCGGAGGCCGGGCCCGATGGAGGCGTCGTTCGTTCCGCGAGCACCCGGCGCCCAGGCCATCACAGCGCCCGCACCGATCCGCAACGCTCCGCCCGGTCCGAAGGGTGCCACGGAAAGATCGAGCTCGCCGAAATGGACGGTGCCTGGCACCTCGGTCGTTTCGCCGCTGCAAGGGCCGAGGTCCGGAGCACACAGGTCGGCGGCCGCGCTTTCACCGCCGATGCTCGTCGCGAGGCCGAAGCTCAGACCGAGGGTGCGGTTGAGCGGGTGACGGTACCCGGCGCCGAGGCTGACCCCGGTGATGCCTTCGGCAAAGTGCTCTTCACTGAACATCCGGCCCAGACCGGACCGGATTTCGAACGTGCCGTGCTGCTGGGCCGCGAGCGAGCCGGGGACCAGCAGGGCCGTCCCGGCGACCAGTGACAGCAAAGGTGTGTTTCGCATGGGGAACATCCCCCCGCAACCTTCGTTCCCGCCGGCCCGCCCCTGGAAGGCGCCTGATTGGGGTTTTTGAGCCGGTACGACGTCCCCAGGGAGAGCGTTTCTGACACAGCAACCGTGTCTTTCCGACACTCCACAGAGGCCCCCACCCGGCCCCGCGCTGCGGGGGCCCTCTGCCCCGGAGCCCTCTCTCAGTACTCCAACGGCAGCGAGACCGTGACCCCGTCCCGCGCCGAGCGATAGATCCCAACCAGGAGCTCGAGCGATCGCAGTCCTTCGCGTCCATCGGTCTCGGGATCGGCTTCGCCGCGCAACGTCTGGATCACATTCTCGTAATACAGGGGGTGGCCGATGCCGTAGACCGAGCTGGTCGGGTAGCTGGCTGACTTGACCAGCTCGTCATCGGGATCGGGGCGCGCGAACTCCCAGTGCTGGATGTCGTTGACCGCGACGCCGCCGAGCCGGACGGTGCCCTGCTCGCCGATGATGGTGACCGCGGCTTCGAGATTCCGCGGGTAGGTGAGCATGGTCACGGTCATGGTGCCCAGCGCGCCCGAGCGCCAGCGGACAATGGCCACGCCCGAGTCCTCGACCTCGATGCGCCGCGCCAGTGTGGCGGTGAAGGCGTGCACACTCTCGACCGGCCCGATCAGCCAGTCGAGCAGATCGACGTAATGGCTGGCCTGGTTCATGAACGCGCCGCCGTCGAATTCCCAGGTGCCCCGCCACGCCGCGCTCTCGTAATAGGCCTGCGGGCGGGTCCAGAGCACGCTCATGTTCACCACGTAGATCCGCCCGAAGCGTCCCTGGTCGATCGCGCGCTTGACCAACTGGACCGTGGGGTTCCGCCGGTTCTGTTTGACCACGAACAGCCTGACCCCGCGCTTGTCGCAAGCCTCGACCATGGCAATGCCGTCCTTCCAGCGGGTGGCCATGGGCTTTTCGGTCACGACGTGGCGCCCGGCCTCGGCCGCCTCGATGGCCTGACGCGCATGCAGACCGCTGGGTGTGCAGAGGATGACGCAATCGGCGTCGGACTCGGCGAGCAACCGGTCGTAGCCGGTGAAGCCCTCCGTCCCCGTTTGCGCCGCGACCCGTTGAACCGTCTGTTCGTCCACGTCGCAGACCGCGATCAGCTCGGCGTGCTGCGCGTGCTGCTCCAGCGCTTCGATGTGGCGCTCGGCGATACGGCCGCAGCCCACCAGGGCAAACCGGATCCGGCGATCGCGGATCGGCGGCTTCAGGCCCTGAGTGCCGCGGCTCAAGCACTTCTCCGCGCCACGCCGTCCCCGCCGTTGCGGATCTGCTCCACCTGCCACGGCTCTACCCGGACGGTCAGCGCAACCCGGTCGCCCAGCTCCTCGCGCGCGATGACCTCGCCGGCGCGATAGAGCGCGGCGATCCGGGCGCCGTCGGTGACCGGGACCTCCACGCGCACGGTTGGCCGCACGCGGTCGGCCCGGTCGCGGAGCGCCCGGCGCAACGCCATCACACCGTCGGTCCGCATGGTGGTCGTCAGCACGGCGTCGGGCCAGCGGTCCCGGATCCGCTCGGCGAAAGCGACCGGGTCGGGCACCGTGTCGATCTTGTTGAAGACCATCAGCGTTTCGCGATCGGCCAGCTCCAGGTCCTGCAGCACTTCGTTCACCACCGCGATGTGCTCCTCCAGATCCGAACGGCCGCCATCCACGACATGCAGCAGCATGTCCGCCTCGCGCGCCTCCTCCAGGGTGGCGCGGAAGCTCGCCACCAGGTGGTGGGGGAGCTTGCGGATGAACCCGACCGTATCGCTGAGCCGGACCCGAACCCCATCGCCCAGCGCGAGCTCCCGGGTGAGAGTATCGAGCGTGGCGAAGAGCCGGTCTTCCACGAAGATCTCGTGCTCCCCCGTGAGGGAGCGCAGGAGGCTGGACTTGCCGGCGTTGGTGTAGCCCACCAGCGCGGCACCGAGCATGGTTTGGCGCCCGCCCCGGACGGTTTCGCGGTGCTGGGCGACGTCCACCAGTCTCCGGCGCAGGTGCTGGATCTTCCTCCGGATCATCCGGCGGTCGGTCTCGAGCTGGGTTTCGCCCGGGCCCCGCAGGCCGATGCCGCCCCTTATCCGGCTCAAGTGGGTCCACATCCGGGTCAGCCGCGGCAGCAGGTACTCCAACTGGGCCAGTTCCACCTGAAGCCTGGCCTCGCGGCTGCGGGCCCGGATGGAGAAGATGTCGAGGATCAACTCGGGCCGATCCATGACCCGGACCTTGAGCTCGCGCTCGAGGTTCACGCCCTGGACCGGCGTCAACTCTTCGTCGAAGATGACGAGGGTGGCGCCCTGCTCCTCAACGGCCCGGCGCACTTCCTCGACCTTGCCCTCGCCGATCAGGGTCGCGGGATTGGGCGCGGCGACCTGCTGGGAGATCCGGCCGATGGCGTGCGCTCCCGCCGTGTCCACCAGTTCCGCCAGCTCGTCGAGGTGCTCCTGGAGATTCGCGGCGTCCGCCGATCCCTTGCGCGGCGCTGCCACCAGCAGAACGCGCTCGACGGGATCGCGAACGGAAATCAGCTCTCGGATGTGCCGCCCTCCTCCGAATCGGGGCCGGTCTGAAAGGTAGCGACCCCGTGCCACCAGGCCAGGCGCTCGACGATCCTGCGCTCGAACCCGCGCCCCCCCGGCCGGTAGAACTCGGCCCCGGTCAGGGCCTCCGGCAGGTAGCGCTGCACCACGTAGCCGGCCGGATCATCATGCGGGTAGCGGTATTCCTCGCCGTAGCCCAACTCCTTCATCAGCCCGCTCGGGGCGTTTCGGAGGTGGAGCGGGACCGGCTCGGCCGGGGTCTCGCGGGCGGCCCGCCGGGCGGCGCTCAGGGCCTTCACGACCGAGTTGGACTTGGGCGCCGTGGCCAGGTAAATGGTCATCTCCGCCAGGGGCAGGTACCCCTCGGGCGGGCCAAGCTGGTGGTAGGCGTCCCGCGCGGCGACCGCGAGGTGCAACGCGGCAGGGTCGGCCAGGCCGATGTCCTCGGCCGCCATCGCCGCGGCGCGGCGAAAGAGGGTCATCGGGTCCTCGCCGCCCTCGATCATCCGGGCCATCCAGTACAGCGCGGCCTGCGGATCGCTGCCCCGGAGCGCCTTGTGGTAGGCGGAAAGCAGGTTGTAGTGCTCCTCGCCGGTCTTGTCGTAGGTGGGCACCCGGAGCGCGAGGGCTTCCCGCGCCTTGACCACGTCGATCTCGCCGCCCCGACCGACCAGATCGGCCGCCATCCCGAGCGCGGTCAGCGCGCGTCGCGCGTCGCCGTCCGCCTCGAGGGCCAGCACCCGGAGCGCGGCGTCGTCCACCTGAAGCTCCGCGCCGCCCAGGCCCCGGTCGCGATCGGCCAGGGTGCGGCGAAGCAGGGTTTCGAGCTCATCCCGTCCCAGCGGCTCCAGCACGTACACCTGGCAGCGCGAGAGCAGCGCGCCGTTGAGCTCGAAGCTGGGATTCTCGGTGGTGGCCCCGATCAGGGTGACCACCCCGCTCTCGACATGCGGCAGGAACGCGTCCTGCTGGGCGCGGTTGAACCGGTGGATCTCGTCGCAGAAGAGGATGGTGCCGCGGCCCAGCCGGCGGCGCCCCTCGGCCTCGGCAATGATCTCCCGCACCCGGGCCACGCCCTCGGTCACCGCGCTGAACGACACGAACTCGCGGTCGGCGTAGCGCGCGATCAGCCGGGCCAGCGAGGTCTTCCCGCTGCCCGGCGGTCCCCACAGGATCGTGCTGCCGACGCTGCCGCGGCGGATCGCGTCGCCCAGGGATCGGCCCGGCTCCAGCAGGTGCTGCTGCCCCGCGAACTCTTCCAGCGAGACCGGCCGCATCCGGGCGGCGAGGGGCGGCGCGGGGTCGAACAGTCCGCTCATGCCGGAAGCAGCGCGGTCCAGAGCAGCAGGACAAGGGCCAGCGCGCCGCCGAAGAACGCCACGGGCAGGGCCCAGCCGCGCTTGGCCTGAAACTCGGGGACCAGGTTGCTCGCGGCGACATAGAGCGTCACGCCGGCCGCGACAGCCAGACCGTGCTGGCGCAGCGGCGCGATGCTTTGGGTCAGCAGCACCCCGAGTACGGTGGCGCCCCCGAGCACCGCGGCCGCGCCGATCGCCGATCGCGGGGGATAGCCCCCGGCCAGGGTGACGCTCGCGATGGCGACCCCTTCCGGCAGCTTGTGGAGCAGCACCGCGAAGAAGAGCAGCATCCCGAGCGTCGTGGAGCTCAGGAATCCGCTGGCGATCGCGACGCCGTCGAAGAGCGAATGGAGCGACAGGCCGACCAGGGCGCTTGCCGCCGCGGCGGCGCTCACCTCGTGGGTCTCTTCCCCGAAATGGAAGTGCGGAACCAAGACGTGCTGGGCCATGTGCACGACCAGGTATCCACCCAGCACGTAGAGCGGCGTGGCGGCATCGGCGGAGGCGAATACCGTGGGGAACACACCGACCAGCACCACAGCGAGCATGAAGCCCGCGCCGAACGCCAGGCTGGTTTCGATCATCCGCAGCCCGCGTCGGGCCACGGTCACCACCGCGGCGGCGCCGGCCACGTTGCCGAGCGCGGCCGTGAGCGCCAGCGCCAGAGCCGTCAGCGCCACTGGGCCACCAGATCGCTCAGGCGCCCGCGGGTGTTCAGGGAGGGATCATCAATGACGGCGTCCAGCAGCCGATCGAGCAGCGCGCCGAGGCCCGGACCGGGGGCAACCCCGAGGGCGATCAGGTCTTCACCCTTGAGAGCGAGTTGGTTGCGGGACGTGGCCTCGCCGCGGCGCCGCACCTGCGCCACCGCCGGCGCCCACGCCGGCGCCACGCCCTCGCGCGCCGCGGCGAGCAAGTGAAGATCGTCGGCCGCGGCGCCCACTTCGCGGAGCCAGCCCCGCACCTGCACCGGCGTGGTTCCCTCCGGCGCCGGAGCCGCCGCGTCCATCACCTGGGCGCGCTCGATCTCCTGACCCGAGGCCCGCAGCCGCAGCAGCACCCGGGCCGGCGCCTCACACGCCACCACCGTAAGAATCACGGGATCGCGTGGCGACGGCGGCCGGTCCGTGCCCGGGTAGGGGTCGCGCAGCTCCGGAAGCCAGACCGCCGCCGCGCCCGCCTCGCGCCACAGACGGCCGTAGCGGACCAGCGATTGCGCCCCGCGCAGTCCCTTGAACCACTCGTCGCGGACCCGCTCCGCCGACAGCCGGTCGAGCCCCCGCGCGGCCTGCTGCATGGCGTTCCAGGTCGCGGGATCGATCTCGAAGCCGTAGCGGGTGGCAAAGCGGAGCGCGCGAAGGATCCGCAAATAGTCCTCGCGAAACCGCGCCGTCGGATCTCCCACGGCCCGGATGAGGCCCCGCTTCAGGTCCTCCTGCCCGCCGAACGGGTCGGCCCAGCGACCGGTCCGGATATGATAGGCGATCGCGTTGATGGTGAAATCGCGGCGCGCAAGGTCCTCCTCCAGGGAGACTCCGAAGCTGACCACCGCGTGGCGTCCGTCGGTCTCCACGTCGCGGCGAAACGTCGTCACCTCGTGCAGCCGTCGACGCCGGTCCAGCACGCCGACGGTACCGTGTTTCAGGCCGACCGGAACGGTCCGGGGAAACAGCCGGCGCACCGTTTCGGGCGGCGCGGCGGTGGCCAGGTCCAGCTCGCCCCAGGGCTCGCCCAGCAGCCAGTCCCGCAGCACTCCGCCGACCGCCCACGTCTCGTGGCCCGCCGCTTCGAGCGTCTCGGCAATCTCCGCCACTTCGGGCGGGACCGGAAACGCACGGTCGGGCGCGTCAGCCACAGAGCACGCTGCCTCCGTTCACGTTCAGGATCTCGCCGGTGATGTGGCGCGCGAGGTCGCTCAGCAGGAAGACGATGGGACCGGCGATGTCCTCGGGGGGAGGAATGCGACGCAGCGGAATCCCCGCTTCGACCCGGCTCCGCCCGCCGCCCTGAAGCGCGCCCGCCGTCATGTCGGTCTCCACCCAGCCGGGCGCGACCGCGTTGACCGTGATGGCGGGGGCGCACTCGCCGGCCAGGGACTTGGTCATCGCGATGACCGCGCCCTTGCTGGCGGCGTAGTCGGCATGGAAGGATTCGCCCCGCTGTCCGGCCGTGCTGCTGATCAGGACCACCCGGCCGCCGCCGGTCATCCGGCGCAAGGCCGCGCGGGTGATGTAAAAGAGCCCGTCCAGGTTGGCAGCCATGGTCTCGCGCCAGTGCGCGTCCGACATCCCGGTGAGCGGGATGTCGGCTTCGGGCCAGATGCCGTGGTTCACCACCAGGCCGTTCAGACCGCCCAGCGCCTCGGCGCATTCGCCCACCAGCCGCTCGGCCACTTGCGAGTCGGCATGATCGCCGCCGCCGCACCAGGCCTTGCGTCCCAGCGCCCGCAGCTCGCGGGTTGCGGCTTCGGCCTGTTCCCGCCGGGAGCGGTAGGTGATGCCGACGTCGGCCCCGGCCCGCGCCGCCAGCAGCGCGGTGGCCCTGCCGATGCCGCGCGACCCGCCCGTCACCAGCACCTTTCGGCCGCCGAGATCGATCATGCCCCGCCCTCCTCCTCCACCAGGCCGGCGATGATGTGCTCCAGGGCCAGGTGCAGCTCCTGGATCCGGCTGGTCTCGTCGGCCGGCACCACCAGCGCCTGATCCACCTCCGCGCGCAGCGGTCCCCCGTCCCCGCCCAGGAAGGCCACCACCGGAACCCCTCGGGCCCGAGCCGCGCGCGCCGCGGCGAGCAGATTCGCGCTGGCACCGCTGGTGCTATGCAGCACCAGCAAGTCACCCGCACGGCAGAGGGTCTCGACCTGGCGCGCGAAGATCCGCTCGAAGCCCAGGTCGTTCCCCGCGGCGGTCAGCACGGAGCTGTCCGTGGTCAGGGCCACCGCGGGAAGGCCTGGCCGGGCGCGCCGATAGCGTACCACGTATTCGGCCGCCACATGCTGGGCGTCCGCCGCGCTGCCCCCGTTACCCGCGAAATAGAGGGTCCCTCCACCGGCAAGCGTCGCGCGGTAGCGCGCGGCGACGGCAGCCACCTGGTCGGCGAGCGCCGTCGTCGCTTTGGCCGCGTTGGCGAGATCGTCGAGGGCGGCGCGCACGCGGCTCGCGTCCATCACTCCTCCGGCTTGAAGAGTCGGCGCAGCTTGGCCAGCAGCGATTCCGGGATGATCACGGGCTCGACCGGCACCGTGGGCTCATCGGCCAGAATCGCCGCCGGGTTGCCGCGCACCAACTGGGTCGCCTGCTCCATGGCCCCGTGCTCGCACAGCGCGGTATAGGCGGTGGGGAGCATCCGGCCGTCCCCGTGGTTGTCCGCCGCCAGAATGTCCCCGAGGCCCTCGGCCAGCAGGGTCCGGACGCGGTGGCCTCGGGTCCGCGGCATCAGCATGGTGGTGGCATCGAGCTGGATCCGCGCGCCCGCCGCTTTCCACTCGGCAATGACGTCCGGCGCGCAGCAGGCGTACCGCTCGGGATGGGCCACCAGCGGGATCAACCCCAGCGACACCATCCGGGCAAGCGCGCTGCGTCCCGCGGCCCGCGCGATGTACGCGGAGAATTCCACCAGCACATAGCGGGAACCTCCCAGCCGAAGCGCCGCGTTGGCCGTGGCCGATTCGGGAAACGGCATGTCCAGCATCAGTTCCACCCCACGATACAGGGTGACCGCCCCGGGCGCCGCCGCCTGGAGCCGGCCGAACGCTCCATCGTGCGCGGGCGGCACGCCCTGCTCGGCCTGGCGCGTCGTGAGGTGCGGGGTCAGGCAGACCGCCGTTACCCCACTCGCCGCCATCTTCCGGAGAACCGCAACGGATTGCTCGACGGAACGCGACCCGTCGTCGACCCCAGGCAACAAGTGGCAGTGAAGGTCGATCACGCGCGGTCGGCGACCCGGGCGCGGAGGGCTTCGGCGAAGGCGGGGAGGCCCGCGGGATCGTGCTCCGCCTGGGCCTGAAGCGCCAGGGTCACCAGCGCGTCGGCGGCCAGCACATCCGCTGCCGCCTCCCGACCGGAGGGGCCGGCCACCGCGGCCTCGAGCGCGGCCGTGGCCGCCTCCGCCAAAGCGGAAGGCACGTCCTCCGTCGCGCCCACCTCCCGGAGCCTCCTCATGACTCGTTCGACCAGCGGGGTGGGCGCTCCGGCGCAGCGGGCGGCCGTCCACTCAAGCGCGGGCGTCACGATCCCGCGGCCCAGGCGGCGACGGCATCGGAGACCGCCGCCCGCGCGGCGGGGAGGCGTTCGGGATCTCCGGCGCCCGCCGAGGCGAAGTGGGGTCGTCCCCCTCCCCGGCCGCCGCTGGCGGCGGCGATGCGGTTGACCAGATCGCCGGCCTTGAGCCCACGACGGACCAGGTCGTCGCTCAGCGCCACGTGGATGCCCCCGCGACCGAGCGGGGAGAAGAGCACGAGCACCGCAGCCTCCTTGCCCCCGCGGAACCGGTCGACGTACGCGCCCAGCTCCCCGCGGTCCTCCAGTACGGTGTCCGCCACGGTGACGTGAAGCCCTCCGGCCTCGAAGCGGTCACCCGCGGTCGCGACCCCGCCGCCGGCCTTGAGGGCCTCGCCAAGCCGGGCTTCGAGCTTCTCGCGCTCAGCGAGCAGCTGCTCGATGCGACGGGCCACGTGCTCCGGCTGCGCCCTGAGCGCGGCGGCGACTTCCCGGATCCGTTCCTCCAGCTGATCCACAACCGCGTAGGCCCCCGGTCCGGTCACGGCCTCGATCCGCCGCACGCCGGCGGCGACGCCACCCTGTGACTGGACGCGGAACAAACCGATCGCGCCGGTACTGTCGACATGGGTCCCGCCGCACAGCTCGATGCTCCCGCCCATGGTGACCACCCGCACGATGTCGCCGTACTTCTCGGAAAAGAGCGCCATGGCGCCAAGGGCCAGCGCGTCGGGATAGGGCATCTCCTCGGTGCGGACCGCGTGATTGGCCCAGACCTGCTCGTTCACCTCGCGCTCGATCCGCTCGAGCAGTTCGGACTCGATCGGGCCGTGGTGGGTGAAGTCGAAGCGGAGCCGGTCCGAGTCCACCAGCGAGCCCTGCTGGCGCACGTGCGCCCCGAGGTGCCGGCGCAGGGCCGCATGGACCAGATGGGTGGCAGAATGGTTGCGTTCGATGTTGCGGCGTCGCGGCTGGTCCACCCGGGCCCGGGTGCCGGTCGGCTCGAAGCCACCCAGCTCCCCACTCACCACAATGCCGCGTTTCTCGCGATACACCTTGTCGACCGGCAGGGACCACCCATCCCCGACCACCAGGCCGGTGTCGCTCACCTGGCCCCCCGCCTCGGCATAGAACGGATTGCGATGCAACAGCAGGTCCACCCGGCCGTCGTTCTGGCGGAAGGCGAGGATATCCGATTCGGACTCGGTGCGCTCGTAGCCGACGAACTTCTGTCGCCCGCGCCGGACCGAGTGCCACGTCCGCTTCTGGCCACCGATGACGGCGCTGACTCCGACGCCACGGGCTCTCCGGGAGCGGCTTCGCTGCGCTTCCAGCGCGTGCTCGAACCCCTCCAGATCCACCCGGACGCCGCGTTCGCCGGCGATCAGTTGGGTGAGGTCGATGGGAAATCCGAACGTGTCGTAGAGCCGGAAGGCCTCGTCGCCGGGGATCTCCTTGACCCCGCCTTCGAACAGCTCGTCCAGCCGTCGCAGCCCGCCCTCGATCGTCTCCAGAAACCGTCGCTCCTCCGTCTCGGTGACCTCGGCGATGAACCCGGCCTTGGCCACCAACTCGGGATAGACCCTGCCGAGGTCCTGGACCACGATTGCGGTGAGGGGCGCCAGGGTGGGCTCGCGCCGACCCAGCAGCCAGGCGTGGCGCACCGCACGGCGCAGAATGCGGCGGAGCACGTAGCCGCGGCCGTCGTTACTGGGGTACAGGCCGTCGGCCAGCAGAAACGCCACGGCCCGGGCGTGGTCGGCCAGCACGCGGTACGAGGCGCCCTTGCCGACCAGGCTGTGGGGATAGGGCGTGCCCACCAACTCGCCGACCTGCTCCAGCAGCGGCAGGAACGCGTCGGTGTGGTAGCTGTCGTCGACTCCGTTCAGGACCGCGGTGATTCGTTCCAGCCCCGCCCCCGTGTCCACGGAGGGTCTGGGTAGCGGGGTCTTGGTCCCGTCCGCCGTGCGGTCGAACTGCATGAAAACGAGGTTCCAGATTTCCAGAAAGCGTCCGGCCTCTGCCAGGCGCTCGAAGTCCCGGGTGGGAATGTCGGGGACCGGCGCGCCCGGCACCCATTCGAGGTCGACGAAGATCTCCGAACAGGGGCCGCAGGGCCCGGTGTCGGCCATCTGCCAGAAGTTGTCCGCGTCGCCCAGGCTGTAGATCCGCGAGTCGGGCAAGCCGGTGACGTCGCGCCAGAGCCGCCGCGCCTCGTCATCGGTGTGATGCACCGACACCCGGATCCGGTCGGGGGCCAGCCCGAGCCACTTCTGTCCGGTCACGAACTCCCAGGCGTACGCGATGGCGTCGCGCTTGAAATAGTCGCCGAAGGAGAAGTTGCCCAGCATTTCGAAGAAGGTGTGGTGTCGTTTGGTCAGCCCCACCTGCTCCAGGTCGTTGTGCTTGCCACCGGCCCGGACGCACTTCTGCACCGTGACGGCGCGGGTGTAGTCCCGGGGGTCCTGCCCTAGAAAAACCCGCTTGAACTGCACCATCCCGGCGTTGGTGAAAAGCAGCGAGGGGTCGTCGGCAGGCAGCAGGGAGGACGAGGGCACCTCCGTGTGACCCCGGGCACGGAAAAAGTCCAGGAAGCGGTGCCGTATTAGATTTGACTGCATCACCCAATAATAACGGCGGAGCGGTCGTCACCGGTTGTCGGCGCGCCGCCCGCCTAGACCAGCTCGCGCACCGTCCGGCGGACCTGCGGCCCGGTGAAGCCCCGCCGGGCGAGGTAGGCCACCACTCGCCGCAGGCGCTCCTCCCGCTGGAGCCCCTGCAGTTGGGAGGCGCGCTTCCGCGCCAGCGCCAGCATGCGCTCGCCGGCCCGGTGCTGGGGAATGGCGTCGGCCAGCAGGCCCTCCACAAGGGCCGGCTCCACGCCCAGCTGGATCAACTCCCGACGCAGCCGGGCGGGCCCGCGCCCCCGGGCAAAGCGGCTCTCCACGTACTGGCGCGCGAACGCTTCGTCATCGATGAGCCCCAGCTCAGCCGCGCGACCGACCGCGGCCTCCGCCGCCGCCGGCGGGTGCCCCTTCATTCGGAGCCGGCCGGCCAGATCGCGCCGGGCAAAGGGGCGCCGGGCCAGACACCGCAGTGCCGTGCGCAGGGCGGCCTCGGCATCGGCCGCGGCCTCGAGCTCGCGCCCCGCGCCGGGGCCGAGCCGGGAGCCCTTCTCCAACCCGAGGCGCCGGACCACCTCCGCCGGCACCGCGAACAAGGCTCCGCCCTGCACCCCCACCCGCAGACAACCGGGACGGCGCGGGTCGTGCGCAAGACTGGTGACCCGCGCCTCGCCCGTCGTCGACTCAGTCGTCGCCGACAGCATCCGTCGCCGCGGGGGTCGCGGCCGGCCGAACGCCAAGCAACTCGCGCACCCGCTGCTCGATCTCGTTGCTCAGCTGCTGATTGTCGCGCAGGAACAGCTTGGCGTTCTCCCGGCCCTGCCCGATGCGCTGGTCGCCATAGGAGTACCACGCACCCGACTTCTGGATCACGTTGGCTTCGCTGGCCAGGTCGACCAGCAGCGAGGTGTGGCTCACGCCCTCGTCGAACAGCACGTCGAACTCGGCCTGCTTGAACGGCGGCGCCACCTTGTTCTTCACGACCTTCACCCGCACCCGGCTGCCCACAATGTTCTCCCGTTCCTTGACCGGCCCGATCCGGCGGATGTCGAGCCGGAGCGAGGCATAGAACTTGAGGGCCTTACCGCCGGTGGTCGTCTCGGGATTGCCGAACATTACGCCGATCTTTTCGCGCAGTTGGTTGATGAACACCACCGCGCAGTTGGAGCGGTTGATCGCGCCCGCCAGTTTGCGGAGCGCCTGGCTCATGAGCCGCGCCTGCAAGCCCACGTGGCTGTCGCCCATCTCGCCTTCGATTTCGGCCCTGGGGACCAGCGCCGCCACCGAATCCACCACCACCAGATCCACCGCGCCCGAGCGGACCAGGATCTCCACGATTTCGAGCGCCTGCTCGCCGGTGTCGGGTTGGGACACCAGCAGGTTCTCGATGTCCACCCCCAGCTTCCGGGCGTACTCGACATCCAGCGCATGCTCGGCGTCCACGTACGCCGCCACGCCGCCGGCCTTCTGCACGTTGGCCGCGACGTGCAGCGTCAGCGTCGTCTTGCCGGAGGATTCCGGGCCGTAGACCTCGGTGATCCGGCCGCGAGGGACCCCCCCAATGCCGGTCGCGGCATCGAGGTTGATCGCCCCCGTGGAAATGGCCGTGACCCGCTCGCGAGGCTGGTCCGTCCCCATCCGCATGATCGACCCTTTCCCCAGCTGCTTCTCGATCTGGGAGATGGCCAGGTTGAGGGCTTTGCGGCGGTCCGCATCGAGGCGGGTCTCGTCAGCCATGTTGGTGTGCTCCAATTTGTATGAGAGTGACGTGAAAGTGGACATTTCAGTATCGCAAAACCAATCTAGCACCGAAGATTGGCCGAACACAAGAGCCATTTTCTCATCCCGGACGCCATGCATCCTCAAGGTGCTCGATCCGCGGGGGGCCGGCACCCTCGTACACCGCGATGATGTCGAAGCGGTACCGGTAGGCGGCCCTGCCGAACCGGGATTGCCACCACCGAGCGCCGGTGGCCAGGATCTGCCGCTTGCGCCACGTAACCGCTTCCGCCGGGGGGCCGAAGCTGGCCGTGCGGCGACATTTCACCTCCACGAACGCCACCACATCCCCCCTGCGCGCTACAATGTCCAGGTCGTGCCGGCCAAAGCGGAACCGATGCGCCTCGATGGTCCAGCCGCGGCTCCGGAGAAAGCCCTGGGCCGCGGCCTCGCCCGCTAGCCCGAGTTCGTGACGTGGGTCCCTCGGCGGCGGACCCTGCGGTTTGCTGAGCACCCGATCAACCTGGGCAGTCGGGAGTGACAGTACCGACCCCGAATCTCGCCAGACTGAACGAAATCACGCCCTTGACTCCCGATTGCAGGTCAGACTTCATCCGTATGGCTGACCGGCTGTGCCCCCCCCGACCCCGACCTGGGTGATGCCGACACCGCGCCCCTCGCCCGACTGGCTCGACCGCAAGGTCGCCTCGCTCCCCCCCTCTCCAACCCTGGCCATGAACGAGCTGGCCATGGCCGTCGCCGCCTCGGGACAGCGGATTTTTCGACTGGGGTTTGGCCGGTCGCCCTTCCCGGTGCCTGACCCTGTCGTGGAAGCCCTTCGGCAGAATGCGCATCAGGGGGACTACCTGCCGGTGCGGGGCCTTCCCGCCCTGCGGGCCGCGGCCGCCGAGCACGCCTCGCGTCACGCCGGTGTCGCGTATGACGCGGAGCAGGTGCTGATAGGGCCGGGGTCCAAGGAGCTCATGTTCCTGGTCCAGATCGCGCTCCAGGCGGAGCTGCTGATCCCGTCGCCCGCCTGGGTGTCCTACGCGCCGCAGGCGACGGTGGCGGGGCGTCGAGTCACCTGGCTTCCGACACGGCGAGAGGATCGCTGGCAGCTCGAGCCGGACCTGTTGCGGGCATCGCTCCGGGGGGCCGGGAACCGGCCGCGTCTTCTGCTGCTCAACTATCCGAACAATCCGAACGGAGCGACGATGGCGCCCGAGCGGCTCAAGGCGATCGGGGCGATCGCGCGGGCGCATGGGCTCCTCGTCCTGGCGGACGAGATCTACGGCCTGGTGGATCACGCGGGCACCCATGTCTCGATGGCGTCGGTCTATCCGGAGGGCACGCTGGTGAGCACGGGCCTCAGCAAATGGTGCGGCGCCGGCGGGTGGAGGCTCGGCACCATGCTGCTGCCGCGGGAGCTCGCCTGGCTGGGCGATACTCTGGCGACCCTGGCCGGGGAAACCTACTCCTGCGTAAGCGCTCCCATTCAGCACGCCGCGGTGGTGGCCTTTCGCGGCGGCCCGGCCATCGACCTCTACCTCCGGCATGTCCGCCGCATCCTTGGCGCGCTGGGCCGCCACGTTGCGTCGGCGCTCTCGGCGCGGGGCTTTCTGGTCGATGCGCCCGAGGGAGGGTTCTACGTCTTTCCCGATGCCGCGCCGTTCGCGGGTTCGCTCGCCTCGACCCGAAACGTGACGACCGCCGCACTGCTCTGCGACCGTCTGCTGGAGGAGACCGGCGTGGCGGTGCTGCCCGGATCGGCGTTCGGCCGCCCTCCGGAGGAGCTCACCTTCCGGCTGAGCTACGTGGATTTCGACGGAAGGTCGGCGCTCCGGGCCAGCCAGGAGCGGCCGGACGGACCCCTGGACCGGACCTGGCTGCGGGCGAATTGCCCCCAGGTGCTTGAAGGCGTGACGCGGTTGACGTCCTGGGTCGGGGAACCCGTGGCGCTCGGTGTATGACGCGACCATAATCAACCGGACATCATGGCCGCCTCCCTTTCCCTTCGTATCCTGCTCGTCGATGACGACGAGGGGGTGCAGGTCGCGGGTGAGATGCTCCTGGGCCGGCTGGGCCACGCGGTGGAGGTCGCGTGGGATGGCCCACAGGCTCTGGAGGTCCTCCGGAGGCCGGGCGCCACGTTCGATCTCGTCATCACCGACCAGGCGATGCCCGGGATGAGCGGCCTCGAGCTGGCCGGGGAGATCCGCCAGCTCTACCCCGGCGTGCCGGTCGTTCTCGCCTCGGGGTTTCTCAAGGAGGAGGACCAGCGGGCGGTTCGGGAAAGCAGCGTGACGGCCGTGCTCTCCAAGCCCTTCGGATTACGGGAGCTCGAGGAACTCCTGGAGACGCTGCGGTAGCACTCGGACCCGCGTTTGGCGTAGGCCCCGCTTCAGGGGAAGGTCAGGGCACGCAGCGGGTGCAAACGGCCGCCGCGCATTACGTGGGTGCGCGAGCGGAAGGCCCGCACGTTGGTGCGGGGGTCTTCCGCCAGGATCAGCAGATCGGCGAGCTTCCCCGCCTGCAGCGTGCCGAAGTCCTTCTCCCGTCCCATGGCCAGCGCGCCGTTCCGGGTGGACATCACGAGGATGTCCCCTGCGTCCAGGCCGGCCGCCTGCATGGCTTCCATCTCGTCGAAGATCGAGGGACCGTGGAGCGTCAGCGGGTTCCCCGCGTCGGTCGCGGTCGCGATCATCCCGCCCGCCGCGTGCACCCGCCGAAGGTTGTCCGCCATGGTGACCATGCGTGCGCCGACGTTCTCCAGCCGCCGGAATGCGACATCGGGCGCCCGGAGCCGCTCGGGTTGAAGGGACAAGAGGGGGGCGACGTTCGCGACCTTCGCCCGGGTCCCCGGGTCGACACAACCCCCCGCATCGTCTACCGGGAATTGCTGACCGAGCGAGATGGCCACGCTGGCCCGGGTGGCGTTTCGGCCCACGGTGAGCGTCGGGGCGTAGACCGCGCGGTTCGCGAGCAGCAAGTCCAGGAACTCCGGGTCCACCGGCTGGTTCTCCACGCTGTGTACCAGGAGCACCGCGCCGGCCCGCAGGGCGACCTTGGCCTCGCGCAGGCCGGTGGCGTGTACGATCAGATCGAGTCCGGCCGCATTTGCGGCGGCACCCACCTCCATCATCCGGGCGTCCAGCTCCTGGCGCCGCGCCGCCGCGGCCGCCAGATACCAGACCTTCACCGCGGTCGAGCCCATCGCCTTGAGCTTCGCGACGCTGGCTTGGACCTCCGCCGAGGTGGACATTGGCAGGAAGGTGTAGATCTCGTCGTCCACGTTGAGCGCGGAGCGGCCCGCGTGGGTGATCAGCGGCCCCGCCGCGCGCACGTGCGGCGCCATGGCGTCGGACTCGGCGCGCGGGGGCAGCTGCGTGGTCCAGGGGTGGCCGCCGACGTCGAACACCGCCGTGATGCCGCTGCACAGGTAGGAGCGGAACCAGCGCTCCGGATGTGCGCGGAGGTCGCGCGCGGTGGCGGGATAGGGATAAAGCTCGGGCGCGCTCAGGCCGTCGGGGCGGCCGTCCACCCAGCCGGTCTGACTGAAGTGCACGTGGGCGTCGACCAGTCCGGGCGTAATGAACCGCCCCGTGACGTCCACCCGCTCCAGCCCACCCAGCACCGGACACTGGCCCGCGGTGCCGACGCAACTGATCCCGTCGCCGGTGACGATGACGACCGCGTCGGGGATCGCAGGGCCGCCGGTCCCATCGATGACCGTCCCGCCCACCAGCGCGGTGCTCTGGGCGGCCATCGTGGCGAGCGTCGCAAGCAGGGCGATCACTGGGGGCGTTCCCCGGCCAGCTGGGCGATCCAGCGGCGAGTCTCTCCGACTTTGGGCTGCAGCTCGTGGTCGGCATCCTTCCACAGCTCCACGAACCGCCCGTAGTACTCAAGCGCCTTGGCTTTGTCTCCCTTCTGCTCGTGCAGCTGTCCCAGGCGCCTCAGGACCAGCGCCTGCCGTCGATCCCCGATCCCAAGGCCGCGAAACTCGATGAGTTTCCTGAAGTAGGCGATCGCCGAGTCCGGCTCTCCCATTTGGTCGTAGGCTTCGGCGATCTCGTACACGTTGCAGGTCTCGCAGTTCGGAAAGCGCTCCCGGTTGCGCTGGTGCAGTTCGACCGCCTCGGCATGCCGGCCTTCGGCGAAGGCCAGCCGCGACCGCGCCCAGCGCAATTCCACGTCCAGGTCGACGCTGTCGGGGGCTTCACGCTCGGCCTGGGCAAGAAGGTCGCGGGCCCGCGTGGCTTCACCGAAGTCCGCATAGGCATTGGCGACCCCGGCGTAAAAGCGCCAGCGCTCCTCGGAGGGCCGGCGCTCCACCGGGTCGCGCCGCAGGACGCCGTCCAGCAGAGCGAGCCCCCGCTCCCGGGCCGCCTGGTAGAGGAGGAGGTCGAACGCTTCTCGTTCGAGCAGGTCGAGCTCGACCCGCTCCCGGATCGTGAGACCCCTGAGCCCGGAGGTATCGCGCTGCCACCCTACCCGCCACCCCTCGGCCAGCCAGCGGCGGGATTCGGCCAGCTGGCCTCGGACGCCGGCCAGGCTCGCAAGCCCGAACAGCGCATCCTGCTCGAACCGGGTGTTCCCGCGCACCCGCGCCCGCAGGGCCTCCAGGACGGCCTTGGAGGAGTCGTACGCGCGGGTCGCGCTCAGAAACCGACTCAGGAGCACGTCTGCCTGCGGATTCCCGGCATACGACGCGCGGTAACGTTCCAGGAGGGCCCAGGCCGTGTCGGGATCTCCGAGCTCGTATTCGAGCGGAATGGCGTTTCCAAAGGTCACGGCTGGGGCCGCACCCAGGGCAATGGAGCGCTTGTAGGTCCGCAGCGCATCCTGCCGGCGCCCGGTCGCGCTGTAGCGGGTCGCGAGGTTGTTGAGCGCGATGATGTCGTCGGGGAATTTCTCCAGCAGCGCCTGATACGTCGCGATCGTGGCCGTGGTGTCGTTCTCGACGAACTGGTGGTACGCCGCCTCTGTCAGGTAGCGTTCTCGCACCGACACCCGGTCCCGCAGGGCATACGCCCTGGAAAAGGCGGAGTCGCGACGGCCGGGCGCCTCCCGCTGGTTGAAGAGCAGCACGCCGAGTTTGCGATACGCCATGGCGAAGCCGGTGTCGAGCGCGATGGCGCGTTCCAGCAGTGCGATGCCCCCTGGCCCGTCCCCGGCGTTCTGGGCCTTCTCGGCCTGGACGTACGCGCGGAGTGCCTCCAACGATCCGGTGGTGAACTGGTCGAGCGGGGCGTCGCCGCGAATGGAGCGGAGGGACTCGCCGACCCGCTCCCGCAGCGTCGCGGAGAGACGTTCAATCGCCGCGGAGAGGCCCGCGGCGTCGGCCACGTCCTGCCGGCCGGCCCAGAGAATCTCTCCATCCGATGTACCGACCAGGCGAGCGGAGAGGACATAGCCGTTGGCCAGCGTACGGATGTCCCCGGCGAGCACAGCCTTCACCCCCTCCCGGGTCGCGATCTCCCGGGCGATGTCGAACGTGACCTCGGCATCTCGCGAGAGCTGCATCCGCGCCAGGACCGAGCTGACCTGGGAGGCATCGTAGACCGTGAGCATCGGTGACTGCGAGAGGTCGATCCGCAGCAGTTCGGTCACCGTCGATCCCAGGCTGCTGTCGGCGGTGCCGTTCTCGAACTCGGCCAGGACGATGCGCTCGCGCGCGCTGAGGGTCCCCTTGGCCACCAGGGTCCCCACGGGGCCGATCCCGGTGAGACGCATCACTGTGTAGATGGTGGCGATCAACCCAAGGCCGGCAAACGCCGCGAGGCCTCCAAGCAATGCCTTGCGCCAGGTGAGGTGTCGCTGGAGCCCGGTTGGCGTCGCGACCTGTTTGCTGGTGGCGCGCGCGATCGCGCGCCGGCGCTCGTGATGCCCGGTAAGCAGCACGATCGGCGCGCCAATGACGAGGAGCCCGATCGCCGCAATGAAGACCCAGTCGGGCAGGCCCGCCTGCTGCACCACCAGATACACCAAGGCCAACACGCCGACCGCGGCCAGCGCGAACAGCAGGGCCACCCGCACGGGATGGGTCTTGAGTAGCGCCGCCTGGGTCCCCGAGGACGGCGCATGCGCCACCAGCGGCGCGGTCGGCTGGGTGACCCCCGAGGGCGCCACCTGCCCTTCCAAGTGCGGCAGCAACTCCGCCGCGCTCTGCCAACGATCGGCAGGGAGTTTGGCCAGGCAACGCATCACCAGACTCTCCAGGCCCGGCGACACCGCCGGCCGGTGCAGGCTCAGCGCCTCGACGGGGCGGGTCACGTGGGCCGCCAGCATGGCCTGGGGGCTTGACGCGGTGAACGGCGTGCGTCCCGCAAGCATCTCGTACGCCATCGCGCCAAGCGCGTAGAGATCGGCGCGGTGGTCGACGTGGGGATCGGCGGACGCCTGCTCGGGCGCCATGTAAGCGGGGGTGCCGAGCGCCACGCCGAGGGTGGTGAGGGACGCTCCCTTGGCGGACTCCGACACCGCCTTGGCCACGCCGAAGTCCGCCACCAGCGCGTGGCCGCGGCTCATCATGACGTTATCGGGCTTGATGTCCCGGTGGACAATGCCCAATTCGTGGGCGTAGGCCAGCGCGTCGGCCACCTCGCGGAGCACGCGCACCGCGTCGGCCACGGGGAGCTGCCCTTCCCGATTCAGCTTGGCGCGAAGGGACTCTCCCTCCACGAAGGGCATCACATAGAAGAGGAACCCGTCGGCCTCACCCGAGTCGTAGAGCGGGAGGATGTGCGGATGGTGGAGCCGGGCCGCGATCTCGATCTCGCGGTGGAAGCGCTCGGGGCCGATCGAGGCGCCCAGCTCCTCCTTCAGGACCTTGAGCGCCACTTGGCGGTGGTGCCGCAGGTCCTCCGCCAGGAAGACGGTGGCCATCCCGCCCTCGCCCAGCTCGCGGTCAAGGCGATAGCGGTCCGCGAGCGCGGCCGCAAGACGGCCGACGTCGGTCACGGACGCCCCTCGCCGGCCAACTGGGCGATCCAGCGCCGGGCTTCTTCAACCCTGGGTTGCAGCTCCGCGTCGGCGGTCTTCCAGAGATCGACGAACTTGCCGTAGTACTCCAGCGCCTTCGCCTTGTCGCCCTTCTTCTCGGAGAGCTGGCCCAGGCTGCGCCAGATCACGCCCTTCCGGACGTCACCGACCCCGAGCCCCTGTCCCGCTAGCAAGCGCTCGAAGGTGGCGATTGCGGAATCCGTGGCACCCTTCCGGTCGTGCGCCTGCGCGATCTCGAACATCCAGCATCCCTCACAAGCGGGAAGCCGGTCGCGGATCTTGCGATACTCTCGCAGGGCATCATCGTACCGGCCCTCGGCCATGGCGATGTCGCCGTTGGCGGCGATCCAGTTGACCGGCTCCGACTGTCGCACGCTGTCGGGCGTCTCCCGCTCCCAGAGCTGGAGGAACTCGCGGGCCCGCTCGGGGGCGCCAACACGGGCGTAGAAGGTTACGGAGCCCAGGCGGTCGCGGTCCTCGGGAGGGAATCGCTCGACGGGGAGGGTCTGGAGCGCGCGATCCATGAGCATTCGGGCTCGCCCCGCGTCGCCGGTGAAGCGCTGCACGTCCTCGGCTTCGTTGCTGAGCGCAACTGCTTCCAGGAACTCCTGTCGCGGAACGTCGCGAAAGGTCGATGGGTTCCGTTGGTACGCCAGGCGCGCGTTCTCCAGCTCCCACCGGCGCGCTTCGACGAGCCGTCCCTGGAGCCGGGTCAGGTTGGAGAGTCCACCGAGCGCCTGCGGCTCCCAGCGGGAGTTGCCCCGGGTCTGAATTCGGGTGGAGTCGAACACGGCATAGGCCGAGTCGTACTGCTCCGTCGCGGCGTAGAACCGGGCCACGATCAGCCGGGTCTGCGGGTTCTCGGCGTAGGCCTCGGCGTACTGCTGGAGAAGCTTCCGGGCCGTGTCACGACTCCCCAGCCGGTACTCCAGCGGAATCACGTTGCCGTACGTGCTCGACGGCGCCCCACCGAGCGCGATCGTGCGCTTGTAAATGGCAAGGGCGTCCTGGCCCCGACCCTGGCGGTCGAAGAACACCCCGAGATTGTTGAGGGCCGTCCGGTCGTCAGGGTACTTCTCCAGCAGCGCCTGATACGCCGCGACAGCGCCGGCGGAGTCCCCCTCGACATTCATCTTGAACATGGCCTCGGCATGGTACCGCTCTCGGGGTGACAGCCGATCCCGCAGCGCGTTCGCCTTGGTGAAGGCGTCAAGCATCCTGGGTCGGTCCCGCCCCTGGTTCCAGAGCAGGACACCCAGCTTGCGATACGCCATCGCGAATCCGGAATCCTGGGCGATGGAACGCTCGACCAGAGCAATCGCCTCATCCTCGTTGCCCAGGTTCTGGGCGCGCTGGGCCTGGACATACGAGCGCAGCCCCTCCAGGGACCGCGTGGTCACCTGATCCAGGGGCGCATCGGCCCGGATGGACCGGAGCGACTCGCCCACCCGCTCGCGCAGTGTGGCCGAGAGCTTCTCGATCGCGGCGGAGAGCTGATCCGCGCTCGCCACGTCCTGGCGCCCCGCCCACAGGATCTCGTCCGTCGCCGGGGACACGAGCCTGGCCGAGAGCACGTAGCCGCTGGCCAGGGGACGGATTTCCCCCGCCAGGACGGCCTTGAGCCCCTCGCGAGTGGCGACCTCCTTGGCCACCGCGAAGGTCACAGGGGTCTCGGGGGACAGTTGCATGCGAGAGAGCACCGTGCCCGTCTGCGCCGCGTCGTACACCGTCAGCATCGGCGACTGCGCCAGGTCGATCCGCAGTAGCTCCGTCACCGTGGATCCGAGCGCCGAATCGGCGGTGTGGTTCTCCCACTCGGCCAGCACGATACGCTCGCGGACGCTCAACGTCCCCTTGGCGACCAGTGTGCCCACCGGCCCGATCCCGGCAAGCCGCATCACGGTGTACACCGCCGCGGCAAGCCCCAGCACGGCGAACGCCGCGACGCCCCCCAGCACTGCCTTGCGCCAGGTGAAGTGCCGCTTGAGTCCGGTGGGGGTTGCGGTCTGGGCGCTGGTCGCCCGGGCGAGCGCGCGCTGCCGCTCGTGATGCCCGGTGTACAGGACGATCGGCGCGCCCAGGGCCAGGAGGGCGATCGCCCCGGAGAACACCCAGTCGGGCAGTCCAAGCTGCTGCACGGCCAGGTACACGATCGCGAGCACCCCCACGGCCGCCAGTGCGAAGAGCAGCGCCACCCGAAGCGGGTGCGTCTGTTGCAGCGCGGCTGCGGTCCCGGAGGAGATGGTGGGGACCGCCGACGTGGGCTGGGTTCCGCCGCTGGTGGGCGTGCCGCTCTCGAGGTGAGGCGCCATCTCCCTGGCGCTCTGCCACCGGTCGGCGGCGCGTTTCTCCAGGCAGCGCATCACCACCGCCTCGAGCGCCGGGGACACGGCCGGCCGCAGAGCGCTCACCCGATCGGGCGTCTGGGTCACCTGGGCCGCAAGCAGGGCCTGGGGACTCGCCGCGGTGAAAGGGGGCCGGCCGGCCAGCATCTCGAACGCCAGGATCCCTACCGCGTAGAGGTCGGCCCGGTGGTCCACGTGCGGATCGCCCGACGCCTGCTCCGGCGCCATGTACGCCGGCGTGCCCAGCGCCATCCCCAGCGAGGTGAGCGACGCTTCGCCGGTGGACTCGCTCACCGCCTTGGCCACGCCGAAGTCCGTCACCAGCGCGTGCCCGCTCGAGAGCATCACGTTGTCGGGCTTGATGTCACGATGGACGATCCCGCGGTCGTGCGCGTAGGCCAGCGCGTCGGTCACCTCGCGCAGGATTCGCACCGCCTCGGCGACTGGGAGCTCCCCTTCGCGGGCCAGCTTGGCCCGGAGCGACTCGCCCTCGATGAACGGCATCACGTAGTACAGCAGGTCGCCGGCCGAACCGGCGGTGAGCAGCGGGACGATGTGGGAGTGCTGGAGCCGGGCGGCGAGCTGGATCTCGCGGCGGAAGCGGTCCTGGTTCACCCCGGCGGCCATCTCGGGCGGGAGCACCTTGATGACCACCATCCGGCCCAGCTCCACTTCCTCCGCCAGGAACACGCGTGACATCCCCCCGCCACCAAGCTCCTTCTCGAGGCGGTAGGTACCACCCACGGTTTCCTGGAGCTGAATGCGGAGGTCGGTCAAGCGCGCTCCCGTGCGAGATAGCGAAATCTAGAGTTGGGCCGCCGGGATGGCCAGAAACCCGCGGCATGGCTGGGCGGCCACCATGCCCCGATGCCGAGTTGCCCTCCACGCGCCGAGGCTCATGGCCTATGGCCATGCCGATACCAGCCAGCATTCCGCGCTACACCATCGACGATCTGGACGCCTTCCCGGACGACGGGAACAAGTACGACCTGGTGGACGGGGTCCTGCTGGTGACGCCGGCGCCACTGCCTTGTCACGAAGTCGTCGTCTCCCGACTCTGCGGCTACGTTCTGCACTTTTTTGGTCCACGAGGCCTCGCCAGCGTGTTCACGCGCGGGGCAGTCGAAGTCGCGCCGCGGAACCACCTGGAACCGGACCTGTTGGTCATCCCGAACGCCGCGTTCACCACCCTGACGTCCCGCACCAGATGGACGGCAATTCAGCAGCGGTGGCTTGCGGTTGAGGTTTCGGGAAGCAGCTCCCGCATCTACAATCGGGACTTCAAGCGTCCGGCTTACCTGGCGTTGGGCGTGGGCGAGGTCTGGCGTGCGGACCTCCGCGATGCCTGTGTGTATGTGTCGCGGCCCGAGGCGCCGGCGGAGCGCCGGGTGACCGGGACGCTCACGTGGCACCCGCCCGCCGTGCCGGGGCCGCTGCGGCTGGAGGTTCCGGAGTTGTTTGAAGGGATTCGGGACGAGGCGCCCTAGCGCGGGTCAGTCGCCGGCGTACTCGTCGAGCTGATCGATGCCGATCAGGACTTCGCGGCCCTTGCTCCCCTCGGACGGGCCCAGAATGCCGGCCATCTGGAGCTGGTCCATGATCCGGGCCGCCCGGCCGTAGCCGATGCTGAGCCGGCGCTGCAACAACGAGGTCGAGCCGCCCATGTTCTGGATGCACACCTCGGCGGCACGCTTGAACAGCAGGTCGCGATCGCCCTGATCCGGCGAAGGTCCCTCCTCCCCGGACTCGGCGGCCTCCTGGGCGCGCACCAACTCCAGGATGTCGGGCTCGACCGGCGCCTCGGGGGCCTCCCTGGCCTTGCGCTCGGCATCGTACCACGCCATCAGACGCTCGGTCTCGTCCGTCCCGATGAAGGCGCCTTGCAGCCGCATCGGCTCGCTCTTGCCCGGCGGCAGGAATAGCATGTCGCCGTTGCCGAGCAGCGCCTCCGCGCCGTTCTGGTCCAGAATGGTCCGGCTGTCCACCTTGGACGCCACGCGGAACGCCACCCGGCTCGGAAAATTGGCCTTGATCAGTCCGGTGATGACGTTCACCGACGGACGCTGGGTGGCGAGCACAAGGTGGATGCCGATGGCGCGCGCCTTCTGCGCCAGCAGCGCCAGCGGGGTTTCCACTTCGCCCTGCACCGTCATCATCAAGTCAGCCAGCTCGTCCACGATGATGACCAGGTAGGGCAGGATGCCGTCGCTGTAGGGTTGGTCCGGCGGCGGCGACGGCGGGGTGTCGGGCGGCTCGTCGTTGATGCTCTGCAAGGTGACCGGCGCGGGCGCCGGCATTCGCATCGGCCGGCCCTCGTGCACCTTGCGATTGAAATCGGCGATGTTGCGTGCCCCGTTGGCGTGCAGCAGCTCGTAGCGCCGGCCCATCTCGTGTTTCGCGTACTTGAGCACGGAAGCCGCATCGTGGTTGTCGGTCACCACCGGGTGCCGCATGTGCGGCAGGGCGTTGTACATCGACAGCTCGACCATCTTGGGGTCGATCATCAACAAGCGGAGTTCCTTCGGCGTGTAGCGGTAGACCAGTCCGGTAATAATCGCGTTGATGGTGACGGACTTGCCCGAGCCGGTGGCCCCTGCGATCAGCAGGTGGGGCGTCTTGGCCAGGTCCGTGATGACCGGCCGTCCCTCGAGGTCCTTCCCGAGCGGCAGCGGCAGCACCGCACGGCTCCGGGCTCGTTCCCATTCCGGCGATTCGATCAACTCGCGCACCCCGACCATGCGCGCGGTCGGGTTGGGGATCTCCACCCCGACCGCTCCCTTCCCCGGAATCGGTGCCACGCGCACGCTGGGCGTGCGAAGTTTGATAGCGAGGTCGTCGGACAGCGCGATGATGCGCCCCACCTTCACGCCTGACGCGGGGACGACCTCGAACTGGGTCACGACCGGGCCGCTGGTCCACCCGGAGATCGTGCCGTCGAGTTTGAACGTCTGCAACGCCTCGAGCAGCTTCTTCCCCATGTGCTCCAACTGCGCCTGATCGGCCGCCTCGTCCGATTCGGCGGGCGGGGCCAGCAGTTCCAGCGGCGGCAGCGCGGCTGCCTCGGTCCCGCCGGCCGGCTGGGATCCAGGCGTGGCTCGCCGGGCCGGCTTCTCGCGTTCTGGCCGGCGTTCCGCGCGGCCGGCCGTTGCGGAGGCGGGGGAGGGCCGCGGGGCGAGTTCCAGCGATCCGTCGTCCTCAGGCGCTCCGTCGTCCTCGGCCAGGCGCGGGGCCCGGGTGCGGGCCGTCCGGGAGGAACGAGTGGCCGCTCCGGCCGTGCCCCGCTCCAGGCGGCGCAGCGGATGCCACGCGATGGTGCCAAGGGTGAGCCCACTCAGGGCCAGGAAACCGAGCAGCACCCCGCCGATCTTGCCGACCAGGCTCACCGCGCCCGCGGCGAGAAAGCCCGGGATGATCCCCGCCAGGCGCGCCGACACCGACGGGTCTCCGGCCGCGGCGGTATAGGATTCCCGCGTCACCCCGGCGAAGACGGCGACAAAGAACGGCGCGAGCAGCGAGAGCCCGCCCATCAACAGCGCCACCCGCTTCATGTCGAGGAGGGGAAGCCTCTGGAACCCGGCCAGTGCCACGCCGAGCCCCAAGAGGGGGAGCCCGATGGCGCCCAGGCCAAGGGCGCCCTTGAGTGCGGAGCCGACCGCCGATCCGAGGGGACCGGTCAGCCGCAGTTCCAGCAGGGAGACGGCGACAAACAGCCCCAGAACCAGCGCGGCGACCGCGCCGAGGCGGCGGCGGTCGTCGGGGGTCACCGGACGGAGGTCTCCGCGGGAGTCGCGGTGATTCGCCGCTCCTTGAACTGGGGCAGCACCGGATAGCGGTCTTCGAGGGCGGCGTCCACCACATCGTCCCGCAGACCCATCTTCACCAACTCCCGCCCGGCCCGGGACAGCAGCAGGGGCCGCTGCCAGCGCCGGCCGTAGCGGCGCGCCAGGTCGACGCTCACCTGGGCGGCATCGTTGAGGGGCTTGCGGATGCGGCGGCCCTCCACCGCCTCCAGAACCAGCCAGCCCGCCGCGAAGGCGTCCTCGATGGCGAAGGCGCCTTCGCGGCCGGCGCAGAGTACCAGGATGTCGCCGCTGCGCTCCAGGGCTTCATGGGCCCTGGCACCCGCCACGTGCAGGTTCACCGCCGCGACGACGTACACCGCCGCGGCGCCCGCGGCGGCCAGAATCGCCCGGGTGCCGTTGGTGGTGGTCATCACGATCGTCTTGCCCTTGACCGCGGCTTCCGTCATTTCGAGCGGGCTGTTCCCCAGATCGAACCCATCGATCCGGACGCCGCCGCGCTCCCCGGTGAGCAACACCTCACGCCGTTCCAGGGTCTGCGCCATTTTCATCGCCTCCTCGATCGACGCGACGGGCACGATGCCGCGGGCGCCGTTGGCGAGCGCCGCGCAGATCGTGGTGGAGGCCCGCAGCGTATCCACCACAAACACCGTGCGACCGGCGACCTCGCCGGACGCCAGCCCTGCCGGGGTAAACGCGACGTCAATCCGCATGCTCGGGCGGCTTCAGCAGGTGGGCTTCCCGTTCCAGGAACCTGGTGTCGACCTCGCCGGCCACGAACCCGGGGTGGCGGATGACCCGCGCCAGGAAGGGGATCGAGGTCGTGACACCCTCCAGGATGAAGCTATCCAGCGCCTGCCCCATCCGGGCCAGGGCCTCGGTGCGGTCCCTGCCATGCACGATGACCTTGGCCAGCAAGGAATCATAGTGCGGCGGCACCGTATATCCCGCGTAGACGTGCGTGTCCACCCGAACCCCCGGCCCTCCGGGCGGGTGGTATGCGGTGATCAGGCCGGGACTTGGCTGGAAGTTCCGATAGGGGTCTTCGGCGTTGACCCGGCACTCGATGGCATGCCCCCGCAGGCGGGAGTAGTCCCCGGTGGGGATGGTCATCGGCTCGCCCGCGGCGACCCGGATCTGTTCCTTGACCAGGTCAAATCCCGTCACCATCTCGGTGACGGGATGCTCCACCTGGATCCTGGTGTTCATTTCCATGAAGTAGAAACTGCCATCCGTGTCCAGCAGAAACTCCACCGTACCGGCGCCGACGTACCCGATGGCCGCGGCCAGCCGAACGGCCGCCTCGCCCATGCGCTCGCGCAGGGACTCGTCGAGCGCGGGGCTGGGACTCTCCTCGATCAGCTTCTGGTGGCGCCGCTGCACCGAGCAGTCGCGCTCCCCCAGGTGAACCACCCGCCCATGGGTATCGCCCAGCACCTGGATCTCCACGTGGCGGGGCCGGGAGAGGTATTTCTCGACATACACGTCCCCGTTGCCGAAAGCGGACAGCGCCTCGTTCTGCGCCAGGCCAAACAGCTGGGCGAACTGCTCGGGGGTGTGGGCGATGCGCATGCCCTTGCCGCCCCCGCCCGCCGTCGCCTTGATGATGACCGGGAAGCCGAGGCCCGCCGCCACCTCCACGGCCTCTTCCGGCTCGGCAAGGATCCCCTCGGAGCCCGGCACCGTCGGGATGCCGGCTTGCCTGGCGAGCCGTCGCGCCGACGCCTTGTCGCCCATCTGGCGAATCTGTTCGCCCGTGGGCCCGATGAACGTGATCTTGCTGGCCCCGCAGGTATCCGCGAACTCGGCGTTCTCCGCCAGGAACCCATACCCCGGATGGACCGCGTCGGCCCCGGTGATCTCGGCCGCGGCGATGATGGCGGGAATGCGCAGATAGGAGCGGCGGCTCGGAGGCGGACCGATGCAGACATCGTCGTCGGCGAACCGCACGTGCAGGCTTTCGCGGTCGGCCTCGCTGTAGACCGCAACCGTCCGGATCCCAAGCTCGCGGCAGGCGCGAATCACCCGGAGGGCGATTTCGCCGCGATTTGCGATCAGGACCTTCTTGAACATGGCGGACCGGGACCCAGCCGAGCGCGGGGGAGGATCAACGATCCCGACCTCCCGGGTTGGGACTCGACAACTGAGAGGTCAGGGAGTGGTCCGAAGCCGAGCTGATCCCGGATGCCCGGAGCGCGAACTCGCTGGGGTTGGTCGAATAGAAGAGGGCGCTCTCGTAGCTGATGGCCCCCTGCTTGTACCACGCCATGAGGGACTGATCGAAGGTCTGCATTCGGTACGAGATCGACCCGTCGGCGATCAGGTCGGGAATGTTGAGGGCCTTTTGGGGGTCGCGGATGTTTTCGGCCACTGCGGCCGTGTTGATCAGGATCTCGCAGGCGGGCACCCGGCCCTTCCCGTCCGAACGCGGCACCAGGCGGAGGGAAATCACCGCGGCCAGCGCGGTCGAAAGCATGACCCGCACCTCGGCGTGCTGGTGCGGCGGGTAGAACGACAGAATCCGGTTGATGGTCTGGGTGGAGTCGGGCGTGTGCAGCGTGGAGAAGACCAGGTGGCCGGTGTCGGCCGCCTTCATGGCGGTGTCCAGGGTTTCCAGATCGCGGATCTCGCCGATCAGGATCACGTCGGGGTCCTGCCGCAGCACGTGACGCAACGCGGAGCCAAACGAAATCGTGTCGCTGCCGACCTCGCGCTGCGAGATGTTCGAGGTGGCGTCGCGGTGCAGGAACTCGATCGGGTCCTCGACCGTGATGATGTTGACCCGACGATGCCGGTTGATGTGGTTGAGCATCGCCGCCAGCGCGGTGGACTTGCCGGAACCGGTCACCCCGGTGACCAGCACCAAGCCACGGGGCTTGAGGGCGATTTCCTCCAGGACCTCAGGGAGGTTCAACTCGTGAATCGCCTTCACCTCATACGGAATCGACCGCAAGGCGAACGCCAGCGTGCCCCGCTGCTGGTAGATGTTGGTCCGGAACCGCCCCACACCCGGGACGCCGATGGCGAAGTCGGCTTCCTTCCGCTCGGCGAACTCCTTGATCTGGCGCGGGGTCATGATCTGCTCGGCCAGGGTCTTGAGGTCTTCGGGCCGGAGCGGCTGCATGTTGAGGGAGGCCAGGTCGCCATTGAGCCGGACGGTCGGGGGGCGGCCCACCTTGAGCAGAAGGTCGGACGCGCTCCGCTGCACCATCTGGGAGATGGCCTGCTTGAAATTGAACGCCGGGGCGGGCTGGAACCCCTCGATATCGTGATCAACCATTGGGATCCACGCGGAAGAGGACATGGCCGAACTCGACCGGCTGGGCGTCCTCCACACAAACCTCGCGCACCACGCCGCTCAGCTCGGCCTCGATCTCGTTCATGATCTTCATCGCCTCGACGATGCACACGGTCTGCCCCGCGGTGATCCGCTGGCCGGCCCGGACATAGGGCTCCGCGCCCGGCTCGGGCGCGGCGTAGTAGGTGCCCACCATCGGCGATTTGATCTCCTTGAGGGTGACCGCGGGCTTCGACGCCTCCGCCGCCTGGGCCGTCCCCGGCGCGGGATTTCCCGCGGCCTGCGGCAGCGGCCCCGCGACCGCAGGGGTGACCCCTCCCAGGCTCCGCGTCACCACCGCCCCGGTGCCGAACAGCCCCTTGACCTCGATCGAGCCCACCTCGGGCGATTCCCGCAACAGCTCGACCAGACGGCGTACATCCTTGAGGTCGATGCCCTTGAAACCGGGCGTTTTGGCGAGCAGCTCCGCGAGGCGTTGCGTCTCTTCAGGATTCATCTTCGCACGGGTGATGGTCATGAGGTACCGCCGCCCCGGGCGCGCCCTAGGTCAACTCGAGCAAGAATGGGGCGAGCGGAGACAGGGGATCCAGACCGGTGGAGGTCAAGAGGGCATCGTCCTCCAGCCGGATTCCTCCCCATCCTTCAAAATAGGCTCCCGGCTCCACGGTGACTACGGCCCCCAGGGGGAGGGGGGTCTCCGCAGTCCGCGAAAGACGTGGATTCTCATGCACTTCCAGGCCCAGCCCGTGGCCCAGGGAGTGACCGAAGGCCGCCCCCATTCCCCGCCGCTCCAGAATCCTCCGTGCCGTCGCGTCGGCTTCCCGGCCCGTCATTCCGGCCCGGATCCTGGTCAGCGCCTCGCGCTGGGCCTCGAGAACCGCGGCATACACCTCGCGTTGCCGGTCATCGGCCGGACCGACGACAACTGTACGAGTCAGGTCTGCGCAGTATCCGTCCACCTGCGCGCCGAAGTCAAGGAGCAGCAACTCACTGCGCCCCACGGGCCGGCCACTGGTCCCGGCATGCGGCAGAGCGGATCGAGGGCCCGAGGCGACGATGGCGGGAAAGGGATGCCCTTCGCTTCCCCGTTCGCGCAGCTCCGCCTCCAGGCGGCCCGCCACGCGGGTCTCGCTGTCCCCCGGCCGGATGGCAGGGAGGAGGGCATCAACCGCGGCGGCCGCCAGCTGGGCCGCCCGGCCCAGGGCGGCAACCTCCCCCTCGTCCTTGCTGATCCGTTCCGCCTCGACCAGCCCTTCCACCGGCTCCAGCCTTCCCCCGAACGACTCTCTCAGTCGCTCCGCGCCAGCCACGGTCATCCGATCCCGCTCGAAGCCAAGCACCGCGGGGTGGAAGTCGGCCAGCAACGCCTTTAGCCGCTTGGCCGTGTCCGTGGGCTCGACCACGACCTCACCGCAGGATCCCACCTGATCCGGGGCCTGCACGGCGTAGCGCGAATCGGTCAGCAGCAGCGTGCGCTCCAAGGAGAGCAGAAGGACACCCGCCGAGCCGCTGAACCCCGTCAGATACCTGATGTTCGGCAGGTGGGTGATGAGGAGCGCGTCAAGCGCCGCCGGGCCGAGCCCGCGTCGCACCGCCGCCTGCCGGTCAGGCCGGCGGTCGGGAGCCATGCAGGTGGCGATCGAGGGCCTGAAGCCCCAGTAGGTACCCGTGCCCGCCGAAGCCGGCGATCACCCCCAGCGCCAGATCGGCAAACAGCGACTGCCGCCGCCGGCGTTCCCGGGCGAAGAGGTTCGAGAGATGCACCTCGACGAAGGGCACCCGGACCGCCAGGAGCGCATCGCGGATGGCCAGGCTGGAGTGGGTATACGCACCCGCGTTGAGGATCAGCCCGTCCGCATGGGTGGGCAGTTGCTGAATCGCGTCGACCAGCGCCCCCTCATGATTGGTCTGCGACCAGGAGGCCAGAATACAGCCCAGCCGCAAGGCCTCCTGGCGCACGGCGTCCTCGATGTCCGCGAGGGTCTGGTGCCCGTAGAGCTGGGGTTCCCGCTGACCGAGGAGATTGAGATTCGGGCCATTGAGCACCGCAATGCGGTGGCTCAATGCTTCAGGCCCTTGAGCCACTCGTTGAACTGCCGCAGATCCTCGGCATCGGATGGCCGGACCGTCGATCCATGGGCGGACGCGGTGTCCTGCTCCGGGGGCTCGCCGAAGAACTCGTCGTAGCTCGGTTCCGACTCCGGAGCCGTCTCGGGCTCGTCGACCGGCGGCGCTTCACGCGGCCCGAGCCCGGCAACCGGAGGCGGACCCTCCTGCTCGCGACCGAAGACCGAGGAGAGCGAAAGCGGATGGTCCGATGGCCGGGTGGGCTCACCGGCGGGGCCGCGTTCGATGGCCGGCGGCAGCACGGTGGACGTCGGCGCCGAAGGCGGAGCGTCCAGGACGGACCGGAGGAACATGGCCACCGATGCGCCGCCCGTCTCGGCCGCGGTGAACCCACGGGGGGGCGACGGGGGCTCGGCATCCTGAGCCGACTCGCCTTCCAGCGAGGTGATGGTATCCAGCAGGTCGGTGTCGGAGGGATAACGCGCCGCAAGTTGGCGGTAGACGGCCAGGGCCAGATCGCGGTGCCCCTGCCTGAGGAACAACTCGGCCATCGACTCCGTCGCGATGAGGGCAGGCTCGCCCGCCTCTTCCTCGACCAGGGCGCTTTCAGGTTCAGCCATCGGGCTCGGCTCGCCGGCCATGGACACTGGTTCGGACTCACTTTGCGACGGCGGCGGATCGGCCGACATCCAGCCTCGGTCGTCGGGGGGGGAGACGGGCTCGGGCGATGCGAGTGCTCGCTCGGGGGGTTGGCCCACCTCAACGCCCTGCTCCTGCATCCAGGGCGCTGGGGGTGGGGGGGCCTCTTCCCAGGGCGCTTGGGGCTCTTCCGGCGCCTCCCAGGGCGCCGGGGGCTCTTCCCAAGGCGCTGGCGGCTCATCCATGGCCGCGGCCGGCGGCTCCACCGCGTTTTCCGCGGGCACCGAGGTCTCGCCCGCCAGAGGCTCCTCAGCCTCCTCAGCCTCCTCAGCCCCCACAGTCTCCTCAGCCTCCTCAGCCTCCACGGTTTCCACAGTCTCCACGGCCTCCGTAGGCTCCACGGCGCCGGCCGCGTCGGCATCGAGGGAGAGCGGCTCGGCATCCTGGTGCTCCGCCTCGGGCTCGGGCCCAGGGTGTGCTTCCTCCTGCGGACCCTTGCTCCACGAGGCCCACATCGACCAGGTGTCGGAGAAGGACGAGGCGAGCCGCTCTTCTTCGCTGATCCCGGGTTCGCTTCCGGCTTCCACCGCATCGGCCCACTGGTCGGCCACCCCCTCATGCTTGAGGATGCCCTCGGTACCCACGTCGGCGAGCTTCTCCTCCGTCGACGGTGCGCTCGGCTCGAATCCCGCCTGGAACGCCTCTTCCAGGGACAGCGCGGGCGAGTCCGCTTCCACCTCGACCGTCGGGAACGCTTCCTCCGAGGAGGGTGGATCCAGAGGCGGGTACGAAGCGGCGGCTGCCGCTTCGTACCGGGCATTCCCCTGGGTCTCAACCAGCTTCAGTCTGGTGAGGGAACTCCGGGCGTCACTGTCGCCACGGTCAACCTCGAGCAGGTACTCCAGCCGCTCGATCGCCAGGGTGTTGCGGCCGGTGCGCTCGAAGACCTCCGCCAGGCCCCGAAGGGCGATGGAATTCACTGGATCGCGGCCCAGCGCCTGCTCGAAGGCCGACTCCGCCTGGATCAGATCGGAGCCATCGAGGTGGCAGCGGCCGCGGACAATCAGAGCGGGGACGTACTCGGGATGCTTCTCCAGGCCGGTCTCGAGGATTTCGAGCGCCCGCAAGAAGTCGCCGGCCTTCCGGTAGGCCTCGGCCAGCGGGGCGAACATCAACCCCGTCGGATTGTCCATCCAGCGGCGTTCGAGCTTCTCGATATCGGATGAAATCGCCATGGCGTATTTCGCTCGCGAAAGTCTTGGATGGCGATCAGGCCAACGCTACCCGGCCGCCACGGACATTGTCAACGCAGTCTCGCCCGACCGGCTTGAAGCCGGGGCGTCGACCCCCTAAACTTCAGCTTCTTGGTCTGCACCCTCGGCAACGGCCGGTCACTTCCCATGATGCAAGCATTTCGAAACAGCGCCAAGCCACTCATTTTCATCGTGGCCGTTGCATTTTTCGCCTGGTTGGTGCTCGACCTGAGCGGACTGTCGGGCGGAACCGGGCTCCTCACCGCCACCTCCGTGGGGAAGATCAACGGGCACAGCGTCGACGCCCGCAGCTTCCAGGAGGCCGTTTCGCGCTTCCAGGAACAGCGGCAACGTGAGTCCCCTGAGCCACTTGGCATTGCTGACGTGGCGCAAATTCGGGACCAGGTCTGGGAGCAGTTCATCCAGAACCGCTTGCTGGAGTCGGAGTACCGCCGCTGGGGCATTTCCGTGACCAGCCAGGAGATCGCCGGAGCCATCCGAAACGCGCCCCCCGCCGAGTTTTACCAGCTGCCCGTTTTTCAGACAGAGGGCGAGTTCGACCCCAGCAAATACGAGCGCTGGCTCCAATCGGCCGAGGGGCAGAGCTACATCCCGGCTCTGGAACAGCAATACCGTGACCAGATAATGCAGGCCAAGCTGGCACGTCACCTGGTTTCGGCGGTCTATATCCCGGACGCGGCCCTTTGGGAGCGGTTCCGGGACCAGAACGAGTTGATCCGGCTCGGGATCGTCACGATCCCGCCGGCGGCGATCAGTGAGGGAGCGGTTTCCGTAAGCCCGGGTGAAATCGAGGAGTATTACCGCAGCAACCGCGAGGAATTCCGGCGGAGCCAGACCGCGTTCCTGAGCTATATCCAGGTCGACCGCCGCCCGGTCGCCTCGGACACGGCCGCGGCGCTTCGCCGCGCCCAGGAGCTGCGAACCGAAATCATGCAAGGCATTCCGTTCGAAGAGGTGGCGGAACGGGAGTCGGCTGATACCGTCTCCGGGAGCCGTGGGGGAGATCTGGGAGTCTGGAAGCGTGACACGTTTGACTCCGAGTTCGAGCGGGCGGCGGTCTCGGCGCCACTCAACCAGGTCTCGGAGCCCGCCCTCACCCAGTTCGGCTATCACCTGATCGAGATCACCCGCCGTGACGCTGATTCTCTCGCGGGCCGGCATATTCTGGTGCCGATCGCACCGGTAGGCGAGCACCGGGACGCGCTCGACGCCCGTGCGGACAGTCTCGAGAGCCTGGCCGCCGATCGGCTCGATCCCGCCGCCCTGGATACGGCGGCACGCGTGCTGGGCCTTGCGGTCGAGGTGGCGGGCCCGGTGCGCAAGGACACCCCGTCCCAGATCCTGCCCGACGCGTCGGTCTGGGCGTTTCAAGCCACGGTCGGGGAGCATAGTCCGGTCATCGAGACGCCGTTCGCCTTCCTGGTGTTCCGGGTCGACAGTGTCTGGGACGAAGGCATCCCCCCCCTCGCGCAGGCGCGTCCGGAGGCGGAGCGGAAGCTGCTGGAGCAGAAGCAACTGGCACAGGCCCGCCGGCTCGCCGACGAGGTCGTCGCGCAGACCATCGCGGGCAAGGCGCTGCGCCAGGCTGCCGCCGACCTCGGCCTGGAGTACCGCGAAGCGGGACCCTTCGCCCGCAGCAATGCTCCCGCCATCGGCCGCGGACCGATCGGCCGCGCTTTTGCCCTACCGGCCGGCAGCCGCAGTGAGCCGGTCGAGGGTGCGAATGGGTATTTCATCCTCGACGCGCTGGAGCGCATTGCGGCGGACTCGTCCGCGTTCACGGCCCAGCTCGAGTCGTTGAGAAGCCAGGCGTTAAACGAGCACCGGCAGATCCAGCTCCAGCAGTACCTGGCGGCGCTGCGCAGCAACGCCCGGATCGTCGACCAACGCGATCAGTTCTTCCGGACCACCGCCCAGGTGGAGGCCGAGACGGCCGGGCTACCCCCGCTTCCCTGACCGCTCCGCAGGGTTCGCGAAAAACACGCGAGGGGCCGCCCCTGTGGGGCGGCCCCTCGTGTCGAACAGGGCCGGGGCTACTGGGACAGGCGCTTGGGCTCGCCGGTCGACGAGGGCTGCTGGGCATTGTCGATCTGACGGCCGGGCGTCGTCCGGTCTTCCCCACCGGAGACCGGGGAGTTCACGGCATCTCCGATCTCGGAGAAGCTCCGTTTGAATTCCCGGATCCCCTTTCCGAGCGACGCGCCGATCTCCGGAAGGCGGCGGGCTCCAAACAACAGGAGCACGACCGCCAGGATGATCATCAACTCGCCGAATCCGATATTTGGTAACATGGCTACCGCCTGCCGTCAGAAGAGAGACCGCGCGACCAGGTAGGCCAACACGACGCCAACCACGCTGAGCAGCGAGACGTCCAACGCCACCGGGCCCAGGGTGAAGTTAACCACCAGCAGGTCGATCTGGGCAGGGCCAAATGTCGGATGCACGGCAAACGTGAAGAAATCGCGCGTCGGACTTTCCGGCAGAAAGCGGCGCAGGAGGGCGGTCATGAAGCCGCCCAGGATGAAGCCGCAGAGCAGAACACCGATATAGAACCAGGGACGTCGGGGACCGGCGGGCATCAGCGTCTCCGTTCCAGAACGTAGCTCAAGCTGGCACGCAACATATCGCGGGCCGGGCCGGGGCGCAGCACCTCCAGCTCCCGCTCGGCGCGGGCGGCGAATTCATGGGCCCGCTCTCTGGCGTAGACCAACCCGCCGGCCTCGGTCACGTCGGCGACGACCCGCTCGATCTGGTCCGTGCTGGGCTCGGGGGTGGCCATCAGGCGGGCGACGTTCTCCCGTTGCGCGGGGGCGAGCCTGGGGAGGGCATGGATCAACGGCAGCGTCACCTTGTGTTCCCGCAGGTCGAGGCCCGAGGGCTTGCCCGTCACCCCCTCGCTCTCGGTGAAATCGAGCAGGTCGTCGACGATCTGAAAGGCCATGCCGAGGTATCCCCCGAAGCGGGCCATGGCGACGCGCACCCGGGAGCCGGCGCGCAGTGCTCCCACCTCGGCGGCGCCCGAGACCAGCGACGCGGTCTTGCTGCGGATCAGCAGGTCGTATTCGGACTCGGTGAAGCGCAGCCGGTCGTGCGAGAGGAGCTGGCGCATCTCCCCGATGGTCATCTCGTTGGTGACTCTGCCCAGCACGCGCAGCGGCTCGATATCCTCCAGCCGGACCAGCTCGATCACGGCCCGCGAGTACAGGTAGTCGCCCATGATGACCGACACCTGGTGGCTGAAGAGCGAATTGATGGTCGGCATGCCGCGCCGCAGCACCGAGTGATCGACCGAGTCGTCGTGCACCAGCGTGGCCAGATGGATCAGCTCCACGATCGCCGCCAGCCGCACCACCCGGTCGTCGGCCGCCTCGGTCGCTTGGTTGACCAGCAGCAGCAGGGTCGGCCGGAACATCTTGCCCTGCATCCGCAGCAGGTGGGTGTTGACCTCCCGGATCAGCTCGAAGTCGGCGGCGACGATGCGGCCGATGTGATCGCGCACCTCGTCCAGGCGGTCCACCATGCCCGCCTGGAGCTGCTCCAGGCTGACCGCCCCAGCCTCGGAGATCACGAACGATCCCCTGCGCCCAGCCGCTGCACCCGCTCGCTCAGATCCAGGAAGGTGATGTCCACCGCCATGGCCCGCTCGTAGCAGCGGACGGCGGGCTCGCTGCGACCCTGCGCTTCCAGGGCGCGCCCAAGCCAGTAGAGCAGCCCGATCTTCTGGTCGTCGGCGCCGGGAAGGGCATCCACCGCGCGCGACAGCACGGCTTCGGCGATACTGTGGCGTCCTTTCTCGAAGAAGGCCGTCCCCAGCGCCTCGGAGCTCCTCAGCCGGCCCTCCGGCGCGCGCAGCGCCTTCTGGAACTGCGCGATCGCCTCGTCGAGCAGACCCATCTCCTTGAAGGCGATCCCCAGATCGTAATGAGCCTGGAAGTCCTCGGCGTCGATGTTGGCGGCAATCCCCTCCTTGAACTGGGCCAGGGTTTCCAGAAAGTCCTTGTCCTCGTCGCCCACCGGCTCCGGCTGTTCCACCCGCATGCGGGAATCGCGGTCGGGCTCCGGCTCCAGGATCAAGGCACCGAGGTCGATGAAGTCCTCCGCCTTCCCCAGGCTTCCCGGCGGCGCCGCCCGCTGCTCTCCGCCCGCCGCGGGCTGGCCGTGTGCCGCGATGGCCGCCAGAGCCACCGGGTTGCCGGGGTCGTGATCAAGCACGCGGTCATAGACCAGCAGGGCGTTGTCCGGCGCCCCGGTGCGCATCAGCACATCCGCCAACGAGAGGTAGGCCGCCATCAGGCGGTGGAAATCGCCGGAGCGGTAGGCGAGCTCGACGCGCTTCTGGTAGCGTGCAAGGTTGTCCGGCTCGCAAGCGATCAACTCGGCCGAAACCCGCAGGGCCCGCTCCCAATCGTCGGTTGCCTCGCTCGCGGCGAGCATTCGCTCCAGTTCCTCCACCGAAACGGACTGCTGCCACGCGCCGGGATAGAGCTCCCCGTCCTCCACCTCCAGTTCGTCGAACAGGGCGTCCCGCGCATGGGCCGGCGACTCCGCCCGAGCGCCCTCGCGCGGGGGCGGGAGCGGAGGCGGGGGCGGGGGCGGGGGCGGGGGCGGGGGCGGTCCAGACGAATCGTCCAGGGAAATCGGCAGCGGGTCGATCGCGTCCAGGGCGAGCGGCTCCAGAGGAGGCGGCTCGCCGAACTCGACTTCGAGCGTTAGCGCCGGGGCCTCGTCTTCGCCGAATCGAGGCGTCGCATCCATGGCCTCGAGCCCCGGGATCCCCAATTCGTCCTCCGAAAGCCCCGCCAGGTCGGTGTCCACCGCTCCGATCGGAGCAGTGTCGTCGTATGAGGTGGGCTCGAAGCCGGAGATTTCCTCGACCTCGGCCAGGTCCTGCTCCAGCGCCCCCCCGGAGCCGAAGTCGCCCTGACGGGATGAGACCAGCGGCACGCCGTGCAGGTCGATCCCGGTGTCGATGAAGACCAGCCCGGGGATTGGAGAAGAGCCCGAGGGCGCCTCATCGCCCTGGCCCGCCTCGCCGGCTGAGGGATCCGAGGCCGACTGCTCGCCGGCACCCGAGAGACGTTGAAGCTTGTCTTCGACCTCAGGCGCCCCGGACCCCGCCTTGCGCAGCAGATCGGAGATCGCCGCGAGCAACTCGTAGCTGGCCGAATAGCGCGCCGCGAACCCCTTGAGGGCCTCGGCGGCCTTCTCGAGCTCGCCCGCGCCGGCCATCCGCTCCAGGTATTCGCCGAGGTTTCGCTTGGCTTCCGGAATGACGCTCTTTCTGGCGTTGAGCTCGGCCAGACGCAGGTAGGCTTGGGTCTGCCCCGGATCGACCCGGAGGATCTTCCCGCACAGCGCGATCGCGTTGTTGAAGAACCCCTGTTCGGCGTAGTGCTCGGCGGCGCGCTGGTAGGCGCCAAGCGCCGCCCCGGAGTCGCCGGCCTTGATCTCGAGGTCGCCGATCCGGTTGAAGAGGGCGGGGTCAACCGGCTCCCCGGCTTCGGCAAGGCCCTCGGCCACCCGGCGGTAGGCATCAATTGCCTTCCGCCATTCCTCCCGCAACTCGTTGCGGCGGGCGATCTCCTTGAGCTTGTCCAGATTCATGGATGCGGATACGGGCCCGGGCGACCGAAGACATTGGGAATACGTAAGATAGGAGCCACCCCCCGGACCAGCAAGGAATCCGGATCGCCGCTCACTCTCCCGGGTCCAGCACGCCCCCTGCCACGGCATCGGCCAGCCGGGCCAGGTCGGGCGCCGGGGGGCGATCCGCATCCAGGGCTGGGACGGAAACCGGCGCACCCCGCACCCGGGCATGCAGGGCTTCGACCGCCGGGCCCGAGCGGAGGGGCCTGAGGAACTCGAGCCCCTGGGCGGCGCAGTAATATTCGGCCGCCACGACACGCTGGGCGTTGGCCAGGATCCGACCCACCTTGTAGGCCGCCGCCATGCCCATGGGAACGAAGTCCTCCTGGTTGGCGTCCGTCGGAATGGACCCAATGCTGGCCGGATAGGCCAGAGTGCGGGACTCCGCCACGAGCGCCGCCGCCGTGATCTGGACCATCATGAACCCGGAAGAGAGTCCAGGCCTGGCTGTGAGGAAGGCGGGGAGCCCCTGGGACAAGTCGGGGTTGACCAGGCGCTCGATCCGCCGTTCCGCAATCGCCTGCAGGGTGGTCAGGGCGATCGCGAGGACGTCGAGCGCCTGGGCAACCGGCTGGCCATGGAAGTTGCCTCCGGAGAGCACCTCGTCGCCGAAGACCAGCGGGTTGTCGGTCGATGCGTTGAGCTCGGTGAGCGCCACCTGTCCGGCGAAGGCGATGGCGTCGGCCACCGCGCCCATTACCTGGGGCGCGCAGCGGAGACTGTAGGCGTCCTGGACCCGGGCATCGTCCTCACGATGCGATTCGCGAATCGCGCTGCCCTGAAGCAGACGGCGCATGAGCGCGGCGGCGCGCTGCTGGCCCGGGTGTGGCCGCGCCTCGTGGATACGCGAGTCGAGCGGCGTGGGCGTGCCGCGCAGGGCATCCAGCGTCATCGCGGCCGCGCCCAGCGCCGAACGCCACAACACGCCGGCGTCGTGGACCACCAGCGACAGAATGGCCGTCTGGGCCTGGGTCCCGTTGATAAACGCCAGGCCCTCCTTGGGCGCGAGGGTGATGGGAGCCAGCCCCGCCCCGGCGAGCGCCTTGCCGGCGGGGACGGGCCCCCTGAACGTGAGGACCTCCCCTTCGCCGATCAATGCGAGGGCCATGTGACTGAGCGGCGCCAGGTCGCCGCTCGCGCCGACACTGCCCTGCGAGGGCACCAAAGGCGTCAGGCCGGCGTTGAGCAGCGCGACCAGCGCCTCTACCAACTCGGGCCGCACCCCGCTGGTGGGCCGAAGCAGCACGTTGGCGCGAAGGACCATGATGGCCCGCACCACGTCGGCCGGTAGGGGATCGCCCACCCCGGCCGCATGGCTCCGGATCAGGTTCCGCTGAAGATCGGTCAGGTCGGCGTCCCCGATCCGGACGTTGGCGAGCTTCCCGAATCCGGTGTTGATGCCGTAGATGGTTTCCCCGCGGGCCAGCGCGGCGTCCACGGCCCGCCGCGAGCTTCCAAGTCGCTCCAGCGCGCCGGCATCCAGCGCCACCCGCGCGTCCGGCGCCCGCGCCGCCCGCACCAGCGTCTCCAGCGTCAGGCTCGACCCGTCCAGCCGGAGAGTCGCGGAACCGCGGTTCATGGGCGCTCGACGATGGAGGTCTGGTTGTAGTCCGTCTTGATCTCGGGCAGGTCGATCAGGTGGATCGAGAAATAGAACGCGAAGTTCCCGTTGGGATTCTTGACGAAGTTGAAGCCGGCACGCCAGTCGTGCATGTCGCGCATCAGCATGACCTGGTGATCCTCGAACTTGCCACCGGTCAGGTTGTACTGGGTGCGCCAGGAGATGCCCCAGTACCGGGTCGGCGAGAAGGACGTGGAGAAGCCCAGGCTGTTGTTGCTGGGCCTCGGCTCGGCGTCGGGGATCTGGCGAAACCGTTGCAGCGTCAGGTCGATGTTCATCGAGAAGGGCTGCCGCGCGCCGCCCAGCATGTTGGAGCGGACCAGACCGTGCCGCTGAAAGGGATTCTGCGCCACGGAGCCGGGCTGGGCGGGAGCGGGGGCTCCTTCCTCGGGCCTGGGGGGGTCGCCACCCAGCCCGAGCATCGCACCGATCCCGCGAAGCGTCCGGGCGCTGATGGAGAACCGGGTGCTCAGGGAGGAAAGGAACGGGGCGAACCTCGCCGTGTCGGTGCCGACCTGCCCTTCCCAGAGATCGTGGGTCAGATTGAGGCTGAACCCGGGCAGCAGGTCGGTCTGCAGCTGGTTCTGCACGGTTGGCGTCGTCCATCCCGTGCGGCCGGCCAGCTTGGCCTGCTCGAAGTCGTAGCTGACGTCCGAGGTCTGGATCGAGAGCAGGCGCACCTTGTTCTGCGGCGTGGTGGTATTGGTGTCGCCCTCCGCCCGCCGCTCCTTGGCCTCGAAATCCTGGCTGAGACGGAAGCTGATGCTCTGGCGCGGCGGGCTGGTCAGGACCAGGTCCTGATTGGGCGCCGCCACCGCCTCGGCGTACTCCAGCGGAATCGACGCCTCGGGCGCGTAGTTCCAGTTGACGCTGGGCTTGAAGCCATGCCGGATCCGCTCGAAGGGCCCGAAACCGCCGTAGAACCCGAAGAGGGCCGGCGCCGCGCTGAGCGAGAAGTTGAGCCGTTTGCCCTGGACGGCCCAGGACCCGTTGGTGCGCTCGTTGCGGACCGCAAACGCACCGGACGTGGCATTCGTGACCCCGATGGCCGGGACGACTTTCCAGCTCCGGTTGAAAAAGACCGGCAGGCTGAAGCTGGTTGTCCAGTCCACGCTGCTGTTGAAGGTCCCTCCAGCGATCCGGGTGACGGTCACGGAATCGGTCGGGTCCGGTGTGGACAGGTCGGGGATCCGCTCGGTGATGGGGGTCGCCCGTGAGCCCTCCATGTCCTGCACGTTGATCGAGTTCTGCCAGTTGAAGCTCCCAAGCCGGAACGGCGTGGCCAGGTTGAAGGTCGACGTGCGCGTGCTTGGGGTCGCCTCGATCGAGTCCACCCCACCGTCCGGACGCTGCAGCACCAGGTAGGTCCTGGCCGAGGTGTTCGTGGAGTTGGTGAAGTTGACGGTGGGCGACCAGGTCGCCCAGGTGCCCAGCGCCAGGGGCTTGGGCGTCAGGGCAAGCGTCGGGAGCGTCTGGGTGACGGCGTCGTCGCCCAGCGTCTGACGCCGGGTGCCGCCCAGGGTGAGCTGCCCCCAGCTGAACCGCTTGGTGAAGTTGAGACTGCTGCTCAGGTTCTGGGTGGTCAGCGAGGGGTCGATCGCGTTGTCCGTCACCACCCGTGTGTCGGAGGACAACCTGAGGGAAGCGATGAAGCTGGTCGTGTTGTTGAACTCCTGCCGGTGGTCCCAGCTGATGTTGGTCGCCGAGCCCCCGCCCGACTGATTCTGCTTGTTGTAGGTGAAACTGCCATTGATGAAGCGATCGAGCCAGCGGTACTGGGTGGTGAGGTCATAGCCGAACCACGAGCCGGAGTACCAGTGGAACCGGAGTTGGGCGTCCAGGTAGTCGTTGATCGCCCAGTAGTAGCCGAAGTCCGTGATCTGGCGCTGGTACCCCGAGTTGGGGCGTACGATGTCGTTGAACCCGAATTGCGGCACCAGGATCCCGGAACGGCGCCCCGGTCTGGTTTCCTGGAAAATGAAGGGCAGCCACGCGATGGGCACGTCGCGGATGTAGAGCACGGCGGGCCGTCCCACCAGCATGGACTTGGACACCCACTTCACCTCCTTGGTGGCGAAGTGGTAGTGCGGCGTGGGCAGGTCGCAGCTGGTCATCTCGCTGTGCGCGGCATAGAGCCGGCTCGAGACCGAATCCACGGCCAGATTGCCCCGGATATACCAGTCCGCTCCCTGCTCGGCCACCGTGGTGAGAGCCTGCTGCACCACCCCGCGCTGGACGCAGGTGTCGAAGCGGATCCGGGTCCCGATCAGCACGGAGCCCTGGTCGAAGAGCCGGGGATCGCCGGTGGCGATCATCTCGCAGCGCTGATCGACATAGGACACCAGCTCCGCCTCCAGGATGGCGCCCGCCCGATCGGTAATGGCCCTGCCCGCGAGCTGCAGCCGGCGTTCCCCACCGAAGAAAGTGGCCGTGTCGGCCATGTAGCGCGTCGACTCGAATCCGGACAGCCGGAGCAACGCGGCCATCAACGAGTCGGGCGCCGGAAAGGTGCGTGTGGGCGCGCTCGGCAGCCCGAGCCGGCGCGCGGAGGCCGTGTCGACCCGGCCGGCCGGCCGTGCGGTCGTGTCCGCCGGCAGGGTGTCCGTCGGGGCGGGCGGGGGCGGTGGGGGGTCCTGCGCCGCGGCCCCCGTCACCCCAAGGCCGAGCAGCAGGACCAGGGCCGCCGCGGCCTCGCGCCGCAGCCGCCGCTTGTACACCAGGGCCGATCCGGCCACCCCGATCTCGTAGAGCAGCAGCAGCGGCACGGTCATCATCAGCATCGTGAACATGTCGCCCCCGGGCGAGAGCAGCGCCCCCGCGATGAACGACAGCACGATGGCAATGCGGCGGAACCGGCTCAGCCGGGCCGGGGTAGTGAGCCCGATGGCCGTGAGCAGAATCATCAGCAGGGGGACCTCGGTCGAGACCCCCATGGCCAGCACCACCTGCAGCACGAACGCAAAGTAGCGGTCGACGGTGATCTGGGTCAGGAACACGTCGGCCTGAACGTTCAGCAGCACCGAGAGGGCCTTGGGCACCACGAAGATCCAGGCCCCCGCCGCCCCGATCAGAAACAGCACCAGCCCGGCAATCAGCGCCGGGACCATCGCCTTTCTCTCCTTTTCGTACAGCGCCGGCGAGAGGAAGGCCCAGATCTGGTACAGGATATACGGCGAGGCGAGCACCAGTCCCACCGCGAACGACAGCTTGAGCACGATCATGATCGGATCGGTCGGTCCCAGCACCGTCAGCTTGCCTTCGGGAAGGAACGCTTCGATGGGGACCTTGATCCGGCTCACCAATTCGAGCCGGTTGACCGCCAGAAGCCCGAGGGCAAACCCGGCGATCAGCGCCGCGAGCGCGCGCAGAATGCGGAGCCGGAGCTCCTCGAGATGCTCGAGGAACGGCATTTCACCTGTGGAACTCCGCATGGACCGGCCTCCGCCGGGAATTACGGCCGGATGGCGGCCAACTTCTGTCGCGCCAGGTTGACCTCTTCGGCGCGCGGGTAGTCACGGATCACGCGTTCATACGCGGCCCGCGCGGCCGCCGGGTCTCGGCGCTGTTCGGCGAGCAGGCCGATCTTGTAGAGCGAAGTCGGGGCCCGCTCGCTCTGCGGAAACCGGGTCACGACCTGGGTGTGGTAGTAGGTCGCCGAATCCGGCGCGCTGACCGAGAAGGTCTCGCCGATGTAGTGCAGGACGTCGGCCATTCGCGGGTGCGTCGGATACATCCGGACGAACTCCTGAAACCCGAGCCGGGCCGTGCTCATGCTGCTCCGCCGCAACTCCGCCAGGCTCGCCTGAAACAACTGGTCGGGGGTGGCGGTCGGCTCGGGTGGCGGGGCCGCGGTGGTGTCGCCCGGCGCCGACGGGGGCCGCGCGGTGTCCGGCGCGGTGAACACCTGGCTCCGGTCGTCGATATCCCGCCGCAGCTCCGCCAGCCGCCGCTGGCTCTGCCCCGTCAGCTCCTGCACCTGGGCCAACTGTTCCTGGATATTGATCATTTCGCCGCCCAGCTCGCCCCGGACCTGGCGGATCGACTCGCGCGTGGCATTCAGCGAGTCAAGGATCCGTCCCTGCAACTGGAGGATACGGGTCAGCTCGGCGGCGCGCGCGGAATCCTGCCGGGCCGCCTGGGCCCGGAAGACCGCAATCTCCGTCTCCACACGGCGGACGGCCCCCTTGGTCGCGCAGCCCGCGACCAGGAGGGCCAGCCCGGCCGCCGCGGCGCGCGAGGTCAGCGACACCGTTCCAGATGATGCGAAAGGGTCTCGCGGCTGGCCGTCACATCGAATTCGTCGCGCCGGTTCCTGGCCCAGGCCGCTTCGGTAGAGGCCCGGTCCAGCGGAGCGGTCTCTCCCAGACTGGCGGTCTCGATCCGCCCGCCATCGATGCCCCGGCGCACCAGATAGTCCTTGGCCGCCTGGGAACGCCGGCTGCCCAGCACCAGGTTGTACTCATCGGTGTGGCGCTCGTCCGCGTGCCCGGTGACGCGCAAGCGGACCTGCGAATGACTCCGCAGGACCTCCGCCTTGGCGTCGAGGATCGCGGCGTCGCCCGACCGAATGTCGAACCGGTCGGTGTCGAAGTTGATCATCCGGCCCAGATCGTTGACCATCATGGTCACCACTTGCTCGCACGTCATCTCGGCCGCGGGGGGCGGGGGCGGCGGAGGCGGCGGCGGGGGCGGCGGGGGATTGGTCTGCACCGGGGGAGGTGTCGTCTCGGGCTGTTGCTGCCCGCCGCACGCGGCCAGGCCAAGGACGAACCCGCCGACCATCAGAAAGGCGACACGCATCAGTGCACTCCTGGAGAGTGGGGTCAAGGTCACGGGGCCCCGTTCAGCCGCGGGGACCACGAGGGCAATCTGGCGACACCGGACGTCGAGAGCACCCGCACCCGGAAGGTCTCGAGATCGAGCACGTGGAGCTGCTGACGCCCGCTCCGGGTCGAGGCGAAAATCACATGGCGGCCGTCCGGAGCCCAGGCCGGATCCTCGTTTCGGCCTTCCGAGGTCACCTGACGCGCCCGCTCGGTGGTCAGATCGAAGACCCAGACCTGGTATCCTCCGCCAACGGCCCGGTGGAACGCGAGCTGAAGGCCGTTGGGGGACCACTCGGGCCCGTATGACTCCCCCGTAATGCCGTAGTCGAACGGCACGAGGAGCTCCTGATTGGTCCCATCCGAGGACATGACGTAGATCTGCGGTGAGCCGGCCCGCGTCGAGACGAACGCGATCCGCCGCCCGTCGGGAGAATAGGTCGGGTTCAGGTTATCCGCAAACCGTCCGGTCAGCCGCTCGACGCAGCACAGGTCCTCCACGTTCGCCTGATGGATCGCGTAGGCCGAGCGCTCCACCGCGCGGGAGAACGCCAGGCGGGTGCCGTCGGGCGAGAACATGGGGGTGATGTTCATTGTGGTCTGGGTCGTAGGAAACATCACCCTGCTCCCCGTCGCCAGGGTCTGAATGATTAGGGCTCCTTGACCATCGCCCAGCTCGGTGTAGACGAACCGCTCCCCGTCCGGGCTCCAGGTCGGCGAATAGGCGGTGCGCCCGGCCGACGTCACCGGCGTGGCGCCCTGGCCGTCGGAGTCGATGCGCCAGATCCGGTTGTCGTGGACATAGAGGATCCGGGTCGCCGCCACCCCGGGGCTCCCGGTTACCCAGCGCACCACCTCGTCCGAGAGCCGGTGGATGCCCATCCGGGAGTCCCCGACCCCCCGCACATCCAGCCGGGCGGCGCCCTCGTGCCCCAGCTTGCCGGTGGCGACATCGTAGAGCCGGACCAGCACCCCGCCTCCCGGCGCCACGCTCAACTCGACCGCCAGCTCGGCGTTCATGGCGCGATAGGGCGCCCAGTTGATGCTGTCGCCCGGAGCCGCCGTCGAGTCGGTCAGCCGGATCACCACAAAGCGGTCGCTGTAGTCCAGATCGCGCTCCATGATGGTCCGAACCGAGTCGAGCGCGGGCGCGGGAAGCACCACCAGCGCCGGGCGGATCTGCGGATTGGTGTACCGGATATCCACCTCGGCCCGCATGATGCTGTCCTGCGCGGCGGCCGCCGCCGCGCCACCCAGCGTCAGCGCGCACAACACCAGGACCCCGCGGCTCACGGCGTCCCCTGGGGTTTGAACCAGAGTGAGATCATCAGCACGTCACTTGGAAAGCCCTCGGGCAGCGGGCCGAAGGCGCGATCGATCGCCGCCTTTTCCACCGCGCCGCGGGCGCTCAGGTCGAAGGAAATGCTCCGGGAGCGGCTGGCGAGCTCGATCTCGCGCACCGTCCCGTCGCGACTGATGAGAAACGTCACCTGGGTCTGCAGCGACTGCGGGCCGCCCGGCCGCTGCCAGCGCTTGTAAATCTCGTTTACCAGATTGCGCAAATACTCCGGAAACGGAAACGCGACACCCGGGGTATTCACGTTCGCCACGTCCGAGCCGGTCGAGGGCGTCTCGCCCGGAAGCGGGGTGGCCGGGTTGGCGGTCTTGGGCGGCGCCTCGGTGCGCGGCTTTGGCGGGGCTCGGGGAGGCGGGGGAGGCGGGGGAGGCGCCGGCTTGGGCGGGTCGACCGGCGCGCTCCGCTCGGCGGGCCGGGGCGCCGCCTCCGCCGCGGCTCGCCGGCTCTCGCTGGGCGGGGGCGCGGCCACCAGCTTGACCGCATACACCGTCCCGAGCGGCTCGACCCCGCGCGCGGTGTAGACCACCACTCCGATCGCGAGCCCGTGGGCCAGCAACGTTGCCACCAGCCCGGCCCGCGCCGAACCGCGGCCGATCCGCTCCAACCGCGCGCTCATCGCTAGCGCTCATCCTCGATCACGATGCTGACGTCGTTCACCCCCGCCTCCTGCATGGCCGCCATGATCACCATGACGGCCCCGAACAGCGCCCGCCGGTCCCCCCGCAGATAGACCCCCGAGGGCTGCCGCCGCTCGACGATGGCCTTGATGCCGGCCCGGAACTCGGCGGCGGACATCTCTTCCCTGTCGACGAACACCCGACCGCTCTGATCCACAGTCACGATCAGCCCCTGGCGGGCGGAAAGCGGGCGGGCCGCGGCCCTGGGCAACTGGACCTCCACCCCGCCCTGCATCAGAGGGGCGGTGATCATGAAGATGATCAGCAGCACGAACGCGATGTCCATCAACGAGGTGACGTTGATGTCCGCCGACACCGGCAGCCGGCCGCGACGGCCCAGCGGACCGTGCCCTCCCAGCGCCATCTAGAGCAGGCGCTCCCGGGCCATCCATCCCACCAGGGCGCTGCCGAAGCCTTCCAGCTCGCCCTCGAAGTTTCCGACTTTGCCCGCAAAGTGGTTGTACGCCATCACGGAAGGGATCGCCACGGCCAGTCCGGCAACGGTCGTGACCAGCGCTTCCGCGACGCCGGGCGCCACCGCCGAGATGTTCCCCGAGCCGCTGGCCGCAATCCCCAGGAAGGCATTCATCACCCCGATCACCGTTCCAAGCAACCCCAGCAGCGGACTGACCGCGCCGATGGTGGCAAGCCACGCGACGTAATGGGCGACCCGGTCGCGCTCCGCCGCGACCTCCTTGCTCAGCACCATTTTCAGCGCCTCGAGCTGGGTCTCGCTGAGGCTGTGGGTGCTGTCACCCTCTTCCCCGATCGCACCTGGGCGCAGCGAGCTGTAGAAGCTGATGCCCTCCCGGAAGAGCCGGTTGAAGGGTGACGGCGGCAGCTTCATCGCGTTCCGGTACGCTTCCCGGAGGTTGGTCGTCCGGCCCAGCTCTCCAAAGAAACGCTGGCTCTGGTCGCCCACCTTCCGAAGCTGCCACCATTTCATCCCGATCACGAACCAGGACGCGATGGACAGCAGCACGATGACCACCAGGACGATCCTGGTCTCCAGGGTCCCGGCAAGAATCAGGTCTATCGGTCGCAGCAGTTGGCCCGAATCGGCCTGAAGCATCCTGGCTCCAGAGGTACGGGAGGTCGCACGGCCCAAGTGCTTACAAAATAAGCCATTTGGCGGATTCGTGCACGGGGGCGAAGAATGACCGAAACGAGAACCGCCGGCCCAACCCGTCGGGGGACGGTTGAGCCGGCGGTCCGTGCACGGACCCTTTCAGGTCCTAGCGATCAGCACCCCGCGGCAGCCGGGCCACCTGCAGGACCGGGGTCCCGGGTGGAATGTCCGGCGACATGATGTTGAGGAGCAGCAGGGTCGCGCTGCGATCGCCGACCCGGACGATCTGGCCGGTGGCCATGGTCTCTTCGATGTTGTCCGCGCCGCCGGGCCGCGGACCGGGCTCGCGGCGGACCTCGAAGAGATCGCCCACGGCCACGCCCTGCTCACGCCCCACGTCGATGAACACGACGTTCTGGGGATGCTTGAGCTCGCGCAGTTCCCGCCCGCCGATCACCCCGCCGCGCACCCCATCGGAAACCGCCACCGCGCGGCTCTCGCCACCGGGGCTGAAGCGTTCGGCGGGGATCACGAACTGGCCGTTACGAACGGGCCCGTAGATCGCTACCACCTCGCCGAGGAACTGGTTTTCGGCGCGGCCGGTGACCCGGACCAGGGCGGTCGGAACGACCGCCATCCCGAAGCCGCGGTACTCATCGCCCAGCTGGACCACCAGCAGGCTGTCCCCTGTGGCATACGTGGCGCCTTCGGGCGCCCGGATCCCGATCTGGCTGTACAGCGAGGGCACCGTGCTCTCGCTGAGGTTCCGGATCTGCTGCGGGGTGACGTCCCCCATCATCCGTCCCAGCGGCAGCTGGCGTCCTTCCGTCAGGAAGCCGGAGGAGTGGAACTCGCCGGGCCGCAGGGCGCGATAGGTGCGATCCACATAGGCCCGGAGCGTCGTCGAGAATTCCTGAGCGCGCCGCTGCGCGAATTCCGGCATCGGGTAGACGCCGCCCTGGCCCTGCTGCGCTGCCTGGGCCTCCTGCTGCGGCATCGGATTCGGCGGCGCCATCGGTTCGGGCTGGGGCTCCGCCGCGGGCGCCGGGGTGTCCTCCGTGGGCACGGCCGGTCCGGCGCCTTCGCCGCTCAGCCGCAGCACCTCGCCGGGGAAGATCCAGTGGGGATCTTCGACGACGTCGGTATTGACGCGGTAGATCTGCGGCCAGAGGAACGGATCGCCCAGAAACCGGGCGGCGATGTCCCACAGCGTGTCGCCCGGGCTGACCGTGTACGTGGCGGGCCTCGCCTCCTGCGCGCTGGCGCCGATGGCGCCGGCGCCCAGCGCGAACAGGAGCGTGGCGGAGATGCTAGAACGGAAGATCGTCTTCCTCACCATCAAGGGCCTCCGGGAAATCGCCGAACGACTCCTCCTTCTTGCCCGACCCGACCTGGGAGGGGGTGAGAGAGCTGTCGCTGTCGGCGGACCGAGGTGAGAGGAGAATGAGCTCACGCGCAGTGATCTCGGTGGTGTACCGGGTCTGTCCTTCCCGATCCTGCCAGGTCCGGTACTCGATGCTCCCCTCTACGTAGACCTTGTCGCCCTTCTTGCAATACCGCTCCACCACGTCGGCCAGGGTGTTCCCGCGATTGTTCCATAGCACCACCCGGTGCCACTCGGTCTTCTCCTGGCGCTCCCCGGCCTGGTTTTTCCACTGCCGGCTGGTGGCGAGCGAAATCGTGGCCACCCGGGAGCCGTTAGCGGTACTGCGGACTTCGGGGTCAGCCCCCAAATTGCCAATAAGAATGACTTTGTTCAGACTGCGGCTCACGATGCCCTCCGGGGTGAAAAGCGCTGGGTCAGAACTGCGAACCCCGGGAGAGTATAGGAGCCGTAAGTTGTTCTGTCAACCAAAGATACGCCGCTCGGTACAGACCTACGCAGAGCCGCGCGTCAGGTCGAGTTTGAGGACCAGAGCATCCTCCGTCGGCCTGCGATAGTAAGCACGGCGCATGCCACCCGGCCGGAAGCCCAGCCGGCGGTACATGGCCTGGGCGGCGTGGTTCGATTCCCGTACCTCCAGCCAGACCTCGGAGGCCTCCCCCGACCGGAGGACCGCCACGGTGTGCTCCAGGAGGCCCCGGCCGACCCCATGGCGCCGATGCCCTGGGTCGACCCCGATGGTCAGAATCTCCGCGACGCCGGCAATGACCCGCGCGATCAGGTAGCCCGCCATCTGCCCGGCCCGTTCGGCCGCGAGGGACAGAGCGCCCGGCGCGGTCATCGCCTGGCGCAGACTCGCCTCCGACCACGGGTCGCTGAAGCAGGCCCGTTCGAGTCGGGCGAAGGCGGGCAGGTCAGCCGCCGTGGCGCGGCGAACCCGGCAGGGGGCGTCCATGCCTCTGTTCCCATCGGACTTGCGCCTCGGCGGGGCGCCCGTAGTCCGGTTCCCACGCGGCGACCTCGTCGATCCTCCGCGTTCCGCCGGGTCGCGTCGCCAGATCGAGCAGGGCGCGGGCGGAAGGGAATGCGGTGGTCTCGAACGAAACGCCAAGTCGTTCGCCGATCAGCGCGGCCAGATCGGCGGGGGCGTCGCCCACCGCGCGATCCACTTTCGGGAGCAGCGGAACGGAATCGACACCGATGGGACGGGGCGCCAGCACTTCCGTCACGGCGCCGCCGGCTCCGAACTCCCAGACACCGATATAGGCCTCGCCCCGGAGCGCATTGCTCGCCGCGAGCACCACCTCGGCGTCGCCCGCATGCGCGGCGGCGCGCACCAGCAACGTCGAGGCCGTCAGGAGCCGGGCGCCTGTGGTCCGGACGATCGCCTTGGCGACCGCGGCGCCCACCCGCAGGCCGGTGAAGCTGCCCGGTCCGTCGCTCAGCGCCACACGCGCGATGTCCTGGCGCCGAGCCCCGAGTTCCTCGAGCGCCTCGTCGGTCAGGGGCAAGAGCGCCGATGCGTGCCGACGCGCGCCCCCCAGCTCACGCTCGGCGAACCGGCCGTTGGCGGCGACGGCAACGCTCAGCCGGTCGGTGGCGGTTTCCAGGGCGAGTGTGACGGTGTCGCTCACGGGCGACCCGCCGGGGCCGGGGCGATCTCCAGCCAGCGGCGCCCGGGATCCGTCGCGTGCGCCAGCGCGACGACCCGGGACGGTGCAGGAGCCCAGGCTCCGGCGCGCTCCGGCCATTCCACCAGAAGGACGTCGCCGGCCGTGAGCTGATCCCAATCCAGCTCGGCGGCCTCGTCGGGGGATTGGAGCCGGTAGCAATCCACGTGATGCAGCGGACCGCGGGGCCCCTCGTACCGCTGCGCCAGCGTGAAGGTGGGGCTGGTCAGCGGCGGGGACACGCCGCGCGCCCGCGCGAAGGCATGCGCGAACGTGGTCTTGCCCGCGCCGAGGTCGCCCTGGAGCCAGAGCACCGAGCCCCGCGGCAGCTCCTCGGCCAGTCGGGCGGCCGCAAGATGCAGCTCCGGCTCGGTGACTATTCGGCGGCTCACTCCGAGAGGGCTCCCACCGCCCGGGCGCCGCGCCGCGAGGCGGCCGCGCGCAACTCGGTGATCTGGTCGCGCAGCAGGGCGGCCACCTCGAACTCCAGGTTGGCGGCCGCTTCGCGCATCTGCCGCTCCAGCGCCTTGAGGTGGGCCTCGAGCTGCGCCGGGTCGTGCAGGTCGACCCTGGCCGCCTGCTTCGCCGGCTTCTCGATTCGCGCGTCGGCCACCCGGGTCGCGAGCCGGGTCTGTTCCAGCGACTTGACGATCGAGGTCGGCGTGATGCCGTGCGCCGCGTTGTAACCCTGCTGCAGCGCGCGGCGCCGGTCCATCTCGTCCAGGGCGCGGCGCATCGACCCGGTCACCCTGTCGGCGTAGAGGATGGCCTTGCCGTTGAGATTGCGCGCCGCGCGGCCGACGGTCTGAATCAGCGAGCGGTCGGAGCGGAGAAAGCCCTCCTGGTCGGCATCGAGGATCGACACCAGCGAGACCTCGGGCAGGTCGAGCCCTTCCCGGAGCAGATTGATCCCCACCAGCACGTCGAAATCGCCCAGCCGCAGGCCGCGCAGGATCTCCACCCGTTCGATCGCGTCGATGTCCGAGTGGAGGTAGCGCACCCGCACGCCGTGCTGCTGGAGGTAATCCGTCAGGTCTTCCGACATCCGTTTGGTGAGCGTGGTGACCAGCACGCGCTCCCGCCGGGCGACCCGGCCGCGGATCTCGTGCAGCAGGTCGTCCACCTGCCCCCGGACCGGGCGCACTTCCACGACGGGGTCCACCAGGCCGGTGGGGCGGTTGATCTGCTCCACCGCCACGCCGCCGGAGAGCGAGAGTTCGTACTCCCCCGGCGTCGCGGAAACGCAGAGCACCCGGGGCACCAGCGTCATGAACTCCTCGAAGCGGAGCGGCCGGTTGTCGAGCGCCGACGGAAGCCGGAAGCCGTACTCGACCAGGGTCTCCTTGCGGGCCCGGTCGCCGTTGTACATCCCGCCCAGTTGGGGCAGCGTGACGTGGGACTCGTCGACCACCACCAGGAACTCGGGCGGGAAGTAGTCCAGCAGGCAGGCGGGGCGCTCGCCCTCGCGCCGGCTGCTCAGGTGGCGGGAATAGTTCTCGACCCCGGGACAGGTGCCCACTTCGAGCAGCATGTCGATGTCGAACATGGTCCGGGTCTCCAGCCGCTGGGCCTCGAGCAGCTTGTTCTGGACCTTCAGCTCCGCCAGCCGGCCGGCCAGCTCGTCGCGGATCAGCCGCACGGCGCGCTCCACCGTGGGCCGTTCGGTGACGAAATGCTTGGCGGGATAGATGGCGCAGCGCTCCAGGGGCGCGATGGTCTCGCCGGTGAGGGGGTGGATCTTGGCAATGCGCTCCACCTCGTCGCCCCACAGCTCGATCCGCACCGCCTGCTCCTCGTAGGCGGGAAAAACCTCGATGGTGTCGCCGCGGACCCGGAAGCTCCCCGGCTCGAACTCGGCGTCATTCCGGTGATACTGGATCGCCACCAGGTCGGCCAGGATGTCGTCGCGGCCGCGCTCCTCGCCGGCCGCCGCCGAGAACATCAGGGCGCGGTAGGTGGCGGGGTCGCCCAGGCCGTAGATGGCGCTCACCGTGGCGACGATCACCACGTCGTCCCGCTCCATCAGACTGGAAGTGGCGCGCAGCCGCAGCCGCTCGATGTCCTCGTTGATCGAGGCGTCCTTCTCGATATAGAGGTCGGTCGCGGGGACGTAGGCCTCGGGCTGGTAGTAGTCGTAGTAGGAGACGAAGTACTCGACCGCGTTGCGGGGCAGGAACTGTTTCAGCTCGCCGTAGAGCTGGGCGGCCAGGGTCTTGTTGTGGGAGAGCACCAGCGTGGGCCGGCCGTAATGGGCCAGGACGTGCGCCAGCGTCAGGGTCTTTCCGGAGCCGGTCACGCCGAGCAGGGTTTGATACTTCGCGTCGCGGCGCAGCCCCTCGGTCAGCTCCTGGATAGCGCTCGGCTGGTCGCCCGCCGGGGCGAAGGGGGCCTCGACGGCGAAGCGGTGCTCGGACATTGCCGAAAGCTAACTCGGCCGGAACGCAGCGGCGGCGGGAAGACTCAGGTCAACCACGGGGCGGCGGCGGAAACTCGTGGTGGCTGGGGGGGTGGTCTATCTCGAACGCGTGCGATGCGCAGGTAGCGCGTAGGCCACGATCCAATCCCCGGGGGAGCCGATTCCATCCCGCCCGCCGGCGTGGATCACGATGTACTGGCGGCGGGCGAAGGTGTAGGTCATAGGCGCTGCCTGGCCCCCCGCCGGGAGCTGCGTTTCCCAGAGGAGCGCCCCTGTCTCGACGTCGAACGCCCGGAAGCGATCATCCTGCGCCCCGGCGATGAACACCAAGCCGCCGCCCGTCACCAGCGGACCGCCCAAAAGGAGTGAGCCCCATTCGGCGTGGCCGGGGTACTGCGATAACCAGGGAACAGTTCCCAGGGGCCGTTGCCACCGCATCGAGCTATTCGTGAAGTCGACGGCGACCAGCAACCCCCACGGCGGCGGACTGCATGGCGTCCCCGAGGGCGCGACAAAAGGTTCGCGCGTCACAGAATAAGGGGTGCCCACCTGGGGAAAGAGTTGCTGCGACGGGCGCCGCTCTTCCAGCAGCTCGGTGGGATCGCCACGGCGATGCAGTTGAACCACCATGGCGAGCCGTCTCACCGTGGTGATCACCAATTGGCGCTCGGGGTCCCACGCCATCCCGTCCCAGTTGATCCCGCCCCAGTACCCCGGCCACACGAGTGTGCCTTCAAGGGAGGGTGGGGTAAAGATCCCGTCGTTGCGGAGGATGCCGAGCCGTCGGCGACACCGCTCGAGCTCTCGCGCAGTGACACCAAAGAGGGAGTCTTCCGTGAGAAGCGCACTGTGCAGTAGCGGGAGGCCGCTGAATGGTTGGCTGGGCGAGGCCTTCTCCCCCGGCACTGTGCTTGCCGGAACGGGGCGCGATTCGACCGGCCACACGGGCACACCCGTTACCCTGTTCAGCACGAACAGCATGCCGGTCTTCGTGCCTACCACCACGGCCGGGATGGCCTCTCCCTGGTGCTCCAAGTCAACAAGCATCGGGTGCGCCGCGACATCGTAGTCCCACAGGTCGTGGTGCACCACCTGAAAGGACCAGGCGACCTCGCCAGTGGACCCTCGCACCGCTACGACGGAGTTCGCGAGGTCGTTCCGACCGGGACGGTCACCGCCATAATGGTCCGGTGCGGGGCTTGCCGTGGGGAGGAAAACGAGATCTCGGGCGGTGTCGACCGTGATGAACGACCAGGCATTTGCGCCGCCCGTTGCCCGTGCAGTGGCCGGCGGTGAGAATCGCTGGCCTTGATGCGCAGGGGCGTTCGGCATCGGCTCGAAGATCCATCGGGGCTCGCCGGTCCGGGCGTCGAATGCCCGGACCACCCCAGCCGGCGCCGGGGCCCGGCGATTCTTCCGGACCGCGGACCCGACGATAATCACGTCGCCCAGTACGGCGGGAGGAGACGTGATGGAGTAATCGGCGGTCTCGTCCTCCCGCTGGTCCGGATCGGATCCGGCCGTCAGATGGATCACGCCCGAATCACCGAACGCGCGGCACGGCTCCCCGGTGGTCGCATCCAGGGCGAACACCCGCGCATCAATCGTTCCCAGGAAGAGTCGCGTCGCGCACGGTTCGTCCTCGCCCCCACGCTTCCGCCAGAAGGACACGCCGCGGGACACGAAGTCCTCGACGTAGCGGCGGCTCAGGTCGGCCTGAGGATCGAACTCCCAGCGAGTCGCACCGGTCACCGGGTCCATGGACAGCACCCGGTTCCGCGGGGTGGTCACGTACAGGGAGCCGTCGACCATGAGAGGAGTCGCCTCGGAACGGAACTGTGAGTCGTGACAGGCGCTGCACGGGGCTCCCTGCCGCCGGGTGATCCGGGTTCCATCGGCCCGCCTGTCGCCGGCGCGATGGCCCGACGCGTCATAGAAATCGGCCGGGAAGTCCCCGGTCCTTGCCACCCAAGCGACCTGCAGCCGAGCGACGTTCTCGCGGTTGACTGAACCAAGGGGGGAGTAGCGCAGGCCCTCAGGGGTCCCGAGCGCGGATTCCCAAGATGCATCGGCACGACGCGCCGGTAGCTGCGGCGGTGGGCAAGCCGCCAGAGGGATCAACATCGCAAGTATGGCCGCAGCGTCCCGCATGAGCCGATGGCAACCGGGCGCTGAGGGGATCACCGGACCCGGTGCACCGGTTGACACCAAGCGCTGCCGACCGGATCAACGATATGGACCCCCGAGGAGAGGCCCCAGGGATGGCAGTAGGTCAGACCGGCGGCCTGGGCCCCGCACGTTGCTCAAGCCACGTCTTGACCCACGCTCTGACCCAGGAATCGGGAATAGCGCCGGTGCGGTCCAGCTCGCGCAGCAAGGCCTGGCTGCGGGGGGATGTCAGCGCTGCGCGAGCTGCTGCCTCGCGCTCCCGGCGGGGCACCGCAGCCTCGGTCAAGACCCTCCGCAGCATCCCATGGCCCAAGGCCGTGTCGGCGAACTGCGCGAAAACATCCAGCGCCGTCGCACGGGCAACCGGTCTGGCCTGATCAAGATTCCAATAGAGGGCCGCGAGGGCCTGCGCCACCCAGGCCCGCGGAGTTGGATTATCGTACGAGGCCCCCCACCCGAGAAGGCCGATCGCCTCCTGCTGAACCCGCACTCTGGTGTTGTCCCGGGCAAGCGGCAAAAGGGCGTGCAAGATGGAATCCGTCCGCACAGCGTTCCGGGGCTGTCGGATCTCGCTCGCAATCGTTTGCCATGCCATGCCAGTCGGTACCGAGTCCACTTCGCTCGCGAACACGGAAACCAGTTCATCCGCAGAAAGGCGCCAGGTGTGCTGCGAAGCATTTACCTCTTGACCAATCGCCGGGAGATAGAGGCCGACCATCAGGGTGTGACGAACTCGCATCGAGAGCCTCCTCAGTTCGCCGGGAAGGATGTCACGACGAACTGCAGTCGGACAGGGTGCCAGACCCACACGGGTCCACCAGGGTGGTTGCCAGTCGGCTCGAGGCGACCCTTGATGATCCTGTCGGTAGCGTGAAAAAAGAAACTCTCCACTACCACTCGAAGGACCTGGAGGTCGGCTCGGACCAGCCCCTTTCTGCTCCGTCCAGCAACGTCTGTCGCTCTGCGCCCCGGCCGAGGGCCAGCAGGCCCTCGGCCTCGACGATTACGTGGAGCCCAATCACGGCACCGCTCATATCCTCACCAACCTTCCGGCATCCACGCGCTCACAGCCTGGCGGAGGTAGAACGCCGGCGCCGTGGTGGAGCAGCGGATGAAGGAGTGCTACCATCTGGCCTTCGGCAAGACCGCCATCGATGATCGCGACGGCAACGCCAGCCTCGCCGCCCTCGGCGTCTTCGCGTACCAGGTGCTCCACGTCATCCGCACGACCGCCCTTACGGGCGCCTGGCGCACCGCGCAACCGGCCACGCTGCGGGCTTGGCTCTTCCGGCTGCCCGCCAAAATACCACCCATGCGCGCAAGGCCTTCGTCCGGCTCCTCCGCACTGAACCGCTCCGTCCGACTCTGCTCGGCGCGCTGCGCCTCCTGGGCAACCTCCCCCCACCTCGCACCTCCCGCCTCGCACTCATCTGAAAGGCTCAGCGATGCGTTACCACCCAGCCGCAGAAGCCCCGGCGGCTGCGTCGCGGCGTCTCTACGTCTGGCGCACTCGCGTGTCTGCCAGCCACCAGGCACTCCGCACTGGCGACCGGGCCGATCGACCCGGACTTCGCGAAGCCTCTCACACTCCAGAACAAGCACCTCTGCCGATCCCCGGCACCAACGAGCACATTCTCAACCTCAATTGCGGGATCCGGGTTCAAGCCATAGGCCTCGTGCGCCCACGCGGCGGCAACACTATTCCCAAGGCATGCATTCGCGGCAAACCAGGTGAGAGAAAAAGCACCACACTGCACCTGCTGACCTTGTGAAAGCGGCCAAACCTGACCACCCATGACATTCGGGTGGAGGTTCGAGGCCGATGCGACCCACTCGTGTTCCCAGCGGGGCGTTCCGCCTTCGGTCAATACGCGCCGGAGCCTTGTCTCCCCGAGGGACGTACGCGTCCGAGATGGAGGAAAGCGACGGGGGGAGTGCCCACCAGCACCCCATGCCCAGCAGGCGCTCACGGCTCTGGCCAACCGTGATACCTCGCCAGCGCGTTCAGTTCGCGCAAAGCGTGTTCCTCGGTCACAAGTCCCTGGTCGTGGAGCTGCCGGAGCAGCGCGAGGCCCTCCGGACCCATATCGCGGCCCAAGTGGCCGACGGCGGCATAGGCGATCCCGTGGTCCGCGGTCGCGACCTGTCGCATGTACTGAAGCGCCTGGCGCCGGTCGGGCATTTTCGTCAGGCTCCACAGCGCGCCGCCACTGGGAAGCTCAAGGGCGAGGCGCAGGAGCCGTTCGGGTGCCCCCGCATACGGAACGCCTCCTTCACCGATACCGGCGAGCAGCAACGCATCAACTGCCGATCGCCGCGTGAGGACCGTTAGGTGATCATCTCCACGAAGGGAGAGCGCGACGGCGACCAGCGTGTCGGCAATGGAATCGAGGCGCTCCCGGGGCAGCGGCCCGTCCAGCTGGGCAAGGACGCGGCTCGCAGCGCCCGGGCGACCGGTTTGCCGGAGCAGGGCCGCCACCTCCGCCGCGTCGGGATTGCGACTGATGCGCTGGGCATGGGACAACCCGGTGAAAACCGACGACACAATGGAGAATCCGACGGTGAGGAATAGTCGGCTCATGATCTCGGCTCCTCTAGTGGTTCGTCTGCGTGCCGACCCAGTTCCACCCGCCGCCCACGAATCGCCAGAACCAGAAGGTGGTCGACCCCCCTGTGTGCGTGTTGGCGGCGCTCGAGATTGCACTGTGAGCGTCAAAGTAGTCCTTGTCGGCAAGGACGTGCAGTTCCGATGCACTCCCCGCCATCCGCGGTTCCCACAGCAGATAGACATTCCCCTGCGAGCCCTGGGCAGCGCTCAGGGCCGCACTCATGTGCGCGGCTTCGTGATTCCAGGCGAACGCCACGAAACTCCCGAAGGCGGGGACGGACTGGCATTGCGTATTGACCTCCACGGTGGTGCGCTTGTTCGAGTTGCCGAAGACGCCGAAACAAGCGTTGACAATCGCCGAATCACCGACCATTGACTGCGGTACGCCGTCGGCCCGATACTCCCGGCGGATCTGTGTCCTGAGCTGCATCGTGGCCGTCGCGCTTGCCATGTACCAGAGCCCCGCGTTGGGCCCTTCGTCAGTGACCTGCCCCGCAGTGTACCCGTTGCCATTCGAGAGGATCACGGGCGTGAAGAGGACGCCGCTGTTGCCGGCTGAACAGCTAAGGGCGTGCGCAGAACTAAGGTATACGAGTTCCACGCCGCCGGTCAGCGACGCCGGGGCGAGATCGTGTAATTCCAGTCGCCGTGGAACTCGTGGAGCCTGATGCGCACCCCTGCCAGCTGCTCGTCACTGACTTTGACCTGCGTGCGGTAGCGCTTGGCATCCAGGGCGGCGCGCACGATCAGCCCGGACCGCGTGGTCGTGCTGGCGATGAGCTGGACGATGGCCTGGTGACTGATCAGGGGGTGGCCGCGCCAGTTACCCGCGATGAAGCTGAACAAGCGGTGCTCGATCTTGTTCCACTTGCTGGTCCCCGGCGGGAAGTGGCACACCGTCACGGGCAGGCCCAAGGTGTCGGCGAGCTGCTGCAGGCAGAGGCGCCACAGGCGGGAGCGCGGGCTGTTGCTGCCACCGGCGTCGGCTGTGAGCAGGAGCTGCTTGGCGCGCGGGAAACGGCGGTGGCCCATCTGGGTCCACCACCGGCGGATGCTGTTGCAGGCGAACTCGGCCGTGTCGTGATCGATGCCGACGCTGACCCAGCCTTGGTCATTGATCAGGTCGGAGACCCCGTAGGGGATCGCCTTGCCCAGCTCGGGGTCCGTGAAGTCGTGCACCCGCACGTCCTCGGGTTGGCCGCGCGGCCGCCACGTCCGGCCGGCGTTCTTGAAGTCGCCCACCAACTCCTTCTTCTTGGTGTCCACGCTGATCGCCGGCTGGCCCCGGTGCTGACACGCGAGCACCCGCGCGTTGATATACTCGAACTGGGCATTGCGATCCGGATGGGCGGTGCCCTCGCGCGTCTTGCGGTTGGCCTGCAGACTGTAGTCCGCCGCGCGCAGAAGCATGGCCACCGTGCGGGCCGAGACCGGATGGCCCGCGTGCGTGAGTTCCCCGGCCAACCGGTACGTACTCTTGCACGTCCAGCGCAGGGGCGAATCCGGATCGCCACGCGTGACGGGGTCGATCAGCGCATCCAACGCCGCCGCGAGCTCGGGATCGCGTTCGGTCACCGGCTTGCGGCCCGCGCCGGGGCGGCGCACCCGCTGCGCCTGTGCGGCTCGCACGCGAGCCGGCTGTTGCAGCTCCCGAAGCCCGTGCGTGATGGTGACCCGCGAAAGCCCCGTCGCCGCCGCCACCGCCGTGGTGCCACCCCACCCCAGGTCCCGGGCTTCGGCCGCCGCCCAGTGCCGCCGCCGCCGCTCGTCCATCCCCGGACGGAGCGAGCGATACTTCCGCCGGAGCCGCGCGATCAGCTTCGCATCTCGCATGCAACAAGATACGCGGTCGCCACGGATATGTAAATGTTATTGTTGCGCGCGCCCTAACGCCACTCATCCAGCCCGCCGATCCCCCGGGATCGCAGGCATCGATCTCACCAGGCGAGCCGGCCTGTCCGCCCACCTGACTTGCCCAGCTCCAACCTGTCCGCCGGTTGACGTCGATGAAAGCGGTCACCACGGTATCGTTCCCTGCCAGCACCAACTCGACCTGGACTTGTCCGGACACGACGGCCATGCCCGACCAAGACGTCCCCGTCGTTGGCCCTTCGACGGAAGCGGGTCCGGAGGTAAAGCTCCACTGGTTGACCGTGTACGACCAGCCTGAGGTAACGGACAGCTGGCAACTCACCGTGCCGCCCCAACTGACAGCGCCGCCGCAGTTAAGCGAAGCTGAAGGTGGTTCGGGACATAGGCTGGCGAAAAAGGTCGTGCCGCCAGGCCGGTCTGTTCGTTGCTTGGTCCGTGGTTGGTCGAGTCCCTTCCGTGCGCCCCGAGGGCCCTCCGGACGAGGAGTGTATCCTGCACGCAATGTCTCCCACTCGCAGGGGTCGGGGCCGCCCGTGGCGGCGATGGTCCAATCCCACTCGCGGAGCGTCTCGCACGGCGTATCGCCACACAGGTGAAGCGCCGCCGCGGCAGGCTTGTCCACTCGATCGCTGGGGGGAGCGGAGAGGTCCCCAGCGTTGGCACAGCCACCGAGGACGACGGCAGCGACAAGCGTGTACCACCGTTCTGCCTTCATTTGGACTCCCCACGGCGCTGAACGGGAACAGGGCCGATCTCTCCCCTTGCACCGATCAAGTTGATCAGCCCGGGAAGTGCACAGGGACTTCCGCGACCGCCCGCTATCAAGATGCAGGCCGCACCAGATTACCACATTGGGGGGGGGGGGACGCAATACTTCGGCGCGGACGGGGTAGTGCCTCAGCGAGGGACTACCCCAGGCTGCAACACGTCAGACTTCTGAGCCTCCTTCCCCGCCGCCACGAACGGCGGTGGCTTGGCTTCGCCGCGAAGAGATACTCCCCACGGAGCGCGTCAGCCCCGATCAACCCCCTCAGCCCGGCCCATGCCGACCAGCCGCTTTGAGAGCGGCGCGGGCACCTCCACGACCGAGAGCCGGCTCGGCTCGGTGAAGAGCCCGATACACGACCCCAGAACGGCAGTCGTTAGCGCACCGGCTACGAGGCAGGCACCCCGACGGCCCATCCTAGGGCCTCCGGCCTGGAGCGCGGCGGTCTCGCACCGACGATCGACGAGGACGGAGAAACCAAACCGCACACACCGACCCTGCGATCATGGAGCATATCGGCCGCCAACCTACCCCGGGGGCATTTCCACGCGCACGGGTACAGGGTAGAAGGCCTCCGTGGCCCCGGGGCCGAACGACGCCGCACGGTTGTAGCCCCAGCACCAGAGTTCATCCGCAGCCGTCAGGCCGCAGGTCCGATACGAGCCCGCCTCAAGCTCGACAAACCGCTGTTCGGTCAGCACCGCTGTGGGGACGTTCCGCGCACTGAGCCCCCCGTCCTCGACTCCCTCAGTGCCGATGCCCAGTTGGCCGCTGAAGTTGTTGCCCCAGCAGTACGCCTCGCCCATGATGTCCAGCCCGCAGCGGTGGTACCATCCCTCCGTCAACTGCCGGAACGAGTGTCCACCCTGCACCGCCACCGGCGCCATGGAGGACACCCCGAAGCGGCCGTCGCCGAGCTGGCCCGCGTCCCCTTCACCCCAGCAATACGCCGCCCCCGAGCGGGTCGCCCCGCAGCCTGACGCCGTGATCCGGGTAAACCGGAGGCTCGTGACCAGTGGTGTTGGCGTCAGGCACTGCTTGCCGTGATACAGGTAGTAGTACGACGACCCGCAATCCCCCGGTTGGCCGTGCAGCTCGAACCCGTCAGCGACGTAGCCCCAGCAGTAGGTGCGTCCCTCTTTGGTGAGGCCGCAGCTCACGCTGGCGCCGTCGACTGCAACAAACCGCTGGGAGCCCGAGACCGCCGCCGGGCGGGTCGCGATCGTGTTCTCCCTGGCCAAGCCATCGCCGACCTGGCCCCGCTCCCGCCGGCCCCAGCAATACGCTCGACCGGCGGGATCCAACCCGCAGGTTGCCGCCGCCCCCGCGGCCAGCGACACGAATTTCACGGGGCTGTCAACCTTGGAGGGACGGTCACGATTCATCGTAGTACCGTCCCCCAGCTGCCCGTAGGAGTTGCCACCCCAGCAAAACGCACTGCTATCCGCCGTCAGCCCACAGGCGTGAACGGTCCCCCCGTCAATCATGACAAATCGGAGCGAGCCGTCGCCCGGCGTGAGCCGGGGGGGCACGAACGATCCAACGCATCCGATTTCGCCATCTGCCTCGAGGAGGCAGGTCCATTCGACCGTGACAGCAAGCCGCTGGGTGGGGATCGGCACCGGCGCGGCGCTCGGCTCGGTGAAGAGCCCGATACACGACGCCAGAACGGCGGTCGTTAGCGCGCCTGCTACGAGGCAGGCACCCCGACAGCCCATCCTAGGCCCTCCGGCCTGGAGCGCGGCGGTCTCGCACCGACGATCGACGAGGACGGAGAAACCAAACCGCACACACCGACCCTGCGATCGCGGCCAAGGCGTGACCGCCCCGGAAGCCGTCCGATCCGTCCGAAAGGGTCTCGGTACACTCGTCATCGCAGGCCTGGACTGTTACCTCCAGCGGCCCAGCGGACATCCCGAGGTTGTACTGGTCGATCACGAACACCGAGACGTTGAAATCGTCGTCAGGCGTGTAGTACAAGGTATCGCCCGTACCCGCCGCCTCTCCGTTGACCGCCCAGCTGAAGGTGTACGGCGCCTGGCCGCCCGAGATGATCGTGTAGTAGGTTTGTTGGACTCCGCTGTCGGCCTGCGTCGGTCCCACCAACGTGACCTGCATCTTGATCGCCTTGTCGACGTTCAACAGGCCATAGCCGAAGTTGTTGTCGAACCCCGTGGACCCCAGGTCGGTCGCCGTACTCAACAGCCGGCTACGGATCTCGGTATTTGCCCAGGCCGGGTAGCGCGACATCAGCAGGGCGGCCGCGGCACTCACATGGGCTGCCGCAAACGAAGTGCCGGTGCAGGTATCGACATGGGTCTGGTGCGGATTGCATTCGGTCCCGTTCGCTCTCGAGGTGGAAAGGACATCGACGCCGGGGGCCGACAAGTCAATCTCCGACCCGGCCGCAGACCCACTCAGTTTCGCGTTGGCGGAATCCGTGGCCGTCACCGCGATCACGTTGCTCAGACTCGCCGGGTAGGTCACGTAGGCGGTATCGTTGCCGGCCGATGCCACGAGCACCATGCCATAATAGTTGAAGGCGCTGTTGATCTGATCCGTGAGGGAGGTGTACGGGGACACCCGAAAACTCATGTTGATGACCATCACGCCTTCGCCTTTGGCCATGTCGATGGCACAGGCCGCCCGGGCCGCACTTGGTTTGCCGGTCGTGTCGTCGAGAACCCCGGAGAACGCCAGGGGCGCCCCATGGGCCACCCCAACAACGTCCACGTCGTCGTGGACCGCGGCGACCACCCCTGCCACGAAGGTCGCGTGACCAACCACATCCAGTGTATCTCCACCTGAACAGTGGAACTGGTTTGCGACTTCCAGATCCCGATGATTCGGGGTTCCGCTGTCCAGGATGAGCACCGGAACGTCCGCACCGGTGGACAGGCCCCACGACGTTGTGGCGCCCACCTTGGTCACATTCCAGGGCGTCACCTGCGACGCCCACTCCCCCGGAAGGGACGGCTCGATGTAGTCCACGATCGGGTGCTCCCGCAGCGCCACCGCCTGCGCGGCGGAGAGTCTGGCGACGACAACTGGTGTACGGGGGAATTCGTAGTCCGGCGTGATGCCCAGGCCGGTCAGGGCCTGCCTCGCGGCCGCCACCCCGGCAGCCGACGCCACGACACGCCCGGTATTGTCCACTCCCTCGCGACTCCCCGAGTCCTTGAGACCGATGATCACCTGCCCGCGCGCACTATCGACCGCCCCCGCGAATTCCTCGTCGCTCATTCGCTGCCAAGGGGTGTCTTTCCGGTCCCGCTGTGGCTTCTCACGCAACGGCGTCGGAATCTCGGCTCCGACCATCGCCATCTGGACCTTCGGCCGAACGCCGGATGATGGGCCAAGGGGATCTTGCGGGGCGTCCCGCCGACATCCGGTGGCAATCAGGATCGAGAGTGTTGCTAGACCTGCAAGGCGTGACCAGCGGGGGGGGACGGGGGGGGGGACATTCTGGCACCTCCAGAGCCTGGGTCGCACATTGGCCCACGCCGACGCATTGCCCCGAGGGGCGGGGGCCCTGGAAACAGGCTACGGTCTCCCGCTCAGCCCGTCAAGTTTGCCGTTCATCAGAGTATTTCTTGCCCGCGCCTTGGCCCGCCTTTGACCGGTGCACATGGGCGCTCACCGAAGCGAGGTCAGCCGCCCCCCATGCCGACCAGCCGCTTCCAGAGCGGCGCGGGCACCTGCACGACCGAGAGCCGGCCCTGCCGCACCAGCGCCTCGGTCAGCTCCTGGATAGCGCTCGGCTGGTCGCCCGCCGGGGCGAACGGGGCTTCGACAACAAAGCAATGCTCCGGCATGGCCAGAAAGCTAACCAAAACCCCGGAAGGGGCCTGCAGAACGGGTTGCGGCGTCGCTACTGCGACCGGCGGAGTTCCCGGGGCAAGGCGAACGCGACGATCCAGTCGCCGGGCGACCCGATGCCACCCCGACCTCCGGCCATGAGCACCACGTACTGACGACCCTCGAAGAGGTACGTCATCGGAGCTGCCTGGCCGCCGGCTGGCAGCTGGGCTTCCCACAGCACGGCGCCCGTCCGGACGTCGAAGGCCCTGAAGCGGTCGTCCTGAGAAGCCGCCACGAAGACGATGCCCCCTCCGGTAACGAGTGGTCCCCCGACAGGGATTGATCCCCAGTTCTGGTAGTCAGGGTGGGTGGCCAGCCAGGGCACCGTCCCCAGCGGCCGGTGCCACCGAATGGAACTCTGAGCAATGTCTACGGCCACAAGAATGCCCCACGGCGGGGGGCTGCAGGGCGTCCCCGACGGGGACACGAAGGGCGTTCGTGTCGCGAGGTAGGGAGTACCCTCTTGAGCCAGCAGTTGTTGGCCGAGTGCCGGAGGACCCCGCAACCCGGCCGGATTGTCTCGACGATGCAACTGCACCACCATGCCGAACCGTTTCACCGTCGTGATCAGAAGCTGCCCTGCCGGATCCCAAGCCATCCCATCCCAATTGATGCCACCCCAGTAGCCCGGCCACAGGAGAGTCCCTTGGAGAGACGGTGGTGTGAAAAGGCCCTCATTCCTTACTCTGCTGACCCAATCCCGGCAGAACTCACGATCCGCCTGTGACACTCCGAAAACCGAGTCCGCGGTGAGAACCGTGCTGTGGAGCGCGGGGAGTTCGCTGAACGGCTGCGTAGGCCATGCAGTCTCGCCCGGCACGTCGCTCGGAGGCACTGGGCGTTCCTCCACAGGCACCAGCGGCTCGCCGGTCTCTCGGTGGAGCACGAATACCGTGCCGGCTTTAGTACCGATGAGCACCGCCGGGATTGGCTCGCCACCGCGTCGCAGTTCGATGAGCATCGGCTGCGCCGCAACGTCGTAATCCCAGAGGTCATGGTGCACCACCTGAAACGACCACACCACCTGACCGGTTGAGGCTCGTAGAGCAACGACGGAACTCGCGAAGTCGTTCCGACCGGGGCGCTCGCCCCCATAGGAATCCGGGGCGGCGCTCGCTGTCGGCAGGAAGACCAGGTCGCGTGGGGGGTCGGTCGTGATGATGGACCAGCTGTTCGCGCCGCCCGTGGTCAGAGCCGCCTCCGGGGTCCAGTACCGCCAACCCGGGTGCGCCGGTGTTCGTGGAATCGGGTCGAACGTCCACCGCGGCTCACCGCTTCGCGCGTCGAACGCTTGCACCACACCGGAGGGTCCGTCACGGCGCTGGTTTTTGCCAACCGCTGAACCGACTATGACGATGTCCCCGACCACGGCAGGCGGGGAGGTGACCGCGTGCTGACCGGGGTCGACCGCGCGACCGCTAGTGCCCACCGCAGGATCGAGCCGAACCATTCCCGACTCGCCGAAATCGGGGCAGAGCGTGCCGTCCGCGGCGTCAAGGGCAAACAGCCGAGCATCGATCGTCGCCAGGAACAACCGTTGGCCACATGCCTCGCGCGCCCCGCCGGAGTCCCGCCAGGACAAAACGCCGCGCGACACAAAATCCTCAACGTAACGGCGTGTCAAATCGAGCTGCGGATCGAATGTCCAGCGAGTTGCGCCCGTGGATGGGTCGAGGGCGAGCACTCGGTTTCGGGGTGTCGTCACGTAGAGGGTCCCCTCTACCATGATGGGAGTGGCCTCAGACCGGAATTGAGCCTCGTGACAGTGGCCGCACGGCGCCCCGGGACGAGGCTCGATCGCTGTGCCGTCGGGCCGCGTGCCGCCAGCCCGATGGCCCTTGGCGTCGAATACGTCCGCGGGGAAGTCGCCGGTCCGAACCGCCCAAACTAATTGCAGATGGCCCACGTTCTCCGCGTTGATCAGCGTCAGGCTTGAGTAGCGAGTGCCACCAGGAGTCCCGGCGAAATGCTCCCACGTGGTCTCCTTGGCATCACCTGGTGCATGGGAGGGCCGCAGCCCGCAACGCGCTGACAGCAAGAGCATGATCAGGAGAGAGAGTTGCTTTGCTACGCGCACCGAGATGCTGCCCGCAGGCGAGGTTAGGGGCATCCGCGATCGGTGGAGACTCGAGAACGATCCCGACCACGGAGAACACCGACTGGCGAGAGACCCCAGGGGTGGATCATGTTACCTCGTCAAATCGGAGGGTGGTTGGAGCCCCTCCCGCTTGCGAAGCCATTGCTTCACGAGCGAGGCGACCCAAACGTCACGGATAGCTCCGGAGCCGTCGAGCTCACGGAGCAGAGCCACCCCCTCTGCTCCCCCCGACGCACCCATTGGCTGCTAGCCACGTGAGGGCCCGGGCACCGTTGCACTGACCGCCCTTCAGATTGGGGTGCAGGTTCGATGCCCGATTGCTGTGGAATGCGGCAGATGGGATGTCGTGGACGCCATTGTTCGGGCCCCCGTCCCGGCCCCGGGGTCGAGGGAGAGCACCCGGTTGAGTTGGGTGCTGACGGACAGCGAGCCGTCGACCACGACCGGCGGGGCCTCGACGCGGAACTGGGCGTTATGACAGGCGTTGCACGGGGCTCCATAACATGGGGCAACCGGCGTCCCATCAGCCCGTCCGCCGGCTCGGTGGCCACTGGCGGCGCAGACCTGCGCCGGGAAGTCCCCGGTCCGGATGGCCCATGCGATCTCCAAGCGGGCCACGTTCCTCCGTTCATGGCGGCCAAGGTCGAATAGCGTCTGCCTCCTGGAGTCCCGACGTGGGACTCTCAGGTATTCCTCGCTTCGTGAACTCCTGGCGTCGCCGGTGGGGCGCACGCCACATGTAGGATCGCGAACCTGAGCAACTCTGCCCAGACCCAAACGCGCGCGACACCTCTGGCACGGGCCCGCCGGCAGTATCGCCGGAACGTGTACGCCAACTGAACCGAGCTGTGGAACGGATAGCGAAAGATGCCTGGCGCCGAGGACGACGGTAGGTCAGGCTGGAGGTTGGCGCCCCTCACGTCGCTCAAGCCACCACTTGACCAGTGCACGGACCCAGGGATCCCGGATGGCGTCCGAGCGGTCCAGATCGCGAAGCAGGGCCTGCCCGCGGGGCGACCTGAGGGCGGCCCTGGCTGCTGCTTCGCGCTCCCGACGGGTCAGGCCTTCCAGGGTCAAAACACGTCGCAACATGGCCTGGCCCAAACCGGTGTCGGCCAACTGTGCGAACGCATCCAGCGCTGTCGCACGAGCAACGGGTCTGGTCTGGTCCAAATCCCAGTACAGGGCCACCAGGGCCTGCGCGACCCAGGCCCGCGGAGCCGGAGTAATGTGCGACGCCCCCCACCCGAGAAGCGCGATCGCCTCTTGCTGCGCCCGCGGCCGACCGTTGTCTTTGGCAATCGGTAGGAGGGCCCGGAGAATGGAATCTGTCCGAGCCTGGCTCCGGGGCCTTCGGACCTCCGCGGCGAGCGTTTGCCATGCCATTGCACTTGGAGCCGAGTCTAGTTCCCTGACGAATACGGCAACGAGTTCGTTCGCCGAGAGGCGCCAAGGGTCCTGCGACGCGGCCACATGCGGCCCAATACCGGTGAGGGACAAGGCAGCCGAGAAGACCAGACCGGGGCGCATCGGGACCTCCTGCTAAATAGGCCCGAATGAGACGACGACGAACTGCAGCGAGGTGGGATGCCACGCCCACACGCTACCACCAGGGTGGTTGGAACTCGGCTCATTGTGCGAGTTAATGATGTTATTGCCTGCCAAGGCGAGCCTGATCGAGATCAACATGGCGAGTTCCTGGGCGTCTTGTCCGACCAAGGGCTCCAGCTGGGCCTCAGGATCGTTCCCAAGTGTCGCCGCGGCCGCCTGCATGTGAGCTTGATGCCCATCCCCACTGTAGCCGAAGCCTTCGTGCTCCCACGCCGCAGCCAACCATGCCGACGCAACACTGTTCCCGAGGCACGCATTCGCCGCCAACCAAGTCAAGGCCTGGGCACCGTTGCACTGCGCCTGCTGGCTCGGCGAGAGCTGCCAAGTCTGACCGCCCTTGAGATTGGGGTGGAGGTTCGATGCCCGGCTGCTCTGAAAATCCGCGGAGGTCACATAGTGGACGCCTCCGTTCGGACCGTTGCCCTGTACTGATGTAGTGGTGTACCCGCCCGACTCACCCCCGGGGATGTCCGGCAGAATAAAGCCGCGAACACAATCTGGGGGCGTGCAGTTCCACCCGGCGATGAGCGTGGAGCCAACGACGACGTCGCCAATCGGTCCAGTAGGTAGCGGGGCGGTCCCCTGCGAGAAGGACCAATCGGCGCTGCTCCATCTCCAATTGGGGCGCCTCGTTACTTCAACCGATGCGGTCACGACGGTGTCGTTGCCCGCAAGGGCAAGCTCCACTCGAACCTCACCGGATACGACGACCGAGCCCTCCCAAGACGTACCCGTCGTTGGGCCTACTACGGACACAGGTCCGGAGGTGAACCTCCACTGGTTGACCGTGTACGACCAGCCCGCTGAAACGGACAGCTGACAAGTCACCGTGCCGCCCCAACTGACAGCGCCGCCGCAGTTAAGCGAAGCTGAAGGTGGTTCGGGACATAGCCTGGCGAAAAAGGTCGTGCCGCCAGGCCGGTTCAGAGCTGGACCGGTTCGTTGCCTGGTCCGTGGTTGGTCGAGTCCCTTCCGATCTCCCGAGGGCCCCTGCGGACGAGGAGTGTATCCAGCACGCAATGTCTCCCACTCGCACGGGTCGGGGCCACCAGTCGCGGCCATGGTCCAGTCCCATTCCTGGAGCGTCTCGCACGGAGCATCGCCACACAAGGGAAGCGCCGCCCCGGCAGGCTTGTCCACTCGCTCGCTGGTGGGAGCGTAGAGGTCCCCCGCGGTGGCACAGCCACCGAGTACGACGGCAGCGACAAGAGAGTACCACCGTTCTGCCTTCATTGGACTACCCACGGCGCGTCAACGGGAACAGCGCCGGTCTCACCCCTTGCACCGATCGAGTTGATCAGACCGGGAAGAACACGGCAACCTTCGCGATCGAAGCCTCTGCGCCAATGGGAGACCCGAACGGATTGGATCCCACTGGAGGCGGAAACGAGTAGGGTCACAGGGATCGGCACCGGAGGTGCATCTCGACCAGGGTGCGGCTTGCCGGGCGAGAACAGGTGGGGAAACCGAACCGGCCATGCTCCATTTCGAGTCGCATCGCATCCTCCGCACTGCGACCGCCCGGTATCAAGATGCAGACCGCTCGAAGTTACCACTTGGGGGGGGGGGGGGACGCAATACTTCGGTGCAGGCTGCGACACGTCATGAGTTGATCCCCCGCTGGCATCACGGTGGTTGCTCGGCTTCGCGAACGGGGAGAGGCTCCAGACGGACGGCGTCAGTCCTGATCCGCCCCCTCACCCCGACCCATGCCGACCAGCCGCTTCCAGAGCGGCGCGGGCACCTGCACGACCGAGAGCCGCCCCTGCCGCACCAGCGCCAGATCCTTGAACGCCGGGTCCGCCTTGATCGCCGCCAGCGTCACCGGCGTCCCGATCGGCGGCCCCGCGTCGAGGTCCACCACCACCAGTTTCCCCGTCTGGTCGGCCGGATCGGGATAGGGCTCGGAGGCGACCCTGGCGAACCCCACCACCGCCTTCTCGCCGCCGGTGTGGTAGATCATGACGTCGTCGCCCTTCCGCATGCTTCGGATGTTGCGGAGCGCGACCGGGTTGCCGACCCCGTCCCACCGGGTGCGCCGCTCCCGCACCAGATCGGCAAAGCTGTAGGTCGAGGGCTCGGTCTTGAGGATCCAGTAGGACATGTCAGATCGACGGCGCCTCCCTGCGCTCGATGTTCTGCACCCCTTTCACCTTCCGCACCGCCTTCATCACCTTGTCCAGATGCGGCAGGTTGTCGACCTCGACGAAGACCGTGCCGAACGCCGACCCGTCCTTGGCGTGCAGATCGGCGCGCCGGATGTTGGTCCCGGTCCCGCTGATCGCGTTCATCACGTCGGCATAGAGCCCGCGCCGATCCTCGGCGTTGAGCACCAGCCGGACGACGAACGACTCGCCCTCGACCTCCTGCCAGTCGATCTCCACCCGGCGGTCCGCCGCGCTGAGCGTGAGCAGGTTGGGGCAGCCGGCCTTGTGAATCGAGATCCCCCTGCCCTGCGTCACGTAGCCCACCACCGGATCGCCCGGCACCGGCTGGCAGCACTGCGCGTAGCGGACCATCAGCCCGTCGACGCCCTGGATCTTGATCCCCCGGCCCAGGCGGAACCGCTCGATCACCCGCCCGAACACGGTGGGCTTGGGCGGCCGGAGCTCGTCCTCCGGCACGCCGGGATAAAGCGACTTCATGACCTGGCCCAGCGCCACGTCGCCCCGCCCGATCGCCACCTCCAGCGCCTCGGCCGTGGTGAGACCCAGCGCCCTGGCCGCCCGCTCCATCATGTCGGGACCGGGCAGGTCCAGCCGGCGGCGGCGCACCTCGCGCTCCAGGATGTCGCGGCCCATCTGGAGGCTGACCGTCTCCTCCTCGTGGCGGATCCATTGCTTGATCTTCTGCCGGGCGCGGCCGGTGGCCACGTGGCTCAGCCAGTCGCGGCTGGGTCGGGGCGTGGAGCCGGTGAGGATCTCCACCGCGTCGCCGTTCTTGAGCTCGCGGTGCAGCGGCGCGATCCGGCCGTTGATCTTGGCGCCCTGGCAGCGAAGCCCCACCTCGGTGTGCACGTGGAAGGCGAAATCGATCGCGGTGGCGCCCTTGGGCAGCCGCTTCACGTCCCCTTGTGGCGTGAAGACGAAGATCTCGTCCTGGTAGAGGTCGACCTTCAGGAACTCCAGGAACTCCTCGGGACTCGCGGTGTCCTGCTGCAGCTCCAGCAGCTGGCGGAACCAGCCGAAGTGCCGGTCCAGTTCGTCGGGCTGCCTGTCGGCCTTGTAGAGCCAGTGCGCCGCGATGCCGTACTCCGCGGTGCGGTGCATCTCCTCGGTCCGGATCTGCACTTCGTACAGGTGGCCGCCCGGGCCGAAGATGGTGGTGTGCAACGACTGGTACCCATTCGATTTGGGGCTCGCGATGTAGTCCTTGAACCGCTCCTGAAGCGGCGTCCACTTGTGGTGGATTACCCCAAGCGCGTGATAGCACTCGGGCACCGACGGCACGATCACCCGCACCGCCATCATGTCGTAGATCTGCTCGAACGCGGTGGTGCGCTTCCGCATCTTCTGGTAGATCGACCAGAGATGCTTGGGCCGGCCGGTCACCTCGAAGCCCTCGACCCCCGCGCGGGTCAACTCCTGCTCCAGCGGAATGCTGAGCGCCCGGACCAGTTGCTCGCGCTCGGTGCGCTTGGCGGCGAGCTGGTCCACCAGCGCCCGGTACTCCTCCGGCTCCAGGAACTTGAAGGCCAGGTCCTCCAGCTCCGCCTTGATCCCCGCCATCCCGAAGCGGTGCGCCAGCGCGGCGTAGATTTCCCGGGTCTCCAGCGCGATGCGGGCCCGCCGCTCTTCCGGCAGATGCTCCAGCGTGCGCATGTTGTGCAGCCGGTCGGCGAGCTTGATGATGATGACCCGCGCGTCCTTCGCGATCGAGATCAGCAGCTTGCGGTAGTTCTCCGCCTGCGCCTCGGTGGTGGAGTTGAAGGTAAGGTGCGAAATCTTGGTGAGACCCTCGACCAGCCCCGCGACCTCGGCCCCGAATTCGCCCGCCAGGTCGGTGGCCTGCACGCCCGAGTCCTCCACCACGTCATGCAGCAGCGCGGCCACGATCGAGGTGGTGTCCACCAGCAGGCCCAGCAGAATGTTCGCCACCTCGATGCTGTGGGAGACGAAGTCCTCGCCGCTCATCCGCTTCTGGCCGCGATGCGCCGAGACGCTGAAACGGACCGCCCGCTCGATCAGCTCCAGGTCGAGCCGCTCGGCGTGCCGCTCCAGCGATTCGCGAAACGCGCTGGGAAGGGCGACGGCGGTTTCCGGTGACACCACTCGATTCCTTGGCGACGGCCGTACCACAGGCTCGCCCCGTCCCAGGGGGACGGCGCGGGCCGGCAAGTGTCCTGCTTCCTAAGGATTACGGTCCGGCGCGCGGCCGTCAACGCGGCTGTTCCGGAGGCCAGGGACAGGTGCCGAGCTGTGGATGGTCTCTACATGAGCCCGGCCGCCGCAAAGCTCACGAACCGATCTCCTGCCACCACGACATGATCGTATACCGGAAGGTCCAGAAGCTGGCCCGCCGCAACGAGTTGGCGGGTTATCGCCCGGTCCTCGGCGGACGGCGTAGGGTCCCCGCTGGGGTGGTTGTGGACCAGGATCACTCCGGCGGCCGCCTCCGCGATGGCTGCCCGAAAGACCTCCCTCGGGTGGACGAGGGAGCTGTCCAGGAGGCCACGAGTGATCGTGACGTCCCGAAGGACCTGGCTCTGGCTGTCGAGCACCAAAACGTGGAACTCCTCGACCGCCAGGTCGCGGAGCTTGGGCCCCGCGATGCGCAGCACGTCCTCGGGGCCCTTGATTCTGGACGAAGGCGGGCGCAGCTCGGTCGCCAGGCGTTGCCCCAGCTCCAAAGCGGCGAGGAGTCGCGCCCCCTTGGCCGGTCCCACGCCGGGGGCGCGGAGCAGTTCCGCCGAAGGGCGGGCGGCCAGCCGGCGGAGCGAGCCGCCGACCGGCTCGAGCAACGCGGCGGCAACGGCGCTCACTCCCTGCCCCGGCTTGCCGGTCCCCAGGACGATGGCGAGCAGCTCGACCGCGGTGAGGGCCGGGGGGCCAAGGGCCCAGAGGCGTTCACGCGGACGATCGTGCACCGCCAGGGGGGGAGGACGGATCAGCATCCCCAACACTAGCGCACGACGCTGACGCCGGCGGTGCGTTTTCCATCCGGCGCAATCGGTCTCCGACGAAACCAGACGGGTACGAGGGGAATGCGCATCCGCCTCGCCCAGGAGAGCAGTCGCGAGTCGTAGCTGGCCAGTGGACGTGCATGGCATGGACAAATTAAGTTGACAAATATGTGTGACATCTATAGAGTAACATCATGTCCAAGCGACGGCGACCCGGCGTCCGCGAGCCCATCCAGGTGTATCTGGCAACCGAGGAGCGCCGGTTGCTGGACGACCTGTCGGCGGAGGAGGGGGTTTCCCGCGCGGAGGTCTTGCGGCGGGGGCTCAAGGCCCTGGTCCAGGCGCGCCAGGGAGGACGGAGTCCGCTGCTCGAGTTTGTCCGATGGGTCGAATCCGAGTCCCCCGCCCTGCCGGCGGATCTCGGAGCGCGGCACGATGAGCATCTCGAGCGCGCGCTGCGGGGTGAGGGGTGAGCGGGGCGGTTTTCCTTGACACCTCGGGCTGGCTCGCCGCCATCAATCCTCGGGAGTCCCGACACCACGAAGTCCTGACGGCCTACGAGGCCGTGTTAGCCGGTAACGGCCTCGCCGTGACCACCAACCTGGTCGTCGGGGAGATGCAGATCCTGCTGTCGCGCTCGCTTGGTCCGCATGTCGGCGTGACGTTCCTCGATCGGCTGCGCGCGGATGCCCGGCACGAGGTGGTCTGGGCCGACGCGGAGCTGACCTGGGCGGCCACGGACCGTTGGCTGCGACCGTTTGCCGAGCACCGGTTCAGCCTCTGTGACGCGGTGAGCTTCGAGGTCATGCGGCAGCGGCGCGTGCGCCGCGCGCTGACGCTGGACCGGCACTTCGCGATCGCGGGGTTCCAGGCGCTCGGCGCATGAGCCTGGACGTTCGCTGCCGCTGTGGCCAGGTGTATCACGCGGATCCGGCGCATGCCGGACGCAGGATCCGCTGCCGTTGCGGTCGTACACTCAAGATCCCCCGCCCCGGACGGCTACTTCGTCTTCCCCGCATTCGGGTTCGGCGCCCGAAGTTCCTGCGATTCCCGAAATGGGCAGTGGCGCTCGCGCGAGTCGCCGTCTGGGCGTACCTGTCCACCGCCCTGCTCGCCACCCTGGTCCTTTGGTGGCTGGGCGACGAGTGGTGGCTCGCGACCGTGATGTTGTTCGGGCACCGCTGGCTCCTGCTGCTGCCCGCCTTTCCCCTGGCGGTTGCCGCCCTGGCGATTCGGGCCCGGGTCTTCCCCGTGGTGCTGCTCGCGTCGCTGGTGGTCCTCGGTCCCTTCATGGGATTCCGGACCGGGTGGCGCGCCTGGTTGCGCGGTGCCGCAGAGCCGGAGCTCACACTCGCCACCTTCAACGTCGAGGGGAACGCGAATCCGCGCACGGACGAGATTCCCGGCGTCCTGGAGTCCCTGGGCGCCGATCTGATGCTCTTTCAGGAATGCACCGCTCGGCTGGCCGAGGCGGCCGCGCGCCTGGAGGCCTGGGCCGTGTGGAGGGTGCGCGGCCTGTGCATGGCGTCACGCTACCCGATCGACAGCAGCGCGGTGATGGAGGAGTTCGAAGTCAGCGCCGGGAGCATCGGCAATGTGGCGTTCCACGTGGTCCGGCATCCGGCCGGGCCGCTGCGGGTAGGTCTCCTGCATCTTGAGACGCCCCGGTCGGGGCTCGCAGGCCTGCGCTACCGCGGGGAGCTGTCGCAGCTCCGACGGAACCTCATCATGCGGGAAGGCGGATCATCGCGCGCCAGCCGATGGCTCGACGGGCTGGGCGCCGAAATCTTCGCCGGGGATTTCAACATGCCGGTGGAGAGCCGGATCTACCGCCGTTACTGGGGCGACTGCGCCAACGCGTTCTCCCGCACGGGACGCGGATTCGGATATACCCGGGTCCTGCTCCGCTTCTCCGTCCGGATCGACCACGTGCTCACCTGCCGTGGTTGGGAAGCCGTGCGGACCTGGGTGGGCCCGGACCTCGGCTCGGATCATCTACCGGTGATCGCGGAGCTCCGTCGGCGGCCCGGGTAGCCTTCAGTCGCCGCGACCGCATGACGGCGGCGATCGTCTTCCCGCCAAGTCGGCACCCCACTATGTCGAGGAATCGAGATCACGCGGGTAGAGCCCCGGCTTGCCACGAATCGCCACGGCGCCGAAATGCCGCAAGTCGAGGGTCGCGATCGCCCTCGCCCCGAGCCGCTCGGCGACGCTCATCACCACGGCGTCCACCAGCCCCAGGCGCAGGGCGCGGTACGTCAGGTCCAGTTCTTCGGCGCGGATGAGATCCGTTTCGACACCCCACTCGATCGCGAAGGCGCCAGAGGCAAGATCGCGCCGGAACGCCCCTGCCGCCTTCGAGCCGAGGTGGCGGGAGGCGAGGTAGTCAACCTCGGGGAGGATCGCCCAGGGCAGGATCCACTCCTCGGGTTCGTGCTCGAACACCGCGCGTAACGTGGGGTGATGGCGGTCGTCGGCATCCAGCAACGCCACGATGGCGCCGGTGTCCGCAACGATCACGCGTCCTCCGCTATGCCCTCCAGCAGCTCCTCGGCGCGTTCGCTCAGATCACCCTCGCCGCTCCGGCCCACGCCCAGACTGCGCGGGGCTGCGGGAGGCGCGTGACGCCGAGCGTACTCTGCCACGGCCTCCCGCACCAGCTCAGCAGCAGGACGGCCCTGCCGGCGGGCCAGTCGCTGGAGCGAGAGGTAGTCCGCTCGGTCGAGGTAGACGGTTGTCTTGGTCGACTCGATCATATGTCAACCATATACCATATACTTCGGCGCGTCAAGAACGAGCCGGCACTCGCCGAAGTCACATGCGGTCGCCGGGGGCGCCGCGCCGGTCGATCGCCGCGCCGCCGTACTCGCCGAACATGCCGGCGAGCCCTTCCGGGGGAGACAACCGCGCGTCCGGGCCCCAGGTCGAAGCGCGATCCCGGAGGGCCAGTGCCGGCCAAGCGTGGAATCCGCGACGTGGCGCGCCCAGGCGTTAAGTGGGACCGCATCGTGGGACCGCGCATGGGGACAGTCCTATGGCGCGCGTCTCGACCAGATGAGGATGGCGCCGCACGCGCCGGTTGCGCCCCCATACTCGAGCGGTGTCTGGGCGGCGCTGCGATAGACCTCGATGGCTTCGACCTGGTGGATGTCGAAGAGGCGATCGAGGCCCTCGGCAGCCACGCCGTCACCCAGTCGTCCACCCGTCGAGAGGATAATGCCGTCCACGACAATCTGCATCAGGCATCGGTACCCAGGACGCGTGCTCGTTGCCACGAGCCGGCCGTCCCCCATTCGGACGAACTCGATGCCTCCCAGCCGGCGCAGGGCATCGGAAAGGCGCAGGACCTCCATCCGCGCCAGATCGGTCGAATCGAGGAACCGGCCGAAGCCCAGGCGCCTCCGTTCCTCGAACGCTTCCCGCCCGATCCTCCGGGGCCGGTGGCGTGCTGCGGTGACTTCGATCGGCGCGAGTTCAACCGCGACGGCCGTCAGTGTCAGCTCCGCCCGGAGGGTGTCACCGGAATGAAGCCGGAGTGTCACGGCTCGAGGCCGATAGCCCACGGCTCGCACCAGCACCCGCTGGACGCCGGCGGCGATCCCCGCGATGCTGAACCGCCCGTCCGCTCCAGCCGCAGCGACCTGCTCGGACGACATGACCACCACCTCGGCGCCGCTCACCGCCCGGCCGGTCGAGTCGTCACGTACCGTGCCGACGAGGGTCGCGGTCTGGGCAATCGCGACGACCGGCGTCCACCATGTGAACAGTGCCGCGAGGCACCCCAGGGCGGCCAATCGAACGATCACGGCGGTCCCAACTCCATCCACCAGTACTCCCGTGGGTTGAGCACCAAGGTCTCTTCGGCCAGCACCCGCTCTCCATCGTGGACGGCAATGGTCACCGCCGTTTCCGCAGGCAGGCTGCAGAGGAAGATCGCCCCGCCGCTGCGCGGCCGGACCAGCACGCTGCGCGGGCGATTATCCGATGTACGCCAGGTAGCCTGAACGGTGAGGCTCTCCACCGGGGTCCCAGGGGGCCCCGTCACCAGCCCGATGACCCCCGCGCGGTTGCCGCGGCGCCCGCAGTGTGCCTCCACGATCGTCTCGACACGCGGCACAGCGAGGTCCACCCTGGTGGTGTCGCCAAGCGACAGCAGGGCTGAACGTGCGGAGGCGTCAGGTGCCAGGCCAAGCCGGCGGTGGCGCGCCTCCACGGTCTGGTCCCCTGCCGCGGCAGTTCGGAGGGTGAAGTCCCCGTCCTCGCCCGATACCGTGGAGTCCTCGCGGCCAGCAACGCGGATGATCGCCCCGGAAAGCCCCCTGCCGGTCGTGCTGTCATAGACGCGCCCGAGGATGGTCGAACTGTCCTGAGCCCACGGCATGGCCGCCACCTCCGTCCGGCCGCCCCGGTCCCTGTAGCCGGTGAGCCGCACCACGTCGCCTCGGGGTGTGGTCTGCACCTCCACTCGCGGCATCCTGATGTGCCACCAGCTCACGATCCAGGCTCCTGAGCGGAGTCGGGTGAATTCCACCCGGCCACCGAGGTCCGCCTCGGCGAGCTCCGGCTCAAGGCCGGTGAAAGCGAATTCCAGGCTCCGGAGCTCGCTCGTGGCACGGTCCACGGCGAGTGTCCCCCGAATGTCGGGCAAGCGGCGGTCGGGCTCCGGCTCGAACACGAGGTGACCCAGCGTGCCCTGGCCCGGGGTGGCCCGGAAGCAGTGGGTGGCGACGAAAGCGTCCGTCAACAGCAGCAAGGCGTCGGGCCCGGCATAGCGGACGACGCCATGCTCCTGACGGACGAATCCGTGCGTCGCCACTTCCGCTGCATCTAAGGAGGTGAAGGCAGGGCCACGCGCAAGGGTCGAGGAGTCGGTCCATTGCCGGAGAATCCCGCCGTCCAGCCCCACCTCGCGCTCGAACATGCGGAGATGGAGAGGCGTCTCCCATTGCTCCTCACTGAGTAGCGTCGCGGTCAGGGCCTTGCGGATTTCATCCCAAAGCGCCACTGCTGCCCCCCCCTGTGGGCCCCTGTGGTCACAGCGGGTCTCGCCGTGGACCGTAATGGCAGGCAGCGCGGCGGGAGCTGAAGAGATCCGGAGCTCGCGGCGGCTGGCCACCGAGGAGGTCACGTCGAACGAGTCGACCACCACGGTGGTGTATCCGATGCGGTCGATGCGGAGGCGATAGACTCCTGGAGAGGGCACGCGGAAAGTGACTTGGCCAGCCTCGGTGCTTAGCGCCTGGGCCACAACGCCCCGCTGGTCGAGCAGGCGCACGATCGCCCCACCAACGGGGCTCCCGGTGGAATCGTCCCGGAGCCGCAATTGTACAGTCTGGGCATTGGTAGGTGCGGGCGCCAGGCAGACCGACACCATCCACAGGGCAGGTACGGCACACTTCATGTGGGACCCTCTCCAACGCTTGGCATCCCGTCCCACCAAAGCTACTGCCTTCGAGCCGGACTCGAAATAGGAGGCACAGGAGAGCGCACCAGGCGCTCCAGCGTCCTGATCTCGCGCAACGAAGTACGCCCATTGCCGGCCGACCCCCGCCAGCCTGACGGTGCCCTTGAAGAGGTGCGAACGCACCGTCCCGGATGGAGCAGCCATCTCGATCTGAGGGTGGTCTGCCGGGGCACTCGCCCGCTGGCGAGCCGGGGGCGAGCAGCCTGGTCGAGCCATTCCCTGCGCTGACGTGGGTCGGTGTGGCGCCGCGGAAAGGGCGACCGGCTCGCTCCAGTTGAGCCTCGGTGTGTCAGGGAACGGTTGGAAGAGCCTCGCTGCAGGGCCAACCACCGCGTCCGGCGCGGCGCACCGCCGCAAGCCCCCTTGCCTCCCCCTACGACCCGCCCATCCTTGATCAGGGACTACGGGGTCGAGTGACGCGGCCGGGGACGGACCGGCGTGGACCAGCCATCCCGGACATCGTCCCGGATGCGGGCGTGCACGGATCCTCTACTTTGCCTCCATCTGTCCCTGCCATGGTTTGGCAAGCGGACCAGTGGGCGGCGCTCCAGATACTCCCCACCATCGTCAGCCACGCGAGCCACATACGTCGAAACGCGGCCGAATCCGACTATCCTCTCGTTCTCCGGTAGCCGAACGAACGCGACGAGCGCGCCGCGCCGATCGACGACGTCATAACTGATTCCCGGTCTTCCGACCACCGGCGTACGACGAACCGCGAGATAGCCGCCATGCAGCGGGAGCAGGGCGTTGTCAAGAAACGCTGGAAGCTCCGGGGGCCACTCCTTGAACGCCGAGGTGGGGGTGGCATCGGCCCTTTCCCCAAACCGCCTCCTCATTGCCGCTCGCTTCTCGGCCTCGGAAACCCGGAACCGCTCGTATGGCAAAGGAGGGCCACGGACCCATTGCCCGTTCGGCGAGAGCCAATCGATCCGGTATGGCGCCAGTCGCGCGACGACAAGCCAACCGTCCGGATAAAGGACTGCCTGCTCTCCGACGACGAGAGGATTCGGAAGCAGATGGACCGGATTCACGCTGTTCCGTCGCGCATCCCGCCCAACCAGGCGAACCTGCTGGACCCGCCCCGCGCCACCTCGGAGGCGGGCGACTGTTTCGGGCGCAAACCCGCGGAGGTGCCCGAGAATCGCCACCGTGGACTCGGCGTAGGCCGTGCCGCTAGACGGCATGGGATCCGTGGCGCGTACGCTCTTGAGTGCGACGACTCGGCCGCTGGTGTCACCCCCGAAAAGGGTCATGCCCAGAGAGGTTGTCCCGCCTCAGTTGAAATGTGACTCCTCACCGCTCCATACTATGGAGCCAGGAGGAGTTCATGAGCCAGCCCAATGGAAAGCCGCGCCGGCAATTTACGCCTGATGACAAG
>Ga0299906_10000055_pt1 | contig 106461 bp, 92 predicted proteins | sample RVTome_14_FD_200259 | JGI IMG/M metagenome (GOLD analysis project Ga0299906, IMG submission 200259) | Soil microbial communities from uranium-contaminated site in the Upper Colorado River Basin, Wyoming, United States - RVT145D125 (version 2) ...
CCAGACCGCCCGCGACGGGCTCCAGCCCCGGGGCTCGGCAGTACGTCCGCGACGGTGATAGAAGCATCAACCTCGTTCCCCAAGCTGACTTTCGTCGAAGTGGTCGGTTTTTCCGCAACCTGCTAGGACGATTCCGCAGGCCACCCTCCGCCTGGAGGTCAAGGACGCCGAGACGCTGGCGGTGCGCGCCCGGCGGGAATGGCCGGTCGAGCAGGTCGGTGAGGGCCCCATGCTCACCGTCCCCACGCTGGACCGGGCGGACATCGACCGGCTGACGCCCAACCGGCGCTACCTGGTCTGCGCCACGCTCAAATGGAACAGCAAGAAGGGGCGGCGCCGGGGGACGTCACGTCACCTGGAAATCACGCTGGCCGGGGCCTTCACCTTCGACCGGGTCGAGGACTCCGGAGAGCCGATCCCGCTCGACGATCCCGACCGGTTTCGCGATTACTGGCACAAGGTGTGGGAGGGCACGCTGGAGCGGGGCGGCACCCGGCGCCGGCTGGATACCAGGTACTACTACGTCCTCAAGCCGGGGCGTCACGCCAACGCGCGTCTGGAGACCAGGATTCGTCGTGATGGCGACCCTGAGAGCAGCGCTCGGGTGCGAAGCGGGATGGAGTTGAGCTCGACCGGGCTCAACCGACTGCTGACCCAGCTCGCCCCGGAGTCGCCTCCGCTCGGCGAGGACGAGCTTGACGCCCTCCAGACGCCGGAGATGGTCGAGCGGCTGAGTCTTGCGGCGCGTTACACCGCGGATTTCCGCGGCCGCCCCGGGGCACGCGTCGCCCTGTGGGTCTATCCGGAGGTCAAGCTCCAGCGCGTGATTTTGCAGCAGGACGCCGAAACCAGCGAACACGGACAGGTGACCGCGCTCGGCGAGCACGAAGTCAGCTTCCCGGTGCCGGCCGTGGTCCACTTCATCGGGACGAAATCGATATGAACCAGGAGCCCAGAACCCCCGCGATGCTCGAGGGTCAGGAGACCCTCTTCGATGAGAAGGTCGGACTCAGCCCCGTCAAGGTCGTGGAGGTCGACGAGGTTCGCTCGGGCGGGCGGAGGGGTCCCCGTGGTCGATCTTGATGATGACCTGCCGCCGCTGGCCAACGCCGTCCTCGCGCTGGCCGACGTCGTCCCCGACGATGCAGAGGAGGGCGTGATGACCCTCCAGCGCCTGCTGCTCTCCTCCCCCGTCGAGCTCGGGGTGCGCGACGCCGGCAACGCGGGAGTGCTGATCCGGGGCACCACCCCGACGCAGCGAACCGAGACGACCATCCTGCCGGTGTGGCATCAACTGACCCTCAGCCTGGTGGCCGACGATGCCGGCTGAGGCGACCGCGTGGGCTCTGGAGTCCTTCCTCGATTCCCTGATCTACGAGCTCGATCGGGCGCAGGACACGCTTGCGCTCAAGGGACTCACCCGCAAGCTCACGTATACCGTAAAGGACGTGGCGCTCGACCTTCACATCTTCCCGCGCTATGAGCAGGGTGGGGAGGTGCGCTTCACCGCGGCCCGCCCGGGGGAAGCCGGTGCGTCCAAGCTCTCGATCCAGCTGGGGTCCATCACAGACCGCCAGATTCGCGAGAGCGGCAATGAGCCCCCCGACCGCGACGACGTAGAGATCGAAGTGCTGGAAGAGTTGGACGATGACGTCAAACGATCGCTCAAGAAGGTCGGGGTCCGTTCTTCCCGCGACCTGGAGCGGATCGGAAGCCGCAACGTCGACCTGGAGCAGGTGGTGCGCGACAAGACCGGTAGCCGGAAGGGTGTGCAGTACAACGACCTTGCACGGCTCATCAGCAAGGCCCGCCGGCGCGGCGCGGGTCCGCTCGTCAAGAAGGTCTCGGCCGCTTCGTCCGCCGACGGGTCGCGGCTGGTCCTTGAAGGGGAAAACCTCGCCTCGGCCCAGTCGGTGGACGGGTTTCCCGCCGCGCTCCTCAACGGCGCGCCGGTCACCGTTCGTCATGCGGCGGGCTCCCGGCTCGAGTTGGAGCTGCCGGCCGAGGGGCTGCGCCCAGGCGCCAACCAGCTCGATGTCGCGCTCGATCCCTACGCCCTGATGCGGTTGGAGGTACGGGCATGAGAGCCCCGCCATGAGCCGCCGCCAGAGCCTGCACGACCTGGAACACGGTCTGCGGGGCCGCCGTCCCCGAGGTGCCGCGCGTGCCTCCAGCCTAGCCCGGCTCGAGCGCGAGATCAGAGGCGGGGCGCTCGGCGGCGCGCCGCACTCGGGGAGCTTCGATCGCGGACAGCCCGTTCGTGCGCGCTACCGCGGCGGCCCCGTGCCGGGGATCGACCCGGCCTTCTCCTTCACGGTCCCGCAGGACTCGGCGTGGGGCATCGCGGCGTGGGTCGAGCCGTTCGAGGCCGCCGCGCCAGCGGCTCCGGCGGTGGGGACACCGGCCGAGGCGGATGATCGTGGCGGGATCGTGCGGCGCCCGCTTCCGCCAGAGCCCTGGCACCCACCCCTGTCCCCGCCACAGGACCCCGGCCTCGCAGCCGAGCGCCCGGCGCCAGGGAAGGGAACCCCGGCCCCCCCGGAGATCGACGAGGATCTGGCGGCCATCCGCAGGGCCGGAGGCGCTCCTGCGCCGGTCCCGCCGCCGGACGTGCCCTCTCCGGAAGAACAGATCCGTGCGGCCGCGCGGCCCGCCCCGGGACCGGTACCCGCCCAGCCCGCGGAGCCACCCGAGGCTCAGGTCGCCCCGAGGGATCCGCACGCCGTCTTCGAGCAGATGGGCCGCGCCATGCGGTACGCCAACACGTTCGCCCTCGCACCGGTGGAGCTGAGCCGCCGCTTTGACACCATCGAGCGCCATCTCGCGGCGGAGGAAGCGGTCAGGGAGCAGCCCAAGCAGCGGGAGCGGCTCGAAACGACGGAGACCGATGAGGATCTTCGAACAATCGCGGCGCTTCGGAAGACCAAATCGTCGACCGAGCCCGCCGCCTTGCCGCCGGCGACAGAGGCACCGTCGGTGCCGCCGGTTGGGCCCGTGGGCGGGGGGGCATGGACTCCCGTCAGCCACCGCGTGACGCGGATCGCCTCACGGGAGGGGTTGCCGCCCGCATCCGCGGCCGCGGCCATGCTGGTGGCGCACAGGGAAGGGTTGCCGTCCCAGGGGCAGGCCGTGGTCGAAGGACGTGACGGCTGGAATGCGTATGACAGGGCCCTGGCTGCGGCCGGGGATGAGTTCTTCGGGCTCTGGCGCCTGGACCGGAACCCGCCGGGCGCGCCCGAGGTTGAAGCGGTTCGCTCCCTGCTGGTTGCCCACGGACCCCTCTGGTACGGCACCGCGGACGCCCGCGGCCCCGCGCTTGTCATCCGCGGGATCCTCGGCGGACCGCAGCCGCCGGCCACCCGGGTCGAAGTCGTGGACCCGAGCGAGACGCCCGAGCCCGTGCGGACCATTTCGTTCGTGGAATGCTTTACAGAGCCGCCGGGGGGCGAGGGCATCCTCGCCTGGAGTCGCGCCCCCGCTCCGGCCGCGTGAGTTGTGCCACAGGAGGCTTCCGATGTCGAACCGCCTTGCCGAGTTGGAGCAGGAGATCACCGGCCGCCGCCGGAAGAAGAACGGCCGCAAGCGAGTGGCCGCGCCCGCCCCGCCCCACGCGCCAGGCTTCCAGCCCGCGTCGGCGCCCCGGCGGCCGGGTCAGAGCCTGAGCGCCGTCCTAGGCCGTCAGGCCCGTCGCGCGCGTGCCTTCAGCGGGCCGGTGGACTACGCCGTGCCCGCTCCGATCGACGTCATGCGGCAGCCCACCCGCAACACTTGCTGGGCCACCGCCTTCACGATGCTCCATGGCTGGAAGAAGCTCCAGTCCATGCCCATCGACACCGCGCTCGCGGACATCGGCCAGCGGTGGGTCGATCTTTTCAAGGGGGACAAGGGTCTGAGCGCCAGCGACAAGGTGGACTTTGTGGCGGCAGCCGGGCTGGTCGCCGAGCCGCCCATGAACTTTACGGTCGAGGGCTGGGAGCGGCTGCTCAGGTCGTACGGGCCCCTCTGGGTGACGACCGACGAGAGGCCCGGCCAAACCGGTGGTATTCACGCCCGCATTCTCACGGCGATCCGGGGCGACGGAACTCCCAGCGGCACCAAGCTCCACCTGATCAACCCCTCGGGCGGCCGCGAGCAGGACGAGACCGTCGCCCAGTTCATCCCCAAGTTCGAGGCGGAGGTGGCGGAGACCGGCCGTACTCGGATCCAGGTGCTGCACTGGCCGCCCAACGCCCGTGCCCCTGGCCAGTCGCTGAGCCTGAGGCGGAGCCGGCCGGCTGCTCGTGCGTTCAGCGCTCCCTCCGCGGGGGCGCTGGAGACGGTGGCCGAGGCCCGCGCCCGGCTCAAGGGGGCGGGGGTCCCTGATGCCGAGATGGAGGCCTTCCTTCGCGAGATCGGCGCGAAGAGCATGGCACTCGGCGCACCGGCCGGCGCCACGGCGATCCGGTTTCCAGCGGCCCGGATGCTCGCGCGCTGGCAGACCGAGCTGATCAGCGCGGCGCTCATGCCCACCCCGATCGGGACCCTTGTTCCGGCCATCCGCGCCCTGTCCCGCGCCACCGGGACCACCGTAGGCGTAGGTCCTTCGGTCACCGGTGGCATGGTGGCTGGATTTACCGCCGGGGCGGGGGTTCTCTTCGCGCCCGACGGCCGGATAGGGCTCTACGGCTCGGCCGGCGGCGTGCTAGGCGCCATCGTCAGTATCGGCGCCAGCATGCAGGTCACGGTCGTCAAAGGCGGGCCGGACGTCTTCGGCGGGGAAGGCTGGACGGCCGGCGTCACCGTCGACACCGGGGTCGGGCCGAGCATCGGCGCCCACGCCCTCTTCAACCGGACGGGGTTCATCGGGGTCACCGGCGAAATCGGCGTGTCGGCCGGCCTGAGCCCGTTCGAGGCCTTTGCGTCCTACCAGTGGACCGGCACGACCCTGAGCCTCGCCCCCGAGGCCTACAGCCTGGTCGAGGCCTTCGCCGACATCCCGCTCGACCCCGGCGCGGGCGGGCAGTCCATTCTGGTGGACGCCTGTGAGAAGGGCGACATCATTCTCTCGACCACCAACGCGCCGGAGTCGCGTCTCATTCGCTTCGGCATGGGGTCCGAGATCAGCCATGCCGGCCTTTACCTCGGCGGCGGTGAAATGGCCGAAGCGGTGGCGAGTGGGGTGCGGATCGCGCGGGTCGAGGCGGCGCAGATGGACAATCACACCACCGTCATGGTCGCGTTCCGGTATCCGGGTCTGACCCCGGCGCAGCAGGACCGTATCGCCGGCTTTGCCCGCGGCCAAGTCGGCCGCAGGTACGACTACGTGGGAATCGTGCGCCAGGCGCCGTTCCAGCTGGCCCAGCACTGGTGCCGGGCCCTGGAGGGCTCGGCGGCGGAGCGGTGCCGCCGCTGGACCGGCAAGGTGTTCCTCGGTACCTCCGGCAACGACACGTTCTTCTGCTCGGAGTTGGTGGTGGCGGCCTATCAGGCCGCGGGCGTGCCGCTGACCGCTGAGATGCCGAGCTGGACGTCGCCCGAGGATTTGCGCGAGCTGCATCTGAGTCGTCGACTTGGCTACGTAGGGCACTTGAAGACCTGAAACACGGTGCACACGCGCCGGCCGGTCGTGCGGTTGGCGCATGCGTCGTCGAGAAACTCGTCAGTCGTCAAAGTTCTTTTCACCCCTGTTGCGGTCGACCCACAGCGCCGAGCGCGCCCGGTGCGTCGGCGCAACGGACGCGCAGTAATTGTTACCAGGGCGCCGGTTGCAGTGAGCAAGGGACTGCCTATCATGGAGAACCTCCAGGCACCGGGCGGCCGGGTATGCCTGCGAGGTCAACGCTCATCTTCCCAGTTGCAGCTGCAGCACGCATCACCCACCAGTAGAGGAGGGCTGTATGCATTCACGGATACGGACGGCGGCGCTGGCGGTCGGGCTCTCCCTGGCGTTCGCGGCTTGCGCGGGCGACCACCCGACCGACCCGCAAAACGGCAACCTGCAAACCAACCTCGGCAACAACTTCCCGCAGCCGGGGTTCGATTTCAAGCTCAACCTCATCGGGGTGCCGCAGGACAAGTCCGCCGCAATGGACAACAACAATGGCCGCCGCATCTTCGTTCTCCTGGACGCGGACAACGAGGTCACCAATCCCGGCGGGAAGAACAACCACTTGAGCAAGGGTGGCGGGAACGACCAGAACCACATCTACTTGTGCAACAGCACGAACGATGAAGGAGACTCGACCGACCCGCGGTGCGCCGCTTATGGCAACCCCGATAACTGGGGCGTGATCGACGCGAACGCCACCGACGGGGACGGCGCGCTTCTCGCCGTGCCGGACCCGTGTGTCGGCGACGACAGCACCGACGGATGCACGCCGAGATACGCAATCTGGGCGCGCGCGCGGGCGGGCGGCGAGGCCTTTGTCACGACCTGCGCCACCGAGGATGAAGAGTTCGATGGCAGCCAGGACACCTGGTGTGGCGACAACGGGATCCTGCTCTACCCGACCCACGGACGGAAAGCGCAGGACGTCTCCGACGCCCTGCTGTTCATGACGATTCAGGTCGACGACTCGGTCGATCCGGAGCTCGCCGCATGTATCGATCCCGGTGCGGACGGCACCGACGGCGCGCCGGACGAGTATGACATCTACCTGTTCGATCGCTGCTTCGAGGACTACTTCTGGAACTACGACAACAACGGCCTCAAGAATCTCGAGCTGCGGTTCTACTGGGTCCCTGTCCTCTGAGTCGAGCTATCTCCGCCAAGGGTGGGGCGACACGGGCGGCCCCGGACGCAGGATCGTGCGTCAGGCCGTTCCAGTTGGCGTGCCCTGGTTCCGAAGCAGGTCGAGGACGCTCAAGTGGGCGTCGTCTGCCTCGTCCTTTCGCCAGAGCAGCTCGAGGCCCCAGGGGATCTCCAATCCCTGAATCGGGATCGACGCGACACCCGCGGGGGGGTGCTCCTGCTCGGAATGCGCGCCCAGCGCCCAGCCGACCCCTTCGGCGGCGAGCGTCCAGACGGTCCGCAGCCCATCGAACGTCGATTCGACCCGCGGGAGCAGCCCGATCCCGTCGAACGCCTCCATCACCGCGTCGTGGAATGGAGGGTGGAACGAGCGCGGCATGAACAGGAAGGGGAGGTCGGCGAGGTCGGGTCCCGTCAACCAGGGTCTGGCGGCGAGGGGATGGCTCGCCGCGACCAGCGCGCAAACGAGATGGTCGGCGACGAGGCGTACCGCGGCGATCGACGGATGGTCGACCAGGCCCGGAAACGCGTGCGCGATCCCCAGGTCGATGCGTCCCGTGCGGAGCTGCTCGCACTGGTACGGCGTGGGGACGTCCAGCACGTCGAGCCGAACTTCCGGGTGTCGCTCCTCCAGCCTCGCCAGCAGGCGGCTGACCTGCTCCCGGGCCAGGGTCGTCGGGACGGTTCCCAGAATGCAGCGTCCCGTGATGCCGTGGCTCGCCCGCCGGGCCCGGGCGACGACCTGGTCGGCCAGGGCAAGGATGCCGGAGCCATCGCGATAGAGCGCCGACCCGGCCCGGGTCGACGACGCCGTTGGCCTGCCGGAGGAGCAGCGGGCAGCCCACGTCGTGCTCGAGCCCCTGGATTCGTCGTGAGAGAGCCGACTGGGTCACGCCGAGCCGCCGCGCGGCGCGACCCAGCGAACGCTCCTCCACCGCGGCCACCGATCGGTGCCGGTTCGTTGAGGCCAACCCGAATGCGTGCGCGCTTTTCGGGATGACGTGCGATGAGCTGCTTGCGGCCAACCCGGCGCAGCTGAGCCCGCCCTACCAGCCCAACGGGCTGTCGTCCCTCGAGCTGGTGTGGGACCGGCTGCACCAGGCGCTGGCGGGTGGGATCCCGGCATTCGAGTGGACCCACCGCGGCGCGGCCGGGATGGATGTGCGTTGCGAAGTGCGCATGGTGCGGCTGCCGGCCGAAGGACGCCGCCTGGTGCGGGGCAGCATCACCGACGTCACCCGGCAGCGGCAACTGGAGGAGCACCTGCAGCAGTGGCAGAAGGTCGAGACCCTGGGCCAGTTGGCGGGCGGGATCGCCCATGACTTCAACAACGTCCTGTTCGGGATCGGCGGCTCCGCCGACCTGCTCGCCGCCGAGCTTCCCGAGAGCGGCGCCCCGCGGCAACTGGTGGAGGAGATCCGGCGCGCGGCAGGGCGCGGCGCGACCCTGACCCGGCAACTGCTGGCCTTCGCGCGGCGCCAGCGGTTGGACCTGGACACGGTGGACCTCAACGCCGTGATCGACCAGGCGCTGGCCATGGCGCGGCGCCTGCTACCCGAAGGCATTGAGGTGATCGCCCAGCTTGACCCGACCGGCGCGCCGGTGCAAGGAGCCAGGGGCCAACTCGACCAGGTCATCCTCAACCTGGTACTCAATGCGCGTGATGCGATGCCCGAGGGAGGGACCATCACCGTCACCCCGCTGCGCCGGGTCGCGGGGCGCCGGAGCGACGACGAGCAGTCGGTTCATCTTACGGTGAGCGACACCGGAATCGGGATGGACTCCGCCACCCGCGAGCGCGCCTTCGAGCCCTTCTACACCACCAAGCCGTCGGGGGAGGGCACCGGCCTTGGCCTGGCGACCGTTGCGACAATCGTGCGGCAATGCGGGGGCGAGGTGGGGGTCACCAGCCAGCCCGGAGCCGGTGCGACCTTTCACCTTACCTTTCCGGACGTCGGCCCTTGACCCCACGCTGATGCCCGGATTGGACCACGACCGTCGTCCCGCTACGGAGCCATGAACTCCCGCCCCTTTGGCCGCTCCGGCCTCGAAGTCACTGAGCTGTGCCTCGGCACCATGACCTTCGGCGTCCAGGCCGATCAGAGCGCAAGTTTCGCCATCATGGACAGGGCCTGGGAGGGGGGCATCCGGTTCCTGGACACCGCCGACGTGTATCCGGTGCCCATGCTGGCCGAGACCCAGGGCGAAACCGAGCGCATCATTGGCCGCTGGTTGCACGAGCGCGGGCGCCGGGACGGAACGGTGCTTGCCACCAAAGCCTATTTCCCAACCGGACCCGAGCCGCACCAGCGGGGGCTGTCACGGCGCCACCTGCTCGAGGCCTGCGACGCCTCGCTGCGGCGGCTGGGGACCGATTGGATCGATCTGTATCTCTGCCACGGATGGGACGCGAGAGTCCCCATCGAAGAGACGCTGCAAGCGCTGGAGGAGCTGCAGCGGGCGGGTAAGATCCGTTGCACAGCCATTTCCAACGTGCGCACCCACGAGGCCGCGGTCGCCCTGGTGGCGGCACGCGATCTCGGGGTCCCGGGCTTCAGCGGCTTGCAGCCGAGGTACAACCTGCTGTTTCGCGAGGCGGAGGAGTCCCTGCTCCCCCTGGCCGAGCGGTTTGGACTCGGCGTAATGGTGTACAATCCGCTGGCAGGAGGATTGTTGTCCGGTCGCTACCGCAGCGATACCGCCCCGACCACGGGGCGGTTTACACTGGGAGACACCGGCGTGACCTACAGGAGGCGGTATTGGAACGAGGCGAATCTGGCGGGGGCCAGGCGTGCCGCCGATCTCGCGGCCGAGCACGGTATCCACCCGGTCACCGCAGCGATCGCGTGGGTCCTCGACCGGCCTGCAATCAGCTCAGTGATCGTCGGCGCCAGCCGGCCCGAGCAGCTCGAGGCGAGCCTCGTGACGCCCGGCCGTGCCCTCCCCGAAACGCTGATGGCGGCGCTGGATCAGATCTGGTTCGAGCTCCCGCAGCAGTCTCCCTCTCTCGATAGCCCCAGATTGCCGTAATCGCTCGCCCGTCACACAAAGGCAACCACCGCCCGTTATGCGTGGGTCGGCGTCGGCCCCCCGTTGTTCGCGAGGGTGGCATTCACCCCGGCAGCCACGTCGCTCCTGTCGTCCGGATGCACGAAAAAGCCGGCGCAGGTTGCATCGCCACCCAGATTGGGGCCTCCAGACAGGATGGTCGCCCCTCCTCCGGCCTGGCAGTTCTCGGGTACCGCACCCAGCAGGTTGCCCCTGATCGCCTACCAACCGCGACGCTTCTGGGCGGCCCGCTTGCGCCCCGTGGGCCGGGGTGCCCGAAGCTGGTACGCCTCCTTGAGCAGCTCCGCTACGGCGGACCAGCGCACCCGCCGGTCCAGGCGCATCCCGATCCACCCGCTGGGCCCCACGTAGGGCGGCACGAAGTAGCGATCCGGGTCCGAACGCACCATCAGGTCCTGGTTTCCCGGCGCGGCCATGCACCAGATCGCCGGGCGTCCGGCACCGTGGTGGTTCTCCGCCGACGCGTACATCGCAAAGATCTTGTTCTTGATGCGGAAGGTCGGCTCGCCCCACGCCTCGACCTCGTGTGCGTCGGGGAGCGAGAGACAGATCGATCTGACGCGGGCAAGAGGGTCCTTTGGCACGCCAACTCCGGCGATGCGCCTACCGGTCACACCGGCGCACGGTGGGGGTGTAGGACAATGGTACCCAATCGGTCCGATGCCACCGAAAGGCGTTCGGCGAGCTGAGGACAAGGTCCCATACGACCTGCTCTCCGGATTCGGTGAGACGCAGCTCACCTCGAATCCGGCCTCGGATGCGGTCCCGGGTGTGCTCCCAGATATCGTACTCGGCGACCCGGTGCTCCACACCCTCGCCATCGGTCCACGGCTCCTTGTGGGTGAGGATCATCACGCTACTGTCCAGGGAAAAGGCGATAGTGTGCGGGTTCTTCTCACAGAACTCCTCCGCCTGCTCCCAGTCCCAGGTTCCGGTCGCGACCTCGAAGACGCTGGATCCGGGCGGCGCCGCGTAGGTCCGCCAGGGTCCCCACCAGATCGCCAGGGCGACAATGATCACCAGCGGAATCCCGAACAGCAGGGCAAGATCCCGCGCGAATCGGCGATCTGCGGACCGCCCTGCGGCGGGTGGAGCAGGCCATCTCTCGGTCATGCGCTGCCTTCTGGTCCCCGCTGGCATTCCCTCGGGGGGATCATACTCTTCCGGAGACCCCAGAGCGAGCGGGGGAAATCGAGCCGAATCCCCCTCGCCGGCGCTCGGCAATGTTTCCCTTGGCTGAGGACCAGTGGAAACGTGGTCCCGGCGGACTTACACTCCATGCGGTGGTCGCCCAGGCCGCCACGACCCCGCGCGCGGCGCCACGAGGGGGCCGGACCACACGATAGGAGGGCCAATGCTGCTCATCCGTGAGATCATGTACTGCAAGCCCGGCAAAGTGCGGCCCATGGTGGAAAAGTTCCTGGCGATGAACAAACTGGGCCGCAAGGCAGGCATGCCGGAGATGAAGGTGATGACGGACTTCTGCGCGGAGCGTTTCTGGACCATCGTGGCCGAGATGGAGGTCTCCAGCGTCGAGGAGTTCGAGCGCATGATGCGGGGAGACGGCCAGAGCACTGAGGACCTGAAGGCGATGGAACACCTGATGGAAGGCTACCACGACCTGGTCGTGTACGGCCGCCGGGAGATCTACAAGCTGGAGAGCTGAGTCGCCGCAAGCTTGCCGAGGGGCGGTCAGCGCGAAGGCGCCGGCAGGACGAGGCGCGCGGAAACGGCGGTGCCAGCGCGGTCCAGGTCCAGCGCGAGGGCGCCGGGTTGCCGGAAGCGGAGTTCCAGGGTCTCCAGGGTGGACGTGGCGATGCCGTCGAGCCGCACGATCACGTCCCCCGTCCGGATGCCGGCTCGTTCGGCTGGAGAACCGGGCAGCACGTCCGCGATCGAGAGAACGGACCAGTCCTCCCCGCCGGCGCGAAGCGTGATCCCGCTCAAGTCCAGCGGCCACGGGTCGCCAAGCCCGGGTGTGGGCTCGAGCACCATCCGTCCCCCCGCATAATCGAAGGTGACCGCGAAGCGGCGCAGCAGTTCCACCCCCAGGTTGCCGTCCGCCCCGGGAGTGGCGCCGAGCGCGTCGGGCACGAACGCCGTCACGACGCCGCGGGCTGAGACGCCGCCGAGCGCGACCTCTGCCACGACTCCCACCTTTCCGCGTACCCAGCCCCGGGCGCCTCGTCCCAGGACCATCTCCTCTGCTCCCACGGGGATGGGCACCCGCGTCCCCTCTCCCGCATCGAGCAGCAGTGCCCCGCGGGCGCCGGTGTCGATGACCACGTCCGCGCGAACCCTCTCCCCGCTCATGAGCGTGACCTCGGTGTCGAAGTGCGGATGCCCGCCCTCCAAACGGATTGGGATCACCTCCGCGCCGGCGGGAGCCCTGTAGTCGCTCCTGTCGTACAGCTCGAGCAGGCGGCGTTGAAAGTCCATGCGGACGACGTACCGGTTGAAGAGGGGCCGCCCGAGAATGCCGTCGTAGACCCGGCCCGAAGCGGCCGCGAGCTGATCGGCAAGGTCCACCACCACCAGCGGCGAAGCGTCGAGCGAGGCCTGCCCGACCGCCATCCCAACCGGCGTCGTGATGCCGGCAGGCTGAGCGGGACCATCGCCGGCGCCGCTCACCTGGACCCGTCGCTCGATGGTTGCCCCAAGCGCCTCCGCCAGCCGGAAGGAATTCAGCACCGAGGACGGAGCGCCGGTGTCGAGGATGAACGTGTAGGGACCCCGGGCGCCGATCCACACAGGGACGAGGATCTTGTTGCGGTGCAGCTCGAACGGGATCTGCGCGACCGGTTCCTGCGCCGTCTGGCCGGCGGCGGGTCGGAGCGGGGCGGCGAAGAGGCCCAAGGCCGCTCCGGCCATCAGCAGGTGGCGCATTCGAGACTCCAGCGGCATTCCCTTGGGGATGCCTGGTGGGGGCGTTTCGTCGTCGGCGCCCTGCAATACCGGGGAGGGCGTTCAGGCGTTTACTGCCCTCCGCCCCTCGGACCCGCTGCAGCGGCGCCCCCCACCGGCGCCCCAACGGGTTGTCCGGTCTGAGCTCGGCCGGTTACTCTGCTGGCCGTCGGGTTCGTCACCCCTTCGTCTCGTCCGTCCTGTTCGGGGGGATCACCGAAGAGTCGGATACGGTGGAATAGCGCCACGGGCGGGTGGGGGTCGGGCGAGCGGGAACGCGGAGCCTCGGTTATGGATCTGGTGCTGGACCGCGGCGGCGTCTGGCTTGCGATTGCGCTCGGCCTGGCGAGCCTGGCCGCGGGCGCGCACGTCATCCTGCACAAGCGCGATCCCCGGGCCGCGATCGGCTGGGTCGGGCTGATCTGGCTGGTGCCGGGGCTCGGCGCGCTCCTCTACATCACGTTCGGGGTGAACCGGATCCGGCGGCGGGCCATCGCCCTCCGGCGCGAGCGGCTCCGCGCCGCCGACACTGCGGAGGTCCGCGCCCGCAACGTTCCGCTTCTCGCAGCTGCCGCCGGCCACGCCGGGCTGCTCGGGCTGGCGCGCCTCGGCGAACGGGTGGGCCGGCGGGTGCTGGTTGCCGGCAACCGGATCACTCCTCTCCGCAACGGCGACGAGGCCTACCCCGCCATGCTGGCGGCGATCGAGCAGGCGGAGTCTTCGGTGGCGCTGAGCAGTTTCATTTTCGCGGCCGACGCCGTCGGCGGGCGCTTCGTAGAGGCGCTGGCACGCGCCACGGGACGCGGCGCCGCCGTGCGCGTGCTGATCGACGCGGCGGGGGTGCGCTACAGCTGGCCCCCTATCCATCGGGTCCTGCGCCGCGCGGGCGTCCGGGTGGCCAGGTTCCTGCCGGTCACCAGCGGGGCCGGGCTCGCGTTTTTCAACCTGCGGAACCACCGCAAGCTCCTCGCGGTGGACGGCCGCGTCGCATTCTGCGGCGGGATGAACATCCGCGAGCGCCACGTCATCGCCTCTGGATCTCCTCAGGCCACGCGGGACGTGCAATGCCGCGTCGAAGGGCCCGTGGTCGGGCACCTGGTGGAGGCGTTCGCGGAGGACTGGGCGTTCGTCGCCCGCGAAGGGCTGGAGGGCCAGGCATGGTTCCCGTCACTGGCGCCGGCCGGCAACACGGCCGCCCGCGTCCTGACTGACGGACCCGATGACGACTTCGAGGTCATCCGCAGCGTGCTGTTGGGGGCGCTCGCGGCGGCGCGGGAATCGGTGGCGATCGTGACGCCCTACTTCCTTCCCGACCAGGGCCTGATCGCCGCGCTCGCGGTGGCGGCGCTTCGCGGGGTACGGGTCACCATCGTGCTACCGGCGCACGGCAACATCCCACTGGTGCGCTGGGCCACGCCCGCGCTGCTCTGGCAGGTGCTGGCTCCGGGCTGCCGGGTGTTTCTCTCGCCGCCGCCCTTTGACCATACCAAGCTGCTGGTGGTGGATCGGGCGTGGTGCCTGTTCGGATCGACCAACTGGGATTCGCGCAGCCTGCGCCTCAACTTCGAACTGGACGTGGAATGCCACGACCCCGGGTTCGCGGCGCAGGTGGACGAGCTGATCCGGGAGCGGCTGGGGGACAGCCGACAGATCACCATGGCGGACGTTGACGGCCGGCCTCTGCCCGTCCGGCTTCGCGACGGGGTGGCGCGGTTGCTCTCCCCCTATCTCTGAGCCCGGGTGCCCGGCTCTTGCCGCCGAAGCTCCAGGTGCTCCAGCGTCGGCGGACCACTCTTCGCCGCCGGCACTGAGCGCGATCCCGCTAAGGTCGAGCGGCCACGAACGCGGTCGCCACGTCCCGCGCCAACAGCCCAGCCGAGCGCCACTTGGGCGACGCGCGATCCCTCTCACGGATCCAGCCGCGCGCCCCGCGCCCCCCAACGACCCCAGCGTGTCGCACAGTCCAGCTCGAGGCGCGGAGGTTCCGCGCATCGCTCCGCGCTGTCGCCCCGACTCACGATCGCCGCGGCTGCAACCCGGTTGGGCCCACTCCGTCCGCGATATCGGCTCAGTTGACGAGCGGGCACCGAGTTATTACTTTACAAGGCAAAGTACTTCTCACCTTCCGGACACCATGACCACTACGCCGCAGGACCAGGCGGAGCAGATCAAGACGGACCCGGGGCACGGCACGGCCCCCGGCGACCTGGCCGGCGCACCCCACGGCCCCGCGCCCGCCGTTCCACCCCCGGCGCTGCTCCTGGCGGGCCTCCTTCTCGGTGTTATCGGCGACCTGCTGCTCCGCGGGTCCGGGCCGCCCGGGCTCAACATGTTCCTCTGGCTCGCCGCGGTCGCCGTCACCGCCCTCGTCCTCTACCGGCGCGGCGGCGTCCGACCGGATCGCGAGCGCGTCGCCTGGCTCGCGCTCGGCGTGGCGTTCGCGGCCGGGCTGGCCTGGCGCGACGCGCCGCCGCTCAAGCTGCTCGCGCTTGGCTCGGCGACCCTGGGGTTCGCGCTCGCGGCCTACCGCCCCGCCGCGGCCTGGGTGCGCCGGGCCGAGGTCTTCCGCTACGCCCGCGCCTGGGCCACCGGCGCGCTGCACGCCTGGACTGCGGCGGCCCGCACCCTGCTCGAGACCAACCGGGTCGCGAAGCCGGGGGCCGGTCGGAGCGCCGGCCGCCGCCGGGCCGCGGGGGTGGCGCGCGGGCTCCTGATGGCGGCGCCGCTCCTCGTGGTGTTCGGCGCCCTGTTCATGTCGGCCGACGCCGTGTTCGAAGACCTGGTCCTCAATGTCGTGCGCCTCGACTTCGAGTTGATCGGCAGTCACCTGCTGCTCTTCGCCGTCTCCGCCTGGCTCGCGACCGGCTACCTGCACGGCTTCCTGGCGGGCACCGAGCTGCCGCCGCTTCGCGACCTCGGGCGGGACGGGGCCCTGCTCGGCCTCCTGCCCCGGCGGCCTACGCTGTCCCTCACCGAGGTCGCCACCGCGCTGGCGGCGCTCGACCTGCTCTTCCTGCTCTTCGTCGTCGTCCAGTTCCGCTACCTGTTCGGCGGGGACACCCTGGTCCAGGTGACGCCCGACCTGACCTACGCCGAGTACGCGCGGCGCGGCTTCTTCGAGCTGGTCGCCGCGGTCGTCCTGGTCGTCCCGGTCCTGCTCGCGGCCGACTGGCTGCTCGAACGCCGCGCCCGGCGCGACGACCTCGTGTTCCGCGCCCTGGCCGGCGCGCAGATCGCACTGGTGATCGCGATCACTGCCTCGGCCTTCCAGCGGCTCCGGCTCTATCACGCGGGGTACGGGCTGACCGAGTCGCGGTTCTACGCGATGGTCCTGCTGATCTGGATCGGCGCCATGCTGCTCTGGCTCGCCGCGACCGTGCTGCGCGGTCGCCGAGACGCGTTCGCCTTCGGCGCGCTGGCCTCCGGCCTGGCCACGGCCGCGCTGCTCTTCGTCCTCAGCCCGGACGCGATCGTCGCGCGCACCAATGTGGCGCGGATGGCGACGGCGGAGTCGCGGGAGCGGTTCGACGTCGCCTACGCGACCTCGCTCAGCGCGGACGCGGTGCCGGTGCTGCTCGAGGCGCTGCCTGCGCTGCCGGCCGACGTCCAGTGTCCACTCGCACGGCACATGCTGCGCCGCTGGTCTCCGGAGCAGGAGTCCACGCTTCGCGCCTGGAGCTGGTCGGCCGCGCGCGCGCGGCGGGCCGTTCGCGAGCAGGCGGAGCGGCTTCGGGGGATGGTGGTGCCCGATCAGGAATGCCCGGCGCCCGGCCCAGGGTGAGGCGCCGGGTCACTAGCTCGGGCTGTGCGTGCGAAGGTCCGGAATCGCCGGGCGGGGATCCGGGAAACTCCTCCGCCCCTGACGATTGTCGCGCCTCCTTTGGCTGCGAACGCTGCCTTATTCCGAGCCCCGTTCGCGGCGCATGGTCGCGGCACGCCGGAACGCCACCGCCGACACGATGAACAGCATGACGAAGAAGGCGTTCAGGATGAACACGCCCCGCATCCCCGCGCCGCCCCAGCTCACCTGCGGCCAGACGGTCAGCGCGAATGGGGGGATCAGAGCCTGCGCAACTGCCACGACGATCAGCACGCGCGAGAGTCCGCGCGGCTGGAAGCGTGATACCAGGGCGCCGATCAGTCCGAGGGCGATCACCCCGGAATACAGCCGGTTGGCGGGCTGGCCCTCGTTCCCGATGATGCCGACGGCGCCGTTTACCCAGACCAGCAGGAACGCCGCCGCGAGCGCGACGGCGGCCCCGAGCCGGTACGCGCTGTTCCGCTTCCTCAGCGCCACGGTCACTTCGTAGGCGCCGGCGGCGCCGAAGAGGATGACGCCATAGGCGACGGTCTCTGCCAAGTCCACCTCATCGGTGAGCTGCAGCGCCACCAGGGGAATGAGCCACAGCAACGCGGCGGTGCTCCAGACCGCTTTCCTCCGGCTCGGGCGCCCTGCGCCATCGACTGCCGTGTTTCCTGCCATTGCCGTGTCCCTCTGCCGGTCAATGTGAAGGGCGGCTTTGCCGTGCAGCTTTACCATACAAAGTAATACGCCGCACCAATCCGCGCAACGCGGAGACCAACTGCCTCCCCGTTGCGAGCAAAGTCATCACGGACTTGTGCGGAGGTGGCCACGGGACCGAGGAGCCGCAGCATAGACCTCTGCTTCTGTGAACCCGGCGAGCGCCTAACTCGATTTCGGTCGCGGTTCTCCTCGGGAATTAGGCCGGTCAGAAATCGCCCGGCGTCGGAGAGGTCTGGGGAATGGGAGACGCGCCCGATCAGGGGCTCCCCGCCGGCCGGCGGTCGCCGAAGTAGACCGCGTTCCGCGCGCCCGAGCGCGCCATCGCGATGTCCGGAACCCCGTTGCCATCCAGATCGGCGATCGCGAACCCGTAGGCGGCGCCCTGGGCGTCGCCGAACTTCGCCGCGGAATAGCGGCGGCCGTCCCCCAGATTGTAGTAGATCACCGGCGGCGCCTGGACGTATCCGACCACGATGTCGATCGCTCGGTCGCCGTTCAGGTCGCCCGTGGCGAGCGCGTAGGGCCTCAGGCTGCTGTCGGCGATCGCCTCGCCCCCGGAGAACGTCCCGTCCCGAAGCCCGAAATAGACGGCGGGACCGCGCGCCTCGTCGATGGCGACCAGATCCAGCCGGCCGTCGCCGTCGAGATCGGCGGCTTCCGCCATCCGGATCCTCGCGTCGGGCGGGCCGAAGGGGACCCGCCGGGCGCTGGGGAAGCTGGCGTTGCCGGCATTGAGGTACACGTAGCTCTGACCCCGGTCGCGATGGGGTACCGCGAGGTCGATCAGCCCGTCCATGTTGAAGTCGGCCGGCGTGATCGTCGTCGAGGGATCGTACGAGAAGGCCGGGCAGTCCGCATCGAACCGCCCAGCTCCGCGGTTCAGGCAGACGTGGTTCGCGGTCCCTCTGCCGCCGCGGTTCGCGACCACGATATCGGGCAGGCCGTCGCCGTTGAGGTCCGCCACGCTCGCGTTCCGGGTGGGCCACTCGGCGCGTCCGAAGTCGGAGCCCGCCGAGAAGCGCCCCCGCCCGTCGTTCAGGTAGACCAGTTTGCGGTCGGGGGCATCGTTGCTGATCACGACGTCGAGGTCACCGTCCCCGTCCAGGTCGGCCAGCCGCCCGGAATAGGTGCGATCCGGCGCGTTCCCGAGATCGGATGCCGCGGCGATCCCGCCGCGTCCGTCGCCCAGCAGGACACGGTTCATCAGGGGCCAGTGGCGGCCCTTGGCCAGGACCAGATCGAGGCGGCCGTCGCCGTTGACATCGCCGATGCTCACGTTGGCCGATGTTTCGCCGGCCGGCTCGAGCAGGAGCACGCGATCGAAGCCCGGTGAGAGCGTGGCCGGCCGGCGCCCGATCAGGGTCGAGACGGCCTCCATCGCCGGGTCGCGCCCCGCGCGGTAGGCCTCGATGGTCCACGGCGCCCCAAGGTCCGGCTCCAGCGTGGGCACCGCGATCGGGTTCTGCACCACCGGGCCGTGGCAGTCGCTGAACCCGCGGCACCCGTTCCGGTAGTCGTGCCGCTCGGTCGCGCGCCCGATCATCGCCCCGGTGAAACGCAGCCGCAGCGGGCTCCCCTCCGCGAAAAACTCCAGCCGGTCCCCCACGCCCTCGCCCACGATGCTCACCTTGTCCGGCGCCGCCTGCTTGAGATACCCCACGCTGGAGATCGCCGCGGAGAAGGTCCACGGGCTGGTCAGCGCGAACACCCGCCCCGACACCAGTGTCGGCAGCCGCCGCATGAAGTCCCGCGCGGTGTTGAGGTCGCCGCCGCCGTTCATGCGCATGTCGAGCACCACGTTCCGGGGCCGCCGCGCCTCCAGCTCGCGGATCATCTCCGCCAGGAATGCGCGGATCGGCCGGTCCGGTGCGTCGTGCGTCTGCCGCAACTCGATCACCAGCGCGTCCAGCTCCGCCGCCGCGCGCCAGCGGAACGGCGTCCCCGGCTCGCCCAGCGCCCAGGGCGCCTGGTCGGCCGGGAGCAGGGAGCGCCATCCTTCCGTCCCCGCCGGGGCGGGATAGAACGCGCCATAGGGCCCCGTGCTGCTCCGCGCGTCGCCGGGGGGCTGGGCCACGATCCGCCGCTCGACGGTGCGACCGTCGCCCAGCTCGAAGCGGTAGGTGGCCTGTCCCGTCTCGCGGGCGAGCCCGAGCGCGTTGAGCTGCTCCGGGCTCTCGAACAGGTACGAGGCGCTGCGGTCGCGAAAGGCGTCGATCCCGCCCGCGAAGCCTCGGGCGGTGGTCAGCAGCTGCGCCATGCCGTGTCCGTCGATCGAGACCAGCCGCGCGCCGAGCAGGTCGGCCTGGCTGTCCACCGCCCGCAGCACGTGGAACTCTTGGCCGAACGGCGAGAGCCGGAGCGGGATCCGGTTGTGGCGCAAGGCGCGCGTGCCGGCGGCCGCGTTCGAGTGCCCGTTGTCGGCCAGGGCTGCAATGCCGGCCAGCGTGAGGTCGAACCGCACCGCGCTCATCGTGCCCAGTTCCGCCTCCAGCTGGCTCAGCCTCCGCTCAGCCTCGGCGCGCGTGGACGCGCTGAACGAGGCCTCGACCTGCATGTATCCGGTGCGGAAGGCCTGAAGGTCGGCGCGCCGCCCCTGGATAACAGAGTCGGGGACCGCCTGGGAGCCGAGGGTGCCCGGAACGGCCAGGGTCAACGCGGCTGCGACCGCGAGCCAGCCAGGCGGAAACGGGGCCAATCGCGTGGTCATTGCCCTCCCTACGGGGCGCACCTACCCCGGTTTCGTGACGAACCTCCCCGTCCCGGGCGGCGGGTCAGCCGTCCTCGCCGTCGCCCCCGCGTCCGGGCCGGGGCCGCGCCGTCGGCGGCAGGATGTGGTTGAGGCGCATGTAGTTCGCGATCTGGCTGTAGTGGTCGGCCAGGTCGAGCGCGTGCCCGATCACCATGCTCGCCCGCGTCACGTTGCGGGTGTTCCCGCCGAACGTGATGGCCACCTGTTCCGCCAGGCTCGCGTCGCCAAGCTGCCCGATGGCCCGCTCGCAGAAGGCGAACGACTCCTTGAGCTTGGCCACCAGCGTGTCCTTGGGCCAAGTGGCCCGCGCCGAGTCGGGCGTCTCGGTGTCCTTGGCCGGCCGCTCGGCCTTCATCTCACCGAACTGGTTGCAGAAGAAGTTGTTGTCGCTGGCCAGGTGCTGGGCGATGTACCCGACGGTCTGCTGCGCCGGCGTCGGCTGGTAGGAGAACAGGGATGCGGGAATCGAGTCGAAGGCCTGCCACAGATTCCGGTGCAGGGCGAGAATACGCCCGCGGAACGCCGCGACGATCGGATGGGCGGGCGGCGCGCCGCCTGGCTGCTGCGCGGCCAAGCCGGGCGGCACCGCCAGAGTCAGCACCGCCGCGGCATGCAAGAACCTCATACGAATTCTCCTGAGAAGGGGCCGGGACTGTCAGGATGAAGCTGTGACCGCCCGATGGATCCCGCAACCGCCGTACTTTCGCCGGTGCGTTGGGGCCTTCCGGCGGGTCGAGAGATCCTCCCAGGTGGCCCGGAGGATGGTCTTCAGCGTGCCGGACCGGACCTCCGGGAGCCGGATCAGCACGGCGGCGGAGTTCCGAAGGCCGCTTCCCTGACGATCAAACCTGATGCGATGCCCCAGGCTGCCCTCCCGTCGAGGATCAGCGTGATGGCGATGACCATCGCCACTCACACCATTTCCCCCACCAGCACATCCCATGTCCAGCAGCCGGAGAGAGACGGTCAACCGGCCCCGACGCGGACCTCATCCAATGCGGGTCACATGTTCCGGCGGTACTGGCCCCCCACTTCGTACAACGCCGCGGTGATCTGCCCCAGGCTGCACACCTTCGCCGTCTCCAGCAGCGCATCGAACGTGTTTCCCCCGTGCAGCGCGGCCTCGCGCAGCCCGCTCAGCGCGGCGTCGGTCCGGCCTTGGTTCCGGCGCTGGAATGCCCGCACCGAGTCGATCGCGTACTCCTTCTCGTCCGGGCTGCTCCGGCTGACCAACCCCGGCGTCACGGTCGGCGACCCGGCCGCGTCCAGGAACATGTTCACCCCCACGATGGGGAGCTTGCCCGAGTTCTTGAGCTGCTCGTAATAGAGGCTCTCGTCCTGGATCTTCCCCCGCTGGTACATGCGCTCCATCGCGCCCAGCACGCCGCCCCGCTCCGAGAGGCTGCGAAACTCTCTGAGCACCGCCTGCTCCACCAGGTCGGTCAACTCCTCGATGATGAACGCCCCCTGCAAGGGATTCTCGTTCTTCGTCAGCCCCAGTTCCTGATTGATGACCAGCTGGATGGCCACCGCCCGCCGCACGCTCTCCTCCGTGGGGGTGGTGATGGCTTCGTCGTAGGCATTGGTGTGCAGGGAGTTGCAGTTGTCGTAGACGGCGTACAGCGCCTGCAAAGTGGTCCGGATGTCGTTGAAGGCGATCTCTTGCGCGTGCAGGCTCCGGCCCGACGTCTGGATGTGGTACTTGAGCTTCTGGCTGCGCTCGTTCCCCCCGTACGTGAGCTTCATCGCCCGGGCCCAGATGCGCCGGGCCACCCGGCCCATCACCGAGTACTCCGGGTCCATCCCGTTGGAGAAGAAGAACGAGAGGTTGGGTGCAAACCCGTCGATCGGCATCCCGCGGGACAGGTAATACTCGACGTAGGTGAACCCGTTGGCCAGCGTGAACGCCAGCTGGCTGATCGGATTGGCCCCTGCCTCCGCGATGTGATACCCCGAGATGCTCACGGAGTAGAAGTTCCGCACCTTCCGCTTGATGAACGAGTCCTGAATATCGCCCATCATCCGCAGCGCGAACTCGGTGCTGAAGATGCAGGTGTTCTGGGCCTGGTCTTCCTTGAGAATATCCGCCTGCACGGTGCCGCGCACCTGGCTCAGCGCGTGCGCCCGGATCTTCTGGTACACCTCGGCGGGCAGCACCTGCTCGCCGCTCACCCCCAGCAGCATCAGGCCCAGACCGTCGTGGCCCGGGGGCAGCTCACCGTTGTACCTGGGGCGGGGAAGACCCCGGTCCTTATAGAGGGCCTCGATCTTCCGATCCACCTCGTCCATCAGGCCCTCGCGCCGGATGTGCAACTCGCACTGCTGGTCGACCGCGGCGTTCATGAAGAACGCCAGAATCATCGGGGCCGGCCCGTTGATGGTCATGCTCACGGACGTTGCGGGATCGCAGAGATCGAACCCGCTGTAGAGCTTCTTGGCGTCGTCGACCGTGGCCACGCTCACACCCGAATTGCCCACCTTCCCGTAGATGTCGGGCCGGTGATCGGGGTCCTCGCCGTAGAGCGTCACCGAATCGAATGCGGTGGAGAGCCGTTTGGCCGGCATCCCCGCCGAGAGGTAGTGGAAACGCCGGTTGGTGCGCTCGGGGCCGCCCTCGCCGGCGAACATCCGGGTCGGGTCCTCGCCCTGGCGCTTGAGCGGAAACACCCCTGCGGTGTAGGGCCAGGTGCCGGGGACGTTCTCCGCCAGGAGCCAGGCCAGCAGGTCACCCCAGTCGCGGTAGCGGGGCAGGGCTACCTTGGGGACCTTGAGGTGGGAAAGCGTTTCGGTGTACAGCTCGCGCTCGATCACCCGATCGCGCACCTGATACTTGTAGGTTGCCGCCCGGTACGATTCCGCGGTCGGGGGCCACGCGCGCAGGAGCTGCGCGCACCGCGGGTCGAGCTCGGCGAGCAGCAGTCCGTATGCCTCCACCAGGGACCGCACCGCCGGCGGGTCGCCCTCCACGGCCTTGTGCCCGGGAAGGATCGCGTCGTCGTCCTCCCGCCCGCGCAACGCCGTGATCGCCCCATGCAACTGGTAGAGCCGCCGGGCCATGCCCGCCTGCCGCGCGGCGAAGGCACCCTCGCGGTCCACTGCGTCGGCGATTTCGGCCAGGTACCGACTCCGCTCCGGCGGGATGATCCAGGTCCGGTCGGCGGTCAGCCGCGCGTGCTCGGTCGCCTCCCCGGCGAACGGCGCGCCGGTCCGCTCCGCCACCACGTGCATCAGGGTACGATAGAGTTGGTTCACCCCGGGGTCGTTGAACTGGGAGGCGATGGTCCCGACGATGGGCAGCGCATCGTCCGCCGCGTCGAACAGGTTGTGGTTCCGGCGATACTGCTTGCGCACGTCGCGCAGCGCGTCGAGCGAGCCGCGCTTGTCAAACTTGTTGATCGCGATCACGTCGGCAAAGTCCAGCATGTCGATCTTCTCGAGCTGGGTTGCCGCGCCGTACTCGGCGGTCATCACGTAGAGCGAAACGTCCGAATGCTCGGTAATCTGCGTGTCCGACTGGCCGATCCCGCTGGTCTCCACGATCACCAGCTCGTACCCGGCCGCCTTGCAGATGTCGATCGCATCCTGCACATGGCGGCTCAGCGAAAGGTTCGCCTGGCGGGTGGCAAGCGACCGCATGTAGACCCGCGGCGTAAAGATGGCGTTCATGCGGATCCGGTCCCCGAGCAGTGCGCCTCCCGAGCGTTTCCTGGAGGGATCGACCGACACGATCGCTACCGATTTCCCGGGGAAATCGGCCAGAAAGCGCCGCACCAGCTCGTCCACCACCGACGACTTGCCGCTCCCGCCCGTCCCCGTGATCCCCAGCACAGGGACCAGCTTCCCCGCTACCAGCGGGGTGAGCTGGCTCCGGAGCTGCTCCAGCGCCTCGGGGCGGTTTTCGGCGAGCGTGATCAGCCCGGCCACCGAGGCCGGGCGCGTCGAGGAAAGCCGGCTCAGGTCGCCGTTCAGCTCCGCGGTGCGGCTGGGAAAGTCCGCCCGGCGCACCAGGTCGTCGATCATGCCGAGCAGGCCCATCCGGCGGCCGTCGTCGGGGGAGTAGATCCGCTCGATCCCGTAGGCGTGTAGCTGGTCGATCTCGGCAGGCAGAATGGTCCCCCCGCCCCCGGCGAAAATCTTGATGTCAGCGCCCCGTTCCCGGAGCAGGTCATACATGTACTTGAAGTATTCGAGATGCCCGCCCTGGTAAGACGTCACAGCGATGGCCTGGGCGTCCTCCTGAATGGCACATTCCACGATCTCGGCCGCCGACCGGTTGTGGCCGAGATGGATCACCTCGGCGCCCGCAGACTGGAGCAGACGGCGCATGATGTTGATCGCCGCGTCGTGCCCGTCGAAGAGCGAGGCTGCGGTGACAAGGCGCACATGGTGCTTCGGCCGGTACCGCCCCGGGGCGGCGGCGGCGGTCGCAGGAGTGACGTCGGGGGCCGTGGGTGCCGACATGTCTGAACGTAGTCCTCCATCGGTCAGCCCGTAATCTAACATCCCGAGCGACCACGGCACCCTTCCAGTGCTACTGGAGGACGCAACGCGTAACCCGTTGGCAAATCAGTGGGATGGGTCAGGGTGCGGGGCCCCGAACGATTCGTCCCGCCGGCCCCCCCTCGCTGGGCCGCCGGACCAGCACTATCATCCCCAGGTTTCTGTTCACACGATCCACGCTTGCTTTCAGAGGGGCCAATGAGGAATCCACACACTTGCAGGTTCCGGCCCATCGGGCCGATGGCTGTCGCCGCCGTGCTCGCCATCGCCTGCTCCGGCGAGTCGGTCGATCCAACCAGTTCCGTGGGCGAAGTCGGGTTGTCCGCGGCCCGGGGCGGCGTTGCCGGGCCGCCGTCCACGGCCGTCGTACGGTTTGGGAACAACGATGCCGGGACTCAGCGGTTTGGACCCGAACACCCGTCGTCGCACGCCAGGGACAACATCATTCCCGGCACGGCGGTGATCCGGGCCGGCGGCACGGTCACCTTTCTGGTGCAACCGCCCCACCGGGTTGCGATCTACGCGCCCGGCGTAACACCGGAGGATATCCGGCTCATCCCGGGCGTCACGGTGTTCGATCACGTCGGCCCACCGGGTCCGCCATTCATCCCGGGTTTCCTGATCGACGAACCGAACGGTCGTCTCTTCATGGAAGCCACCCCGGTCTTCGGCCCGCCGCATCAGGTCGAGTACACCTTCGAGGAGCCGGGGAAGCATCTGGTGATCTGCGCGATCCTTCCCCACTTCGCGTTTCTCAAGATGTACGCCTGGGTGGACGTCAAGTAGACGGCGTGTCGCTGTGGAGGATTCGGGAGGTCGAATCGTCACTCAGGAAGCAACGGAACTCCACGCCTGGAGGTGACCGATGGCTCGCGCGACTGGTGAGACGGCGTTGCATGGCGCGATCGGGGGATTTCTGGCGGGTGCCGTTGTCCTGCTGTGGTTCCTCGTGCTTGACTTGCTGACGATTGGCTCGTTCGGAACCCCCGGCCTCCTCGCGCAGACCATCCTTGGCTCGGGCGCCGGGGGTGCGTCGTACGCTGTACTCCATTTCCTAGTTTTTGGGACCATCGGCGCCGCGGCCGCGGCGACGCTGGTCGGCCTCGATGTCCGGCCGACCGTGCCCATCGGCATCGCCGCCGGAGGGATCGTTCCCACCGGTGTCGTCTACCTGTCACTCCTCGCCACGGGGGCCAACGCCCTCAACGTGCTGCCGGCGGCGCACGTGCTCGGCGCCAACGCCGCGGGCGGCGTGGCGATGATGGCCTACCTGCACCACGCCATCTGGGCCCGGCCTGATTTCGGTCCCCTGGGCCTCTTGGCCAGGCCGCTCATCGCCAACGGACTGCTGACCGGGTTTCTCGGCGGCTCCGCGGTCGCCGTCTGGTTCCTCCTCGTCGACATCGTGTCCGGGCGGCCCTTTTTCACGCCGGCCGCACTCGGTTCGGCCTTCCTGCTCGGCGCCACGAGCGCCACGGAGGTTCAGGTCGCATTCGGTGTGGTGGGCGCCTACACCTTGGTCCACTTCGCCGCCTTCTTCGGCGTGGGCCTGGCGCTCAGTTGGAGCGCGTCCCTGCTGGAGCGCCTGCCGAGCTGGTGGCTGATCTGGCTGCTCGCCTTCATCGTCATCGAAGGTGTGTTCATCGGGACCGTAGGCGGCGTGGCTGGCTGGGTGCTGGGGGCGCTCAGCTGGTGGGCGATCGGGCTGGGGCATTTGATCGCGGTCGCCGTGATGGCGTGGTTCGCCTGGGTGACGCACCCGACGCTTGCGCGGCAGCTCCGCGAGGTGGCGCACACCAGGGTGTGAGGCGCTTGGTCAACCCCCTGTGCCTTGACGGACAAGGCCGGGAGCCATCTTTGAGTCGCCTATTCCCGGCCCCTGGACCCCCTGTGGACGCTCGGCGCCAACAGCATGTGGCCTCCGGGCGGCGACTACCAGTTCACGCACGCGATTCCGCGTTCGGCCAACACCTGCGCGTACACGACGAGGGGCGAGGCGCCGCGGTCGAGAATGTCTTCCGGCACGACGCACTCGATCTCCACCAGGAGTTGCCCGTTGGTGGAGCCGGTGGCGCGGCGCTCCCCGTCGGGTTGCACGGCGTACCCCAGCCCGCCTTCAGCCCAACCCTGGGGCGGCGGGCGCTCGTGCGCGCGGTCGAGCCGCCACTCCCTCACGGGGGCGCCGTCGCGGATCACGTAGAGGGTGTACCCGTCGCCCTCCTCGCCCAGCAGCCATTGCGTGGGGGCCCTGGCCCGCGTGTAGCCGCTGGCGAGCCGCCGGGGGCCGTTCGGATACCATTGGACGGCGGGGTTCCCGGGAGAATGTGTCTCCAGAAACGGACGGCCGACTGGTTGCCGGGGGCAGGATGCGGGAGCGGGAGCCGCCGCCGAGAGCGCGAAGTTTCCCGTGGCGACGAGACGCCCGTTGATCCGGGCCTCCACCCGGTAGGCGCCGGGTTGCCACACGCCCGGCTCTCGCCGTCCCCAGCCCTGCCAGTACCCGGCCGAGCGTGATCCCGCGTCCGCGGTCGCGACCCGTTGTTGCCGGGTGAGCACGCTGCCGTCGGCGCGGAACCAGGTCACGTCCAGGTCGAACGACACCGCCTGCGCGAGCGGCGGAAACGAGAGCCCCAGCTCGTAGTGGATCACTCTTGCCGCGTCGCTGGTGAAGTGTTCGGAGTACTCCCGCCGCTCCGGGGGCACACCTTCCCACGGGCCTTCGTAGAATCGGAGGTCCCCCGCCTCCATTCCGGGGATCGCCAGGGCCTCCACCGCGACGACCCGTCCGTTCATGCACCCGAAGAAGCTGATCCCGTCCCCCAGGGCGTCGGTGATCGTCACCAGCGCGGACTGCACCAGGTTCGCCGAGACCGTGTTGTAGCCAGGGATCTCCTCGGCGGTACGCGGGGGGTTGTCGGCCTCTTCCTGAGCCAGCGCGGCGAACCCCGCGACGGTGGGGAAATACCGGCCGACCGCGCTGAAGCGGGGCACCAGTCGGCGCCAGGCACTGGAGAGGCAGTCGAGGCAGTCCCGGGTGGCGTTGGCGTTGATCCACTCCAGCCCCGAGCCCAGCTCCCAGAGCGCATGGGCCACCTCGCCCGGGGTCCCATCGCAGCCCGCGGCGTGCTCGAACACCACCTGGCCCAGCGAACTGAGATAATCGCGCGCGGTCAGCGCGTACGGCGGCACCAGGCCGCCCGGCTCCAGCGGCATCGGCGCCGACGACCAGGAGCCCGCCCACTCCGCTGGCGCGGCGCCGGCGTAGATCAGCCAGAGGTCCTGCCTGAGGTTGCGCTCGGCGTATGCCTGGAGGGCGCCCAGGTTGCGCGAGGTGTCGAACAGGTTCCGCAGGTTGAAGCCGCGGACCTGCTGTGCTGCGAGGCCAGACGCCAGGGCAAGCTGCGTCGCAAGCCCGAGCGTCACCAGTTGGCGCACGCGAGACCCCCGCTGCCGTTTTCTTCAGAGTAGATCACGACCTTCGCTTCATTCGACACGTCGTCATCGGTGTGCGTGCAGGTGACCGTGGTCAGGACCTGCCCGTTCCTCCCGGCGCGGAACTCGTGTGGCTCGCCGATACTGGTGATCACCACCACACTGCGCGCACCGCCGGGCGAGATCCGGTTGCCGGGTCCGAACTCTTCGGCCCGAGCCAGGATGTGGATGGCCTCGTCGGCGTTGTTGACGAGGGACACATCGAGCGTCTGGGCCTCCTCACGGCTGGGAGGGCCGAACAACGAGCAGGCTGGGCCGGCGAGGCAGGCCAGCCCGAGGGCGGCACGGGCGAGGTGTTGCGCGGACCGGGGCACGGGGACCTCCCGACGGCGGGTTCACCGGCTTGACGCGGGACCACCAAGGAAAGGTGTGAACCCGGGTTTGGGACCGCTATCGCACGAATTGGGGATGGGAGCTCACGGATCCGTGAACGCGGACGGGCGGCGGCGGCTAGATCAGGCGCTCGCTCAGGGCTTTGGCCACGGCGCCGGTGCTCGACTGGACGTGCAGCTTGGCGTAGATGTTGCGGATGTGGCTGTTCACGGTGTGGGGGCTCAGGGCCAGGTCGCCGGCGATCTGCTTCTGGCTGCGGCCCTGGACCAGCAGCTGGAGCACCTCAACCTCCCGCGCGGTGAGGCCGTAGTCCCGGGCCGGCACGGCCCAGCGTTGGAAGATCTCCAGGACCTTGCGCGCGATCTGCCCGCTCATCGGCACGCCGCCCCGCCGCAGCTCCTCCACCGCCCCCACCACCGCCACGGCCGAGCTGGGTTTCACCACGTAGCCCGTTGCCCCGGCGCAGAGCGCGCGGAACACGTTGTCCCGGTCCTCATGGACCGTGAGCATCACCACCTGCGTCGTCGGGGAGATGGTCCGGAAGCGGCGCACCCCGTCGATGCCGCTCATACCGGGGAGGCCGATGTCCATCAGCAGCAGATCGGGCGGCTCACCACGCTCCAGTTCGGCCAGCGCGTCCTCGCAGCTTGCAAAGCTGCGGGTGCACCGGATCCCGTCGGCGTGGCCGAGCACGTCGGCGTACGACTCCCGCAGCAGATCGTTGTCTTCGACGATCCAGACATCCACCGGCTTGCGCTCGTCCTCGACCTCTGCCTTGATCCGATTCACGCCGGAACATAGGCCCGCGTCGAGGCCCCGGGCCATCCCATGATCAAGTGATGGGGATCACGACGTCCACCCGGGTGCCGCGCCCCGGGGCGCTGGTGACCTCCAGCGCGCCCCCCAGTGCTTCGACCCGGTTCCGCATACTGCGCAGCCCAAGACCCACCGAGCGGTCGGCGGGGTCGAAGCCGGAGCCGTCGTCCGTCACGCGGAGTATCAGGCGTCCCCGCGCCTGCTGGAGCAGCTCGATGCAAACCCGCGAGGCGTCCGCGTGCCGAGCGATGTTGTGCAGCAGTTCCTTGTAGACGAGGTACAGCTGCCGCCGGAAGGGAAGGCCCATGCGGCCGGTGACCTGTGGGCCGTCTGCGCGGACCTCCCAGCCGACGCCGGGAAGCATGGTCGCGGCGAGGTCCCGCATCTTGAGCAGCAGGTCTTCGAAGTGATCCCGCGCGGGGTCGACCAGCCAGACGATGTCGCGCAGGTCCTGCACCATGCGCCGCGCGGTCTCGCTGATCCGGGTGAGCTGGCGCCGCTCGGCGGGACCCACGCCGTCGCTGTGATGCAGACGCTCGCCCAGCAGCGCGATACCCACCAGGTTGCTGCTCATGTCGTCGTGCAGGTCGCCCGCTATTCGGAGCCGCAGCCGCTCGATCTCCAGCAGCCGGCGCAGCCGAGCCCGGTACACCGCCCACACGCCCGCCGCGACGGCCAGCAGCAGCGCGCCGCGGAAGGGCCAGGTTTGCCAGAACGGAGGCGCGATTGCCAGCGGTAACGACACCCCCGTCTCATTCCAGACGCCGTCGTTATTGGATCCCCTCACCTGGAACACATAGTTGCCTGGGGGCAGGTCGGTGTAACGCGCGAAGCGGCGGGTCCCCGCATCGACCCAGTCCGCGTCAAACCCCTCCAACCGATACGCGTAGCGGTTCTGGGCGGGATTGGTGAAACTCAACGCCGAGAACTCCACCTCGATCGAGTAATCACGGTAGGAGAGCGAGAGACGGTCGAGCCCCCGCGGGTTATGGCGGCGAGGCCCCACCCGGCTCGCGGTCTCGATTCGAGTCAGGGCCAGCGGCGGCACCTCGAGGTTCTCGGTGATCGCCGCGGGCTGAAAGAAGGTGAGCCCGTCCAGGCCGCCGAAATACAAGGTGCCGTCGTCGCTCCGGAACGCGGCATGGCGGTTGAACTCGGTGTTGCCGACCCCGTCGGCCGCCCCGAAGTTGCGGAAGCCCTTCTGGGGCGCGGCCGGGTCGAGGCGGGAGAGCCCGCGGTTGGTTCCGAGCCAGAGCCGGCCCTCGGCGTCCTCGGCGATCCCGTAGACGACCGATCCGGGCAGGCCGTCGCGCTCCGAGTAGTGCCGGAAGGATTCGGTGGAGGGATCGAAGCGCGAGAGTCCGGATCCGGTCCCGAGCCAGAGCATGCCGTCACCGCTCCGGTGGAGACCCCAGACCGCCTCGCTCTCCAGGCGGCGTCCTCCTCCCGCAGCAGTGGATAGCGGGTGAATCGCCCATCGCGTGGATCGAGCCGGAGCAGCTCGGCGGGGAGCGTGCCGATCCAGATGGTGCTGTCGTCCTGGACCAGCACCGATTCCGTCAGGGCCGGCGTCGCCGCGCTCGCTCCGTGCTCGGGAAGGAAATGCCTGGTGGCGCCGGTGGCGGGATCGAACCGGATCACGGCCGGGTGTCCGCCGAGCCAGAGGTGTCCTTGACGATCCCGGGCCAAGGCGGCGAGCGAAACGCAACCGTCCGCGGGGGGGGACGACAGATCGTACCAACGGAACCGCCCGCTGCGCGGATCGAGGCGCGAAAGCCCGCACCCGGTCCCGACCCAGACCGTGCCGTCCGCGCTCCCGAGCAGGGACCAGACCAGGTCGTGTCTCAGACTGCTTCGGTCCCCTGCGACGTGCCGGTAGCGGTGGACGGTTCCGGTCGCCCGATCAATGCGATTGAGGCCGGCGCCCAGGGTACCGATCCAGACGGTGCCGTCTCGCTCGTGGATGGCGGAAACCGCCCGGCTGCTCAGGGCGCGAGGGTTGCCGGGGTCACCCGCCAGATGGCGGAAGGGCTTGGCGTGCGGATCGGCGCGATAGACCCGGCCGTGGGTCCCGACCCAGAGCGTCCCGGCTCGATCCTCGAAGAGCGCGCGGACGAAGTTGAAGATGTAGCCCGAGCGTGTGGGGTCCAGCGCGTCCAGGCGACCGCGATCGGCGCCCGGCGGGATGCGGAATACGCCCTCGCTCGAGCCGATCCAGAGCGTTCCGTCCCGGCTCTCGACGCTCGCCCAGGCCGCCATGGCGCCGGGGTCGTCGCCCGGAGGGGGGCGCGCGAGTCCCTGCGCGCGGTCGAGCCGGACCGGTCCATCCCCGCCCAGCCACACCCGGCCGCGCCGATCGAACTGAAAGTCATCGAAATGGAACTCGTGCCACTCGGCCGACAGGCGGAATTGCTCTACCGGTCTGCGCTCCGCCATCCGGATTAGCCGCCAGTCTCCCCGCTGGCCGGCCAGCAGCCAGAGCCGGCCGGCCGGATCCTCGCGGATGCCGTAGATCCGAGCGCCGCCGGGCTGCGCAGAGTCGGGCCAGACCGCCGTGAAGCGATCGCCTTCGGGGTCGTGGGCGAAAAGCCCGGCGTCGCTGCCGACCCAGAGCACGCCGCCGCGTCCCTCGAAGAGGACGAAGACCGCGCGCGCGGCCCTGCCGGTGCGTTCCGAGGCCAGCGCGAAATGGCGGAAGCGCTCCGTCCCCGGGTCGAAGCGGCTCAGCCCGTCGGGCGTGGCGACCCAGAGTCTGCCGTCCGGCTCCGGGTGCAGGTCAAGGATGAGGTTGTTCGGGAGCGAGGCGGCATCGCGCGAATCATGACGGTAGACCAGAAACTCGTAGCCGTCGTAGCGGTTGAGCCCGTCCGCGGTCCCGAACCAGAGAAACCCTTCCCGGTCCTGGGTGATCGCGTACACCGAGTTGTGCGAGAGTCCCGCGCCGCTGTCGAGCCGCTCGAAGCTGAGAGCGGAGGTCTGGGCGAGACAGGGCAGGGCGCGACACAGCAATCCGGCGGCGACGAGGCGCCCTGCGGCGTCCGCCGCGCGCGTGTGGATGGCCCGCATCCGCCCAAACTACCCGCGAACGCCCCGGCGGTCGATCCTTTCCGGAGGCCCCCTAGTGCGCCGCCCGGGAACAGGTAGGTTCGGGGCCATGCTCCGGACCTCCCGTTCCGCTTTCGGCCTGCTCCTCCTCTCCGCCGCATGCGGCGGCCCCGCCTTGCCGCCGTTCCAGGGAGCCCTGGGCGATGCTCGGGCTTCGTACCCGGTGGTCGAGGCCACCATTGTCCAGCTTCAGGCTGCGATGGACAGCGGCCTGGTCACCTCGGCTCAGCTGGTCGACGCCTACCTGCTCCGGATCGCGGCCTACGATGACTCGGGCCCCAGGCTGAACACGACGGTCCGACTCAATCCGAACGCGCGGGTCGAGGCGGAGTCGCTTGATGTGGAGCGGAAGGCGGGCCGAGTTCGCGGGCCGCTGCATGGCATCCCGATCGTGCTCAAGGACAATTACGACACGCAGGCCATTCCCACGACCGCCGGGTCGATCAGTCTCGCGGGCGCCCGGCCGGGTCGGGACGGCTTCGTGGCGGCGCGGCTCCGCGCCGCGGGCGCGGTGCTCCTGGGGAAGACGAACATGAACGAGTTCGCGCTCGGCATCACCACGTTGAGCTCGATTGTGGGCCAGACCCGGAATCCGTACGATCCCGCACGCTATCCCGGCGGTTCGAGCGGCGGTACGGCGGCCGCAGTGACCGCAAGCATGGCCGCCGTCGGCTGGGGCACCGACACCTGCGGCTCCATTCGCGTCCCCGCGGCCTTCAATGCGCTGTTCGGGCTCCGCCCCACCAAGGGCATCACCAGCATCCGGGGGATTGTGCCCCTCTGCCATTCCCAGGACGTCTCGGCGCCCCTGGCGCGGACCGCCATGGACCTTGCCATCGCGCTCGACGCGACGGTCGGGCTCGACCCGGCTGACCCGGCCTCGGCGGTCTGGCAGGGCAGGGAGTTGCCCCGCTTCGTGGCGTCGCTCGACTCCCTGGCGCTCCGCGGCGCGCGGATCGGCGTGCTCCGGCCCTTCTTCGGCCAGCGCGACTCGGACGCCGAAGTGAACGGAGTGGTGCTCGCGGCGCTGGAGCGCATCCGCGCCGCAGGGGCGACCCTGGTCGAGGTCTCGATCCCCGGTCTGGAGAACCTGGCGGTCTCGGCGAGCGTGATCGCCTACGAGTTCCACGCCGACCTGGACGGCTACCTGGCGCAGCACCGCGAGGCTCCGGTGCGCTCGCTCCGGGAAATCCTCGACCGCGGACTCTACCTGTCGCAGCTGGCCGGGATCTATGACAGCCTGGCGGCGGCTCCCGACACCGGCTCGCCACAATACCGCACGGCGCTGGCCAACCGGACCGCCCTTCGGCGGCGCCTCTTCGCTGTGCTTGCCGGTCAACGGCTCGATGCGCTGGCGTATCCGACCGTGCGGACCGAGCCCAGTCTGATCGGCGACCCGCAGCAGGATCCCAACTGCGAGGCCTCGGCCAACTCGGGCTTTCCCGCGCTCAGCATCCCGGTTGGCTTTACCTCCGGTGGCCTGCCGGTGGGGCTGGAGCTGCTTGGCACCCCGTTGTCGGACGCGCGGCTGGTCTCGCTCGGCTACGCCTGGGAGCGGCTCGCCCATCCGCGGCGCCCCCCTCTCTTCACCCCGCACCTGCACCTCAAGGGCGCGCCCCCGCCCGCGCCGGTGCGGGTGGTCATCCGCCACGACTCGTTACAGGCCACGATCGATTTTATCTTCGATGCACCGACCGGCCGGCTGGAGTGGAACGTCGAGGTCACGGGCATCGCCGGCCAGACCTTGCTGGCGCTGAGCCTGCACCAGGTCTCGGACTCCGCCGCCGGTCTGGGGCCGGTCATCGCGGCGCTCGTGCCGCCGGGCCGGCTGAGGAGCCAAGGCGGGATGCTGCTGAGTTTTCCGGCCCGTCAGGCGCTGCACGCGGGCAAGCTCTACGTCACCGTGCTCACCGTCCCCGACCCCGAGGGCGGCCTGCGCGGCGCGCTGCCGGCACCTGCCGGCCCCGCGGTCAACCCTCTGCCCACTCCGGTCGCCCCATGAATCCTCCCGCCGCTCCGGCCCCGCCGCAATCCGACGTCATCATCGTCGGTGCGGGAATGGCAGGCCTCTACACGGCCTGGCGCCTGCTCAGGCGCCGGCCCGATCGGACCATCCGCCTCATCGAGCGGCTGCCGCGGACGGGTGGCAGGCTGGAGAGCGATCGTGTCGTCATCAACGGCCAGCCGGTCAAGACCGAAGAGGGCGGCATGCGGTTCATGGACTCCCATATTGAACTGATGGGGCTGCTCAAGGAGCTGGGGCTCACGGGCCAGGTCGTCCCGTTCCCGATGGGCAGCGACGCGAACCTGTTCTACCTGCGGGGGCAGCGCTTCACCCTGGGGCAGGCCCGGGTCGACCCGGGGATTTGGGGGCGGATCTTCAATCTCAACCCGGGCGCGATCGGTGTCCCGCCCGGCGAAGTGCTGACCGGGCTGCTCAAGGCGATCCTGACGGAGAACGGTGTCGATCCGACGCAATGGCAGCCCACCCCCGATGCCTGGACCACGCTGCGGATGAGGTACACCTACCGCGGGATCCCGACCTACCGGTGGGGGTTCTGGGCAATGCTCACCGACTATGGCCTGAGCGCGGACTGCATCGAGATGCTGTACCAGTCGAGCGGCTTCGTCGCCCCGTACGACCAGGAGATCAACGCCGGTTGCGCGCTGCAGTTGCTGGTGGACTTCGTCGATCCCGCGTTTCACACCCTGCAGGGCGGATACGAGACCCTGCCCAACACGCTTGCCGAGGCCGTCGTTGCCGCGGGCGCGGCGATTACCCTCTCCGAGCAGGTCGTCGCGATGGAACGGCAATCGGGGGGTGGCATCAGGGTCGTGACGCGGGGGACCGACGGACAGCCGGGGACCTACCTGGGGAAGGAGGTGGTGCTGGCGGTCACCCAATTCGCGCTGCAGCAGCTGATCCCGCAGGTAGCGATGTTCCGGGAGACCCCGCGGTTCATGGAGGACGTCGATTCCGTCACCGACATGCAACTCGGGAAGATCAATCTGTACTACGACCGCAACTGGTGGACGCCGGCTACCGGGATCTCCAGCGGCGGCTCCTACACCGATCTGCCGCTGGCACAGTTCTACTGCTTTGCGCATCAGCCCGACCCGGGTCCGGCCGGCCCCGCCTCGATCACCCTGTACACCGACTATTACCGCACCCAGTACTGGGCGCAGCTCCAGGCCATCGGCGGGCCCTACCAAGTGGCCAACGGGCCCGAAGCGCCCCCGTACTCCGAGCCGGCCTCGACCTTTGTGGTGGAACAGGCCACGCGGCAGATGCGGGAGATGCTCGGCCTGGGCGACATTCCGGCTCCCGTCCTGGCGACCTATCGCCGCTGGGGCGCGTCGCCGGCCGGCGACGGCGACCACCAGTGGCGGGTGGGCGTCGACGACGTGGCGGTGCGGGCACGCTTGGCCAACCCATTCCCCAACGTCTACGTCTGTGGCGAGAGCTACTCCGACGACCAGGCCTGGGTGAACGGCGCGCTGCGCTCGGCCGACCAGGTGCTCGCGGCGCACTTCGGCCGCGGTGCAGACCTCGCCTAACTCTTCGGCTTGGCCGCCGGGTAGAAGGGCGGCTTGGCGTTCGGGTCCTCCTTCACCACGATCACCTGCGGCACGCCGCGGTCGCCGCCGGCGATCGCGGCGGCAAGCGCCTGCCGCAGATCGGTCGGCGAGTGAACCAGATAGGCCTCCGCGCCCAGCCCCTCGGCGACCTTGACCAGATCGGGGTTTCCCAGCTGGTAATAGTCCTTCCAGACGGGATCGGGGAACTTCACGCCCATTCCCTGGGCAACCATGTTGAGATCGTTTTCGCTCCAGACCAGCCAGATGGCGCCGGCCTTGTACTGGGCGGCGGTCGATACCTCGGCCCCGTGCATCAGGAAGCTCCCATCGCCGCCGATGCAGAGGCAGGTGGCCGCGGGGTCGGCCAGCTTGCCACCCACCACCGCGGCGGTGCCGTAGCCCATGGCGCCCACGTCCAGAGTCGGGTGGATGCGGGTCGGCGGGTCGATCTCCAGGTAGTGGGCGGTCCAACCGCAGCTGTTTCCCGCGTCCGGGAAAATGTGACTGCCTGGTGGGAGCATCTCACTCACGATCGCCATGGCGCGCTCGGGCCGGATGGGTGACGCGTCGGATTCGCGTGCCCTGGGGTCGGCGTAGGGCGAATGCGTGTCCTTGAGCCACTTCAGACAGGCGAGCCGGTCCTCCCGTGCCGCGGTGTCGGGTTTCATCCCGTCCGTCGCGTCGATCAGGCCATCGAGGAAGGCTCCGAGCTCGGCGATGATCCCCATCGTGGTCGGCATGGAGCGGCCGATCACCGCCGGGTCGGCGTCCACCTGCACAAAGGGGCCAGCGGGCACCATACTCGGATCCCAGATGTTGGTGGCGAAGTCGCCCATGCTGGACCCCAGCACCAGGAGAAAGTCATACGGGGCCGCGTGCGGCGCGCCCGCCGGGGGGACAAAGTACAGTCCCGGCCACTGGCACGGAGGATAGCCGCAGCTCCTGAGCGCCAACGGGTGCGACTCGGGGAAGAGGCCCTTGGCGTCGGCCGTCGTGCCGATCGGCACCCCCAACCGCTCGGCCATCGCCAGGAACACGCGGAGCCGCGCGGCATCGGTGAGCGCGCGGCGGGTCCCGTTGCCCAGCAGGATCATCGGCCGGCCGGCCGCCACCAGCAGGTTGGCAACGGCGTGAACGTCCGCCGGCGCGGCGCTGTCCGGCGAACGGCGGTAGCAGGAGCTTGAGGTGGGGAAGCTGACGTTGGTCACGGTGGTGGCCGTGATGTCGTGCGGCAGGCTTAGGTGGACGGCCTGCCCCGGAATGCCCTGGGCGATTCGCAGGGCTTGGCGGAGCAGTACGTCGAAATCCTGCGCCGAGTTGACCACGGCGCTGTACGCAACGGCGCTCTTGTAGACCTGGAGCACGTCCAGCGTCAGATCCACGCCTTCCTGTTCCCAGCCCAGTCCGTACTTGTTTTGGGGCTGCTCGCCGGTCAGCACCAGCAGCGACGAGAAGCAGGCCTGGGCGTTCATCGCACCCGTAAGCGCATTGGTGGCGCCCGGTCCCGAGGTGACCAGCACCACGCCGAGCTGTCCGCCTACCCGATGGTATCCGTCGGCCATGTAGCCGGCCCCGGACTCGTGTTTGCAGACCACGTAGCTCACGGCCTGCCGCTCGTTCTTGAGCTCGTTGAGCAGGTCCACGAACGAGGCCCCCGGGATCCCGAAGATCCGGTCGACACCCTCCAACTCGAGATACTTGAGGAGGAGTTGGGGGACGGTGATGCTGGTGATCGGGGTGTAGGAAGGATGGTTCACAAACGACGCTCCCAGTGGTGGGGGAAGGGCGTCGAACATGGGTCCGCGGCCGGCACGCCACAAGCCCGGGAGCTGTCCGGCTTGACCCGCCCCGGTTCCCGGCGCACTATCTGCCCCCATCCGTTCATCCGCCCTCCGCCCCGAGAGCCCAAATGCCCCATCGCCCCAGCCGTCGCACCCGCGCCCGTCGCGCCTCCATCGCCGCGCTGGCCGGCCATCCGGTGCGGCCGGAGGCGAGGTTCACGCCGAAGGACGCCGCGGCGCTCCAGGCCCAGCTACTGGGGGCGGTGGTGCTGCCCGGCGCTCCCGCCTACGACAAGGACCGGCAGCTCGCCAATCCGGTCTATCAGTTCTACCCCGATATCATCGTCTATTGCGAAGTGTTCCAGGACGTCTGGCACTGCCTGACGTTCGCGCGTCGCTTCGGGTTGCACGTGATCTGCCGCTCCGGCGGACACAGCACGGCCGGCTTTTCGGTCGATACCGGGGCCATGGTGATTGACACCAGCCGGATCAGCTACGTCGCGGTGGATCCCCCAAACCGCGTCGCAACCGTGGGCGCCGGCACCAGCCTGGGCGTCCTGAACGCCACGCTCGATACCTATCGGCTGCACGTGCCGGGCGGAGGCTGTCCCGACGTCTGCGTCGCGGGGCACATGATGGGCGGCGGATACGGGTGGACCTCGCGCGAGTTCGGCATGAACTGCGACAACGTGCTGGAGGTGCTGGTGATGCTGGCCGACGGGCAGGTGGTCCGGGCCAATCCCGAGCTCAACCCCGATCTCTACTGGGCAACCTGTGGGGGAACGGGCAACAACTTCGGCGTGTTGCTGCAGGTGACCTACCGGGTGCACCAGCTCAAGCAGGTCTGGGGCTTCGGGCTCGGCTGGCCCATGACCCAGGCGCCCGCGGCGTTGGTCGTGCTGCAGCGCGACTACATGCTCGACGCGGCGCCCCGCGAGCTGGGCTACCAGGTGCCCTGGATCACCCATCAGGGACAGAAGCGGCTGCTCATTCGCGGCATCTACGACGGGGACCCCGAGGAGGGACGCGAGCTGATCGCGCCGCTGCTCAAGCTGCCCGGCGCGGCGATGGAGGTGGATCAGGTCGGGAGCTACTACAACCTGAACGAGGCCCTGCTCAACGAACCGTACCCGATCCCCGACGTGCCCGACAGCGCGCTGGAGGACAAGATCTCGGGCTATCTGGACACCGCCCTGGACCAGGCCCAGTGGGCCGAACTGACGGCGGCCTTCGAGCGGGACAGGTCCGGGTGGGCCTGCGGCAACTTCGAGGTCTACGGTGGGGCCATCAACGCCCGGCCGCGCCGCGCCAACGCATTCATCCACCGCGACGTCTACGCCGACTGGTTTCTGGATGTGTTCTGGAACAACGACGCCGAGCACAAGGAGGCCGAGGCGTTTCTGGCATCGATGATGGAGGCCTGGAAGCCCCACTTGAACGGGCACGCCAATCAGGACTACCCGCGGAGGTCACAGACCCACTACCGCTGGCTGTTCTTCGGGGATGCCTTCAACACCCTGCTCTGGATCAAGCAGAAGTACGACCCGGACAACTTCTTCCGCTACCCACAGAGCATCTCGCCTTACCCGCCGGACTGGAGCGGGCCGCGCGACGACTCGGCACCGCTGTTTTCCGATGCCGAAATCGTACCCGAGCCCTGGTCGCGCCGGATTCCGGAATAGAATCTCGACCGGGCGGTCGGCCCGTGCCCGGCCCTGAGCCTGGCCTCCGGCACGCGGCAGGCGCGTTCGCTACGGCGCGGCTGTCAGCGCCTGCTGCCAGTGCTCGATCACAATGAGGTCAAACGCGTGTCCCCGGTCGAGCGGACGGATCATGTAAAAGGTCTGGTCCGAGGGCCCCACCGCGTAGTTCGGGTGCCAGGCGTAGTTGTAGTACCGGTCGACCGGGAAGAGCGGCCGCCGCCGGCCCACCACGAACGCCGGCTCCGTCATCCGGACTTCGGCCGCCATGAGCATGTCGGCCTGCCGCTCGCCCCGCTTGTAGAACAGCTCCGCGCTGCGGTGCGCCCAGCGAGGCTCGGTCCCGCCGCCCTGCGACACCTGCCACTCGCCGTTGGCGGTATTGGGGAAGGGTCGGACGTACACCTCCCACACGCCGCTGCGGTTGGACACGAACGCCACCCAGCGTCCGTCGGGCGACACGGTGCCGGAGTGCTCGTTCACTCCCGGCGTGGCCGCGACGGGGATCGTCGTCGAGTCCCGGACGTTGAGCGCGAAGACGTCGAGGCTGTCCACCCGCCCGGTGCGGTAGATCAGCCACTGCCCGTCGGGCGACCACTCGGCCTGGTTCACCGCATGCTGGAAGCTGATCCGGCCACCGCCCGAGCCGTCGGCGCGCCGTTGGTAGAAATCGCGGGTGCCCGCCTCCTCCACCATGTACCCGATCATCTGCCCGCCGGGATGCCACACCCCGCGGAAGCTCCGCTCAGCGGGGTCGAGCGTCAGCCGCGCCGCGAGCCCGCGCCCGACGGGCTTGGTCCAGACCGCCATGCTCTGGCCGGTGCTGTCCATGACCGTGACGGCCAGCCGGCTTCCGTCGGGCGAGAGGGAAATGGTCTGGATGTTCTCACGCCACTCGGGGTCGAGCACCCGGGCCGTGCCCTCGCGGTCGGTCGCCACCACCTCCGAGCGGAGCGAGCCCTCCCGGTCGCCGTACATCAGGGTCCCGCGCTCGGAGAGCGCCAGATCCACGGCGTCGAGCTGGACCTCGAGATTGCGCGCCAGCACGACCGGGCGTCCTTCCGGGCGCCCACCGCCGAGGTCCAGCCGGGCGGCCATCAGCTCGCCGGACTCCGTCACGTACACCAGGTACCGGCCATCGTGGACCCCGACCAGACCCGCCACCAGCGTGCGCGGTTGCTCGCCCGCCTCGGGCAGGATGACCAGCTCGCGCCGGCCGGCGGCAGCGGCCGCCGGACGACTGAACAGCACCCCGCCACCCGGGAGGGCGTGGGGCCACTGCGGTTCGGCTTCCTGCTCCGGATCGAGCAGCACGACGGCCTCGGCGGGAGTTTGGCCCGCCGCCAGACGCATCAGGCCGCGCGCTTCGTCGACGTAGACGATCCCGTCGTCGCTCCAGTCGGCGCCCACCCTGCGCACCCTCGAGGGTACCAGGGTCGTGATCCCCCCCTCGCCGAGGGTCACCGCCTGGAGGGACTGCCTGCCCACGTTCAGGAAGCCGACCTGGCGCCCGTCGGGCGAGAAGAAGGGCGCCGCAGCGCCCTCGGTGCCGGGGATCGGCACCGGGTCGAGCTGGTCGCGCGATTGCAGCCAGAGCTGAACCCCCTGGGTGCTCGGGCCCACGAAGACAAGCGTGGTGCCGTCGGGCGAGAGGGCGATGCGCGACGCGTAGCGCTGCTGCAGGGACTGCTGCGACGGCAGGGAGACCCGGTAACGCAGCACGCTACCGTGGTCGGCGGCCGGCGGGCGGAGCGCGAGCCAGGCGGCCAGCCCCAACCCTGCGCCGGCCAGGGCGAGCGCGGGGAGGGCAATGCGCTGCCGCCAATCGAGGGGCGGGGCAACGACCGGCTGCACGCCGGTCCCCCAAGGGGCGACGAACCCGGGATTCGCCAGGGCATCCGCGAAGGCTTGCACGGTGGCGAAGCGGTCGGCCGGCAGCTTGGCGAGCGCCACCGCGATGGCGGATTCGACGTTGGGCGGCACCACGGGCCGCTCCAGCCGGAGCGACGGCACCTGCTCGGCCATGATCTTGGCCACGGTGCCCTGGGCGGTTGCGGCGCTGAAGGGCGGGCGACCTGCCAGCATCTCGAACAGCGTGACGCCGAGCGAGTAGATGTCGGACCGGGCATCGACATTGCGCTCGCCCATCGCCTGCTCGGGACTCATGTAATGCGGGGTGCCCACCGACAGCCCCGTCTCGGTGAGACGCGAACCGCCCGCCGCGCTGATCGCCAAGGCGATGCCGAAGTCGGCGACCAGCGCCTGCCCATGCTGGAGCAGGATGTTCTCCGGCTTGATATCCCGGTGCACCACCCCCCGGCCGTGAGCGTACTCCAGCGCGGCCGCCACCGACCGGGTGATCTCCACCGCCTTGTCGACCGGGAGCAGGGTGTCCCGCGCCAGCCGCTCCCGCAGCGATTCGCCCTCGACGAAGGGCATGACGTAATACAGCAAGCCGCTCGCTTCCCCCGAGTCATAGAGGGGGAGGATGTTGGAGTGTTGCAGGGAGGCGGTGAGGCGGATTTCCGACAGGAAGCGTTCGGCGCCAAGCATCGCGGCCACTTCGGGCCGCAGCACCTTTACGGCGACCTTGCGATGGTGCCGGGGATCCTGCGCCAGATAGACCGTGGCCATGCCCCCGGAGCCGACCTCGTGGGAGATCGTGTACCGGTCGCCCAGGGCCTGGGTAATGCGTTCGAGCTCGCTGCTCATCGGTCAGGTAAAATAGGACCGGGCTCTCGCCCCGGCTACAGCAGGAGGGACCGGAGGGACCGGGCGCGGGGCCGCCATGGCACGGCCCCGGCTCCGAAAGCCTTCAGTCGTGGCGCGGTTCCAGCCGGTTCCGCCACCCGGCCTTCAGGGCAACCCCTCGATCCTCGGCCGGTGTCTTATCGTCACTTGACTGAGCCGCTACGGCGATCCCTACCCGGTGGTGCTCTCCTCTGGGCTGGCGCCACGGTGCACGACGTGGTCGCGCTGGTGGTGACACGGGCCGGCATTCTGGCGCTGGGCGGGCTCCTGGCAGGGACCGCGGCGGCCTTCCTGCTCTGCGGGGCCTTGCGCGGGTTCGTCTTCGGCATCGCACCCACCGATCCGGCGACCTGGGTCTCGGGGATCGCCGTCCTGGCCGCCGTGGCGCTGATCGCCGCTTGGCTCCCGGCCCGCCGGGCGGGAAGGGTCGATCCGCTGGTCGTGTTGCGCTCGGATTAGGACGGTGTTGCCCCCGGACGCGCAGCCGGATCCCGGTGCGTAACGATTGAAAACGCAACGACATGCGGCTATGCTCCGGGGAGGAGTTCCCGCTTCTGGAGACCGCGGATCCATGTCGCTCACCAGCGTGAAGCAGCAGCTCGACCGCCTGACCGGCATCGAGCCCGGCCGTCATCCGATCGTGAGTTGCTATCTCAAGCTGGAGCCCCGCGACCGCTCGCGGGGGAAGTACCTCATCAAGCTCAAGAACCGGGTCAAAGCGGTGCTCGACGACCTGCCCCGACAGGGCTATGGGCGCGCGGAGCGGGAGGCAATCGCCGCGGACCTCGAGAGAATCCAGCGGGAACTGGAGCGTCCCGGCTCGCTCCCGTCTACCCAGGGGGTAGCCATCTTCGCGTCGAAGGGCCTGCGGCTCTTCGAGAAGATCCCGGTGCCGACCGTGCACCGCTCCCGCCTGCTGGTGGACCGGACGCCGCTGGTGCGTGAACTGCTTGCGGCCGAGGACGAAGTCGGAAGGCTGCTGACCGTGGTGCTCGACCGGAAGGGCGCCCGGATCTTCGAGGTCACCGCGTTCGGCGCGGATGAGGTGCGGGACCTCACGGCCCTGGCTTCCCGGGGCGGTCGGTTCCACAGCGACCGGCACAACGCCCCCGGAATGGGAGAGCACACCTACAACAACCGGATCCGGAATGAGAAGCAGCGGCACCTCAATCGGATCGCGGAGGTGCTGTTCGACATCGACCGCCGCGCCGCGGTGCACGGCGTGGTGCTCGCGGGAATCGGCACGGATGCCTCCGCCATGATCCCTTTCCTTCACCCCTACCTCCACGACCGGATGGCAGGCGTCATCAAGCTCAATCCGAAACAGGCGACCGTCGCGCACGTCCATGCCGCGACGCTCACCGCACGCGCGGAGTGGGAACGCGCGCAGGAAGAGGCGTTGATCTCGGAACTGGGCGACGCGCTGGCGACCGGGTGGGGGGTGGCAGGCGTCCGGGATACCCTCAAGGCCCTCGGGCGCGGGCAGGTCCGCAGGCTCCTGGTGAATCCCGATGACGCCATGCCGGGGTTCCGCTGCGCCGGCTCGGGCCGACTGACCCTCGCGGCTCAGGATTGCCGGGGCGATGGGGAGGCCGTCGCGGTGCCGGACGTCATCGACGATGCCATCGAGGAGGCGTTGCGGCAGCGGGTGGCGATCGAGGTCGTGCACAGCCCGGACGCGGCCACAAAGGTGCCTGGGCTCGCGGGCATGCTCCGCTTCCGGTGAGCGGTTCTTGAGCCGGGGTTCCTCACAACCGATTCGCGTCCTGGTGGCCAAGCCCGGCCTGGACGGGCACGACCGCGGGGCGAAGGTGGTGGCCACGGCCCTGCGCGACGCGGGCATGGAGGTGATCTACACCGGCCTGCACCAGACGCCGGAAATGATCGCGCGGGCCGCGGTACAGGAGGACGTGGACGTGGTGGGTTTGTCCGTGCTCTCCGGCGCGCACTTGACCCTGTTTCCGCGGGTCCGCGAACTGCTCGTGGAGATGGGCCGGCCCGACATCCTTCTCACCGGCGGCGGCATTATTCCCGCCGAGGATGTGCAGTTCCTTCAGTCGGCCGGGATCGGCCGCCTGTTCGGTCCCGGCAGCTCGACCGCGGATCTCATCGCGTACATCAGGGAATGGGTGTCCAGCCGCGACGCGGAGGCCAGCGCCGGATGACCACGCCCACCGCGGATCGCGCGCCGAGGTTACGTGCGCTGACCGACGAGTACCTCACCCTGGCGGCCAAGCTTCGCGCGGGCGGTGGGCCCGAGCGCGTGGCCCGGATGCACAAGAAGGGGCAATTGAGTCCCCGCGAGCGGGTCGAGCGCCTGCTCGATGCGGGAGCCCCCTGGTTCGAGCTGGGCCTGCTCGTCGCCCACGATCGCTATGAGGGGCAGGCACCCGGCGCCGGCGTGATCACCGGGGTCGGGGTGGTCTCGGGCCACGACGTCGTGGTCGTCGCCAACGACTCCACCGTCAAGGCCGGGGCTTGGTGGCCCGAGACCATCACCAAGATCCTCCGCGCCCAGGAAGTGGCGATGCGGCAACGGGTCCCGATCGTCTACCTGGTCGACAGCGCGGGCGTGAACCTTCCCTATCAGGAAGGGGTGTTTCCGGGCCAGTACGGCGCCGCGCGGATCTTCTATTACAACTCCCTGATGCGGCGGTATCTCCACGTGCCGCAGGTCGCGGCGGTAATGGGGAGCTGCGTCGCGGGGGGCGCGTATCTGCCGGCCCTTTCCGATGTGATTTTCATGGTGGAGGGCACCAGCTTCATGGGGCTGGGGGGGCCCAACCTGGTCAAGGGCGCCACCGGGCAGACTGTCGACGCGGAATCGCTGGGCGGCGCCCGAACCCACACCGAGCGCAGCGCCGTGGCGCACTACCGGGCGGCCGACGACGCGGAATGCCTCAGCCGCATCCACGAGTACATCGCGCGGCTTCCCCGGCCCGGCGGGATCGGGCATTCGCTGGAGCAACCGCGCCCTCCCGGCCGTCCCTCCGCACAGCTCTACGACCTGCTGCCGCAGGACCACCGCATGTCCTACGACGCCTCCGCCGTGCTGCAGTGTCTGCTCGACGGGGGCGCGCTGGACGAGTTTCAGGGCGACCATGCACAGGAGATGATCTGCGGCCACGCCCGGATCGAGGGCCGGCCGGTGGCCGTCATTGCCAATCGCCGGGGCCTCATCAGGGGGAAGCAGGGCGAGCCGCCGCGCGTCGGGGGCATCATCTACACCGAGAGTGCCCGGAAGGTCGCGTTCTTCATCGAGAGCGCGAGCCGCGAGCGGCTCCCCCTGCTGTTCATCCAGGACGTGAGCGGTTTCATGGTGGGTCCCGGGGCGGAACAGTCGGGGATCATCCGGGCGGGCGCAGAGTTTGTGGAGGCGATGGCGTGCGCGCTCGTTCCCAAACTGGTGCTCACCATCAACCACGCCTCGGGAGCCGGGTACTACGCGATGGCGGGGCAGGGGTTCGATCCCGACTTCATCCTCTCCTGGCCCACCGGACGCATGGGCGTGATGGATGGGGAGTCGGCGGTCATGGCGGTCCACGGCTCGGCGATCGACCGCGCGCGCAAGGAAGGTCGCGCCGTGTCGGCCGAGGCGATCGCGTCGATGGAATCGATGCGGGAAGACTACGAGGAGCAGCTCGACGCCCGGCACGCCGCCGCGCGGGGCCACGTCGACGCCATCGTGACGCCGGAAGAGACCCGAGACCTGCTGGCGTTTCTGCTGCGCGTGACGTCGGGATTCGCCGGACCCCATATCGGACCGTTTGTGCTCCCGCCGCTGGAGCACGGCCGCTGAGCGCGATGCGACGTGTTTCGATCGGCTGGCTGCTCGGCGCGGCATGCACGCCGGCCATGCCCGTGCCCGTGCCGCTGCCTGAGCAGACCCAGCCCGGCCCGGGTGCTCCCTCCACGCTCGCGTCAGAGCCCTTCGCCCCGCCGGCCGACGCCGCGCGGCTGGGCTGGATGCCGCTGGTGAGCACCAACGTGCCCGCGTTCCGGGATCGCCATCCCGACGAGGACGGCCGCGGGGTGCTGATCGCGATTCTCGACTCCGGAATCGATCCCGCCGCGCCGGGGCTGGACCGCACCTCGATCGGGCTGCCCAAGCTGCTCGATGTGCGGGACTTCTCGGGGGAGGGGCGGATCGCGCTGCGCGAGGTCACGCTCGAAGGAGACTCGGTCCAGGTGGGCGCCTGGCTGGCGGGAGCGGGCCGACTGCGTGCCGTCAGCGCGGACGGCCGCCACTATGGCGGCCTGCTGCTCGAGACACCGCTGGGCGGGCCGCCCGCGGCCGATGTGAACGGCAACGGGCGGGTCGGAGACTCGCTTGCGGTGCTGGTCACGCGGGCCAGCGACGGCTGGGTTCTGCTGGCGGACAGCGACGGAGACGGAACCCTGGCCGACGAGCGGCCGATCCGCGATTTCGCCGTCGCGCAGGAGACCTTCGGCTGGTCGCATGCGGACGGAGTGGTCCCGCTGGCCGTGGCCGCCAAGCTGCAGGACCGGGGCGCCGGGCCGCCGCGGCTCGACCTGGTGTTCGATAACAGCGGCCATGGGACTCACGTTGCCGGGATCGCCGCCGGGCAGGCGATGTACCGGGTGCCAGGCTTCGATGGCGTCGCGCCCGGTGCGCAGTTGCTCGGTCTCAAGATCTCCAACGACGCCAAGGGCGGGATCACCGTCACCGGGAGCATGTACGACGCCGCGGTGCAGGCGGTGCGCGAAGCGCGCACGCGCCGGATGCCCCTGGTCATCAATCTCAGCTTCGGTGTCGGCAACGAGGCGGAAGGCACCGCGCCGATCGACCGGATGCTGGACTCGCTGGCGCAGGCCAATCCCGACGTGGTCGTGGTGGTGAGCGCCGGCAACGACGGGCCCGGCTACTCGACCATCGGCTTTCCGGGATCCGCCGGCCGCGCGATCTCGGTGGGCGCGGCGTACCCTGGTTTCATGCTGGCCGCAGGGGCGGGGGCGGGGCTCCCCGATCTGGTGGCATTCTTCAGTGCCCGCGGCGGCGAGCTGGCCCGGCCCGACCTGGTGGCGCCGGGCATCGCCTACTCCACGGTGCCCCGCTGGAATAGGGGCGATGAGATGAAGGACGGGACCAGCATGGCCGCGCCCCACGTCAGCGGGCTGGTGGCATCCCTGATGTCCGGGCTGCAGGCGGAGGGCGTGCCGATAGACGCCGGCGCGATCCGGCGGGCGCTCATGGCCTCGGCGCGGCCGCTCCCCGGCTCGACGGCGCTCGACCAGGGGGCCGGACAGCCGGACCTGCTGCGGGCGCGACAGATGCTGCGCGCCGGGGGGCGGCCCGTCCCGAGGGTGATCAGGGTGGAGGACGGGCAGGCCGGCGGACCGGACGGCGTGGACGCGGCGTTCATCGTGGCCGACTCGGGTATCGCCGGCCCGCTGGAGCGCGTCTTCGTGCTGACGGCCGGTCCCGGCGCCCACGGTACCTATCGCCTGGAGTCCAATGCGCCGTGGATCGAGGCGCCACCCAGCGTTCTAGTGAGCGGCCCGGCGACAAGCATCCGGCTCCGGTACCACCTCGACCGGCTTTCGAGTTACGGCAGCTTCGTCGGCATCGTCACCGCGCTCGGTGAAGACCCACAGGCCGGGCCGGCATTCCGCCTGGTTTCCTCCATCCGGAGGCCCCGCCCGCTGCGCCCCGATACGCTCCCCGTGCTCGCCCCCTCGGGGACCGTTCAGCGCTGGGCGATCCGCGCCGATTCGGGCCGCGCCTTCCGCGTCGAGCTCGAGGACCGACGGGGGGCGCCGTTTCTGGCCTCGTTGCACGAGCCCGGGGGGATGCCTTTCCGCGGGGGCTACGTCGCTGTGGTCGGCGGCGACGAGCCGGTCTCCACCTTCACGGTGGACGGCCGTGGCGCTCAGGCAGGGCTCTACGAACTGACCGCGGTGGCCGGGCCGGCTCAGGATGCCCGCGGCGCGCTGCGCATCTCTCCTTCGCCGCTCAGGGTGCGTCCTCGAAGGCTTCGTGACTCCGTGGCGGTGCAGGTGGAGAACTCGAGCGGCCTGCCCTTCACCGGTCTGCTGCGTTTGGTGACCGTCGGTGGGGAGCGGGGCGCCACCGTGGTGGCGACGGGCCCTGAACAGAAGCGCTATCCCTTTCATGTGCCAGCGTGGGCCCGGCGCGTCGTGGTCGAGCTTGCGATGGACCGGGAGCAGTGGCCCCTGTTCACGGACTTCGGGCTGACGCTGGAGGAAACCGGCTCGGGGCGGTTCGTGGCCACAGCGCCGGTCAATTACGCGGTCGGCAGGGTGGAGCTTGCGGCCGACTCTCTCCCTGAGCGGGAGTTGAGCGTGGTGCTCGACCCCGGGTTCGCCGTGCCGGCGGCCCGGACCCGCTGGAGCGCCACCCTGGCGATCCGGCTCTACGCCGACTCCGTCGCCGCGGCGGCGGACCAGTCCGCGTTGCCGGTGGAGCTGGCCCCGGACGAGCGGCGCGAGGTGTTCCTCCCCATGCCGGCGGTGCGCTTCCCGCTCGGCTCCGGGTTCCATCCCCTGGGCCGGCTGGACGTGGTACGCGGCGTCTCGGAATGGCCGACGGAGGTCCCCTTGTTCGTGGCGCCCCCGCCACCCATGCCATGAGCCGGATCGTCCGGATCGCGTCGGGCCAGGGGTTCTGGGGCGACTGGCCCGAGGCCCCGGTTCGCCAGGTGCGGGACGGCCCCATCGATTACCTGATGATGGATTACCTGGCCGAAGTGACGATGTCCATCATGCAAAAGCAGAAGTCGCGCGACCCGGAGGCCGGCTACGCCAGCGACGTGGTGCCCCTGATGGAGCGGATCCTCCCCGACGTGGTCGCCAAAGGCATCCGGGTGGTCACCAACGCCGGTGGAGTGAACCCCGCTGCCTGCGCCCGTGCCATCGTCGAGGTGGCCCGGAAGCTCGGCCTCGCCGGCAAGGTGCGGGTCGGACTGGTGAGCGGGGACGACCTCCTGCCCAGGCTGGATGAGCTGATCGCCGCCGGCCATCCGCTCTCCGACATGGACACGGGGCGCCCGTTGAGCGACGTGCGCGACCGGGTGGTATCGGCCAACGCCTACCTCGGAATGGCGCCGGTGCTCGAGGCGCTTCGCGCCGGGGCCAACCTGATCGTCGCCGGAAGGGTGACCGATACCGGACTCACGCTCGCGCCGATGGTGCACGCCTTCGGGTGGGCCGCCGACGATTGGGACAAGCTGGCGGCGGGAACGGTCGCGGGGCATATCATCGAATGCGGCGCCCAGGCCTCAGGGGGCAACCTGCTCAAGGGCTGGCGCAAGGTGCGGGGACTGGAAAACCCGGGCTTCCCCATCATCGAGGCGGCTGACGACGGCAGTTTCCAGGTAACCAAGCATCCGGGAACCGGCGGAGTGGTCTCGGTGGCCTCGGTGACCGAGCAACTGGTCTACGAAATGGGCGACCCGTCGACCTACATTACGCCGGATTGCGTCGCGGACTTTACGACCATCCGGCTCAGCCGGGCGGGGAAGGACCGCGTTCGCGTCAGCGGCGTTCGGGGCGGCCGGCGCACCGACCAGCTCAAGGTGAGTATCGCGTATTTTTACGGATACAAGGCGGTGGGAACCCTGGTGTACGCCTGGCCCGAGGCGCTGGCCAAGGCGAAAGCGGCCGATCGGGTGCTTCGCGGGCGGCTCGACGCGCTTGGCCTTTCGTTCGAGAGGATCCTGACCGAATTCGTAGGCGTGGACGCGACCCACGGCCGGCTGGCCGGAGAACCCTCGCCCGACCTTGCGGAAGTACAGCTCCGGATCGGGGTCCGCGCGCGTGACCGGGAGCCGGTGGACCGGTTCACTCGCGAGATCGCGCCGCTCGTGCTGACCGGGCCGCCCAGCGTAACGGGGTTTGCGGGCGGTCGTCCGCGGGTGGAAGAGATCGTGGCGTACTGGCCGGCCCTGATCGCCCGGGCAGAGGTGGAGGAGCGGGTGAGGGTGGAGGTGGTTGGAGGGCGGTAGAGGGCGGTAGAGGGCGATGCAGGACGATGGAGGACGATGGAGGACGATGGCACCGTCAAAAACCCCCGCCACGATCCAACTGCGCTATCTCGCGCATGCGCGGAGCGGTGACAAGGGCGATACGGCCAACGTGGGCCTGATCGCGCTCGAGCCGGAGTTCTATTCCCTGCTCGAGAAGCAAGTAACCCGGGCGCGGGTTGCCCGGCACTTCCGTGGGATGGTCTCCGGCGTAGAGCGCTTTGCGCTCCCGAACCTCAACGCGCTCAACTTCCTGTTGCACGGGGCGCTGGACGGCGGTGGCACGGTTTCGCTCAAGACCGACGCGCAGGGCAAGGTGTACTCGACGGCGCTGCTTCGGATGGAGATCCCGGTCCCCGCTGCACTCGCCCGCCGGCTTCGGGCCGCCGTGGCATGAGCGCCATGGAGCGCCGCCAGGGCCTCGGCGTGCTCGGGATCCTTGTGGCGCTGGTGGGGATTGCGCTGCAGAGCCAACTCGTGGTCTGGCTCGCCATCGCCATGCTGGGGGCGGCCGTCCTGGTTCGGATCCTCCAGGCCAGCCGGCGACGGCGCTCCGAGGCGGGTGGCGGGCAACCGCCGCCCCCTCCCGGCCGGGGTGATGAGGGCCGCGAGGCGTAAGGCCCGGGACCGAACCGGTCTCTAACGAGGTGTGCTGTGCTCCGGGCGTGAAGCCTTGGTGTCGCCGCCACTCGCCAGCAGTCGCTCGGCGAAATCGACCCGTTCGTGCAGGGCCACCATTTCTTCGCGCAGCCCATCGACCTCCGCGCGGAGACCCTCGAGCTCCTCACGCGTCCCCGGGTCCTCGCCCTGAAAGCGCAGCCGAGCCTCTTCCATCCGCAGCTTCGACACCTTGATCAGACCGCCCACGACGATTGCCACGATCGGAATCGCCATCGCGAAGATCGGGATCAGCATCGCCAGTTCTTGCCTGTTCATGGCTCCCGTTCCTGTCGAGGATCGGATAACGACCGCCCGGACACCCCGCGAGGGCGGATACCGGCGGACCCTTCATGGACCCTGTTCAAATCTATGTCGGTGACGAGGTTTTGTGGCGAAATGTTTCGAGCGGGCCGGAGAGGAGAGGGTTGGTCGAAGTCATCACGGCGCGCCAAGGGTACCATTCTCGTTTTCACGATCCCGCATCGCCGAGGGTGGCGTGACAGTGTACCCCGATGTCCGCGCCCCCCTCTCCGAACCTGGCCGCCGCCCGGGCGGTGCTCAAGCGCCACTACGGCTATGACGACTTCCGGCCGGCCCAGCGACCCGTGGTCGAGGCCGTGCTCTCCGGTCACGATGTCCTGGCGGTCTTGCCCACCGGTGCGGGAAAGTCGATTTGCTTCCAGATCCCCGCGCTGGCGCGCCCCGGGCTGACCCTGGTTATCTCGCCGCTCATCGCTCTGATGCAGGACCAGGTCGACGCCGCCCGGGCACGCGGCATGCCTGCGGCCTACCTCAACAGCGCCCTGTCCCTGGAGCGCCGCCGGGAAATCCTGAGCCGGGTCGTCCGCGGTGAGGTCCGGCTGCTCTATGTCGCCCCGGAGCGGCTTCCCCGGCTGGCGGACGAGCTGCTGATGAGCTCCGCGGCTCCAGGGCTTCTTGCCATCGACGAGGCCCACTGCATCAGCGAGTGGGGCCACGACTTCCGTCCCGCCTACCGCGCCATTGGCCGGGCGCGCCGCGCGCTGGGCTGGCCCCAGACGGTCGCGCTCACCGGCAGCGCCACCCCCGATGTCCGCGAAGACATCGCCGAGTCCCTCGGCCTCGGATTGCCCGGTGAGAACGGAGCGCGGCGGCGGCTCTCGGTCCGGGTGGGCTCCTTCGACCGGGCCAACCTCCGCTTCGAGGTCGTCCACGTCGGCGATCGCCGGGAGCGGCTGGCGGCCCTGCTTGCTCAGGTCCGCACCGAGCGGGGGACGACCATCGTGTATGCGGGCACGCGCAACCTGACGGAATCTCTCGCGAGGGTTCTGTGGGAGCAGGGGATCCGCGCGATTCCCTATCACGCGGGGCTGACTCGGGAGAAGCGCACCGAGTCGCTGGAACGGTTCCTCAACGATGACGTACGGGTCGTCGTCGCGACCTGCGCGTTCGGGATGGGGATCGACAAGCCCGGAGTCCGGCTGGTGGTTCACTGGACCACGCCCCCTACGCCGGAGTCCTACTATCAGGAAGCGGGGCGCGCGGGACGCGACGGCGGCGTGTCTCGCTGCGTGATGTTGTTCGGCAGAGGTGACGTGACCAATCTGCGGCGCCTGCTCCAGAGCACCTTTCCCGACGAGAAGGTGGCGGAGCGCGCCTGGGGGGATCCGCGGGCGCTTGCCCGGCTCCCGGATGGCGTGCGGCAATCCGTGGAACGGCTCCGCGCCGAACTCAAACCCGAGCGGGGCAGAGTGGCCTGGGCCGGTGTGCGCCGCCGCCGCCGTCTGGCGGAGGCCCGGCTCAAGGCCTGTGAGCGTTACGCCGCCGGGGGCGAGTGCAGGCGCCGGGTGCTGATTGGATGGTTTGGGGAGGCACTGCGGCGCTGCGCGGGATGCGACGTCTGCGGCACGGGCGTAAGTTCCGACCGACTCGAACGGGGAGCCCGACATGCCTCGCGGTCCCGCGGATGACCTGCTGACGGCGTATGCCGCCAACGCCCGCGTGACGGTCTTCGTGCTCGAGAACCTGCATCCCGAGGTCTGGCGTGCCAGGCAAGAGGACGCCGGAGAGAAAACGATCGCCGCGCTCGCCGCGCACATCCACAATTGCGGGCTTCGCTACCTGGAACGGACCACTCCGCTGGGGCGGGTGCCCGCGGAACTCAATCGGCATCTTGTCACCCAGGCCCAGGCCATCAGGGCCCTGACCGAGAAGCGGCGCGCCGTGCTGGAGATCGTGGGTAGTGCCCTCGAGTCGGGCCGCCGCATCGTCGGCTTCAGCGGCGGTCCGGCCCGCTACCTCCTCTACTACATGATCCACGACGCCCATCACCGCGGGCAGATCGTGCAGCAGGCCCGGCGGCTTGGCCATCCGCTTACCCGCGACGCGATGATCGGGATGTGGCGCTGGCCGGTGCGCGCCCGGGAGTAACGCGCTTGAATCCAACGCCCAGCGATCACCCGCAGCCGGGGGCCGGCCTCCGTCGCCTCGACCCGTTGGATCCGTTTCATGCGCTCCGAGGGCCTGGGTCCAACATTCCACCGATTCGGGCGTATCTTATGGCAAACGACCCCGTTCCGGGGATCCGCTCCACAGCCAAGACAGAGGACCTCATGACGCGAGCCCGCCCCCTCCTGCGCCTGGCATACCCCTGTGCCGTGCTGGCCTTGTTCACCCTTCCCGGCGCGGCCCAGCAGGCGAATCCCGCCGTTCAGGGTAATCCCGCCCTCGACGCGGCCCGGGCCGTGCTGGCCACCGAAACCTACGTGGCCCCGCCCCCTGCGATCGCCCGACTGGTCGCGGCGCCGCGGCACCTCAATGTCTCCCTGACCCAACCGAGTCCCGACCGGAAGCGGTTTCTCAAGGAGGAGAGCGAGGGCCTCCCGCCGGTGAGCCTGTTCGGCCAGCCGCACTACTACTTCGCGGGGCTTCAGGTCGATCCCACGGCCTATCGGGAGCGCCGCCTCACCACCCGCGGCGGGAGTGGTCTGCAGCTGATCGACGCCACGACCGGCGTCACCACCTCGGTGCAGACTCCGAACGGCGCGTCGGTGAGCAACCCCGTCTGGTCGCCGGATGGGGCACAGCTCGCGTTTCTGGCCAATTTCGAAGCAGCCACGCACGTCTATGTCGCCGACGCGGCAACCGGCCGCGCCCGGCAGGTCACCCGTACCCCGCTGCTCGCCACCCTGGTGACCCGGGTCGACTGGACGGCGGATGGTGGCAGCATCGTGGCCGTGCTGCTGCCCGAGCCGCGGGGCCCCGTGCCGGCGCGGCCGGCGGTGGCGGTCGGACCCCAGGTGCGGCTCTGGATGGACAGCCTGGAATCGCCGCAGCGCAACTGGTGGAGCCTGCTTCAGGATCCGTACGAGCAGGATCTGATGGAGCACTACACCACCGGGCAGCTCGCGCTGATCGACGTACGCAGCCGGGCCGTCACCCGCATCGGGCAGCCCGCGATGATCACCGCCGTGGATGCCTCGCCCCGGGGGCGTTACTTCCGAGTGACCACGATGCGGCGTCCCTTCAGCTACGTCGTGCAGTACTCGAACTTCGGGAGAGTCGAGGAACTCTGGGATGGAGAGGGGAAGGTCGTGGCGGAGATCGAGGACCGGCCCCTCCGGGAAGCACGCGATACGACCGATGACAACGGCCCGGGCACCAACCGAGACGGGGCCAAGCGCGGGCTTGCCTGGATGCCCGACGGGAATGGCATGTACTTCCTGGAGCCGGTTCCGCGCGCCCGCCGAGGGGCGGACTCCGCTGATGCGGACGCGCCGGCACCGGCGGCCAGAGGGGGGACCGGCACCAACGGCCCCGGCCGGGCCGACCGCCTGGTCCAATGGCTGCCGCCATTCGGGCCGGAAAACACCAGGGTGCTCTACACCGGCGAGGGGTCGATCAGCAGCGTGTTGTTCAGCGACGACGCCACGACCGTATTCGTGGCGACGAGCCGGAGCGGGACCGGCGAGCTCTTCGCCGTCAACCTCGCTCAGCCCGAGACTCGCACCCGGATCCTCCGGCAGCGCGCCTGGACCCCGTCATTCAGCGTGATCGGCACGGGCGGCGGGTTCGGCGGTGGAGGGGGCGGGCGTGGCGTGGTCGGGGCGGACGATTCGCTCGCCTTCTATCACAATCCCGGCGCGATGCTCGGCAGGCGGGGGACCATGGGCGGTTCGGTTGCCATGGTCTCCTCCGACGGAGCGGTCTTTCTGCGCGGAACCCGTTACTTCAAGGAGTGGATGAATCAGCCGCCCCTGGTCTTCGTCGACCGGGTAGAGATCGCGACCGGCGCCAGGGCCCGGGTCTATGAGAGCGCACCGAACGAATCGGCCACCCTGACGGCGGCGCTCGACGACGACTTCACCCGGGCCGTGGTGATCCGGGAGACGCCGGACATGGTGCCCAACTCCTATCTGCTTGACGTGACGGCCGGCAGCTACACCAAGCTGACCGACAACGCGGACCGGATGCCGGAGTTCACCAGCGCGATCCGGAAGCGGATCTTCGTCACCCGCGCCGACGGCATCAAGTTCCTGGTGAAGCTGACCCTGCCGGCCGATTATCAGGCAGGGACCAGGCTCCCCGGGATGCTCTGGCTCTACCCCTACGAGTACACCGACCAGGCGGGCTACGACCGGCGCATCCGCACCGAGGACATCAACTCCTTTCCGAACGGTGGAACCCGCACCATTGAGTACCTGGTCACCCAGGGCTACGCCGTGGCCAACTTCAATCCGCCGATCATCGGAGACCAGGGCCGCATGAACGACAGCTACGTCCCCGATCTCCGGATGAACCTGGCGGCCGTGATCGATGAGCTGGACCGGCACGGCTATATCGATCGCAACCGACTGGCGATCGGCGGGCACAGCTACGGCGCCTTCAGCACGGCCAACGCGATGGTGCAGACGCCGTTCTTCAAGGCCGGCATCGCGGGCGACGGGATGTACAACCGGACGCTCACGCCGAATGGCTTCCAGAGCGAGCGCCGCGACCTCTGGAGCGGCCAGCGCACCTATCTCGAGATGTCTCCCATGCTCTTCGCCGAGCGGTTGCAGGGCGCGCTGCTGATGTACCATTCGATGGAGGACCAGAACACCGGGACCGATCTGATCAGCTCGATCCGGATGATGCAGGCCCTGCGCGCCCACGGAAAGACCGCTTCGCTCTTCATGTATCCCTACGAAGACCATGGCCCCGCGGCGCGAGAGACCCTGCTCGACCTGTGGGCGCGCTGGACGGCGTGGCTCGACATCTACGTCAAGCACGCCGGCGAGTCGCTCTCGAAGAAGGATGCCGTGATCGCGGCGGAGCCGGCCGAGCCGAGTCCCTGACGAGGACGGGGGGCTGGGGCTATGGCGCCAGCTCGCGGTACCATGCGCCGAAGGCGCGCTCGAAGAAAGCGGGGGAGAAGAGGACCCATTCCCCCAGCGTGGCAGGGAGCGTGAATTGCGCCCCGGCCTCGGCCGCGCTCGCTCCCCGGCGGTGCGCATTACGCGCGGCCCGCTCCACTTCGTCGAGCAGGTCCAGGTACCGGTTGAGGTCGCTCTGCCGCGCCAGGCCGCCGTGCCCCGGCACATAGAGCGTGGTAGCCTCCCGGCGGAGCGCCCGCACCGAAACGCTCAGCCTGGACGGGGTCGCGTTGACGTAGTTGGGGAACATGCCGTTCCAGATCAGGTCGCCGCCGAACAGCACGCTCTGGTCCTCCACTTCGAGGGCCAGATCGCTTGTCGTATGGCCGTCGAGCGGCACCGCCCGAACGACCCGGCCGCCGAGATCCAGGACCGAGGGCACGCCGGGAGGCAGCAGCTCGGCCTCCCGGAGCGCGGCGACGGTGGCAGCGTTGGCCCGGTTCGCCTCGATCGATTGATCGCGGGTCGCCTCGGTGGCGCGCAGGGCCGGCGCCCCGCCTTCTTCCCGGCCGTAGCCTGTGATTCCGTTCGCGTGGTCCGCATGCCAGTGGGTGAGGGCGAGGTGCGTCGGCCAGCGCCCGGTGAGCTGGTGCGCCTGCTCCGCTACCCACCGGGCTCCTTGTGGCTGGAAGAATCCCTCGATGACCAGGACCGCGTCCCGGCCTGCGACGATGCCGCCGTTGCAGACCGTCGTGCGATCGCCGCCCAAGGGAGTCGAGATCATGGCCCAGGTGCCCTCTCCGACCCGTTCCAGAGCGCCGAACGGTTCCCGGGCCACCGTGCGCCCCGTCGCGGTGCGGGCCCAGAGTTTGCGAAGCCCGCCAGGGGTCGCGGCCGCGGCCAGAGCGAGGTGACCGGCGCACGAGGCAGCGTCGGCAACGAACCGGCGGCGGGAGAGATGGGCCATGGGGCTTCCTGGCGAAGGGCTCAAAACCGGTGGGTCGGGGCGTGTTGAGGATCGTTCCACGGCGCCCGGCCCGCAAGGCGGGCGCGCTGCCGCGGCGCCGGGGTGCCTGAGTATGCTTCCGGAGCGACGATCACCGAGGCGATCCATGACCCGCCACCTCCGCACCCTGATCCTCGGGGTGCCCTTGCTGGCATCGCACGCGGCCGGCTCCCAGCAGACCGAATTCGCCGCTCTGGTTTCACGCCTCTCGGAGGACGGCGGATTCTTCCAGAGCGACAACCTGGTCTCCAATGAGACGTCCTATCTCCATGCCCTCGACGAGCTGCGGGTCAGGGGGTTGAAGGGCGGGGCGTACCTGGGAGTCGGACCGGAGCAGGGCTTTTCCTACATCGCCGAGCTCCAGCCCGCTGTGGCGATCATGATCGACATCCGGCGCGACAACCTGCTGCTGCACCTGTTGTTCAAGGCGATGTTCGAGACCGCCCGGAACCGCCTGGAGTACCTCGGGATGCTCTACGGCCGTCCCGTCCCCGGCGACTTGCCGATGTGGACCGATGTGGAGTTGGGCCAGCTGATTGACTACCTCGATCGGACGCAGGTCGACCGCGGGCTGCACGCGCGAACGCATCAGGATCTGATGCGACGGGTGGAGCTGTTCGGCATCCCGCTCACACCCGAGGATCGGGAAACCGTCCGTCGCTTCCACGATGAGTTCGCCTACAGCGGGCTCGACATTCGCTACTCCAGCCGGGGCCGCTTCCCCCGGATGTCGTTCCCGACCATCCGCCAGCTCTACCTGGAAACGGATCTCGCGGGCAACCTGGGGAGCTACCTGGCCACCGAGAATCGCTGGCGCCGGGTGCGCGAGCTGCAGCGGCGCGACGGGGTCGTTCCCGTGGTGGGCGACCTCTCGGGTCCCAAGGCCGTCAAGGCCATCGCGGCATACCTTCGCGAAATCCACCAGCCGGTCTCGGCCTTCTACCTCTCTAATGTGGAATCGTACCTGTTCCGGTACGGGACCTTCGCGGGGTTTGTCGACAACGTCCGGGCCCTTCCCGCCGCACCGGGCGCGGTCCTGATCCGCAGCTGGTTCGGCCGGGGGATCGCCTTGCCGAATTCGCTGCCCGGCCACTACAGCACCCAACTGGTGCAGCCGGTCACGCGCTTCCTCGAGCTCACCCAAAACCTCGATCGAGTGACCTACTGGTCGTTGGTGAACGACACGCCGGTCGCCTCCGCGCCACGAATATCGCCTCGGCTCCGCTAGCGAACCTCGAGGAATCCCCGGAGCCGGATGTCCTCGGACGAGGCGCCGACCATGATCCGAAACCGCCCCGGCTCGACCACCCACCGGCCGTGGCGGTCGAGCAATCGCAGGTCCTCGGCTCCGAGTCTGAAGGAAACGGGGGCCGCCTCGCCGGGGGCGAGGCGGATGCGTCGGAAGCCCCGCAACTGCTGGACCGGCCGGGCGACGGTTGCCAGAAGGTCCCGCAAGTACAGCTGAACCACCTCGTCGCCGGGGCGATCGCCGGCGTTGCGCACGGTGAAGCTCACCGCCCCCGAGCCGGTGTCCGCGATCTGGGGCGGGTCGATTCGAAGGTCGCTGTATTCGAACCGGGTGTAGCTCAGCCCGAAGCCGAAGGGGAAGAGCGGCATCCCCGTGAGATCGACATAGTCGTCGCCCCGGCCGGTCGGCTTGTGGTGATACGTCAGGGGGAGCTGACCCTCCGCCACCGGGAACGTGATCGGCAGCCGGCCGGCGGGGTTGTATGCGCCGAAGAGCGCGTCGGCCACGGCGTGTCCCCCCTGTTCGCCCGGATACCAGGCCATGAGGACACCGTCAACCTCATCGAGCCATGGGGACATGGTGACCGCGCTGCCCCCCACGACGACCACGACGGTCGGTGTGCCGGTGGCTACCACCGCGTCGATCAGCGCCTCCTGGTGGCCCGGCAGCCTGAGCAACGCTCGATCGCGGAATTCGCCCTCTTCCACGCCGACCACCACCACCGCCGCGGCCGCTCCGCTGGCGGCCGCCGCCGCGCTGTCGATCGCCGGCTGCGGGCCCGTCGCGGCCTGCGTTTCCCACACCAGCCGGACCCGGGCCACCCCCGTGCTCTCGAAGAATTCCAGGCGGAGGTCGTAATCACGGCCGGGCTCCAGCGTCACGTCCACCATGCGGCGGCCGAAGCCCTGCTTGCGCCAATTGTCGATCGCGAGCCTTCCATCCAGCCAGAGCCGGTAGCCGTCGTTGCCTTCCACGCCGAGTCGCCGAACGCCCACCAAAGGCGCGGTGAGGGACCCCGTCCAGCGAACGGAATACCAGTCGAATGGAATGCCGCGGCCTGGTGAGCTGAGCGTCCAGCGAAAGTCCACCCGGGGATCCGTTCGCACCATCGCCGGCTCGCCTTCCAGTCCGGTATTCGGGAAGTACTCCCCCAGCAATCCCTCACGCCTGGCTCCGGCGGCCTCGTGCCGGAGGTGCGCCGAGGGGATGATCTCGGGCCCTACCGGGTCACGGCCGGGTCCTCTGGCGTATCGGACTTCGGTCCCCGCACCGGCCGCGGCGCGGATGCCCGCCAGGATGCTGACCGGCGCGATCCCGGGACCGCTGTACCCGCCAAGCCTGGGCTCGGCGGCGTCCGCACCGATCACGGCAATGGGCCCACGCCCGGCGTCAAGGGGAAGCGCGCCGGCTTCGTTTCGGAGCAGGACGAGCGACGCCCTGGCCGCATCGCGTGCAAGCGCAAGATGCTCCGCACGCCCGTTCCAGAGGGCCGCGGTGTCCGGGTTGACATAGGGCCGTTCGAACAAGCCCAGTTGAAACTTGGCGCCAAGCACCCGCGCGACCGCCGAGTCGAGAAGCGCCTCGGCGATCAACCCCTGCCGGACGGCCTCCCAGTACGGCCGATGCTGCGCCACCGTGGACTGGAACACCACGTCGAGCCCGGCCTCCCACGCGTGCTTGGCGGCCGTCGGCGTGTTGGGCTCGGTGAAATGGAGCACCGTGGCGCCACCGGTGGCGGCCGCATCCGAGATCACAAAGCCCGAGAAACCCCACTCGCGCCGCAGCTTGTCGGTGAGCAGGCGGCGGTTCTGGGTCGCGGGCACGCCGTCCACCGAGTTGTACGCGGTCATCAGCGAACGCGCGCCTGCTGAGACGGCGTCGCGAAACGGCGGGAAATACAGCTCATCGAGCAGCCGCTCCGAGTGGTCGATGGGGTAGCTGTCGCGCCCGCCCTGGCCCACATTCGCCACGAAATGCTTCGGCGTCGTGATCACGCCGGCGCGCTCGAACGCCTCTACGAAGCTGCGTCCCATCACGCCCGCCAGATACGGATCCTCGCCATAGGTCTCCTCCACCCGTCCCCAGCGCACGTCGTCGGCGATGTTGACCACGGGGGACAGGGCCTGGCGGACCCCGCGACTTCGGGTCTCCAGTGCCGCAGCCCGGGAGACCCGGCCCATCAGCGCCGTGTCCCACGTCGCCGCCAGCCCGATCGCCTGCGGGAAGGCCGTGGCCCCCGCGCGCATCAAGCCGTGCAGCGCCTCGTCGAACGGAATGATGGGGATGCCCAGCCGGGTATCCTCGACAAAGTGCCGCTGGATGGCATTGATCCGGATCGCATGGCGCCTGGCGATCTCTCCGGGAAGCGTCCCCGCGGGTGGTTCCCCGGGGGCGAGGCCGATCTGGAGGCCGAACATGCCGTGCGCCAGCGTCGAGTCCGGCCGGTCGAGGTCGCCGGGCGACATGTAGAGCTGCCAGAACTTTTCCTGCAGCGTCATGCGGCCCAGCAGATCCGCGACCCGTTGCTCGAGGCGCAGAGCTGGATCACGATAGGGTGGCGCCTGGGCGGTGGCTGCGGGGCAGAGCAGCAGGCAGCCGAGGCCGAGCGGGACGGCGGCGGTCGTGGTGCGCCTGCGGCGCTTCGGCGGCAGCGGCGGCATGGGTATCTTGCTCCCTCGCGTCGGCGGCGGTTCGCTCCAACATCGTCGCGTTGGCGCCGAATGGGAATCGCCGTGGGGACTTCAGCGTTGCGGGGTGGAATGGACGACTCTCTGTACTTCGAAGAGCATCACCATCAAGTGCGCGAGCTGGTCCGGGAATTCGCGCGCGACCACATCGCGCCGATCGCGCGCCAGTTGGACCGCGAGCAGGCGTTTCCCTGGGAGAACATCAAGCGCATGGGCGCGCTGGGATTGCTCGGCGTACCGTGGCCCGAGGAACTCGGGGGGGCCGGGATGGATCAGGTGTCGTACTACATCACCATCCACCAACTGGCCAAAGTCGACGCGTCGCACGGGCTGACCGTCAGCGCCCACACGAATCTGGGGACCTCCCCGATCGTCGATTTCGGGACGGAGGACCAGCAACGGCGCTACGTGCCGCTGCTGGCTTCCGGCAAGGTCCTGGGGGGGTTCGGCCTCACCGAGCCCGGGGCCGGCAGCGACGCGGGCGGCACCAGGACGACCGCCGTCGATCAAGGTGACCACTACGTGTTGAACGGCAGCAAGAGCCTGATCACGCACGGCGGCGTGGGAGAGATCTTCAACGTGACGGCGCGAACCGCGCCGGGGGATACCCATCGCGGGATCACCAGCTTCATTCTGACCAAGGACACCTGCGATCTCGAGACCTGCCGCGCCCTCGGGGTCGGCCACGCCGAGGATCTCCCCCGCACGCCCGGCTTTAGCGCGGGGCGCAAGGAGGAAAAGATGGGGTGGCGCGCCTCCGACACGCGCGAACTGAGCTTCCGCGACGCGGTGGTGCCCAAGCAGAACGTGCTCGGCAACGAGGGGGAGGGCTTCGTCAATTTCCTCAAGACGCTCGACGCGGGCCGCATCGGCATCGCCGCACTGTCGCTCGGGATCGCCGAAGGGGCCTATGAGGAAGCGCTTCGCTATGCCGGCAACCGCAAGCAGTTCGGCCGCCACATCGCGACCTTCCAGGGTGTCGCGTTTGCGCTGGCCGATATGGCGACCGAGATCGAGGCCGGGACCCACCTCCTCTATACCGCGGCTCGGCTGAAGCAGGCCGGACGGCCGTTCAAGAAGGAGGCCGCCATGGCGAAGCTCTTCTGCTCGGAGCTGGCCATGCGGGTCACCACCAAGGCGGTCCAGGTCTTCGGCGGCTACGGCTACACCACGGAATACCCGGTCGAGCGGATGATGCGGGACGCCAAGGTCTGCGAGATCGGAGAGGGCACCAGCGAGATCCAGCGGATCGTCATCGCGCGGGAGATCCTGAGGGACCTGGTGGATCCCCGGACGGTCGCCGCCGTGTGAGCTTGCTCTAAAGCACTGCAATACTTAGCTTTAGGGCATGCGCGCTCGATGCGGTCGTTCGCCCCGTCGCCGGCGGCCTTCCGCCCCGGCCTTGCTGGCCGACGAGTTGCGCTGGATTGGTCGCACCCCACTGCGTCCTGGGAACGGTCCCGTTGCCCCTGACCGAAGAATGAGCGGTTCCTCCGTGACGGCGCTTCGTCGCCAGCGGGAGGCCTGCGCCCCGAGCGGGGCGGCCTGTCGTCTGGGATCGAGACGCCACCGCGCGCGAGGGACGGCTCACGGGGGACCCGCCTGGCCGGCGGACGGGGAGCCGGAGCCCGGGCGCCATCCCCAGACTACGTTTGGAGAATCCCCCTTTGAAGCGCGAGATCCTGATCAATGGCGGTCCGCGCGAGACCCGCGTCGCGATTCTGGAAGACGATCGCCTCGTCGAGTTGCTGCTGGACCGCCCCGACCACCGCCGCATCGTCGGCGACATCTACCTCGGACGGGTCGAAGCCGTTCTCCCCGGCATTCAGGCCGCGTTCGTTGACATCGGGCAGGAAAAGAGCGCCTTCCTTCACGCGTCGGACCTCCTCGAGCCGGATGAGGAGGAGGAGGAGGAGGACGACGACGAGGAGGACGAGGAAGTCGAGCCGGAGGCGCCCGCCCAGGCGCCCCGGGGGCGCCCCCGTGGCGGGCGCGGCGGCCGGAACGGCAACGGCCGCTCCCGGCGCCAGCTTCCCAACATCGAAGAGGTCCTGAAGAAGGGTCAGGTCCTCCCGGTTCAGGTCACCAAGGAACCCATCAGCACCAAGGGCTGCCGCGTCACCGCCCAGATCTCGCTTCCGGGGCGGTTTTTGGTCTTCATACCCTATGGCTCCAAGGTCGGCGTCTCCCGGAAGATCGACAGCCGCGAGCAGCGCTCCCGGCTGCGGGAGATGGTCAACGGACTGCTCAAGGACGACGAAGGCGGCTTGATCGTCCGGACGGTGGCCGAAGGAGTCACCGAGGAGCATCTCCGGCGCGAGGTGCAGTCGCTCCAGGGACAGTGGAAGAAGATCCGGCGCAAGCAGACCTACGTTCGCAAGGTGCCCGCGTTGCTGCTGCGCGAGACCAGCCTGACCCGCAGCCTGGTCCGCGACGTGTTCAGCGACAAGGTGGACGCCCTCTGGGTCGACAGCAGGGAGCACTACAACGAGGTCCGCCTGTACCTCGAGCAGGTCGACCCCGAGCTGGTGAACCGGGTCCACCTCTACGAGGAACCCACCCCGCTCTTCGATCGCTTCGACATCGAGAGCGAGATCAAGAGCCTGTTCCGCCCGCGGGTCGACCTCCCGACCGGCGGCTCCCTGATCATCCAGCCCACCGAGGCACTCGTCTCGATCGACATCAACACCGGCCGCTATACCGGGAAGAAAGACCCGGAAAAGACCATCCTGCGGACCAACCTGGAGGCCGCCCGCGAGATCGCCCGCCAGTTGCGGCTGCGCGACCTGGGTGGCATCATCGTCGCGGACTTCATCGATATGGAAACCCGATCGCACCGGGACAAGGTGCTCCAGGAGCTGCGCCACCACCTGTCCCGCGATCGCGCGCGGACCAAGACCCTCGGGGTCTCCGATCTCGGCCTGGTCGAGATGACCAGGCAGCGTATCCGGCCCTCGCTCTATGCCTCGATGACCGAGGCGTGTCCCACCTGCGCCTCAACCGGGCGGGTGTTCACCCCGGAGGTGGTCGCCCGCCGGCTGGAGCGCTCGCTCCGCAGGGTGGCACACGACAAGAAGGAAAAGCACCTGGCGGTCCGCCTGCATCCCGAGGTCGGCCTGTACCTGATCGAGGAGGAGCCCAAGCTGCTGGCCACCATCCGGAAGAGTACGGGGCTGACCCTGGAGCTACGGGACGACCCGATGATGCGGCTGGACGAGTTCCGGCTGATGAGCCAGCCGGCCGGGAGAGACGTGACCGAGTTGTACGCGGTCGCGTGAGGCCCTCTTGCGCCAAGCACTTGTCCTGTCTACTTTTAGCGGCTGCACCCCGTCAGGGGTCTGCGTGAAACCACAGGCGGGGATGCTCCCATGTATGCGATTTTCCGGACCCTGGGCCAGCAGTTCCGGGCCGAAGAGGGCAAGACGCTGTTGTTGCCCCTGATGGAGGCGGAGCCGGGCAGTAAGCTCACCTTCGAGGAGGTGTTGCTGACCTCCAATGGGGACACCATCCAGGCCGGGACCCCTACGGTCAAGGGCGCCAAGGTCACCGTGGAAGTCGTCGGGGTGTCCAAGGGCGAGAAGATCTACGTGTTCAAGTTCAAGCGGCGGAAGGGCTATCGTCGGAAGACGGGGCACCGCCAGCGCTACACCGAGGTCCGGGTGACCGACCTCAAGCTGGGGTGAGGTAACGCATGGCACACAAAAAAGGCGTCGGCTCCAGCCGGAACGGGCGCGACAGCAATCCGCAGTATCTCGGCGTGTACAAGTTCGGCGGCGAGCAGGTCGTGGCGGGGAATATCCTGGTTCGGCAGCGGGGGACCAGGTTCCACCCCGGGCGGAACGTGGGACGGGGCAACGACGACACCCTCTTCGCTCTGGTGGATGGCGTGGTGAAGTTCGAGCCCAAGGACAAGAACCGCAAGAAGGTCTCGGTCTACCCAGGGAAGTAGCACGCCGGGGAGGCATGGATCGCGTCGATCGGCCCCGGCCGCTTCCCCAGCCATCGAGTGCACGAAATCGTCACCGGCAGTCCGATCCCCCCGCGCGCGTTCCCCGAAACTCGCCGCTGTCCCCAACTGAGCCAAAGTCGCTGGGCCTGTTTCCGGCTGAAACTATCCCGCACGGTTTGTCGTCTGACCGGGGACGAGCCGCGCCCCCAGGCGCGACCCCCGACTGCGAGGAGACCACATGAGCACGGTATTCGATCGCCTGCGTGAGGAGTTGGATCAGTTGGGCGATGCGGTGAACCGCAATCTGGAGCAGGGACGGCTTCAGATTCAGAAATCGAGGGTCAAGCACAAACGGGATGAGGCGGCCCAGGAACTGGGGCTGCTGGTCTACCAGAAGCTTCGCGACCAGAGCATCGACGAGGCCCGGTACGACCACCTGCTCACCAGGCTGGACCAATATCAGGACGAGCTGGCGAAGATCGATCGCGAGATCTCGGCGGTGAAAGGCGAGGACGTGAGCGTCGGACAGGACCCGCCGCCCCCCTCGGAACCTGTGGAGGCGGAGGTGAAGGGCGAAGACGAGGGAACGAAAGGACGAGCCGGCGAAGCGGCCGGATAAGGGGAAAGAGGACGCCGCGCGGAACACAACGGGGCCGGACCTGCGTCCGGCCCCTTCGCGTTGCCGTGTCGCCCCGGCTAGCGGTAGACCACCGGCAACTGGCGGTAGCGTTCCAGTAGCTCGGTTTCCCGGGTGCGCAGGGATGTTTCGGCGCCACGCACGTAGACCTTCTCCGGGAAGCCCACGAAATCCAGTGGATCCCCGGACCAGATGACCACGTTCGCGACCTTGCCGGCCTCGAGCGATCCGTATCGATCTCCCAGCCCGAAGGCCGTGGCCGGGGCCAGCGTGATGCTGCGCAGCGCATCGTCCCAGCTCATGCCGTTTCGGACCGCATTGCCGGCCTGGTACCGCAAACCGCGCTCGCCCCCGCCGTCCCCCGCGGCGATGATCACCTCTACGCCGGCCTCGCGGAGCAGGGTCGCGTTGTCCAGGCGAGCCCCCAGCCCCTCGAAGCTCGGGATGTCCTGGGTGGGATTGAGCGCGACCGGAACGCCCGCTTGGGCGATCTCCGCCGCCACTTTCCAGCCTTCGCTCGCGCCGGCAAGCACGGCGCGCAGACGGAACTCGCCGACCAGCCGCAGGGCGTTGCGGATATCCATCTCCCGGCTCGCGTTGATGACCACCGGCGTTTCCCGGCGCAGGGCCGGCAGCAACGCTTCCAGCTCGCGGGCGGGCGCCGCCAGCTCCTGGATCTGATCACGCCTGTAGTCGGCGCGTCGCCGGTCGTACTCCTGGGCATCGGCAAAGAGACGGCGAATGAGGGCCATCGTCCCGGCGCGGCTTCCGCCCCCCGCATTGCGACTCTGCCCGCCCAGATTGACTATCAGTGCCACGCCCGGCGAGATGACCATGTCCTCCAGCCGGTCCCCGGCGAGGTCCACGGCGATCGCGCGTCCGGGCATGAAGGCGCCGCTCGGGGCCATCACACCGGTGGTGATGCCGCCGGTTCGGGTGACGGCGATCTCGGGCTCGGCGGGGTTGAACCCCTCCGCCGGCGAGAACGAGGGCGTGACGTCCCCTTGCACGCCCCGCTCGCTGAACCCCCCGAGTCCCGACACATTGAGGCCGACGCCGGCCCCGGCGTGAATCAGCCCAGGCGTCACCCACTTGCCGGTGGCGTCCACTCGCACCGCGCCGGCCGGGATGGTCACATTGGCGCCGACCGCGGCGACCCGCCCATTCTGGATCAATACGGTTCCCCGCTCGATGCGCGGGCCGGAGACGGGATAGACCGTCCCACCCGTAATCGCGATGGTCTGTGCGGACAGCATGCCCGGTGACACCAGGACCAGAACGGACAGCAGCAGCCGTCTGGTCCCCTCGTCCCCTTGTCTCATCGCCTTCATCGTCCCACCCCCGGCCGCGCGTGGCCAAGATTGAAGTCGGTCTGGATTTGCCGGCTGGGATCGAGCCGGTCGAAGACCAGCCATCCCTCGTTCCACACCTTCTCCGCCTTGCTGTAAACCGAGAAGGGATCGCCGGACCAGAGCACCAGGTCGGCCATCTTGCCTGCCTCCAGCGTACCCGTGCTGTCCTGAATGCCCAGCACCCACGCGGGATTGGCCGTAATCCACTTGATGGCGTCCTCCCGGGTCAGCGCGATGCCGGCGCGGAGGCCCGCGTAATACGCCTTGGCCATGTCCTGGTTCATCCGCTGGATGCCATCGGGGCTGTCGGTGTGCAGCACGGTCGTGGCGCCGGCCTGTTGCAGCAGGGCGAGGTTCTCCATGACTTCGTCGTACGCTTCCATCTTGAAGCCGCCCCAGTCGGCCCAGACCGACGCGGCCGTGCCCGCGGCGGCAAGCAGGTCGGCAATCTTGTACGCCTCCACCCCGTGGTGGAACGAACGGATCTTGAACCCGAATTCGCGGGCCAGATCCAGCATCTGGGCCATCTCGTCCGCGCGGTAGCAGTGGTTCTGGACGGAGATCTCGCCGCGAAGGACGCCTGCGAGGGTTTCGTTGCGGAGGTCGCGCGCCGGGGGATCGCCTTTTCGCTCCTCAAGCCACTTGTCCCAGCGCTGCCGGTACTGCTCCGCGTTGATGAAGGCCGCCCGGTAGCCGGCCATGTTCCCCATCCGGGTGGACGGTCCCCGGTTCTGGTACACCCGCTTGGGGTTTTCCCCGCACGCCATCTTCACGCCGTAGGGCGCATCGGGAAACTTGACCTCCTGCGCGGTCCGGCCCGGGACCAGCCGCACGGTCACCGAGCGGCCGCCCACCAGGTTGGCCGAGCCGGGCAGCACCTGAGCGACCGTGACCCCGCCCGCGACGGCGAGGGGAATCTGGGGATCCTGCGGCCAATAGGAGTGCTCGGCCCAGACCTCGGCCGTCACAGGATTGGTGGCCTCGTTGCCGTCGCTTTCCGCCTGAGTGCCTGGCGCGGCGTACACGCCCATGTGGCTATGAGTATCGATGATGCCCGGGGTCACCCACTTGTTGGTGCCGTCCACCACGCTGGCTCCGGCCGGAGCCTGGAGATTGGGACCTACTCCCACGATCCGGCCGTCCTGGAAGAGCACCGAGATCCCCCGCAGTTCGGGCCCCGCGGCCGTGAGAACGTTCGCGTTCCGAATCAGTACGGGCGGGTTGGGCCGGCGTTGGTAGGTCGACGGATACTGCGGGCGCATGAAACTCAGCGTATCGCTGAACGTCTCCGGGGCCTGGTCCGCCGCCGGAGTGGGCGACTGGGGTGAGGCTTGCGCCCCGGCCCCGGCGCAGGCGGCGAGCAGGACACCGAATCCGACCGGGACAGACCATCGAGCCATGGGTGCGGCCTCCAGTTGTGGAATGGACAGAACCGTTCCTCAGGGAGATGCCCGGAGAATCTCGAGCGGGGTTCCCGCCAGGGCAATCTTCATGAGCCGGTGCGGCGCGGCGATCGTGACCCAGAACGTCGCGGGTTGCTGACCGCCGGAGAGTTCGACCCGGTAACACTCGGCCGCGCCCGCGGGCGTGGCCACCTCTTCGGTTCCGGTCACGGCGAGCGAGATCGCGCGGGCCTCGCCCGATCCTGCCCCGAAGACGCTGAAGGTCCAGCGTGCATCGGGAGCCCATGCCAGCGCGGGCAGGACGGGCTGGATCAGGTTCTCCTCCAGCGCGCCCGGGACCACGACCGTGTCGATCGTGACCGTCTGCATCCCGTCCGGGCCCGGGGTCGTGGCGCTGCCCCGCGCCCGGCCGTCGGCGAACGTCACCTCGACGCTGGTCTCCTGGCCTTGGACCGCCCCGCTCTGATTGACACGGAGCGCGTGGAACCCTGAATCCGTCGTGACAATGGTGTTCTGGGCCACGAAGCCGGCCACCCGCGTCGCTTCAAAGTACTGGAAGCCGGTCTCGGTACGTTCGGTGCGCGACGTCTGGTAGCCCAGGGTGTTGCCCTGGACCACGATCGCAAAGCTGTCCCGTCCGGGGGCCAGCTTGCCGACGTCGAACGGCAGCGGGGCGGCGACGGTCGTGAGGGCCTCCGCCGAGAGCGGTTCGCCCTCCACATCGACCACCCGGGTCCGGGCGATGTCCTTGAGCGCGTCGTAGATCTTCGCGCCGTCTCCCACGACCACAATCGCGCCGGAGTCGGGCCTGATCGCCACCCGTGCCGCGGCCTGCACATCCTCGGCGGTCACCGCGCCGAGGCGGAGCCGGTAGGTCTGGACGTAGTCGTCCGGCAAGCCGTACAGACGCGCGCTGCTCACCGCGCCCGCGACCTCGGCGGCGGTCTCGATGCTGAGAGGATAGGAGCCGACCAGTGCGCCTTTGGCGGCCTCCAGCTCGTCCGCCGGCACCGGCTCGTCACGAAGGCGCCGCAGTTGGACGAGCAGCTCCGTGAGGGCCGAGTCGGTCACCTCGGTGCGTACTTCCGCCGAAGCGACGAAGTAGCCCTGGTCCAGCCGGCGCACGAGGGACGAATACGCGCCGTAGGTCCAGCTCTTCTGCTCGCGCAGGATCATGAATAGCCGGCTGGCCGCCCCGCCTCCCAGTACGCGGTTGGCCACCGTGGCCGCGTAATGCCGCGGATCGGTCGGGGGATAGGTGGGCTGGCCGATCAGAATGTTGGACTGCACCGAGCCGGGCCGATGCACCAGGATCAACTCGCTGGCGGCCTGCCTGGGCAGGCGACGCGCTGCTGCCGGCGCGGGGGCGCCGGTCCAGCCCTCGAAGGCGCGGGTGGCGAGGGTGCGCACGCGGTCGAGGGTCACGTCTCCCGCGACCACCAGCAAGGCCCCGGCGGGGCGGACCCGTTCGCGCTGAAACGACAGCAGGTCCTCCCGGGTGATTGCGCGCGCGGAGACGGGGGTGGTGGCCCGCGCGTAGGGATGCCCGCCCCAGATCGCGCGCTGGAAGGCGCGGGAGGCGATGCTCGCGGGGTTGCTCAGCTCGACCTGGAGCCCCGAGAGGGTTTGGGTGCGAAGCAGTTCCAGCTCTTCGGCGGGGAACGTGGCGCGGGCGATGACGTCGCCAAGCAGCTCGAACGCCAGTTCGAGACTCGGCGCGAGCACCGACACGTCCACGCTCATGAAATCGGCGCCGGCCGCCGCGCTGAGCGCGCCGCCTGTGCCCTCGATCATTTCAGCGATCTGATCCGCCGTCCTGGCCCCGGCGCCCTTGGTGAGGAGTCCGGCAACCATGTCCGCCAGCCCTTCCTTGCCGGGCGGATCGAAGACCGAGCCCGCGGGGAAGGAGAGCCCCACCGAGACGACGGGCTGCTGGTGGTTTTCGACCACCAGTACCCGCACCCCAGTGGGTAACGTGGCTTCCAGGATCGGGGGGAACGGCGCCTGCGTGAGTGGCCCGGCGGGCGGCGGGGTGGTCGGGTACTGCTGGGCGGCCGCGGGTCCCGCGACGAGGGTCAGGACGAGGCCGGCGGTGAGGACCGGGCGGGTCATCGGGCGGACTCCGGCGTAATCAGCAGGACCAGGGAATTGTCCTCCCGGAGGTAGGTCACGGCGACCCGGCGGAGATCTTCTACGCTCACGGCGAGGTACTTGCGCCAGTTGTCGTTTACGGCGGACGGGTTGCCCAGGAACAGGTTGGCCGATTGTAACGCCTCCGCCTTGAACAGCGCCTGCTGCTGCTGGGTGATCAGCGCCGTGCGATAGGCGTTCTGCGCCTTTTCCAGCTCGGCGGGCGTCACCCCGTCGTGCACGATCCGGCGATACTCGGCGACGACACCGCGCTCCAGCGAGTCCGCCGCGACCCCTTGATTGGCCACCGCGAGCGTCAGGACGAACCCGGGTCCGCGCCGCGGCCCGAAGGGGTTGTTCAGCGTGATGGCGAACTGCGCCAGCTTCTGCTCGCGCACCACCACGCGGTTCATCCGGGAGCTTTCGCCCTGACCCAGCATGGTGGCCAGCAGATTGAGGGCGGGGGTGTCGGGATGCTCGTAGGCCGGGAGCCGATACGCCACCAGCACGCCTGGGAGATTGGCCAGCGGGTCGGGCCAGGTCTTTCGGATCGCGCCACCGTTGAAGCGGGGCGCGCAGTTGATCGCTGCGGGTTCCTCGCCTCGGGGGATGCTCCCGAAGTACCGCTCGATCAGCGCCCGGGTGGGGGCGACCTCGAAGTCCCCCACCACAGTCAGGATGGCGTTGTTCGGTGCGTAGTAGAGGTCGAAAAACGCCTTCACGTCCTCGACCTTGGCGGCGTTCAGATCCTCCATGGACCCGATCACCGAATGCGCATACGGAAAGCAGGTCGCGCTGTCGGCCAGGGCGTAGATGCCCTCGAAGATGGCCGGGGTGTACGGCTGATTATCGACCCGCAACCTGCGCTCCTCCTTCACCGCTTCGCGCTGGTTGGTGAAATTCTCCTCGTTGACCACCAGCGAACGCATGCGGTCCGCCTCGAGCCACAGCCCGAGGTTGAGCCGGTTGGAAGGGAGCACCTGGTAATAGTTGGTGCGGTCTTCCGAGGTGCTGCCGTTGACCTCCCCGCCGGCCTCCTCCACCAACCGCATGTGGTCGGCCTTCTCGACGTGCGCAGAGCCCTGGAACATCATGTGCTCGAACAGGTGGGCGAAGCCGGTCCGCCCCCGGACCTCGTTGCGCGAGCCCACATCGTACCAGACGTCCACGGCCACGACCTGGGTGCTCCGGTCCGGAGCCAGGATCACCTTGAGGCCGTTCGGGAGCACGTAGGCTTCGTGCTCCAGCCGGCCCGGTTCCTGCCCGGGGAGGGCGGGGGCAAGCGCCAAAGTGAGACTGAGAATCACGGCAAGTCGCACGGCGGGTCTCCTGCGTAGTGGCTACACCAAAGCGGAACGGTGAATCTAGGGGAACCTCAGCCGCTCTGGGTAGTTGCCGCACAGGGCATCGACGCCGCACCACGCCAGGCGCCGAGCCTCTTCGGGATCGTCGACCGTCCAGGCGATCACCTCGGCACTCGCACCGTGCACGGCCGAGACCAGATCGGCGTCGACCAGCCGATGAGCGGACCACAGGGCGACGGCCCCGGCCGCCGCCAGCGCGCCGGCTGGATCCCCCATTCGCTCTTTCGTCAGCAGTCCGAGCGGGAGCCCGGGCGCCAGTCCGTGCAGCCGCGCGACAAGGCCGTGATTGAAACTGTGAACCCGGCACCGCTCCGGCCCGGGTCCCCGGGCGATGGCGGCCAGCAGCTCCGTTTCCTGCCCCCGCCCGAGGCTCTTCACCTCGATCCAGACTTCGAGCCCTGGTATTGCCTCGAGCACGTCGTGGAGGGTCGGCACGGCTTCCCCATTGGCAAGCCGGCCCCGGCTGATTCGCCCCATGGGGAGCGCGGCGATGGCCCCGAGCCCCGGGATGGACGGGTCATGATGCACCACCATCCCTCCGTCCCGGCTTCCGTGAACGTCCAATTCAACCCCGTCAGCACCGAGCCTCCCTGCCGCTCTGAATGCCTCCAGGGTGTTCTCCAGAGCGTGCCCTGACGCGCCACGATGGGCGAGAACCCGGGGCCGTGTTCCTTCCATCACCCCTTCCCGGGCAGGCGATCCAGGGACGTCACGGCCCGGCAACCTTTCCCCAGTGCCGCCCCCTTCTGCGGAAAACCCTGACCACCGTCTCGGTATCCACACCGCGGGCAGGGAGGCCGTGTTACCACAGGCCGCAAGTCATTGGGGCGTGTGGCAGTTGGCGTGTTGAAAACATGGTTGGAAGCTTGATAAGTAAGTTGATATGTGAAACTCCAACTGCAATATCAACAATCTATTGCACACTTCGCCAACATCACGATTCTGCGACAATTTCCAGGCGCAACGGGTGGGGGTGCCGGGCCGATATCGTGTTCGTGCCCATGCCAGGAATACGGTCGTCAGGTCCGCAAGGTGCCAATCCGCTTTAACCTACAGGCATCCCCCTCGTCCAACGAGCCGCTCATGACCGCTCCGAAACCGGCGGACCAGCCCTCGGATCTGAGCCTGGTCGCCGCCTACCGGAACGGCGATGAACGGGCGGCGGCGGAGCTGGTCGGACGTCACGCGCAGGCGCTGGGGCGGTTTCTGTATGCGTCGGGGGCCGCCCCATCCGATCTGGATGACCTGGTTCAGGAGACGTTCTTTCGTGCATTTCGGGCTTTGGACGGATGGCGGGGTGATGCGGCGTTTCGGAGCTGGCTCTTTCGGATCGGGGCCAATCTTCGCCGGGATCACTTCCGGCGGGAGCGCGGCAGGGTCGTCGTCTCGCTGCTGGACCATGACATCCCGGCCGGTGCCGACCCGGCGCAGGAGGCGGTGGCCGGAGAATCGGCTGAGCGGCTTCGGGATGAACTGGCGCGGCTGCCCCGATTGCAACGGGAGGTGTTCCTGCTCCGGGTGCAGGAGGGACTGGACTACGACGCGATCGCGGTCGCCTGCGGCACGACGCCGGGGGCGGCTCGGGTGCATTACCATCACGCTGTGAAACGGCTGAAGGAGTTTCTGGCATGAGCGATCCCTCTCACCTCTCGGAACGCATGCCCGCCGTGGCGCACGGCGGGCAGGCCTGGACGGCGCTGGATCAGCGCCACCTCGCGGCCTGCGCCGACTGCGCCGCGGAGTGGGCGATCATCCGCCGCGCGGCGCACCTGGGGCACGACGCGACCGCGTCGCTCGACGTGGCGGGGATCGCCGACCGGGTGCTGGGGCGCCTGCGGGAGCGTCCGGCCGCGGATCGCCGCCCCCGGCCCCTGGTGCGATGGGCGCTGGTCGGGGCGCTCGCCGCGACGCTGGCCCTGGCGTTTGTGTTTCGGCCCGATGGGCCGGGGGAAGGGCCGGCGCGACTGCACGCGCTGCTCCCCGAGCTGGAAGGCCTCGACGCCGAGGAGATGGAGGCCATGTTCGAAGTACTGCCCGCTGCTCCGGGCCTGCCGGAGATCGGACTCCCGGGCCTGGGAGAGCTGACCGAGGACGAGATCGAGAGCGTCCTGCGAACCTTGGAGGGCTGAGTGACACGACGCAGCATCGGGCTCGCGGTGGTCGCCGCGCTGGCGCTGGCCACCCCGTTGACCGCTCAGGAGCCGGGCCCACGCGCCGCCGAGCGGCTGCGTCGGGAATTCGAAGAGCGGTTCGCCAATCAGATCCGTCTGCAGCTGGGGCTCAGCGAGCAGGAAGCCGCGCGGGTCAATCAGGTGCTGGCTGAGCACGCGATCGCTCGGCGTCAGCTCGAGGTCGAGGAGCAGGCCCACCGTGCCCTGCTCAATCGGCACCTGCGTCCCGGGATCGCGGCGCACCCGGACTCGGTGACGCGCGCCGTGGACCGCATCGCGGAGGTGCGAGTCCTCTACATGCAGTCGATGCAGGAGGAGCTTCGGCACCTGAGCCAGGTGCTGACGCCGGTTCAGCGGGCGCAGTTCTTCCTGCTCCGCGACCGGGTGCTTCAGCGGGCGCAGGAGCTCCGGGACCAGCGGGGCCGGGGCGTGCGACCTCCCCTAGCCGATCGGCCCGCCGGCGGACCCTAGAGCCAACCCCGATCCAGGCGGGACCCAGGGGGCCGGACGATCGCGTCCGGCCCCTCGCGTCTCTCCGGCTATTAGATTACGCCGCGGACGGACCTGGAGCCGAACGTGCGCACACCTCTGCTGACCAGCCTGCTTTGCCTGCTCTCCGCCTCTGGAGCGGCCGGGCAGACCACCGTCGTCCGGATCCCCGTGACCGGTACGATCGAGATGGGGTTGGCTCCATTCGTGAGCCGGGCCCTGCGCCAAGCCGTGGAGATGCGCGCAGCCGCGGCGATCCTGGATATCAACACCCCCGGTGGTCGGGTGGATGCCGCGGAGACCATCGTGGACGCGGTGAACAATACCGGGATCCCGGTGTACGCCTTCGTGAATTTCCACGCCTACAGCGCCGGGGCGATGATCGCGCTGGCAGCGGACCGGATCTATATCCGGTCGGAGGGCAATATCGGCGCGGCCACTCCCATCATCGGGTCCGGGGAAAGAGCGCCGGAGAAGATCGTCTCCGCGATGCGGAGCCAGTTCCGGGCCCTGGCCGAAGCCCGGGGGCTGGATCCCCGGATCGCAGAAGGCATGGTCGACGAGAGCATCGACATCCCGGGGATCAAGCCGGCGGGCAGACTCCTGACCCTCACCAGCGACGAAGCCGTGGAGCTGGGGGTGGCGACCAGTGAGGTCGAGTCGCTGGACGGGCTGCTCGCCGAAGTGGGCCTCAGCGAGGCGCACGTGGTTTCCCTGGGCCCGAACTGGGCGGAGACGCTGGTACGCTTCCTCACCAATCCACTCGTTCAGCCGCTGCTGCTCTCACTCGGCATGCTGGGCCTTATTTTCGAGATCAAGTCCGGCGCCTTCGGGTTGGGCGGGCTGGTCAGCCTTGGCGCGCTGGGACTCTTCTTCGGGTCCAACCTGATCCTGGGCCTGGCCGGATGGGAAGAAGTCCTGCTGCTGGGCGCGGGCCTGATCGCCATCGGTGTGGAGGTGTTTGTGCTTCCCGGCTTCGGCATCGCCGGGATTCTGGGCATCATCCTGGTGGGCGCTTCAGTCATCCTCGCCATGCTGGGCAGCCTGCCGACGATCTCCGACTTCCTCACCGCCGGCGCGGTGCTGGCCGCCGCGATGGTCGTCACGGCGGCCGCGCTCTTCGGCTGGCTGCGGCACCTGCCCTCCAGCACGCGGTGGAGCGGGCTGTTCCTCCGGGATAGCACCACGGCGGCGGAGGGGTACATTTCCGCGCTGCCGCGGGGCGAACTGGTCGGGCGGGAAGGACGAGCCACCTCGGACCTTCGGCCGGCCGGAACGGCGTCCTTCGAGGGCGAACGGCTTGACGTGGTCACGGAAGGGGAGTTCGTCAAGTCCGGCACCGTCGTGCGGGTGCTGCGCTCCGACGGCTATCGTCTGGTGGTCCGCGCCGCCGAGCCCGGCCCGAGCGCCTGAGCGCGGGCCTACTCGATCCATTTTCCACCAAGGAGCCACCGTGGATCCCAACGCGATCGGAACGGGTCTGTTCCTCGTCCTGGCGTTCCTGGCCTTTCTGGTACTGGTCATCTTCTTCCGCTTCATCCCGGTCGGGCTCTGGATCACGGCGCTGGCATCCGGCGTGCGCGTCTCGTTCCTGTCGCTCTTCGGCATGCGCTTCCGCAAAGTGAACCCCTCGGCGATCGTCCAGCCTCTGATCGCGGCGCACAAGGCCGGGATCCAGCTTCCGATCAACGCGCTTGAGGCCCACTTCCTGGCCGGCGGCAGCGTGGACCGGGTCGCGCGGGCCCTGATTTCCGCCGACAAGGCGGGCATCCCACTCGACTTCAAGCAGGCCACCGCAATCGACCTGGCCGGACGCGACGTGTTCGAGGCGGTGCAGGTGAGCGTGAACCCCAAGGTCATTACCACGCCCAAGGTGGCGGCGATGGCCAAGGACGGGATCCAGTTGCTCGCCATTGCCCGCGTCACCGTTCGCGCCAACATCAATCGGCTGGTGGGCGGCGCCGGCGAGGAGACCATTCTCGCCCGGGTGGGCGAGGGCATCGTCAGCACCATTGGCTCCGCCGCCTCGCACAAGGCGGTCCTGGAAAACCCCGATAGTATTTCGAAGACCGTGCTGGGCAAGGGGCTGGACTCGGGAACCGCCTTCGAGATCCTCAGCATCGACATCGCCGACGTGGACGTCGGAAAAAACATCGGTGCCGAGCTGCAGACCGACCAGGCCGAGGCGGACAAGCGGATCGCGCAAGCCAAGGCCGAGGAGCGCCGCGCCCTGGCGGTCGCCATGGAGCAGGAGTTTCGGGCCGAGACCCAGAACCAGCGGGCGAAACTGGTCGCTGCGGAAGCCCAAATCCCCATCGCGATGGCGGATGCGTTCCGGGCCGGGCACCTTGGCGTGATGGACTACCAGCGCTATCGCAACATCGAAGCCGATACCCAGATGCGACAGTCCATCGCCGGCGGGGAAGACCGGCCGCCCACTCCGGCTGAGGGGACCTGAGCGGTGGAACCTCTCGGGATCGTCATCGTCGTCCTCTGGCTGATCGCCGGGTTCTTCAACGCGGCCAAGAAGCGGAGCCGGCCGCCCACCAAGCGGCCCGCGCCGCGTGCGCCCCTGCCACCGGCGCCGACGCCCGAGGGCCGGCGGGGCGGCGGCATCCTCGATCAACTCCGCGCCGAACTGGAGCGGATCCAGCGGGAGGCCGAACTGGCCGAAGGTCGCCCGCCGCGCCCGCGTCCAGGCAGCGAGCAGGGTCCCTCTGGTCGCCCGGCCCGGATCCCGCTGCCCGAAGCCGAGGAGGTGGAGGAGGTCGAGAGCCTGGAGGTCGAGCCGGTCGTGACCAGCTGGGAGGCGCCGGTGCGACCGGATCGCGCTGAGCCGGTCGCCCGCGACCAGCAGATCGAGGCGGTCACCGCCCGCCGGCTCAGGGAGGCCGAGGCCCGCAATCAGGCGCTCACGCTGGCCGATCACAAGGCGTTCGACAGGAAGGTCCGTGCTGCGCCCACCGCGGCTCCCAGGCGCACCAGACGCCGGCCTCCGATGCAACAAGCGATGATTTGGCGCGAGGTGCTCGGCCCGCCGATCGCATTGAGGGACCGGGAGCCCTGAGCCGGGGTTCGCTTGCCAGGGACGGGCACGCCGTCCCATTTTCCGCGCGGCCCGAGTGGCGGAATGGCAGACGCAGCGGACTCAAAATCCGCCGGGGGCAACCCCGTGCGAGTTCGACTCTCGCCTCGGGCATTCCCTCCGTAGGACGAACCTGACCCAGGCACCCTGGGTTGGCGAATCGCAAGAACCTCGGCCATACCGCAGCGAGTCCCCTGGTGGGAGAATCCCCTAAGTCATTATTCGATAGACCATTGCGATTCCGGCATTGGACTTGTTTCAGGACATGCCGATTCTGCCAGGACGTACCCCCGTGAGCACCGCTAGCAGGGCGAACCGGCCCCTGGACCTGAGCTGGACACTGGCCCGTATCGCGATGGTCGTCGCGGTGCTGGGGTCCACCCGTTATTTCGCCTGGCGTTTCGACGGCACGCTCAACCCGGACGCTGCGGTCTTCTCGGCGCTTTTCCTTGCCGTGGAGCTGATCGGGTTTGTCGCGGCAGTCAGCTTCTTCCTGACCGTTTGGCGCCAGCCGACGCCGGGGATCCTCCCCGCGCCGGCCGACCGGCGCATCGATATCCTGATCAGCAGCGACGGCGAGCCGGTAGGCGTGCTGCGGGACACCGTGGCGTGCGCGGTGAGCATCCAGTATCCGCACGGCACCTGGATTCTGGATCGCGCCGCCCGGCGGGACGTGGCGGAGCTCGCCGCCGAGCTGGGTTGTCACTACCTGGCGCCGGAGACGAGTGGAGAGACCCGGGGCAGTCTGCTCAACCGGGCCGCCGCCGCCAGCGATGCGGAGTTTCTCGCCACCCTCGACGCTGAGCACGTCCCCACACCCGACTTCGTCGAGCGGATGGTGGGCTACTTCAGCGACCCCGGGATCGCTGTGGTGCAGGCGAACCTGGACTTCTACAATCTCGATTCGTTCCAGCACTCGACTGACTGGGAGCACCTCGCGGCCTGGCATCAGCAGGTGCTCTTCTTCAACGTGGTCCAGCCCGGCAAGGACATGTTCCGCGCCGCGATCTTCTGCGGCAGCCCGGCGATGCTGCGCCGCAGCGTCCTGCTCGAAACGGGGGGCTTCGCGACCGAGACCGTCACCGAATCACTGCACACGGGTCTTCGGCTGCAAATGGCTGGGCAGCGCGTGGCGTACTGCCCCCAGCGGCTGGCGCGCGGGCTGGCGCCGCAGACCTTCGACGCTTTCGAGGAGAGCTGGCGGCGCTGGGGGATGGGGACGCTCCAGGTCCTGCGCCGCGAGCGGCCGCTGACTCGGCGGGGGCTCGGTGTGGGGCAGCGACTGTGCTACCTGACCACCTTTGCCCTGCCGTTCACCGGCCTTCCGAAGCTGGGCTATCTCGCGATTCTGCTGGCGTGCGTGCTGTCCGGGACGTTCCCGATCCTGGCCACACCCGGCGGGCTCGGGACCTACCTGCTCCCCTACCTGGCCCTGAACATCGCCGCCTTCGTGGCGGTCCACGGGGGGATCCGGCCGTTCTTCTTCTCGCAGCGCTATGGCGCGATCACGCTGGGTGCGCTGCTTCGGGCGGTGGCGGACCATCTGCGCGGCCACGCCAGGGTCCGGTCCTCCGGCGCCGCACCAGGGTCGGCCGCCTCCGGGCGGCAGGTGGCGCCTTACCTCATCATGGAATCGCTTCTGGCACTCGTCGTGGTCATCGGGGTGCTGCGGATCGCGGATGCCCCGGGAATGTTCGAGTTCTGGGGCTATGGCACCGTGGTCCTCGCGGCGGTCTACGGTCTCTGTCTGATGATTCCCGTGGTGGCGCTCGCGATGCGCCGCAAGGAAGCCCGTGCGGTCTATCGCTTCCCCCAACGGCTCGATATGCCGGTCCGCTACCGTCTCCGTGGCGCCCAGGAAACCGCCTGGAGTGAAACCTACGCCCGGAACCTCAACCGGTTCGGGCTGTCGGTCACTCTCGATGTGGCGCTGCCGCCGGAAACCGGGCTGGAAGTGATCCTGCCCCTGCCGTCAGGGGACGTGACGGCCCTGGGGACGGTCCGCTGGACCCGGGAACTCAGCATCGGGGGACGGACACGACACGCCAATGGCATCCGCTTCGAGCGGATCCGGCCTGAAGAGCAGGACGCGATCGCCCGGCATCTGTTCTGGGAGGTGGCCCCGCGACACGGCCAACTGTTGCTGGTGCCGAACGCGGGCCAGGTCGTCACCGCCGAGACCTGAGGGCGGCCGCTTCAGGGATGGCCGTGGGCGTGGGCGCCCGCGGCGGTCCGCATGTAGTGAATCGCGTCCTGTACGTAGAGGCTGTCGGTCTTGTCCGCCAGCGGCCAGTCGAAGCCCCGCTGCGGCACAAAGAGCCCTCCGACAACCCCCATCCCACCGGCATCGATGTTGGCACCCGTGGTGTTGTCGTAGTACACCGTCACCCGATAGGTATGGTTGGGACCCACGGGGGCGCCGACCTTGAACAGGCCCCAGAGCTTGCCGATCGGTACCGACTCTACCATCCCATCGGGTCCCAGCTCCGGCTCGGCGGACCAGAGCAGTCGTCCGGTCTCCACCTCCGTCAGTTCGATTCGGGTGCCCAGCTCGTGCATGTGGCCGCCGACCGCGACGATTTTCCCAGGAATAGTGGGCCGCGCCTCGTAGGATCGGGTCGACTTGCCCGGCGGCAGCGGGAACGACTTGTCCCCCACGGGGAATGCCACGTCGAGCTGGAAGGGAGACCCGTCAAACAGCGGCCAGGGACGCCCGCCGGGGACGTAGCGCAGCACCAGGCGGGTCCGCACGCCCTGGTAGCCGGTGTCGGTCGGGTTGTGCAGCATGGCGTTGGCGACCAGCAGGTCGCCTTGCTGCACCGGGACCCCGAAGAACAGCCATGGCAGCTTCTGCTCGCCGGTCTCCTTGCCGGCCGCCATCACCCGGCGGGAGATCGGCAGGAATAACTCCCTCCGATTCGGATCGATCAGGTTGAAGTGGTGAAGCAGCGCCTCGGGGAGCAGTCGGTCCCCGGCGTCGCGCATTTCCACCCGGAAGCCATAGAGCGCCCCAGCAACGGGCATTTCCGCGCGGACCACCGGGGGCAGGCCCGCCTCCCCGTGATGCCCTGCATGCGCAGGGAGATCGACCGGGGGGAGCTCGATCACGATTTCGCGCGCCTCGGCGTCGAGGGACACGATCGCCCGGGGCAACGCCGCCGGGTCAGGAGCCTGGACCAGGGAAAGGAGGAGCAGAGCTTGCAGGACTGGCATGCCCCAGAACGTAGCAGCCCGTCCACGAGGCCTCAACCGGACCGGCCAGGACTGCGCCGTCCGCCACCAGGTCCGGCGCGTTGTCGTTTGCAGGAGTCACACCTAGGTTTCCGCGTCTCGTACGCGCAGCTCCGGTCGCCTCCCCGGCCGGCTTCAGCCTCAGTTCAGGGTGCGTTCCGCTGTTCCGGAGTTCTCTGCTCGGGGCTGTGAACTCACAACCATTCCTGGTATGACCCTGGCAACCACGCTTCTTTCCGCGCCTCCGGCCGGCTATCAGACACCGCTTCTGGTCCTGGCGGTGCCCGAAGGCGACTTCCCGCCCTCACTCGAGGCCCTCGACCGGCAGATGGATCATGCCCTTCGCCGGATCTACTCGGCGCGGGATTTCAAGGGCGGCAAGGACGAGACCGCCCTGCTGTATCCCTCCGGCCCGGCTGCCCGTGTGCTGCTGGTGGGGATGGGCCAGCCGCCGGCGGACCCGCGAGGGGCGGTCCGCTGCGCCGCAGCCGTGGCCGGTAAAGAGGCGCAGCGTATCGGCGCGGGCGCCATGGCGTTCCATGTGGTGCCGGAGCTCACAGGGGGAGATCCGGCCGGGATGGCCCAGGCAGCGACCGAAGGGATCCTCGCCGGCGCCTGGCGCTTCCTCGCGATGAAGCGCCCGCTCGACCCGCCCAAGCCCGAGTTGGAACGCGTCGAACTGCTCATGGCGGGAGGCGGCCAGGCGGCGGAAACGGGCAGGGCACGGGGCTCGGCGATCGGCGCTGGCCACATCCTTGCCCGCGAGGTGCAGATGCTGCCCGGCAACGTCTGCACGCCGACCTACTTGGCGACCGCGGCTCAGGACCTGGCCCGCCGCCATGGATTCGGCGTGACGGTACTGGACAAGGCGGCGCTGGAGTCGGAAGGAATGCGGGCGCTGCTGGCCGTCGGCGAGGGCAGCGCCCTGGAGCCGCGCTTCATCGCGCTGGAGTACAAGGGTGGCCCCGGGCCCCCGGTGGTGCTGATCGGGAAGGGCGTCACGTTCGACAGCGGCGGGATCTCCATCAAGCCGGCCGAGCGGATGGAGGACATGAAGTACGACATGTCCGGGGCGGCCGCCGTGCTGGGAACCTTCGAGATGCTGGGCCGGCTCAAGCCCAAGGTCCACGTGGTGGGGCTCATTCCGTCGGCCGAGAACATGCCGTCGGGCACCGCGTTTCGACCCGGCGACGTCGTCAAGGCGCATTCGGGACGCACCATCGAGGTGGTCAACACGGATGCGGAGGGCAGGCTGCTGCTGGCCGACGCGCTCTCGTACGCCAAGCGGTACGGCCCCGCCTGCGTGGTGGATGCCGCGACCCTTACCGGCGCGGTAATCATCGGGCTGGGACACTGCGCGTCCGCGGTGCTGGGCACCGATGACGCCCTGATCGGCGAGTTGCGCCGCGCCGGGGAGCGCGCCGGCGAGCGGGTCTGGGAGCTGCCGCTGTGGGACGACTACCGGGAGCTGATCAAGTCCGACATCGCGGACATGAAGAACAGCGGGGGCCGCCCAGCGGGAACCATCAGCGCCGCATGGTTCCTCAAGGAGCACATCGGCGAGTATCCGTGGGCGCACCTCGATATCGCCGGCACCGCCTATGCGGCCTCCGACACCGCGGCCATGGCGAAAGGGCCGACCGGCGTTGGGGTCCGGCTCTTCAGCGAGTTCCTGCTCGGCCGCTCCTAGCATGACCACCGGGGGCAGGATGCGGGTCCCGGGCCTGCTGCTCGCTCTGTTCTGGGTCGTCCCGGCGGTGGCCCAGGTGCCTCCCCCGGCGCCCCCCGACACCACGCAGCGGGACACCACGGATGTCACCGGGGTGCTGCTCCGCTCCACTGAGGACATCAAGGTCCGCCTGCCGGTGATGCCGCGGGCGGGACGGGAGCGCCTCTACCCGGCCGCCGCTCTGATCGTCCTCACGCGCGATTCCCTGGATTTCATGAACGCCGAGACCATGGGCGATGTGCTCGCCCAGGTCGCAGGGGTGCATCTGCTGCGGGGAGGCTGGCTGGGCCGTCCCGAGCTGCCGAATTACCGCGGCCGGGGGGCCACCTCGGTGGAGTACTTCCTCGACGGCGTACCATACACCCCGATGGGCCAGGACAGCCTCGCGGTCGATGCCTCCCTGCTGCCGATCGGGTTTCTGGAACGGGTCGAAATCGAGCCGCTCCCGGGTTTGTTGAGGGTCCATATGTTCTTGCGCGAGCACGGTGTGCTGGCGCCATGGAGCAAGCTCACCATAGCCCGGGGCCAATACGACCAGGGACGCTATGAGGGCCTGCTCCAGAAACGCTCGACCTCGGGGTTCGGCTACTCGGTCGGCGCGGCGTACTGGATCTCTCCGGGGTTCAACGACAGCCAGGGCGACTTCGACGTGGCCTACGGCTGGCTCGAAGGCAGCTACGTGCCGAACGATCGCGCCGGGTTCAGGCTGCGCTATCGCCTGACCTCGCCCAACCGCGACGCGGGCACCGACGCGCTCGCCGAGGAAGCCGATACCCTGAGCCTTCCCGTCCAGGGCGGCCGCTCCGATATCGAGGCGCGGCTGACCCTGCGTTCTTCGGGGGACGTGCTGGGCAACCGGACCGACGTGGTCGTATCCCGTTCCACCTGGGCCCTCGACTCGCTGGCGCAGGATTTGTGGCGGGGCGGGATCACCGCGCTGCGCCGCAGCCAGACCGGCAGCCTGGAGGCCGGCCTGTGGCTCTCCAACCGCTGGACCCGGCTGGATGCGCGGGTACGGGGCGGGTGGGCGGTGAGCCCGTTGCTGTCCGCTTCGCTCGAAGGGGCGGTCCAGCTGCACGAGGAGGGAAGACGCAGCGCCTGGGCGACGGGCCGCGCCTCGCTCGATCTCCCGCTGGGCCTCAGCGCGAGCGGCGCTTACCGCTTCGGGCGCGGGGTCGAGCGGCCCGCCTTTCGCGAGGACACCGCCCAGCAGCTCTCCAACGGGGAGGTTTCACTCGGCTGGGACACGTCCCGCCTCGGCGCGAGGGTTGGCTATGCCCGGCTTGGGGCGTTCCAGCCAGTCGGCTTTCGCCAATTCGTGGTCGCCGACTCCCTGGCGCCGACGGGAAAGACGGAGTGGGTCACGGTGTCCGCCCGGCTCGCCCCCCGGCAGTGGTTCACGATCCAGGGGTGGTACAGTCACCCCATCGGGACGGTTCCGGACGCGGCCCCACCGCACCGCTCCCTGGTCACGGCGGCGATCCGGTCCAAGTTCCTCCGCACGTTCCCGAGCGGGATCTTCGATTTGAAGATCGCGGTGAGCATGGAGTCCTGGGGTGGCGGCATCCTGGGCCGGATCCCCGGGCAGACCGGCGAGGACCCGGACGAGGTGGTTGAGCCGATGGTGGTGCCGCTTGCGGGAGCGACCTTCCTCCGGGCCCTCATCCAGATGGAGTTCAGCGGCTTCATCATCTACTACGACCGCGCCAATCTGCTCGACAGCGACTCCACGTACATCCCGGGTTTTCGTCTGCCCATCCAGGCCGCGACGTTCGGGGTGCGCTGGGCCTTCCACAACTGACGCTCTGCCCAAAAGACCATGTCCCAGCTATACTTAGGGTTTCCCTAGCCGGGGGGCGCGTGCCGTTCAGCATGACTGGATTCGGGGCTGCGGAGGGCACCGTAGCCGGTGCGCCGCTCCGGGTCGAAATCCGGACCGTGAACCACCGGTTTCTCAATCCGGCCCTGCGGCTCCCGGCGGATCTGGCGGCGCTGGAAGGGGACATCCGCGACCGCCTGCGGCGGGATTTCGAGCGCGGCCACGTGGCGGTGACGCTTCGGTGGCTGGGATCGCAGCGGAGCGACTCGGCCCTGCAGTTGAATATCGATCGCGCGCGGGAGGCGATGGCGCGGCTGCGGGAGCTGCAGACGGCCGTGGGGATCTCGGGTGACATCTCGGTCGATCTGCTGTCCCGCCAGCCCGACGTGCTCGCCCTCGGCCAGCGCGAAGCCGCTGCGGTGACGTGGGCGGAGCTGGAGCCAATCGTGGCCGATGCCACCGCCGACTGCCGCGCGATGCGGCGGCGCGAGGGGCAAACCCTCGCCGCCGAACTGCGGCAGCGGCTGGACCAGATCGGCGCGCTCGCCGGCCGCGTCGGCAGCCGTGCCCCCGAACGAATCCCGCGCGAGCGCGATCGGCTGCGGGAGGCGGTGGGCCAGCTCCTCGACGGCCGTCCGGTCGAGGAGAGCCGGTTGATGCAGGAGCTGGGATTCCTGGCCGAGCGGCTCGACGTCACCGAAGAGCTGGTCCGGCTTCGGGCCCATCTCGGCGCGGCCCGCCACGCGCTGGAACAGGACCGGCCCGTGGGCAAGCAGCTGGGATTCCTGGCCCAGGAGATCGGCCGCGAGATCAATACGGTGGGTTCCAAGGCCAACGATGCCGAGATCGCGCACTGGGTCGTGGACATGAAGGGAGAGCTGGAGAAGTTTCGGGAGCAGGTCGAGAACCTCGAGTGAAGCCTTTCCTGCTGGTGCTTTCCTCGCCCTCGGGCGGCGGCAAGAGCACCATCGCCCGGCACCTGCTGGAGGCTCGGGAGGATCTGGGCTACTCGGTATCGGCCACGACCCGCGCGGCGCGCGACGGCGAATCGGACGGGGGCCATTACCACTTCCTGAGCCGGGAAGAATTCACCCGGCGCGAGGCCGCCGGGGAATTTCTGGAGACGGCCGACTACGGGGGCGAACGCTACGGCACGCTGCGAAGCGAGGTGGAGAAAACGCTCGCCGGAGGCCGGACCGTGGTGCTGGACATCGAGGTGCGCGGCGCTCGGCGCATCCGGGATGCCTTTTCCGAGGCGGTGCTGGTGTTCATTCTGCCGCCCTCGGGGGCGGCCCTGCTGGAACGCCTGCGCGGCCGCAAGACCGAGGACGCCTTCGCCCTGCGGCGGCGCCTGGAACACGCCGCGGCGGAGTTGGCGTGGGTGGACGAGTACGATTACGTCGTAGTGAACGACGACCTGGTCAACGCGGTCGATCTGATCGCCGCGATCGTGGACGCGGAGAGCCGGCGTACGGCACGGCAGGACGGAGTGGCTGAGCAGGTGGCCAGGCTCCGCGAGGAGATCGACGCGCTGCGCAACCAAGTGGTCGCGGGCTGACCGCGACGGGAGACGACCATGGAGATCATCACCCCGCAGGAGGCGGCCCGCAACGCCGGCACCAAGTACCGGGCCGTGCTGGTGGCCGCGAAATTCGCCAGGATGCTGAATGAAATGCCGCGGGACCGCCTGGTCAGCTGGAGCGACGAAGACCGCGCCCTCAAGCTGACCACGCTGTCGCTCCACAAGCTGGTCGACGGCGACCTGGGCTTCCGCGAGCTGCGGCGTCGTCGCGCCGAGGTGTGACTTCGCTGCGCGGCCGGCGGATCCTGCTCGGGGTCACCGGCGGCATCGCAGCCTACAAGAGCTGCCTCCTGGTGCGCCGCTTGCGCGAGGCCGGCGCCACGGTCGAGGTGGTCCTGACCGAGGGCGGCGCGCGCTTCGTCGGCGCGGTGACCTTCGAGGCCCTGAGCGGTCACCCGGTGCGCACCGCCCTCTGGCGGGCGGGCGCAGCCCTCGATCACGTGCGCCTGGCCCGCGAGGCCGATCTGGTGCTGGTGGCGCCGGCGACGGCGCACCTGATCGCCCGCGCCGCCCTCGGCCTCGCCGACGATCTGCTGAGCGCGTTGTTGCTGGCCCGCGAAGGGCCGGTCCTGCTCGCCCCCGCCATGAACGACCGGATGTACGCCGCCCCGCCGACCCGGCAGCACCTTGCGAGCCTGGTCGAACGGGGCTGGTACGTCGTGGGCCCGGCCACGGGCTGCCTGGCGGAAGGGGAGAGCGATGCGCCGGGCCGGATGAGTGAGCCCGAGACCATCCTGCGCCACGTGGAACGGGTGCTGACGCCGGCCGGGCCCCTCACCGGGCGCCACGTCCTGGTGACCGCCGGTCCGAGCCGGGAGCCGATCGATCCGGTTCGGCTGCTCACGAATCGCTCCAGCGGCAAGATGGGATACCGCCTCGCGGAAGCCGCCTGGCGCCGCGGCGCGCAGGTCACGCTGGTCAGTGGTCCCTCCGCCGAGCCGCCGCCGGCCGGGATCGAGCTGCTCCGCTTCGAGACCACCGCCGAGCTGCACGAGGCGGTGGCCCAGCGTCTGCCCGCGGCGGATGTGCTGATCATGGCGGCGGCGCCCGCCGATTTCCGACCGGCCGCGCCCCATGCTGCCAAACGCCCGCGTAACGAGGGAACCCTTCGACTTGATCTCGAGCCCACCGAGGATATTCTCTCTGCCACCCGCGCGTTGCGTCGCAGCGGCGCCGTGGTGGTCGGCTTCGCGCTGGAAACCGGAGATCCCCTGGAGAAGGGCCGGGCGAAGCTCGAGCGGAAAGCGCTCGACCTGATCGTGATCAACGATGCCCTGGAGCGGGGCGCCGGCTTCGAAGTCGACACCAACAAGGTGACGATCCTGTCCCGCCGCGGACGTACCCAGGCGGTGCCGCTCGCGAGCAAACGTGTCGTGGCCGACGCTATCCTCGATGCCGTGGAGAACGAGTTGAGTGGACGCCCGGCGACTGTATCTCAGCCTCCAACGTGATCTGGGCGGGCCGGAGGTTTTCCTCCGGCAGCCGCTGGAGGCCGTAGGCCCGCGCGCCGAGGCGGCGCGCGAGCCCACCGCGGTACCCCAACCGGCCCCGGAGCCCGAACGGCCCTCCGCCCGGGCCAGCGCAGCTCCCGAACCCACGCGCAAGGACTGGCGGACCGGGGCCCCTCCGGTCCCGGGACCGGGGATCGAGGTCGTCTCTCCGACGCCGGAGCTGCTGGACCAGCGGCCCGACTATTCTTCTCTGGACGCGGTGGCCCGGGCGGTGGCCGAGTGCACCCGCTGCGGGCTCTGCGAGGGACGGACCAACACGGTGCCGGGCGAGGGCGATCCGCGCGCGCGGCTGCTCTGCGTGGGTGAAGGCCCGGGGGAGACCGAGGACCGGACCGGAAGGCCCTTCGTGGGCCGGGCCGGTGAGCTGCTGACGGACATCCTCGCCGCGATCGAGTTGCCGCGGGAGAGGGTGTTCATCGCCAACGTGGTCAAGTGCCGCCCACCGCAGAACCGCAAGCCGCTGCCCGACGAGATCGCCGCCTGCATGCCGCTGCTTCAGGCCCAGATCCGCCTGATCCGCCCCCAGGTCCTGCTGGCGCTGGGCGCCACCGCGGCCGAGGCGCTGCTCGGCGTCCGCAGGAGCCTGGGCGAACTGCGGGGGAAGGTCCACCGCTATGACGGGATTCCGCTGGTGGTGACCTACCACCCGGCGGCGCTGCTGCGCAACCCGAACTGGAAGAAGCCGACCTGGGATGACGTCCGTATCGCCCGACAGCTACTCGACGGTTGACACGCCGGTCGGCCGCACGCCGCCCTGGAGCATGGAGGCGGAGCAGGCCGTGCTCGGCGCGATGCTGATCGACCAGGACGCCGCGTTGCGCGCGCTGGAGCTGGTCGACCACACGATGTTCTACCGCGAGGGCCACCGCCGCCTGTTCCGCGCGATGGGCGTCCTGCTGGAGCGCCGGGTGGTGATCGACCACATCACCCTGCGCGACGAGTTGGAGCGGCGCGATGAGCTGGAAGTGACCGGCGGCGTCGACTACCTGGCCGAGCTGGTCGACGCGGCACCCACGACGGCCAACCTGGACTTCCACGCCGGGATCGTGCGGGAGAAGGCGATCCTGCGCCGGCTGATCGAGACCGCCACCTCGATCGTCGCGGAGGCGTACGAGGGTCGCTCAGGCGCCAACGAGCTGCTGGATTCGGCGGAATCCCGGGTCTTCCACATCGCGCAGCAGCGGCGGGAGGCCGGCTTCATCCGGATCAAGGAAATGCTGTGGCCCACGATGGAGCGCATCGAGATGCTCCATCGCAGCGGGAAAAAGATCACGGGAATTCCCAGCGGCTTCGTAGACTTGGATGAGTTGACGAGCGGGTTCCAGAAGTCGGAACTGATCATCGTGGCGGCGCGGCCATCCATGGGGAAAACGGCATTCTGCCTCAACACGGCCACGCACGCCGCTCTCGAAGGGACGGGCGTAGCCGTGTTTTCCCTGGAAATGTCCAAGGATTCGCTGGTGCAGCGGATGCTGTGCGCCGAGGCCCGGGTGGACAGCCAGCTGGTGCGGCGGGGTATGCTGGGCGACCATGACTTCACCAAACTGGCCCGCGCCGCGGGCATCCTCCAGGGCGCCCCCATCTGGATCGACGACAGTCCGTCCATCACGCTGCTGGAAATGCGCTCCAAGGCGCGCCGGCTCAAGGCCGAGAACGACCTCGGCCTGATCGTGGTGGACTATCTCCAGTTGATGCGCAGCCCGGACTACGCGGACAACCGGGTGCAGGAGATCTCCGATATCTCCCGCTCACTCAAGGCGCTCGCGCGCGAGCTGAAGGTGCCGCTCATGGCGCTCTCGCAGCTCTCTCGGGCCTCGGAGCAGCGGGGCGGTGACCGCAAGCCGATCCTCTCCGACCTGCGCGATTCCGGCGCCATCGAGCAGGACGCCGACGTGGTCATCTTCATCCATCGGCCCGAGATGTACCAGCGCGAAGACAGCGAGGGACGTAGCCTCGCCGGCCGGGCCGAGCTGCTCGTTGCCAAGCACCGCAACGGCCCGACCGGCCACCTCGAGCTGCACTTCGAGAAGTCCATCACCCGGTTCGACAATCTGTCCGACCGCGACGGTCCGGGCGGCTGACCATGGCGCGCGCCCGTTCGGTGTACCGCTGCGCCGAGTGCGGCCACGAGCACCCCAAGTGGACCGGGCGCTGCGAAGGCTGCGGCGCCTGGAACAGCGTGGCCGAAGAGGTCAAGCCGGCCGGGAATCTCCGGGGGCGGGCGGCAGGGCACCGGACGGCGGCAGCGGCGAGCCCCGTGCCGCTCGGCGACATCGCGCATTCCTCGCTGGCGCGCTGGTCCAGCGGCATGCCGGAGCTGGATTTCGTGCTCGGCGGAGGCGTCGTGCCAGGCTCGGTCGTCCTGATCGGGGGCGAGCCCGGCATCGGCAAATCGACGTTGCTGCTTCAGGCCGCGGCCAGGCTCCAGGCGGCCGGCATCGGAACACTCTACGCCAGCGGCGAGGAGAGTCCCCAGCAGCTCCGCATGCGCGCCGACCGGCTGGAGGAGGATGCGGGCGCGGTGCTGGTGCTGGGGGAAACCCGCATCGAGGCCATTCTCGGCGCAGCCGCCGCGGCGGGGTCGCGCCTGCTGGTGCTCGATTCCATCCAGACCGTGTTCACCGAGGCGCTGGAAGGTGCGCCCGGCAGTGTGGGGCAGGTGCGGGAGTCGGCCGCGCTGGTCATGCGGTACGCCAAGACCAGCGGGACCGCGGTCCTGATTGTGGGGCACGTCACCAAGGGCGGCAACATCGCGGGCCCCAAGACGCTCGAGCATATCGCCGACACGGTGCTCTACTTCGAGGGAGAGTCCAGCCTCGACTACCGGCTGCTCCGGGCGACCAAGAACCGCTTCGGATCGGTGGATGAACTCGGGGTCTTCGCGATGACGGCGCGGGGGCTCGTTCCGGTGGCCAGCCCTTCCGCGATGTTCCTGGGCGCCCGCGGGGACGCGCGCCCCGGCAGCGCCGTAACCGCGTTGATGGAAGGCAGCAGGGCAGTGCTGGTCGAAGTCCAGGCGCTCGCGGCGCCCTCCAGCTACGGGACGCCGCAGCGGGTCGCGGCGGGACTGGATCCGCGGCGGCTTGCGCTGCTGCTCGCGGTGCTGGAGCGGCGGGCAGGGGCGAGCCTCGCCCAGCAGGATGTGTTCGTCCAGGTCACGGGCGGGCTCCGACTTACCGAGACCTCGGCCGATCTGGCGGTCGCCGCCGCGCTGCTGTCCAGTCTGCGCAATCGTCCCACGCCGGCCGATGCCCTCTACCTGGGGGAGCTTGGCCTGAGCGGCGAAGTGCGGCCGGTCGCCGGCCTGGAACGCCGGCTGGGAGAGGCGGGACGCCTCGGGTTCCGCCGGGTCTTCGCCGCCGGCCACGCTTGCGGCGCCGCCGTGGCAGGGCTCGCGCGGCACGACCTCAGGAGCGTCGATGAGCTCGCAGAGACCCTCGCCGCCTGACGTCGGCATCGTCATTGTCGCCGCCGGTCGTGGCGAGCGGCTGGGGACAGGCGGAGCGCCCAAGCAGTTCCGCGAGCTGGCCGGGCTCCCGATTGTGCTCTGGGCGGTCCGTCCGTTCCTCGCTCATCCCGCGGTGCATGCCCTGGTTCTGGTCCTGCCTCCGGCCGACGCGGCCTCTCCTCCGCCGTGGCTGGCGGAACTGGCGGGCGAGCGACTGATACTCGTCCCCGGCGGACCGGAGCGAACCGACTCCGTGCGGGCCGGGCTCGTCGCCCTGCCGGCCGCGGCCTCAGTCGTCCTGGTGCACGACGGGGCCCGGCCCTTTCCCGATCCAGGGGTGATCGACACGGTTGTGGTCGCGGCCCGGCGCGGCCGGTCCGCGATCGCCGCGCTGCCGGTCTCCGATACGCTCAAGCGCGGCGGGCCACCTCTCGCCGGCCGGGCCCCGGTCGTGGAGCAAACGGTCGTGCGCGATGGTCTCTGGCGAGCTCAGACGCCGCAGGGGTTCCCCCGGGCGGTGCTGGAGCGGGCCTATGCCGCTTCCCCTCCCGGGACGGCGACCGACGATGCCGCCATGGTGGAGCTGCTGGGCGAGCCGGTGGCCCTGGTTCTGGATTCGCCCTTCAACCTGAAGATCACCACGCAGGCCGACCTTGCCCTTGCCGAGGTCATTGCGCGGGATCGCCGACATGCTCCCGTTCCGCAGTGAAGCCCACGCCGACCGGGCCATCCCACTCGTGGGCCGCCACCTGGCGTCGGGAGGCCAGCTGGCCTACCCGACCGAGACGGTGTACGGGCTCGGCTCGTCCCTCGAGGCCGAGGCCCTGGCGGCCCTGGCCGAGCTCAAGGGCCGGGCCCCGGGCAAACCGTTTCTGCTGTTGGTCGCAGGGCGCGCCATGGCGGAGCGCGAGGGCCTGGTCTTCAATGCCAGTGCGGCCGCGCTCGCCGAAGCGTTCTGGCCTGGCCCCCTGACCCTCGTGCTTCCCGGCGGGGAGGGGAGGTTGCCCGATCAACTGAGGGGGCCGGAGGGAGGGATCGCGGTCCGATTCACGGGTCATGCCCTCGTCGCCCGACTGATTCGAGGCCTCGACACGCCGCTCACGTCCACGTCGGCCAACTTGCCGGGCATGCCGCCTGCTCCGGGACCAGCACGGATCGTGGAGATGTTCCGCGACGCCGTCGAGACTGGACGGTTGCTTGTGCTCGATGGTGGGGTGCTGGGCAACGTACCGTCGTCGACGCTCGTGGATTGCACCGGGCTGATGCCGCGCATCGTTCGCGAGGGCGCGATCCCCCGGGCGGAACTGCGTCGCGGCATCGGGCGTTTGGCCCCCTGAGCCGAGGGAGACCGGGAATGCGGGTGCTCATCGTCTGTTCGGGAAATACCTGCCGCAGCCCGCTCGCGGAGGCGGTTTTGCAGCGTCTGCTGGCCGAGGCGGGGCGAAATGACGTGGCGGTCACATCCGCAGGCACGGGAGCCTATGAAGGCGCCCCCGCCTCGGAGGGTGCCTTCCTGGTGGCCCTCGAGTCCGGGCTGGATCTCAGCGGTCATCGCGCCCGATTGCTGACCCGGGAGATGGTCGGCGAGGCCGATCTGATTCTCACGATGGCGCGGGGCCACCTGGGTCGAGTGGAGCGCCTGGGAGGCAGTGCGCGCGCCTATCTGCTCGCCGAGTACGCGGCCAGTTCGGATCAGGAAGTGAAGGATCCCTACGGCGGCGATGTCGAGGGCTATCGCGCGACCCTGCTTCAACTCGAAAAACTGCTTGCCTCGGCCAGGGACCGGCTGGTGGCGGAGCGCCCTTCGTGAGAATCGGCGGCCGCACCCGGGTATTCGCTCTGCTGGGCGATCCGGTCGGTCACTCCCTGTCGCCGGCGATGCAGAACGCGGCCTTTCGCGTGCTGGGATTCGACGCGGTGTACGTCGCGCTACGCTGCCGGGAGGCCTCGGTGTCCGCGCTCATGCGCACGCTGGTCGAGGCGGGCGGGGGAGGGAACGTGACCATTCCGCACAAGGCCGCGGCCGCCGCCGCCGCCGATCGCACCGTGGGACCCCTTCCCGGAACGTGCAACGTGTTCTGGGACGAGGGGGGGACCGTGGTGGCGGGCAATACCGACGTTCGGGGGATCAGCCTGGCGCTGGACCGGCTCGGCGCCCCGCCCACCACCTGGCTCGTCCTGGGCACCGGCGGGTCGGCCAGGGCGGTGTTCGCCGCGGCGCGCGAGCGTGGCTCGCGGGTGGCGGTCCGCTCGCGGGCCGCCGAGCGTGGCGAACGCGTGGTGCGCGAGCTGGAGGCCGCCGGAATGCGACGGGCGCAGGAAGAGGAGTGCGAGGTCGTCATCAACACGACGCCGCTCGGACTGAAGGGAGACGATCCGCTTCCAATCACCCCGTTCGAAACGCCGAAGGCCCGGGCCGTGCTCGATCTGGTATATGCCCGGGGAGCCACGCCGTTGGTGCGCGCCTTTGCCGAGCGTGGCGTCGCCGCCGCCGATGGGCGCGAAGTGCTTGTCGCCCAGGGCGCGGCCGCCCTCGAGATCTGGTTTCCCGGAACGCAGGCGCCGCGCGAGGTGATGCGGGCGGCCGTGCGTGACGAACTGGCCTGATCTCGGGCAGGCGTGGCGCGGGGCAGAGCGCTGGCTGCTGCCCCCGGAATGCCTGCTGTGCCGCTTTGCCATTTCCCCAGCCGAGGGCGATCCGCTGGTCTGTGCGCTCTGCCGCGCCCGCTGGCTCCGGCTTCCGGAACCCGTTTGTCCCCGCTGCGGCCAGCCGGAAACCCCCGGCTTGGCGTGCCGCATCTGCCTGGACTGGCCCGCCGGCTTCGGTCCGGTCCAGAGCGCGGTCTGGCTGGCCGATGGGGCGCGGGCCGCAGTGCACTTTCTCAAATACGGGGGCTGGCCGCGGATCGGCGAATCGCTGGCCGGGGCGATGACCACCCTGCCGCTGCTGGCTGAAGGGCCCACGCTGGTTCCGGTGCCGCTGGGCCGGGGACGGCTGCGCGAGCGGGGTTATAATCAGTGCGATTCGCTGGCAGACGGGATCGCCGGCCGCGTAGGAGCCACGGTCCTGACCGACCTGCTCCGCCGCCGCCGCGAGACGCAACGGCAGGCCCGACTGACACCAGAGGCCCGGTGCAGCAATGTCGCCCGGGCGTTCGTGGCCGACCGACCGTTTGCGGAAACCGTGGTGTTGGTGGACGACGTGTTCACGACCGGGGCGACCCTGGTTGCCGCCGCGAGTGCCCTGTTGGAGGCCGGCGCGGAGCGGATCGCCGCGGTCACCTTCGCGCGGGCCCGCCGCCCGCTGGATGACGACGTGGCCCGGCTTTCCCTGACCTGAGCCTTTTACCCGAGAGATCCATGACCCGTATCGCCATCAACGGATTCGGCAGGATCGGACGCAACGTCATGCGCGCCGCCCACCGGATGGGCGTGCAGGACCTCGAGTTGGTCGCCGTGAACGATCTGACCGACGCGAGAACCCTGGCGCATCTGATGAAATACGATTCCGTGCACGGCAGGTTTGCCGGACGTGTCGAGGCGGCCGGGGACGGATTGAAGCTCAACGGCAAGGCGGTGAAGGTGCTGGCCGAGCGGGATCCTGCCGCGCTGCCCTGGAAGGACCTGGAGGTTGAGCTGGTGCTCGAGTCCACGGGGCGCTTTACCGACCGGGATGCCGCGGCCAGACATCTCGACGCCGGCGCCGCCAAGGTGCTGATCTCCGCGCCGGCCAGGAAGGAAGACATCACGCTGGCCTACGGCGTGAATCACACCGCGTACGATCCCGCCCGGCACCATGTCGTCTCCAACGCAAGCTGCACGACCAACTGCCTGGTCCCGGTGGTGAAGGTCCTGCTGGAGCGGTTCGGGTTCGTGCGCGGATACATGACCACGATCCACTCCTACACCAACGACCAGAGCATCCTCGATCTGCCACACAAGGACCTGCGGCGTGCCCGGGCCGCGGCGCTGTCGATCATCCCGACCACCACCGGCGCGGCCCGCGCGACCGGTCTGGTGATTCCGGAAGTGAAGGGCAGGATCGACGGCGTGGCCCTGCGGGTCCCCACCGCGGACGTCTCGGTGGTGGCCCTGACCTGCGTCGTGGAGAAAGCGACGTCCCCGGACGAAGTCAACGCAGCGTTCCGCGAAGCGGCCGCCGGGAGCCTCAAGGGCGTCCTGGATGTCAACGATGAGCCACTGGTTTCGGTCGATTACATCGGCAACCTGTTCTCCAGTACGATCGATGCCCAGTCGACCGCCGTCCTCGACGGTACGATGGTCTACGTGTCCTCCTGGTACGACAACGAGATGGGATACTCGGCGCGTTGCGTCGACGTGTTGCGGTACATGGGCCAGCGACCCTGAGGATGCGGAAGCGCACCCTGGCCGATCTGGACGCCGCCCGGCTGGATGGGCTGCGTGTGCTGGTCCGGGTCGATTTCAACGTGCCGCTCAACGACGGCAAGGTGGCCGATGCGACCCGCCTCCGGGCGTCGCTCCCGACCATCGAGTTCCTGCGCGCCAAGGGTGCCCGCGTGGTGCTCTGCTCCCACCTGGGACGGCCCAAGGGCCGACCCGACCCGCACTACTCGCTGACGCCGGTCGCCCAGGCGCTGGAGCGGCTGCTGGGTGCACCGGTGGGATTCATCCCGGATCCCTGCGCTCCCGAGGCCCACGGCCAGACCCGCCGACTCCCTCGCGGCGGCGTGGCCCTGGTGGAGAACACCCGGTTCCACCCTGGGGAAGAGACCAACGATCCGGCACTCGCGCGCGTGTTCGCCGCGCTGGGCGACCTCTACGTCAACGACGCCTTCGGCGCGGCGCACCGCGCCCACGCCACCACCGAAGGCGTCGCCCATCTGCTCAAGCCGGCCGTCGCCGGCTTTCTGATGCAGCGCGAACTGCGCTACCTGGGAGAGGCGCTGGACCATCCCAAACGCCCGTTCGTAGCGGTGCTGGGCGGCGCCAAGATCTCCGGCAAGATCGATCTGGTCGAGTCGCTCCTGCCTCGCGTCGACCGGATTCTCATCGGCGGGGCCATGGCCTGCACCTTTTTCCGGGCCATGGGGCTGGAGACCGGCACGTCGCTCGTCGAGGAAGACCGCATCGAGCTGGCGCACGCGCTGCTCGATCGCGCGGGGGGAAAACTGGTGCTGCCCACCGGTGCCGTCGTCGCCGCCCAGCTGGTCCCGGACGCGCCGACCGAAACGGTGGAAAGAACAAGCATCCCGGAAGGGTGGGCGATGTTCGACATCGATCCAGAAACCGCAGCCGCGTTCCGGGAGCTGATCCTCGCGGCGGGCACCGTGATCTGGAACGGCCCGATGGGGGTGTTCGAGACGCCGCCCTTCGATCGCGGCACCCGCGCCATCGCGGCGGCCATGGCCGAGGCCACCGAACGGGGCGTCGTGACCGTGGTAGGCGGCGGCGATTCCGCCGCGGCAGTGGCCGAGGCCGGACTCTCGGATCGTATGACCCATGTGTCGACCGGCGGGGGAGCCTCGCTGGAGTTTCTCGAAGGACGGGTCCTTCCAGGGCTCGCCGCGCTGGACGATGCCTAGCTCGGGGTCGCCGTGATTCTCGCCGCCAATTGGAAGATGAACATCGCGCCCGACGAGGCGCACCGGTTCGCCGCACGGTTCCTCGGGCGCGTGTCGCCCAGGGAAAGCCGGAAGCTGGTCTTTTTTCCAGCCGCCGTCTCGCTGCAATCCGCCGCCGCGGCGTTCGGCGTCCGGGATGACATACGCGTTGGGGTGCAGGATGTCCACTGGGAGCCGAAGGGCGCCTTTACCGGAGCCACCTCCGTAGGGCTCGCAGCGGCCGCGGGGGCGACCGCGGCCCTGATCGGGCACTCCGAGCGGCGTCATGTGTTCGGTGAGTCTGACGCCGATACCCGGCGGAAGATCGAGGCCGTGCTGGCCGGCGGACTGACCCCGTTTCTGTGTGTGGGTGAAACCCTCGAAGAGCGCGAAAGGGGAGAGACCGAAGCGGTCGTTCTGCGGCAGCTCAGGGCCGCCTTGTTTGGTCTGCCGCCCGAGCAGGTCGGCGCGACGGTCATCGCCTACGAGCCGGTCTGGGCCATCGGGACCGGCCGCAATGCCACGCCCGAAGATGCGGCGGAGGTGCACCGGCGCCTGCGCACTGAGCTCACATCGCTTGGCGGGTCGCAGGTGCCCGTGTTGTATGGCGGGAGCGTGAATGCCGGAAACGTGGAAAGCCTGCTTGCGCGTCCGGAGATTGCCGGCGCCCTCGTAGGCGGGGCCAGCCTCGACCCGGATACCTGGGCGCAGGTCGTCGCAGCCGCGGACAGGGTCGGGACGCGTTGACGCAGGCTGGAGCTCTAAGTACCTTTCGTTGCTTGATTTGGAGGGTCGGGTAAGCCCCCGAACCCAAGTGCTGACCCGGGATTCAGGTGGCCATGTACTACTTCCTTCTTGGACTTCTCGTCATTGACGGCCTGCTCCTCGCGGTCGTCGTGCTCCTCCAGGCCGGCCAGGGCGGCGGGCTGGCAAGCCTCGGAGGAGGAACGGCCGACAAGGTGATGGGCGGGCGTCAGGCCACCACCCTGCTGCACCAGTTGAGCTGGACGTTCGGGGCGGGGCTCATGGCGCTCTCGCTGCTGCTCTCCGTTGTCGCCAGCAACCGGACCAGCGGGCTCACCGACGTCCAGCGGCAGCTGCAAACCGCACCGCAGCAGGCCCCCACGGCGCCGCTCGGCACCGACCCTGCACCTCCCCCGATCGGCGGCGAGACCCAGCAACCACCGCCGTCGCCGCCGCCACCACCACAGCCGTGAGCGGCGGTCAATGCGGGGTGATCGGATGAGCGACCACCCCGCCTTTGTTCTCCTGGAGGACGGGACATGGTTTGCGGGAACGACGCCACGCCAGGTGGAGCCGTCCTTCGGGGAGGTGGTCTTCACCACTAATCTCTCCGGCTATCAGGAGACCTTCACGGATCCCAGCTACCTGGGGCAGATCGTCGTCATGACGGCCCCGATGATCGGAAACTACGGGATCAACACCGAGGACCTGGAATCCTCCAGGCCGCAGGTCAGCGGCGTCGTCGCGCGCGAACTCTCGCGGCAGCCCTCCAGCTGGCGGTCTACGGGGGCGCTCGACGGATGGCTGGCCGAGCATGGGGTCCCCCTGATCGAGGGTGTGGATACCCGGCGGCTCACCAGGCACATTCGCGAGGTCGGTGCGATGCGCGGCGTCATCGCCGCGGGACGGGAGCCCTCCGAGGCGATCACGGAGAGCCTTCTCCGCTCGCCCCGGATGGAGGGTCTGGATCTCGCATCCCGCGCCACAGTCGAAGCGCCCTACGGCGCGGGCGGCAGCGGTCCCCATATCGTGATGTATGACTTCGGGATGAAGCGCAACATCGTCCGGATGTTCCTGGCCGCGGGCAGTCGGGTGACCGTGGTGCCGGCCGGAGCGACAGCCGCCCAGGTCCGCGAGTTGGACCCGGATGGCCTGTTCCTATCCAACGGCCCGGGCGATCCCGCGGCGGTCGACTACGTGATCCCCCATATCCGTGAGCTGGCCGATGCCGGATTGCCGACGTTCGGGATCTGCCTCGGGCACCAGTTGCTCGGAATCGCCTACGGTGCCTCCACCACCAAGCTCTCCTATGGTCATCGCGGGGGGAACCACCCGGTCCGCGATCTTGCAACTGGCCGTGTACTCATCACTTCGCAAAACCACGGCTTCACAGTGGCCGGAAACGAGACAGGCATTCCGGGTGCATCGGCCCTGGAGGTGACCCACCTGAACCTCAATGACGGCACCGTGGAAGGCTTGCGGCACAAGGAGTTACCCATTCTGGCGGTGCAATACCACCCAGAGGCGTCTCCTGGCCCGCATGATGCCTATCCCCACTTCCAGGAGTTCCTGTCCACGCTGGGGCGCGTGACCCCCCTCGGGGCCGCAAGCTCTTGACAGACAACAGGTAACGCCATAGCGTAGCCCATGCCCGACCCGGCCGGGGTCGTGCCGTCCAGACGCTTGCGGGGGGTTCATGACCAAGGCAGATCTCGTCGAACAGGTCACGGCTGCGATGGCCAGAACGTCCGGGCCGCTGATTTCCAAGAAGGATTGCGCCCGGGTGGTCGATCTGTTCCTCGATGCCATCAAGCTGGCCCTGAAGGAGCAGCGCAACATCGAGGTGCGCGGTTTCGGGACCTTCAAGATCCGCCACCGCAAGACCCGAATGGCGCGCAACCCGAGGACGGGTGAGCCGGTGGAAGTGGCGGCCCGGCCTGTGCCTGTCTTCAAGCCAAGCAAGGAGTTGCGCTCGCTGGTGGCGGAAGACACGGATATGGTGCCTTCCTCCGCGGGAGACGACGACTGATCGACCGGTTTCCAGGCGTGATTGCAACAGGGCCGGTCAAGACCGGCCCTGTTCGCGTTGATGGCGCGCCTTGCCCCTGAGACCTCCGCGCCCTGATACTCCCAGTACCACCATGAGTGTCTCATCCTCCGACGCCTCCGTGACGGTCGCCGTCCGCTTGTTCGCCCGATACGCCGAATTGCTAGGTACGGAGAGTCTGGCCCTCACGCTGCCGGCGGGCGCGACGGTGGGTCAGGTGATCGAAACCCTGCGCCGGCAGCCCGGCGGGGCGTTGCTTCCGCCCCGACTCCTCGTGGCGCGAAACCTCATTCAGGCGGGTGAATCGGAGCAGGTGGCCCCGGGCGACGAGGTGGCGGTGCTGCCGCCGATGTCGGGGGGGTAACGTGTATCTGGTGTCGGGGCCCATCGATCCGTCGGCCCTGCTGGCCGACGTCTCCGCACCCGACCGGGGCGGGGTAGCCTCTTTCCTCGGGGTGGTGCGCGACCATCACGCCGGCCGCGAGGTGCTGCGCCTGGAGTACTCCGCCTATCCCGCCATGGCCGAGCTGGAATGTGAACACATTCTGGCGGAGGCCCGCGGGCGCTGGCCCTGTGGGGTCACCTTGCGCCACCGACTGGGGACCCTCGAGATCGGGGATCTGGCGGTGGCCGTCCTGGCCGCGTCGGCCCACCGCGCCGCCGCGTTTGACGCCTGCCGCTACGTGATCGAGCAGCTCAAGCGCCGCGTGCCGATCTGGAAACGCGAGTTTTTTGCCGATGGCACGGACGCCTGGGTGGATCCCACGGCCGCGTCGGAGTTCGCCCCATCGCGCCGAGACGCCACGTGACATCCGGCCTCCAGGACCGGCTCGGCCGCCCGTTCGGCAGCGTGCGGATCTCGGTGACTGACCGTTGCAATCTCCGCTGCCGCTACTGCATGCCCGAGGACGAGTACCTCTGGTTGCCGCGAGACTCCCTGCTCACCTTCGAGGAGATCGCCCGGCTCACAACCGTTTTCACCGGGCTGGGGGCTCACAAGGTGCGGCTGACCGGGGGGGAACCCCTGCTGCGCCACCAACTGCAGGCGCTGGTCGTGCAACTGCGGCGCAACCCGGCGGTCCTGGATCTCGCGCTCACCACCAATGGAGTCCTGCTCGCACGGGCCGCCGCCGAGCTCGCTTCGGCCGGCCTGCACCGGGTCACGGTCAGCCTGGACACCCTGCGCCCCGATCGGATGGCCCGGTTTGCGCGGTCGGAACGGCATGCCGATGTGCTGCGTGGAATCGACGCCGCGACCGCGGCCGGACTGGCGCCCATCAAGTTAAATACCGTGCTGGTTCGCGGGTTCAACGACGACGAGATCGAGGAGTTGATCCGCTTCGGGCAGGGCCGGGGACTCGAAGTGCGGTTCATCGAATACATGGACGTGGGTGGCGCCACCCGATGGAATCCCTCGGCGGTGATTTCGCGGGACGAGATCCTGGGCCGTCTCTCGAGGACCTTCGGCGAGATCGTGCCGTTGCCCGACGCCGAGTCGCCGGCCGCTCCGGCGGAGCGTTACCGCCTGTCGGACGGCACCCGATTCGGAGTGATCGCCTCGATGAGCGCCCCGTTTTGCCGCACCTGCGACCGCGGACGCCTTACCGCGGACGGCACCTGGTTCAATTGCCTCTACGCCGACCGGGGGCTCAACCTGCGGGATCCCCTGCGGTTCGGGGCGAGCGACGCCGAGCTGGCCGAGCTGGTGGCCGATACCTGGCGGCGCCGGGACGATCGCGGCGCGGAGCAGCGGCTCGCCGCTCCGGGACGCGGCGTGCTCTACCCCCTGGAAACGCTCCGGGCCGATCCTCGGCGCGAAATGCACACGAGGGGTGGGTAGGTGTCCCTGCACGTCGCGCTGATCGAGCCCAGGATCCCACCCAACACAGGAAACATCGCCCGGCTCTGCGCCGCCACCGATACCAGCCTGCATCTGATCGGTCCACTCGGCTTCGACCTGAACGAGCGCGAAGTACGCCGCGCGGGTCTCGACTACTGGGACCACGTCGATCTGTGGCCTCACCCCGACTGGCGCGCCTTCCGCAACGCCATCGCGCGCGAGCGTTGCCTGTACTTCTCGGCCAACGCGGAACGCTCTCTCTGGGAGGCTCGATTTCAGCCCAACAGCGTGCTGGTCTTCGGCAACGAGGAGGGCGGCCTGCCCGCCCGTATTCTGGAGAAGCATCCCGAGCGCTGCTTCCGGATCCCGATGAGCGGTCCAGTGCGAAGCCTCAACCTGGCCACCGCGGCGGGGATCGTGCTCTATGAAGCGCTGCGCCAACTGCGCGAGGACTGAGTGTGTGAAGTGACGCTGGGGAGGCGGCGCACCCCCTGTCCCGCCTGTCCGTGCCGCGCCATCGCGCTTGGAGAGGTTCCCGCGGCTGGTTAGTTTCGGGCGGCTCTGCCGGCGGGAGCCGCGACAGGACGCTCAGACTCACCTCGATACAGGCGAGCGGATCCGATGCTCGAGAAAATCACCGTAGTCGGCGCAGGGAACGTCGGCGCCACCGCGGCCCAGCGGCTGGCGGAGAAGCGGCTGGCGCGCACCGTGGTCATGGTGGATGTGGTCGAGGGCGTTCCGCAGGGCAAGGGACTGGACCAGTGGCAGTCCGGTCCGGTGGAAGGATTCGACACCCGCGTGGTCGGCGCCAACGACTATGAGCCCGCCGCCGGCTCCGAGATTGTCGTGGTGACGGCCGGCATCGCCCGGAAGCCGGGGATGAGCCGGGACGACTTGGTCCGGACCAACGCCGGGATCGTCCGGTCCGTCTCGGCCGAGATCCGGCGGGTCGCGCCGGCCGGCATCATCATCGTGGTCAGCAATCCGCTCGACGCGATGTGCTATGTCGCCATGCGCGCCAGCGGGTTCCCGCGCGAGCGCGTGATCGGGATGGCCGGCGTGCTGGACACCGCCCGCTACAGGACGTTCCTGGCCGAGGCCATGAACGTCTCCGTGGCCGACATCCAGGCGATGGTGCTGGGCGGGCATGGCGATACCATGGTTCCGCTCGTGAGCTGCACCACGGTGTCCGGCATTCCGGTGCGGCAGTTGCTGGACGCGGATGCCCTGGAGAAGATCGTGGACCGCACCCGCAACGGGGGCGCGGAGATCGTCGCGCATCTCAAGACCGGGTCGGCGTATTACGCGCCAAGCGCCGCGGCGGTGCAGATGGTCGAGGCGATCGCCCATGACCGCAAGCGGGTCCTCCCCGCTTCGGTCTGGCTCCAGGGCGAGTACGGTTTGCGGGACGTATTCTGCGGCGTGCCGGTCAAGCTGGGGCGGGCGGGGCTAGAGGCCGTGCTGGAGGTCGAGTTGACCGGCGAGGAGCGGGCGGCCTTGCACGCCTCCGCCGACGCGGTGCGGAGCATTCAGGGTGTCATCGACCGCGGTTGAGGCGGGCGGGTCGGGGAGTTCCACGACGCGCGTGATGCGCTGGATGCTGTCTTTCTATCGTTCGACCATCGGCAAGAAAGCCGTGATGGCGCTCACAGGCCTCATTTTCGTGGGGTATGTGGTGCTGCACATGCTGGCGAATCTGCTGATCTTTCAGGGCCCCAACGCAATCGACGAATACGCGGCGCTGCTGCGCAAGAGCCCCGCCATACTCTGGAGTGCGCGCGCCCTGCTGCTTGGGGCGCTGCTGCTCCATGGGCACGCGGCGTACGCGCTCACCCGGCTGGCCCGGGCGGCCCGCCCGCGAGGGTATGACCGCCACGTGCGGGAGGCCAGCGTCTGGTCCTCGCGCTCCCTCCGTGTCGGCGGGGTGGTCCTGCTCATCTTCGTCGTCTACCACATCCTCCACTTCACGCTGGGGGCCGTCCATCCCGACTTTCACCATCTGGAGGTCCGCCGCAACGTGATCACGGGGTTCCAGGCCCCCGGGGTCGTCGCATTCTATCTGGTGGCCCTGGTGGCGCTCGGACTGCATCTGGCTCACGGCGGCTGGAGCATGCTTCAGACGCTGGGCCTCAGTCATCCGCAGATCAATCCGCTGCGGCGTGCCGCCGCGGTGGTCCTCGCGCTGATCATCGCCGGGGGCTTTGCGACTGTTCCCCTGGCCGTCCTGTTCGGATGGCTGCGGTAGGCGTCGCAATGAATCTCAACGCCAAAGTGCCCGCGGGACCGCTGGAGCAGAAGTGGGACAATCACAAGTTCGCGCTCAAGCTGGTCAATCCGGCCAACCGCCGGAAATACACGGTCCTGGTGGTGGGTTCGGGATTGGCCGGCGCCTCCGCCGCCGCCACTCTGGGCGAGCTGGGCTACAACGTGGTGTGCTTCTGCTTTCACGATTCCCCGCGGCGGGCCCACAGCATCGCGGCGCAGGGCGGCATCAACGCGGCCAAGAACTACCAGAACGACGGCGACAGCGTCTACCGCCTGTTCTATGACACGGTGAAAGGCGGAGACTTCCGCTCCCGGGAGGCGAACGTGTACCGCCTGGCCCAGCTCAGTCTCAACATCATCGACCAGTGTGTGGCCCAGGGCGTCCCCTTCGCCCGGGAGTACGGCGGGCTGCTCGCCAACCGGTCCTTCGGCGGAGCGCAGGTGTCCCGGACCTTCTACGCCCGGGGGCAGACGGGCCAGCAGCTCCTGCTCGGGGCGTACAGCGCCCTGGAGCGGCAAGTGCGCCGGGGTACGGTGCGCATGGTGGCCCGCACCGAGATGCTCGACCTGGTCGTGGTGGATGGGAGAGCGCGAGGACTGATTACCCGGAACCTCGTCAGCGGCGCCGTCGAGCGCTGGGCGGGGGACGCCGTGGTGCTGGCCACGGGCGGCTACGGCAACGTCTTCTACCTCTCCACCAACGCGAAGGGCAGCAACGTCACCGCGACCTTCCGGGCGTACCGGCGTGGCGCGGCGTTTGCCAACCCCTGCTTCACCCAGATCCATCCTACCTGCATTCCGCAGAGCGGGGAGTACCAGTCCAAGCTCACCCTGATGAGCGAGTCGCTCCGCAACGACGGCCGCGTGTGGGTGCCTCGCCAGAGCGGGGACGCCCGCGCCCCGAACGACATCCCGGACGCGGAACGCGATTACTACCTGGAGCGAAAGTACCCGAGCTTCGGCAACCTGGCCCCGCGCGATATCGCCAGCCGAAGCGCCAAGGAGGTCTGCGATGAAGGGCGGGGGGTGGGGCCCGGGGGCAGGGGGGTGTACCTGGATTTCGCCGACGCCATCGCCCGGCTGGGCGACGCCGTGATCAGAGAACGTTACGGCAACCTGTTCGAGATGTACGAGCGCATCACCGGCGAGGATCCCTACCGGTCTCCCATGCGGATCTACCCCGCGGCGCACTACACGATGGGCGGTCTTTGGGTGGACTACAACCTGATGAGCACCATTCCCGGGCTGCACGTCCTCGGAGAGGCGAACTTCAGCGATCACGGGGCCAACCGGCTCGGCGCAAGCGCCCTGATGCAGGGCCTGGCGGACGGGTATTTCATCGCTCCCTGCACCGTAGGGGATTATCTGGTGGGCAGCAGGCTCCCCGCGGTGGGCGCCGAGCATCCCGCCTTCGAGCAAGTCGAACGCGAGGTACGGTCCCGGACCGACCGGCTGCTTGCGGTCAACGGCCGCCGCACGGTGGATGTCTTCCACCGCGAGCTGGGCCGGGTCATGTGGGAGTACTGCGGGATGGCCCGAAGCGCCGACGGCCTCCGAGCCGCGCTGGCACGGATTCCCGAACTGCGCAAGGAGTTCTGGGAGGACGTGCGGGTGCTGGGCACCGGGGAGGAATTCAACCAATCCCTGGAGAAGGCGGGCCGGGTGGCGGACTTCCTGGAGTTCGCGGAGTTGATGTGCGTCGACGCGCTCCACCGTGAGGAGTCCTGTGGTGGGCACTTCCGGGTCGAGCACCAGACCGACGACGGGGAGGCCCGGCGTGATGACGAACGCTACACCTACGCGGCCGCCTGGGAATACGCGGGGCCCGACCGGAGGCCGCTGCTGCACAAGGAACCCCTGATCTTCGAGCACGTCCAGTTGGCGACCCGGAGCTATAAGTAGGGCGAGGCAGGGCGATGCAGGACGATGGTGACCAGGAATGAAAGCGACCAGCCGGTGAACCTCACACTGCGGGTGTGGCGGCAGGAGGGACCCAACGCGCCGGGGCGGCTCGAAACCTACGAGGCGCGTGGCGTGAGTCCCGACATGTCCTTCCTGGAACTGCTGGACGTGATCAATGAAGGCCTGATTGAGCGGGGCGAGGCGCCGATCGCCTTCGACCATGACTGCCGCGAGGGGATCTGCGGCTCGTGCGCCATGATGATCGGCGGCAGGGCGCACGGGCCGATGCGGGGCACCACGGCCTGCCAGGTGCACCTGCGACATTTCCGCGATGGGGAGACCCTGGTGGTCGAGCCCTGGCGCGCCGCGTCCTTCCCGGTCGTGCGGGACCTTGTGGTCGACCGGAGCGCGCTGGACCGGATCATCGAGGCCGGCGGCTACGTTAGCGTGGCCACGGGAAATGCCCCGGACGCCAACGCCATCCCGATCGGGAAGGATCTGGCCGATCGGGCGATGGATGCCGCGCAATGCATCGGGTGTGGGGCCTGCGTCGCCGCCTGTCCCAACGCCTCGGCCATGCTCTTCACCGCGGCCAAGGCAGCCCACCTGGGCCTGCTGCCCCAAGGGCAGCCTGAGCGGGAACGGCGGGCCAGAGCCATGGCGGCGCGAATGGATCTGGAAGGATTCGGAGGCTGCACCAACTACGGGGAGTGTCACGAGGCCTGTCCCAAGCTGATCCCGCTGGAGACCATCGCACGGCTCAACCGGGACTACCTCCGTGCCACGCTCCGGGTCAGAGGCGCGGGAGGGTGACCCCGCGCTGGGCCTGGTACTTGCCCGCCTTGTCCTTGTAGCTGACCTCGCAGACGTCGTCGTCGTCCGCCTCGAAGAAGAGCACCTGACAGATCCCCTCGTTCGCGTAGATCCGGGCGGGCAGGGGGGTCGTGTTGCTGATCTCCAGCGTCACATGCCCTTCCCACTCGGGCTCGAAGGGCGTGACGTTGGTGATGATGCCGCAGCGGGCATAGGTGCTCTTGCCGACACAGATCGTGAGCACGTTGCGGGGAATCCGGAAGTATTCCACCGACCGGGCCAAGGCAAAGCTGTTGGGCGGAACCAGACAGATCTCGCCTTCGAACTCCACGAAGCTCCGCGCATCGAAGTTCTTGGGGTCCACGATCGCCGAGAGCGCGTTGGTGAAGATTCGGA
>Ga0299906_10000056_pt1 | contig 105766 bp, 100 predicted proteins | sample RVTome_14_FD_200259 | JGI IMG/M metagenome (GOLD analysis project Ga0299906, IMG submission 200259) | Soil microbial communities from uranium-contaminated site in the Upper Colorado River Basin, Wyoming, United States - RVT145D125 (version 2) ...
GAGCATTCTCTCGTACTTCTGTCGAATCCATTCGACAACCGGTGCATCCTGCATTCAACTCGTATCGGCAGTCCGGGCATCAATTTGTTTACTTTATTTATCGGCGCGCCCTAACCGATTGCAGCGAAAGTGATTACGTGCGCCCGCGCTCGCGCTCACAAGGCCGTACCGAACCACAAATGTGGTAGTAACGTGGTAGTAACGGTCTAGAACTCCAATTAATCCGCCCCTGCGGATGGCGCGCATCTTCTTTTGTCGCAACGCGTTAGATGAAAGCGGGCGATGGGATTCGAACCCACGACGTCCAGCTTGGGAAGCTGGCATTCTACCACTGAATTACGCCCGCGAACGCGGTCTTGTACTACTTAAGGAGCCGTTCTGGCCGTACTTAAGCGCAGCCCCCATTATGGAGGCCACTCGGAACACCCCTGAATTATACCCGGTTTCGCGGCATGGCCAAGTCACGGCAACGCATGCCGAGGCAACGGCCTACGACGTAAAGAAAGCTCGGTGGGCGCGTCGCCATCCGAGGCACATCGACGCGGATTCCTCGAAAGCACCTCGTCGGAATCCGCGAGTGGGAACGCGAGCCCGAGGCCCGCATGCTCTATCGCGCGTGGTTTCTTTGGCACTTTGGCGGGAACCCAGGGCCGCCCATTCGACCAGGGTGAATACCGTCTCGATGACGAACGTAGACGCCGAGTCGCTCCCTGGGAGCATCTTTGAAGTCGCAAGCGCTCTCATCGACACCCAGCGTCACGCTCACGGGGCGGAAACGATCGACGACGGCGGGGCCGCGCCGCCGCCGGTGGGTTTCACGGCGCCGCCGTCGCCGATCGTCATTTCGAGTAGATATTGAGAATCTGATCGAGAAACTTCAGGGCGTCGTTGCGCTGGCGCTGGAAGGAATTGCGGCCGATGATCGAGCCGAACCCCCCGCCGTCGCGGATGGCCTGGCCCAACCGATTACGACGCTAAAGTGGCACCGCCGACATTCGTCTGTCCCTGGGTCACGGAGCCGGCTTGTTTCATTGACTCCAGCGGAGGACTCGTAATCTTCGCCACCGTGATCTGAGCAATCACATCGTTTTCCTTGAGGACGAGATGAAGAGGGCCTAGGTTGGCGATTTCGAGCGTCACCTTGCCGCTCCACCCTGCATGTATTGTCGGGGCGGTCAAATGGACGACGAGTCCTGTGCGAGCCCGAGTGCTCTTGCCGTCTATGAAGCAGATAAACTCCGGGCTTTCTTCCGGTGTCCCGACACATTCTTTGGTTTGCCACAAAACGAAACCGTAGGGCTTGACGATGATCGCGTCATCCCGTCGAAATACCTTGCAATCCAGTTCCTTCGATGCGTCTTGCTCGGTCGGTGGCTGCTTGAGATAAAGCTCCGACATCTTCCCATAGTTGCATCTCGCAATCGAAAGTTCCAGATCGCTCAGGCCGTGTTCCCGATTGTGTCGCGATAACTTTTCGGTGTCCCAAACACGGGCTTCTTGCACGAGGTCCAAATGCAAGTCGATCGACGTGGGGCCGATCTTTGTCGGCGGATCGACGATCAAGCGACCGTCATCAATCGCCAGTTCCAGATCGCGGTCAGAGAGATACATGTGGGGCGTGCGTTCGTTTGGCGAGCAATGCCAAAGGGACTGTGATCCCTTCGCCGTCTGGGATTGCCACCCGAGCCTTGTCGCCCCCGTTACTTATCATCCGTGCAGCCAACATACCTGGAAGGTTTTGTCCGGGAGCCGGTTCTGAAGCTGAGAAGGGATTAGCGTCTTGCTTTTGAAAGTAATGAAGCGGCGCGACTCCCGTGTATCCTGTTTGGTCGTCAATCTCTGCCTCGGGCACTTCGAACACTCGCTCGTCCGAAAACGCCCCACGGTAAACCGTGCATTTCACAAACACGAACTTTCCAAAGTCAATAGCGTCCATGCTAATCCTCTCACTATCGTTTTTTGTCACACATAGAGAATCATATCACACAATTCGTCCCCGAACAACCAATCGCACTCATTGGACCTTCCCGGCATAGATGCTGATAATCGTATCGAGCAGCTTCAGGGCGTCGTTGCGCTGGCGCTGGAAGGAATTGCGGCCGATGATGGAGCCGAAGCCGCCGCCGTCGCGAATGGCCTTTGCCTCCTCGAAGATAGCAGTCTCGTCCTCCTTCTTGGCGCCGCCGCTGAAGATGACGATCCGCCGGCCGCCAAACGCGCACTGCGTGACGTGGCGGACGCGTTCGGCCTGCGTGGCGATCGGGATTCTCTCCTTCTCGTAGACCTTGCGCGCGGCGTCCTGCTCGATGTGCGCCGACGGGAGCTTGACCTTGACGATGTGGGCACCGAGCTGGCAGGCGATCTGGGCCGCGTACCCGACGACGTCGATCGCCGTCTCGCCTTCCTTCGACAGCGAGCTGCCGCGCGGGTAGCTCCAGATCACGACCGGCAGGCCGACGGCCTTGGCCTCTTCGGCGTAGGCGCGTACGTTTTCATACATTTCCTGCCGCAGGGCAGAGCCGGGATAGATCGTCAACCCGATCGCGCAACAGCCCAGGCGCAGGGCATCGCCGACGGTGGCGGTGAGGGCCTGCCAAGAGTCCGCCTCATCCGCAAGATTGTCGTGGTTGTTGGCCTTGAGGATCAGCGGGATCTCGCCGGCGAATTCCGCGGCGCCGGCCTCGAGGAAGCCGAGCGGCGCGGCGTAGGCGTTCAGGCCCGCTTCGATGGCGAGCTTGAAATGGTAATGCGGATCGTATCCTTCCTCGTTGGGACCGAAGCTCCGCGCCGGGCCGTGCTCCCATCCCTGATCGACGGGAAGGATGACCATGCGACCGGTGCCACCCAGTCGGCCGTGGTTGAGCATGCGCGCCAGGTTGGTCAGGACGCCGGGATTTTCGCTTCGATACCAGTTGAGGATGTCGCGCAGGCGCTCGGTCATCGGTGTGCTCCTTAGTCTCGGCCAATCGTTCGACCGCTGGCGCCATGAGGTTACTCGACGGCGTGACCGGGTCAAGCATCGGGCGGCGCCGGCGTGCTTGTGCGCCACTTGCCTGCGGCTGAAGATTCCGCAGATGGCGTGGGAATGGACATGCTGGGCGGTCGCGGCCGCGGGGGCGGCGCTGGCGCTACGGTCCTATTGGCCGTTGTGGCGGTTGCAGTTCTGCCCGCGGTCGCTGGGGGCGATTCGGGCGGTCCAAGCGCAGCGGCGCGGGGCGACGCCGAAGGTGTCCGTCATCGTGCCGGCGTGCGACGAGGAGGGCGCCATCGGGCGTTGCCTTCAATCGCTGGCGGCACAGGACTATCCCGAGCTGGAGATCATAGCGGTCAACGACCGTTCGACCGACGCCACCGGCCGGATCATGGATGGCGCGGCAAGGGCGTCCGGGCGGATTCGCGTCCTGCACGTCGCAGAATTGCCCGCGGGCTGGTTGGGCAAGTGCCACGCAAACGCCGTCGGCGCGGCGCAGGCGACGGGATCGTGGCTGCTGTTCACGGACGGCGACGTGTTTTTCGAGCCGGATGCGATCCGACTGGCCATGGCGCATGCCGGGCAGGAGCAGCTCGATCATCTGACGCTGTTTCCCGGTCTGGTGCCGGGCGGCTACTGGGAGACCGCCGCGGTCGCGCTCTTCGGCGTGCTGCTGGTTGACGTCCTCAAGATCACGCACGTGCGCAACCCGCTTCGACCGGACGCGTTCGCGGGGATCGGGGCGTTCAATCTCGTTCGAGCGCCGGCCTACTCGGCGATTGGGGGCCACGGTCGATTGCGGATGGCGGTCGCCGACGACGTGAAGCTCGGCAAACTGCTGAAGCAATGCGGCTTTGTTTCCGATGTGCTGCCTGCCGGAAAGAAAGTGACGGTCCGCTGGCAAATCGGCCTGCGCGGCGTCGTCCGGGGACTGGAAAAAAATGGATTCGCGGCGACGGACTTTCGCACCGGACCGGCGATGGTGTCGATTATCTTGCTGGTCGTCGCGGCGATCGTTCCGCTCATGGGCGTCGCCGTCGGGGCGGGCGCGTCGCGCGTCGTGTTCGCCCTGTGGGCGGCGGCGAATTTTTCGGCGCTGGGGTTAGCGAATCGAACGGGGCGATTCGGCGTCTGGGTGTGGCCGGCGTTTCCGATCGTGTCGCTGGCGATGGCCTACGCCATGGGTCGGTCGATGCTCTCGGCGCTGTGGCGCGGCGGCATCACATGGCGTGAAACGTTTTACTCCCTGCACGAAGTGCGTAATGGTGTTTCGTGATGGAATCTGCGATCTCACCGTCCGGCACCCAGCGCTCGCCCAAAGGGTTACCATTGCGAATGGGAACAATGCGTGAAGTGATCGCGCCAACAGTATTGCAATTCCATTGGTCGGACGGTATACTGCTTCGCGCAACCGAGCATGCGGCGGCTCGTTGTTCAATGGGTCCGCCAGGGCCAGCGCGCCACGCGCTTGCTCGGTAACACTTCGTTGTCCCGTACTCGAAGGTCATTTCTTAAACGGGACAGGAGGGCGAGTCATGCCACGTCAATTTGTTTTCAGGAGATGGTCCGCGTCAGTTCTCGGGATTGTTGTTGCGTCCACCGCAACCGTAGTGGCCCAGCCGACGCTGTTTCCTCCCGGGCCGCCGACCGCACCGTCGGGGCGCATGGGCACGGGGACGGAGATCACCATGATTCCGTACCTGATTTCCGTGCCGGGGTCGTACTACCTGAGCATGACGCTCACCCAGGCCGCGCTCGGCGACAAGATCACCATCGACGCCAGCGACGTCACCATCGACCTGATGGGCCAGGCCCTGATCGGCGTTGGCCTCCCGGGTGACAGCGCGATTGAATTCGGGCCCGGCATCTACGCCAACGTCACCATCCACGATGGCTTTATCACCGACTGGGGTGACACCGGACTCGATCTCTTCGCAGGTGGCGGCGGCCCGGTCCCGAACATCCACGTTTACAACGTGACATCGACCGGCAACGCCGGCGACGGGATTTCCGTCGGCCCGCAGGCCATCGTCCGGCACGTGATTTGCAGTTCCAACACGCTGGCTGGATTGCGGGCGGACCGCAATGTGAAGATCACCAACGCTATCTGCGCGGAAAACGGCGCCGAAGGCATTTTCGTTGGCGGAAACGGTCATGTGAGCGACAGTGTCGTGGTTCTCAATGGCGCTGCTTTCGGGTCCGCCGGGATGTTTCTCGGCTTCAATTCCGTCGTCATCGGCTCCGTCGCCGCGGACAACGCCGCGGACGGGTACTTTTTGGACGCCAATTGCCGGGCGACGGACTGTGTCGCGTCCTTCAACGGATTCGTCGTCGGCTTCGGAAACGGGTTCTTCTGTATCGAAAACGACATCCTGGGCGGCTGCGCCGCGTACAACAACGCCGACAGCGGATTTTTCGGCTTGCCGATGCCGGCGCCGGGGCCGGGTGCCCCCGGGGGAAATTCGGCCCACGACTGCACGGCCGAATTCAATGGATTCGCCACATTTACCGGCGACGGCTTCACTGAGTTCCGCTCCGTGACCCAGTGCACCGCCCAGTCGAACGCGGAAAACGGCATCCAATGCGGCTTCGCATCGCATGTGGTCCGCAACACCTGTGAGGCGAATCTCGTCAGCGGAATTGTCGCGACGGGCGACGGCAACAGCATCCAGCAAAACCACGTTGCCTACAACGGCCTCTTTGGCATCGACACGACCTTCAATCCCGGTCCGCCCGGCAACCTCCTCCTCAGCAACACCGGCCATCTGAACTTTGGCGGCGTCGATTTCTTCCTGGCGTTTGGCATCGACACCTGGGGCCCGATCTTCTTCGGTCCCGGCGCCCTGCCCGCCGGCGGCGCCGGCTTCAATATCAGCTATCCGTGATCGCAGTCAAGTGAGGTGCGACATGAGACAAATTCCCAATCGGATTCGACGCGCGACCGGTCTGATCCTGTTTGTCGCCCCGGTATTCGGTGTGGTTCACCTTTCCAGGGCGCAGTCCAACATTGACCCGGTCGATAAGTGGTCCTGGAGCGAGAACGCCGGCTGGACCAATTGGTACGACGACGGCGTCGCCAGCGGCGCCGAGATCGAACCGTCCGGCGACGTGTTCTCCGGCTTCATCTGGGCGGAGAATCTCGGCTGGCTTTATCTTGGCGACGGCGTTCCGGACTTTGGCCCGTTTTATAGCAACGCCATCGCCGCCGACACCGGCGTGAACATCGGCGTCGGCGGACTCTTGAGCGGCTTCGCCTGGGGCGAGAACATCGGTTGGGTCAACTTCGACACGCTTGCCGCGGCCGGACCCGCGCTGGCCGCGCAAGTGGACCTTTGTTGTCCCGGCTTTCAGTTCTCGGGCTTTGCCTGGGGTGAAAATGTCGGCTGGATCAACTTGGACTCCGGCGTGACCTTCGTGGGACTGGGTCCCGGAGTCTCCCTGGACCGGGGCGATCTGAACAATGATGGCATCCGCGATGGCATGGACATCATGCCGTTCATCGACGTGTTCCTGTCTCCCAGCGCCGCCCCATTCTGGGAGTTCTGCGCCTCGGACATGGACGACGACGGCGATGTCGATCTCGTCGACGTCGCCATGTTCACCGATTGCCTGCTCACCGGCGCCTGCATTTGCCCGTGACGCCGTGCAGCCACATCAGGGTTCGCGGCCCATCCCGGTAGAGGCCGATGGTCCGATGCGTCAGGCCCGGGCCGCCGGCGTCGAATCGGCGGTGAGGATTTTTTCCAACTGCACGGCCGAGAGGTCAACGGGGGTGATCCGCGCGTCGTCCTCGTAATAATCCCAAAACGGCGCGTACGAATTGTCAATCAGGCGGCAACGCAGGATTGCATGTGCCAGGGAACCGACCACGACGACGATCGATTTGCCGTCATATCGTTTGACGGGCTTGCCCAGTCCCGCCAGGAGCCGGGCCTGGGCATCCGAGACGGGCTCACCGTCCGGCGGCGTGACGGACGTCGGGTCGCTTCTCCACTGGCGGTAAACCTTGGCAAACCGCTCGCGGAATTCCTCGATGCGCAGGCCTTGCCAGGTGCCGAGGTTCATCTCTCGCAGGGCCTTGATCGTCCGGGTCTTGACGCCGAGTTCATCGGCGATGACCGCGGCGGTGCGCACGGCCGCGCCCTCGCTTCCGCAGCGGACGGCGGCGGGTTTGTAGGCGCCGGCGGTCCGGGCGTCGGCGACTGCCTGGCGGTGGCCGATCTCGCTCAGTGCCAGATCGGTGTCACCCGCCAGCCGCCCCTGCTCGTGCCACTCAGTCTGACCGGCTCGGATGATGATGAGTTTCGTCATGGCTCCCAAACCGGTAGGCGGTCGGGTGGTCGGCGCGGCTCGACTCCCGCGCGGCCCCGCCGGGGACCGGACTGCGGCTGATGCATCACGCGTCGTCCAGCAGCTCGATCGCCGCGAAGGGCGCGCCTTCGAGGAATTTCAGACTCGCGCCGCCTCCCGTGGACATATGGGTCATTTTCTCCGCCAGGCCCGCGGCGTCGACGGCCGCCGCCGAATCGCCGCCGCCGATGATGGTCGTGGCACCGTTCGCCGTCGCGGCGGCCAGGGCCTGGGCCACCGCCAGGGTGCCCCTGTCGAACGGCGGCGTCTCGAACACCCCCATCGGACCGTTCCAAACGATGGTCCTGGCAGTGGCCAACAAATCGCGATAGACCGCCACGGTCCGCGGACCGATGTCAAATCCGGCCCATCCGTCGTCGATGTCGCGGTCGACCACGCGTGTCGGGCCGAGGTCGACCGACGAACGGCCGCAAACGCTGTCGACGGGAAGCCGCAGCTTTTCGCCGGCGCTGCTCATCAACTTTCGCGCCAGTTCGAGCCGGTCGGGCTCACAGAGACTGCCGCCGATCCGCATCCCCCCGGCGGCAAGAAACGTGTAGGCCATCGCGCCGCCGATCAGGATGGCATCCACCCGGGTGAGCAGGTTCTCGATGACGCCGATCTTGTCGCTGACCTTGGCGCCGCCGAGCACGGCGACAAATGGGCGAACGGGTCGCCGCAGCGCATCGCCGAGGAAACGCAGCTCCTTCTCGACGAGGGCGCCGCAGACGCGCCGCCCGGCGCCGAGTCGATTCGGTACGTCGAACATGCTGACGTGGCGGCGGTGGCAGGTGCCAAACGCATCGTTGCAATATAGATCGGCATGGGCGCACAGCGCCGCGGCGAAGGCGTCGATCCGCGCCCGTTGATCGACCGTCGGTGCGCCGCCGGGGTTCTTCCCGGCCTTGTCGAAGAGCGTTTCGGCGGCGTGAAACCGGAGATTCTCCAGGATCAGCGCACCGCCATCGACCAGGTCTTGCACCGCGGCGTCGGCGGCCGGACCGATGCAGTCGTCCGCGAAGCCCACCGGCCGATTCAACAATTCGCCCAGCCGCGTCGCCGTCGGCCGAAGCGTGAATGCGGGCTCGAATCCCGTGCCGGATGGTCGTCCGAGATGGCTCATCAGCACCAGCCGCCCGCCACGGTCGACGACCGAGCGGATCGAGGGCAGGGCCGCAGCGATGCGGCGATCGTCGGTGATGCGCCCCGCATCGAGGGGGACGTTGAAATCCACGCGCATCAAGACGCGGCGCCCCGTCACGTCGATCCCGTCAATCGTTTTCTTTGCCACCCGCTTGTGACTCCTCGGCCAGTGACTCTCTCATGACGTCATGCAGGCGAAACCCCTCGGGCCCCGGATCGTCGCTGCGCAGATTGTCGCCCCTGCCGGCCGGAAGGGAATCGCCGAAGTCGCCGTCGGGCCCGGCCGACACGAACAACGGACGGCCGCTATTGGCCCGGACGAGATCGGATTTGACCGGGTCGGCGTGGTACCGAAGCGGCGTGCCCCAGGGGTCAGTGAGTTCTCGACGGCCGGGGCGGACCCAGAGATTGCCGGGCAGGCCCTCGAGGATGGGGCGGGACTTGTGGTGGTCCAGCAGGGCGGTCGTGGCCCAGCGCGCGAAGTTCGGTCCGGGCGCGTGGGGGTACTGACCCTCGGCGCGAAAATACCGCGCCAGCGCCTGATCGAGCTCGGCCAGTTGGCGCATCGCCAGGTCGCGTCGGGCGTCGTCGCGCAGGTTGCTCATCCACCCGTTGATGAGAAAGAGGGTGAGCCCCAGCAGGCACACGACGATGGACACTTCGATGAGGGTCATGGCCGGGCGCGCCCCCACGCGGCGCCGCGCGGCGATGACAGGACGCATTCGGGTCATGCAGTTGGCGATCATGCGATCAATTGGATCGTAAGCGCCGCCAATCGTTGGTCAAGCTGTCGGGGTCGACGCCGCGCCATAGCGGCCTGGATCGTGCGCGCGAATCCCCGATCGGAGAGGTTTCGGCGGCGTCCAATCTTGTCAGCGGCGGATGACGGCCCAATAATGGGGCGGCACCGATGGGCCCCGCGCAACTGAGGCGGATTCCCACGAAACCAATCCGGAGCCGGAGCGATGCCGATTGCCGTCGCCTGCAAGTGCGGCAAGAAATTCCGCGTGAAGGACGAGATGGCGGGCAGGGCCGTTCGTTGCCCCGGCTGCCGCCAGCCGCTGCGCATTCCGGGCGGCGTAGGAGGCGGGCGATCGGCGGCGCCCCAGATCGACGAGCAGGCGGCGCTTCTGAAATTCGAGGAGGCGCAGAAGAAAAAGCAGATCTCCGCGGAGGAGGAGGCCGCCTACGTCGCGGAAAAGAAAGCGCTGATCGAAAGCTACGACCAGCTCTCGGGCCAGAAAACCAAGAAGAACGGCGGCAAGAAGAAGGAAAAGGCCGGCGAGGGCAAGCCCCGGAAACGGACGATCTTCATGAAGATCGCCGACTTCTTCGGCGCGTTGTTCGGCACGCTGATCGCCAAATACGTTCTCATTGTCATCGTGCTGGGCGGCGGCGTGGTAGGAAGCGTGTTCCTCGTTCAATACGTCACATCGTACATGGCCGAGGAGACGAGCGCCGGCAAGCCGAACGAAGAGATCGCCAGAGGCCTGATGGTCGAGGCCCAGGCGGATATTGACGCCCGGCGCTGGAAGGAAGCGAAGGACAAGCTCGATCGGGCCCTGCGGCTTAGCCCGCGAATCGAAATCCGCCGTGACTATCGCGGCATGAGACAGGCGCTGGAGAAGGGTTTCGGCACGTCCAGGTCGCCGTAGGCACACTCCGAAAAATGCGAAGCGGCGGCCGCGCCTTTCAAGCGACGGACGGCCGCGCCGCGCGCGAACGATGCCGCGCCGGCGGGATTCGGCTACCATTCCGCACGATGGCCCGGCGGATCATGCAATGACGCAAATTCAGGTCGAACATCTCAGCAAGACATTCCGTGTTCCGGTTCGTGAGGGCGGCTTCTGGGCGTCGATCCGCAGCGTCGTGCGGCGCAACTTCAAGTCGGTCGATGCGGTGCAGGACGTCAGCTTTGGCGTCGAGCGCGGGGAGATCGTCGGCTTTCTGGGTCCGAACGGCGCGGGCAAAACGACGACGCTGAAGATGCTGTCGGGACTCCTGCATCCGACGTCCGGCACGGCGTCCGTGATGGGGCAGATCCCCTGGCGGCGGGACAACTCCTTTCTGCGACGCATCAGCATGCTGATGGGTCAGCGGACGCAATTGCAATGGGACCTTCCGGTGGTCGATTCGTTTCTCGTGCACGGGGCGGTGTACGACATTCCCAAGCCCCAGCTTCAAGAGACCCAGGCGGAACTCGTCGAGCTGCTGGACATCGGCGGCGTCCTGAAGAAACAGGCGCGCACATTGTCGCTCGGCGAGCGGATGAAATGCGAAATATGCCTATCTCTGCTGCACCGGCCCGACGTGCTGTTTCTCGACGAGCCGACGATCGGCGTGGACATCACCATGCAGGCCAGGATTCGCGAGTTTATCCAGAATTACAATCGGCTGCGCGGCGCGACGATCATCCTGACGAGTCATTACATGGCGGACGTGACGGCGCTGTGCAAGCGGATTATCGTGATCGACCGCGGGAGCATCCTGTTCGACGGCGCGTTGGCCGAGCTGTCCGCCCGGCTGGCGCCGTTCAAGGTCATCAAGATCGATCTCGAACGCGAGGTGGACGGTTACGACTTCGCCGGCCACGGGGAGGTGCTCGCGCGGCAGGATCGAAGCGTGACGATCCGCGTGCCGAAGGGCGCGGCGCCGGCGGTCACCGACCGCCTGCTGACCGACGTTCCCGTTCTTGACCTGACGATTGAGGATCCGCCGATCGAGGATGTCATCGCGGGAACTTTCGGCTCGGGTGAACGCCAGGCCCAGAACGCACCGTCGTCGCCATCCGACGCGGAGGTCGTGTCGTGAGGCGGGTGGGGCGATCGTTTCTCGCATTCCTTCGCGCCGGCGTCGGCGTCATGCTGCAATACCGCGGGGAGATACTGCTGTGGGCCGTCTGGGGGATCGTGAATCCGGCGGTGCTCTACGCGATGTGGAGCGCGGTGGCGGCCGGCCAGCCGGGCGGAGAGGCGGCCGGCTTTTCGCGCGGTGATTTCGCCGCCTACTACATCGGCATCATGATCGTTGGCCACGTGTCGACGGCCTGGGACGCCTACGAACTGGGCTTCCTGGTGCGAAGCGGGCAGCTTTCAGCCAAACTCCTGCGGCCGATCCTGCCCATCTGGGAATCGCTGGCCAACAACCTGTCCTACAAGATCACGACCTTTCCCATCGTGCTTCCGATGTGGATCGTCTTCACGCTCCTTGTCGCGCCGGACGTACGCCCGGCGGGCTGGCAGATCGGACTCGGCATCGTGGCCGTCATCCTGGCGTCGTCGCTGAACTACGTCGCGGGATACGTCGTGGCGCTGGTGGCCTTCTGGTCGCCGAAGCTGGACGCGGTGGGCGAGGTGTTCTTCGGTCTCGGCATGCTCTTCGGGGGGCGACTGGCGCCGCTGGCCGCGCTGCCGCCGATCCTGGACGCCGCGGCGGACGTCCTGCCGTTTCGCTGGATCTTCGCGTTTCCCGCGGAGTTGCTCATGGGCCGAATCGGTGATCCGTCGTATGCGCTGGCCGGGATCGGCGTACAAATCGCGTGGCTGGCGGGCATCATCGTGACGTTTCGGGTGGCGTGGACGGCGGCGATCAAGCGGTATTCGGCAGTCAGTGGATAAGCGGCGATGAGACGAGCCATGACGCTAATGGGCCTGTACTTTCGCGTCAGCGTGCAGAATCTGACCGCGTACCGATTCGATTTCTGGATGCGGCTCGTCGTCTCGATGATGCACCTGGCGTCCGAACTGATGATCGTCTGGACCATCTTCCACAATACGGACGAAGTGCGCGGCTGGCGATGGCAGCACATGCTGATCCTGGTCGGGGTGTTTCGGATGGTGGCGGGGGGGATACGCATCCTGATCGTGCCCAACATGCGGAAGGTTCTCGAGGACATCCGAGAGGGGACGCTGGACTTCGTCCTGCTCAAGCCCGTCAACGCCCAGTTTCTGGTCAGCATTCGGGAGGTCGTCGTCTATCGCGTCGTCGATCTCGTCCTCGGCGCGTCGGTCGCGGTGTACGGCTGTATCACGCTTAGCGGTCACGTCCCGCTGAAAGAGGCAACGCTGTTCGCGCTGACGCTGGCGGCGGCGTTCTTCATTGTATACGCGGTCTGGCTGATGCTGGCGACGCTCTGCTTCTGGTTTGTCCGCGTGCAGAATATCGAGATGATCTTCTGGAACGTCTTCGAGGCCGGGCGCTATCCGATCGTCATTTACCCCCCGTGGGTCCAATGGACGTTGACCTTCATACTCCCGCTGGCGTTCATCACCACCTTCCCGGCGGCGGTGCTGATCGGCGACGAGGGGCTGTTGCGACAATCCGGGGCGATGGCGACGTGGTTGCTGCCGATCTGGGCCGCGGGATTCGCGGTGGTGATGCTCGTCCTGTCGAATCGATTCTGGCGCTACGGGCTGCGGCACTACGCGGGGGCGTCGGCGTGATCTTTCGTTGGCGTAGAATGCGATGCGGTCGTTACCGCGGAGCGTCTGGCCCGAGTTGCCCGGGCGTCGTGTCAGATGGGTCGTCGGTGATTGCCGCAATAAAGGGAAACCCATAGAAATCGGCACGGGGAGCCATTGGCGCAGTCGAAAAGCCGGCGGCGGCGGCGCCAGCCGAAGCGGCCGCGGATGACGGACTGGGGGCCATTGGAAATGCCGTGCTCCAGAAATCGGCATAGACCCCGCAGCCGCCGGCACCGAACGCGGAGCACGCCACGCCCAGGGCCGCCGCGCGGGCACGAATTCGCATCATCGCTCATCGCTCCTCCGGCAATTGCGCCGGCACATACCCGTGAGGTTCATTTCATGATAGGGGCCCGGCGGGTGATGCGCGAAAAAAGTTCCGCGTCCGGCTGCTCGGGAGGGTACAATCATTGCTCGCGAGCCGGCGTACCCGGCCCCTCAAGGAGCCCGCAGCACAGATGGCGGACGTTGCTCGCCACGATTCCTGTCAATCCGCTTGGAAGTCGTCAAATGCGCTCGAGGTTCTGCTCGGCATGGATCGTACTTGCCCTCGATGCAATCGTGTCAGGAGATCAAGAAATGGAAACGAGACGATGTCTCTGGTCGTTGCTTCGCAATGCGACGTTGATGGTTTCCTTGTTCGCCATGTACGTGACCGAGGCGGCGGGGGCGCATGATTGCGACGGCAACGGCGTGTTCGACGAGATTGAAATCGCCGGCAAGGTGTACTGGTCGGACTATGGAAGTGAAATGATCAAGCGCGCCGATCTGGACGGGGCCAATGACGAGAATCTCGTCGACCTGGGGATGAACTCCGGCCTCGAAGGCATCGCCGTGGATACGACTGCCGGAAAGGTGTACTGGACCGACCAGGGCACTCATAAGATCCAGCGCTCCAATTTTGACGGCACAGTAGTCGAAGATTTAGTCACCGTCGGCCTGTCGGCGCCTTATGAAATCGCGCTGGACGTAGCCGCGGGCAAGATGTACTGGACGGACAACAGCACCAAGAAGGTCCAGCGGGCCAATCTGGACGGCTCTGACGTCGAAGATCTGGTGACGACCGGATTGGGTCTTCCCGAGGGCATCGACCTCGACCTGACCGCCGGCAAGATTTATTGGATCGACAACGGCACAACGAAGATCCACCGGTCCGATCTCGACGGGACCGATGTCGAGGACCTGGTGACGACGGGAATCTCGCAGCCCGTGGGACTCGCCCTGGACGTGGCCGCCGGCAAGATGTACTGGACCGACTGGGGCAGCGACAAGATTCAGCGGGCCAACCTCGACGGTTCGGGCGTTGAAGACCTGGTCACCACGGGATTGGACCATCCCGTCGGCATTGCCCTCGACCTGGTGGGCGGCAAGATGTATTGGGCCGACAGCGACAATGACGTCATACAGCGGGCGAACCTGGACGGGTCCAATGTCGAAACGATTGTCAACGCCGGCGCGAATGACCCGGAGTTCATCGCCGTGGCCCAGCCCCGACCGGATGCCGACAACGACGGCCTGCTGGACGCCTGCGACGAATGCCCGAACGATCCGGACAAGACGGCGCTGGGGGTGTGCGGTTGCGGTGTTCCCGACGACGATGCGGATAGCAACGGCACGATCGATTGCCAGGAACAGGCGCCTGCCGATCCTTCCGGTTGCGGTTGCGGAAGCGGCATCGACGGAATCGCGCTGTTTCCCATGACGCTTATGGGAATCGGCTGGATGCGCCGGCGGCGAGGAAAAGGGGAATAGCGAAGAGCAAAAGGGCGACAGAGACCTGGGACCCGGGGCCCGGGACTTGGGGGGTGTAGAAGGAAAGGACGCGGCGCGCCAGATTTCGGGAGATTACTCTTGTCCGCGGGCCGGCATTCGCGGGTCTGAAGCCGTTATCATAAGTGCCATGCGTCGGGTATTTGGCGGGCACATATGCGGCCGCGCGAATCATGATCAAGGGCCGGGCTTCATTCAAACGCGGCAGGCGTTGAAAGGGGCGGGGCGGATGGGCGATGCAGTCAATCGGGAAATCACTTTACAAGTCAGACGTAACTTTGCCATGAGCCGCATTGCTCGTCACCTGGCATGGGTTGTCGCTTCCGTCGCCGTGACGTGCGTGTCGGTTGCACGGGTGGCCGCAAGCGACGTTGTCGGACATGGTCCTGTCGGAGCCGCGACCGTCAGGGAGCGGGTTCCCGATGGGGTATCGACATCGGACTGGTCGGGGATTCGCGCGGCGTACGAGGCGAATCGCCACGCGGCGTTCGCCGTCGACGGCGGCTATCAGGCGCGGAATCCGGGCCAGCGGTGGGTGACGCGCTTCAACGGGCGGGGCTTTGTGACGACGCCCGACAGCGGCGCGTGGTCGTGGGGACTGGAGCTTGTGAGCTACGATGTGGCACCGGCTAACAGCCGGTGTAATGGTGTGGCACTGGCCAATAGCAGCCGGTGTCAACCCACTGCCCCGATCATCAACCAATGCGGCCAGCGCATCGAGTACGACTGGGACGACACGCTGACCGAATGGTACATCAACGACCGCCGCGGCCTGGAGCACGGCTTCACGGTGCAACAGCGTCCGCATTCGTCCGCCCTCCGGGCGGAACAATCAAGAGGACATCTTCCAGTGGCTGAAGCCACTGGCAACGCTCGTGCGCCCTCCGGGCGAGAATTCGGCCGCGACTCAGGATTGAAACACCACGGGAATCGGCCGCTGCAACTCACGCTCGCGGTGCGCGGAAACCTTCGCCCGCGGATCAGCGGCGACGGGCGAAATGTCTCCTTCGTCGACGCCAGCGGCGCGGCGGTCGTGAACTACAACGGCCTGACCGCCTTCGACGCCACGGGCGCGCCTGTTCCCGCATGGTTCGAGATCAGTGATCCCAATTCGTCATTCCCCATTCGTCATTCGTCATTCCTCCGCATCGTCATAGACGACGCGGAGGCGGTCTATCCCCTCACCATCGACCCGATCGCGCAGCAGGCGTATCTGAAGGCGTCGAATACTCACGCGATCGACTTGTTTGGCAGCTCAGTGGCCGCGAGTGCCGACACGGTGGTGGTCGGGGCGGCCGCCGAGGACAGCAGCGCCATCGGCGTGAACGGCAACGGGGCCGACAACTTCGCCCAAACCTCCGGCGCGGCCTATGTGTTTGTGCGCGACGCCGGTGGCCTCTGGAGCCAGCAGGCCTATCTCAAGGCGTCGAACACCAACGCGGAGGACCAGTTTGGTGGGTCGGTGGCGATTTCGGGCGACACCGTTGTGGTCGGTGCGCGATTCGAGGCCAGCAGCGCTACGGGCGTGAATGGCAACCAGGCCGACAACGGCTTCCCCGAATCCGGCGCGGCCTACGTCTTTGTCCGCGATGCCGGCGGCGTTTGGAGCCAGCAGGCCTACCTCAAGGCATCGAACACCGAGGCGTTCGACGAGTTTGCCTGGTTGGTGGCCGCGAGCGGCGACACGGTGGTGATCGGAGCAAAAAATGAGGACAGCAACACCACGGGGGTCAACAGCAACCAGGCCGACAACAGCGCCGCCGAATCCGGCGCGGCCTACGTCTTCGTCCGAAACGGCACAACCTGGAGCCAGCAGGCCTACCTCAAGGCCTCGAACACCGACGCGGGCGACGTATTTGGCATTTCGGTGGCCGCAAGCAGCGACGCAGTCGTGGTCGGGGCAGCAGGTGAGGACAGCGTCGCGACAGGCGTGGACGGCAATCAGTCCGACAACTTCGCCCAATCCTCCGGCGCGGCGTACGTCTTCGTCCGTGATGCCGGCGGCGTTTGGAGCCAGCAGGCCTACCTCAAGGCCTCGAACACCGACGCGGGCGACCAGTTTGGTGGGTCGGTGGCGATTTCGGGCGACACCCTTGTGGTCGCGGCGCGATTGGAGGACAGCAGCGCCACGGGCGTGAACGGCAATGAGGGCGACAATGGCGCGCTCGATTCCGGCGCGGCCTATGTTTTCGTTTGCGACGCGATGGGCAACTGGAGTCAGCAGGCCTACCTCAAGGCGTCGAATACTGATACGGGCGACTCCTTCGGCTCGTCCGTGGCCGCCAGCGGCGACGTGGTGGTTGTTGGGGCATTCGGCGAGGACAGCAGCGCCACGGGCGTGAATGGCAACGAGGCCGACAACAACGCGTCCTTCGCAGGCGCGGCCTACGTCTTCGTCCGCGACGCCGAGGGCGTCTGGAGCCAGCGGGCCTACCTCAAGGCGTCGAATACCGACACCGGCGACCGGTTCGGCACCTCGGTGTCGGCAAGCGGCGACACGGTGACGGTCGCGGCAATCAGCGAGGACAGCAGCGCTACGGGAATCGGCGGGGATCAGGCAGATAATAGTGCTTCGAGTTCCGGCGCGGCGTATGTGTTCACGATCTGCCCGCTGTTCGGCGGCGACATGAACTGCGACTGCGCCGTCGATCCATTCGACGTCGAGCCGTTCGTGCAGGCGCTGCTCGATCCTGACGGATATGCGGCGGCGCATCCCGGCTGTGACATTCTCAACGCCGACCTGCAACCCGACGGCAACGTCGACGCCGGCGATGCGCAGGCGTTCGTGGGGCTGCTGGTTCCGTGAGGGGGCGGACCTCTGGCTTCGAAACTGGCTGACCCTCACCCCGGCCCTCTCCCTCGAAGGGAGAGGGAGACAATCGGCTCCGCAGGAGCGTCGCCCTCCCGGCAGAAGGTGTGGGAAAAGTATCTCGTACCAGCGCAGATCGGCCCGCGCGTCGCGAGGGCTGCGAAACGTCAAGCCGGAGTCGTGCACCGGCGTCCAGGAGAGTAGCTACCTATCGCAGTGTAAGAATTCCGTCCCCCACCCCCAGAGGGGATGGGGCACCCGCGCAAGGCCGTCGCCATTCCATCATGGCTCGGCGGGAGCGTTTGCCCTCCCCATGGCCAAAGTGCACCGCTCACAGAGCAGTGGCACACGGAACGGTTTGACCCTCACCCCGGCCCTCTCCCTCGAAGGGAGAGGGAGTGGCAAACGAAATGGCAAGCCGACGGCGGGCGCTGACAGTTCGGCAGGGGGATGGCCCGTCGGCTGCCGGAGTGGCAGGGTGGCTCGGCGAGGCATTGTTCGGTAGAAATCCATAAACATAGTGAAAAAATAGGGTTAGGGCGCCGCCGTCAATGTCGTCGGCCGGGCACGGCAATTGCTCTTGTAAGGCAACAGGGAGAATGTCTGTCACCGCGGAATCGCCTCGGTGCAGTTTGCCGGAAATCGTACCTGACAAGAAATCACAACCAGGAGGCCCGTACACATGGGTGCCAAGCAACTAGCGTATCAAGAGGATGCCCGAGCCGCGTTGCTCGCCGGCGTGGAGAAACTGACCTCGGCGGTCCGCACGACGCTGGGCCCGCGCGGCCGCACGGCGATCATCGACAAGGGCTGGGGAGCGCCGAACGTGACCAAGGACGGGGTGACGGTCGCCGAGGAGATCGAGCTGAGCGACAAGTACGAGAATCTCGGGGCGCAGCTGGTCAAGGAGGCGTCGTCCAAGACGTCGGACACGGCCGGAGACGGAACGACGACGGCGACGGTCCTGGCCGAGGCGATCTTTCGCGAGGGCCTCAGGAGCGTGGCCGCGGGCAGCGACGCGATGGCGCTGAATCGTGGAATAGAAAAGGCGGTGGCCGCGGTGGTCGCGGACCTCAAGAAGCAGTCGTGTCCGGTCAAGGCCGACGCGGGCAACGTCGAGGACTTGATCCGCGTCGCGAGCATCTCGGCGAACAACGACCGCGAGGTCGGTGAGAAGCTCGCCGACTGTTTCAAGCAGGTCGGCAAGGACGGCGTGATTACGATCGAGGAGGGGCGGAGTCTGGATACGACCGTGGAGGTCGTCGAGGGCATGCAGTTCGACCGCGGCTATTTGTCGCCGCATTTCGTGACCAATCCCGACGCGATGGAATGCATTCTGGAGAAGGCGTTCGTTCTCGTTTTCGAGGAGAAGATCAGCAGCGTGACCAAGCTCGTGCCGCTGCTGGAAATGGTCGCCAAGACCAAGCGGCCCCTGTTGATCATCGCCGAGGACGTCGAGGGCGAGGCGCTGGCGACGCTCGTCGTCAACAAGCTCCGCGGCATCTTGCAGGTCGCGGCGGTCAAGGCGCCGGGATACGGCGATCGGCGAAAGGCGATGCTCGAGGACATCGCGGTCCTGGCCGGCGGCAAGGCGATCTTCAAGGACCTGGGCATCGAACTCGACGGCGTAACGGTCTCCGACCTCGGCCAGGCCAAGAAGCTTCACATCGACGCCGACAAAACGACGATCATCGAAGGCGCCGGGTCGTCCGGCAACATTCGCGGCCGCATCGAGCAGATCCGCCGCGAGATCGACATCACGACGAGCGACTACGACCGTGAGAAGCTCCAGGAGCGCCTGGCCAAGCTCGCCGGCGGCGTCGCCCAGATCCACGTCGGCGCGGCCACCGAGTCGGAGCTCAAGGAGAAGAAGGCCCGCTACGAGGACGCCCTGCACGCCACGCGCGCCGCGATCGAGGACGGCATCGTCCCCGGCGGCGGCGTCGCCCTGGTGCGGGCCCGCGCGGCGCTGGACGGCGTTCGCTGCAAGTTCGACGACGAGAAGGTCGGCGTGGACATCGTTCGCCGGGCGATGGCGGCCCCGTTGATGGCCATCGCGCGCAACGCCGGACACGAGCCCGGCGTCGTGCTGCACAAGGTTGAGAGCAAGACCGGGGCGTTCGGCTTCAACGCGCTGACGGAATCGTACGGCGACCTGGTCAAGGAAGGCGTGATCGACCCGACGAAAGTGGTCAGGACGGCGCTGGAAAACGCCGCCAGCGTCGCCCGCATTTTGCTTTCGACTGACTGTTGCGTGACGGACCAGCCGGAGGAAGAGGATGGCGCCGGCGCGGGCGGTCCGGACATGGACGACATGGACGGCATGATGTGAGAAAGACGGCGGACCGGCTCGTTTCATCGGCCGCCGTTCGGGGATGGACCAGAATCTGAAGAGACCCAGTCGGGCGGATGCCCGCAGGCGAATCAAGGAGAGAGTGGACAATGGCACGACTGAACATCAAACCGCTGGATGATCGCGTGGTGGTCGAGCAGCATGAGGCCGAGGACGTCACCTCGGGCGGCATCGTCCTTCCGGATCAGGCGAAGGAAAAGCCGACGCGCGGCTCGGTCAAGGCGATCGGCCCGGGCAAGATGCTCGACTCGGGGAACCGGGCGCCGCTGTGCGTGCGCGTCGGCGACGAGGTCTTCTACGGCAAATACTCGGGGACGGAAGTCGAGATTTCCGGGAAGAAATACACCGTTCTCCGCGAGAGCGATCTCCTGGCGGTGGTGGATCAGTAGTCTTTGCTGCGCAGGTGCTGCGCCGGTCGCGCTATTGCGACAGGATCCGCGGCGGCAGAGAGCATCGCGTCAATCAGTCAACGAATCGAGGTACAACATGGCAGTGAAGCAAATGCTTTTCGACCAGCACGCCAGCGAGTGCACCAGCTCCGGCCTTTCGCAATTGGCGGCGGCGGTCAAAGTCACACTCGGACCGACCGGCCGCAACGTGCTATTGCAGAAATCGTGGGGCGCGCCCCGCGTGACGAAGGACGGCGTCAGCGTCGCCAAGGAAATCGAATTGCCGCAGCCCTTCGAGAACATGGGCGCGAAGATGGTCAACGAGGTGGCCAGCAAGACCTCGGACGTCGCCGGCGACGGCACGACGACGGCCGTCGTGCTGGCGGAGTCGATCTACAAGGAGGGGCTGCGCAACGTGGCGGCGGGGGCCAACCCCACGCTGCTGAAGCGCGGCATCGATCGTGCCGTGGACGTCGCGGTGGAGCAGATCGCCAAGATGTCGATCAAGGTCAAGGGGTCAGAGGACCTGGCCCGGGTCGGCACGGTCAGCGCCAACGGTGACGAGGAGATCGGCAATCTGCTGGCCGAAGCGTTGAAAGAGGTCGGCCAGGAAGGCGTCGTGACGATCGAAGAAGGCAAGAGCCGCGAGACCGAAAAGCGCGTCGTCGACGGCATGCAATTCGACAAGGGATACATCTCGCCGTACTTCATCACCGACACGGCCGAGATGGAGTGCGTGTTGGAGGACGCCTGCATCCTGATCTACGAAAAGAAGATCAGCAATCTGCGCGACTTCGTACCGCTGCTGGAAAAGATCGTCACGGCCTCCAAGCCGTTTTTGATCATCGCCGAGGACGTCGAAGGGGAAGCGCTGGCGGCGCTGGTCGTCAACCGGCTGCGCGGCATCATCAAGTGCGCCGCGGTCAAGGCGCCGGGCTTCGGCGACCGACGCAAGGCCCTGCTCGGCGACATCGCGACGGTCACCGGCGGCGAGTTCATCAGCGAGGACCGCGGCCTGAAGCTGGAAAATCTGGAGCTTGCCCAGATGGGCCGCGCCGCCAAGATCGTGATCGACAAGGATTCGACGACGATCATCCAGGGGGGCGGCAAGAAGGCGGACATCAAGGCCCGTGGCGACCAGATCCGCATGCAAATCGAGAAGACGACCAGCGACTACGACCGCGAGAAGCTCCAGGAACGCCTGGCGAAGCTGACCGGCGGCGTGGCGGTGATTCGCGTCGGCGGGGCGACGGAGATCGAAGTCAAGGAGCGCAAGGACCTCGTCGACGACGCTTTCCACGCGACCCGGGCCGCGGCCGAGGAAGGCGTGGTCTGCGGCGGTGGCGTCGCGCTATTGCGGTGCATCGAGCCGATCCGGACGGCGGCCAACAAGGCCCAGGGCGACGAAAAGACCGGCATGATCCTCCTCGCCCGGGCGCTGGAGGCGCCGGCGCGGCAGATCGTGCAGAACAGCGGCCGCGACGGGGCGGTCGTCGTATCGGAGATTCTCGAAAAATCGGGCAACTACGGCTTCGACGCCCGGCGCGGCGAATTCTGCGACCTGGTTAAGGCCGGCATCATCGACCCGGCCAAGGTCGTCCGCACGGCGCTGCAAAACGCCGCCAGCGTCGCGGGGGTCCTGTTGACCACCAATGTCATGGTCACCGAGCTGAAAGACAAGGATAAGGAGCGCCCGATCCCCGGCGCCATCCGATAAGAAAGTGCTTGGCGTTCATGCATCGTCGGGACGGAGCCGGGCTCCGTCCCGATTGTCATTGGGGTTTGCGATTATTCCAGGGCCGCTCGCGCGGCGCAGTTGACGGCGATGTCCGTGGCGCAAAAGAAGGACTATTACGACGTTCTCGGCGTTTCCCGCGACGCCGGCCCCGAGGACATCAAGCGCGCCTTTCGCAAGTCGGCGATGAAATACCATCCCGACCGCGCGGGCGACGACGCCGGCGCCGAGCAGATGTTCAAGGAATGCTCGGAGGCGTACGAAATACTGTCCGATCCGGAGAAGCGCGGCCGCTACGATCAGTACGGTCACGACGGGCTGCGCGGCGTGGCCGGGCACGACTTCTCGCACATGCGCCCGGACGACATCTTCAGCGTCTTCGGCGACATCTTCGGCGATTTCTTCGGCGGGTCGGCGGGCGGGCGACGCGCGTCGCGGGGCGTCGATCTTCAGACCGAAGTGGTGTTGACGCTGGCCGAGACGGCGCGCGACGTCGAACGGCAGATCGATTTCACGCGAAGCGACTACTGCGACCGCTGCGCCGGCAAGGGCGCCGAGCCGGGAACCAAGGTTGTCGCCTGCGACACCTGCGGCGGTTACGGGCAGGTCGAGCGAACCGGCGGCATGGGCTTTTTCTCCACGCGCGTCGTGACGGCCTGTCCGGAGTGCCGAGGCCAGGGGAGCACCGTCGCCACTCCCTGTCGCGATTGCGACGGAACGGGGCGGCGGTCGAAACGGCGCGTGGTGACGGTCAAGATCCCCGCCGGCATTCATGACGGGCAGGCGATCCGCCTGCGCGGCGAGGGGGAGCCCGGCGAACAGGGCGGCACCCGAGGCGACCTGCATTGCTATGTTCGCGTCGAGCCGCATCCTTTCCTCAAGCGGCATGGAAACGATCTGCTCTGCGAGGTGCCCATCGGTTTCACGCAGGCGGCGCTGGGCGTGAAGATCGAGGCGCCGACGCTGGCCGGCAAGGCGGAAGTGACCATTGCGCCGGGCACGCAGCACGGCGACCTGCTTCGCCTGTCGCGGATGGGGCTGCCCGACATTCGTTCGCGCCGCGTCGGCGACCAGATCATTCGCATCATGGTCGAGATTCCCCGGCGGCTGAGCAAGAAGCAGGAGGCCTTGCTTCGCGAGTTCGCCGAGACGGAGGACAACCGCGTCCTGCCGGAAAGCAGGGGCTTCTTCGACCGTCTGAAGGACTTCCTGGGTCATCTGGGAGAGTAAGCGTCGGTTGCAAAGGCGCCGAAAGCGGCGAAACGACATTCGATGGTCAAGAAAGAGCCGATGACGGACAAGGATCACACGATCGAGATCGCGTCGGAAGACGACGTGCGCAAATACGCGGATCGCACCGCCGAGGAAGGCGGGCAGTCGCCGTCGCATGCGGCGCCGGCCCCCGAGACCGGCGAACCGGCGTCCAAGGACCCGGTCGATGTGCTGCGGCGAGAGCGTGACGAGCTGAAGGACAAGCTTCTCCGCGCCCAGGCCGAGTGCGCCAATGTTTCGAAACGCCTGACGCAACAACACGGCGAATCGCTCAAGATCGCGGGCATGGCGCTGGCGCGGAGCATCCTGGCCGTGGTCGATAGCTTCGAGCGTTCGATCGACGGACTGGAGAAGTCCGGCACCGACAAGTCCGTCCTCGAAGGGGTCAAGCTCATGGACGCGCAACTGCTCAAGGCCCTTGCGGAGCACGGCGTCACGCCGATCAAGGCCGTCGGCGCGGCGTTCGATCCGAGTTGCCACGAGGCGTTGATGACCGACAGGGACACGGATGCTGCCCCCGGGACGGTGACACAGGAGTTTCAGCGCGGCTACACGATGCACGGCCGCGTGGTGCGCCCGGCCAGGGTCGCCGTGGCCGGGGCCGAAGAGGGAGGGGGCCCATCCGCGGACGGTCAGGACGATTCGTCGAGCGAATGAGGGAAGTTTTTCGATGCCGACTTATGAGTACGAATGCAAGGCGTGTGGCGAGATGATGGACATCTTCCAGTCGATCAAGGCAAGGCCCCTGAGGAAGGCCCCGTGCGCGTCGTGCGGAAGCATGCAGCCCGTGCGACGGCTGATCGGCACCGGCGGGGCCGTCCTCTTCAAGGGCTCGGGCTTTTACGAGACCGACTATCGCAGCGAGAGTTACAAGTCGCGGGCCAAGGAGGATCAGAAATCGACTTCCAGCGACAAGCCGAAGTCCGACAAGCCGGAGAGAGAAAAGTCCGACAGTTCCACGCCATCCCAGGCGCCCCGGAAGGACTCCCCGGCGAAGAAAGATCCGTGATCCGACGAGGACCGGCGCCATCATCCACGGCATGATCCGCCGCGGCGGATGCCGGTAGGGGCGAGTGGCTTCATTCCTGCGTCGCGCGAACGACGCTGTCGCCGGAGAGGTCGGCGATGGCTCTCAGAGCGCCTGCGTTCTGCGGATTGTATCGGGCGGCGCGCTCGAAAAAGGCCTTGGCCGCGATGAAGTATTTCTTGTCGAACAGTTTCTTTCCGCAAGAGGCGTAAAGCATGTCGTACGGCGCGTCGAGTTGCTCGCCGCGAGGGACGGGCATCGACGATTCGTTCGTCGTTTCGAGTTCGTCGCGGAAAATTTCCCCGGCCGGTACGAAATTCAGCCGCGGGAAGCGCGCCGCCAGGACCTCTTTCCCGCAGAGCGGATCGGCAAGCAGGTAGCGCCGGTCGCCGACGTCCGCGACGAAGGGGTGGGCCAGTCCTACCTGCGACAAGAATCCGTAGTACAACAAGTGCGGATGCCCCGAGGGGAGAATCAGATGCACGCCGTCGGTCGCCCACAGTTCGACGCCGCGTTGTTGACCATGCTCGGGAGCGGCGTACTTGGAATGGGCCATGAGTCGCCGTCGGCGTTCGGAGACGTTCATTCGGGCGACCTGGCGGTCGGTCAGGCCGAGCCGGTCAAGGGTCGGCAGGTCGCCATAGTATGGGATGGCGCCGACGCACTTGACGGCGACGTGCGTGTCGGGCGGGAGCATTCCGGCGTCTTTGAGTTCCGCCAGCCAGCGGCCCTGTCGGGTGACGCAGGCCAGGAACGCCTTGTGTTCTTCCTGCCGCAAAGCGACAAAGTTCCGCGACAGTTCACGAATCGTCTCGTTGTATAGACGCAGATATGAACCGACGATCGGCGTGCGAAAGAGCGCCGGGTGCCGTCGCGGGTCGACGAGGTCGGTCGTCGTGTCGTCGCGAGGCATCATGCCGGGAAAGCCGGGCCGGTAGTCACGCGGGTGGTCGAGGTGGCTCAGGGTCGGGATCGCCGCGGACGCCGCCACAACCATCGCGGCGTAAATTCCCGAGATGATTCCGCGGGCGCGTCCGTTGGCGGCCAGTTGGACGACGCCGAAGAAGACGAAAACGGCCAGTAGTGGAATGTAGAGATCGACCGGGCGATACTCGAAATGATCGCCCCCGAGCGATAGCACGTAAACCGCGTGCGGTACGATCGCCGCCCCGATCACGATCAGCGTCGCCGAGGCCCCGCGCCGCCGCAAACCGACGATGGCGGCGATGAAGATCGGTATCCACAACCAGACCGCGTATTCGAGAATCAAGGCGGCGAAATATTCCGCGCCCTTGGACCACCAGACCTGCCCGGCCGCCTTGGCGTAATAGGTATTGGGAAGCCAGTCCCCGTAGTATGCGCGGCGGAACAGGAAATGCGCCGCGACCGGCGGAACGAACAGCGCCAGGCCGATGGCGACCTGGCGCGCGGCAAGCGACCGATCGCGCCATTGAATGACGACACGGGCGGCGCCGACGCACCCGGCGATCAGGAGCCCGTCGGGCCGGGTCAGGCACGCACCGGCGAAAAGCAGGGCGCTGATGGGGAGGGCTCGCAGACTCCCCGCGCGCGCCTGTTTCATCTCGCGCATCGTACACAGAACTCCGGCCACGACGAGCAGCTCGAAGAGCCGCGTCTCGAGTCCGCCAGTGGACCACACGGCGAAGCTTCGATTGGCCGCGAGCAGGGCCGCGGGCACGATGGCCCATGCCGCATGGACCCCCGGGGGCCGATTCGTCAGGCAGTATCGAACGACCATGGCGAACAGGGCGATCGACAACGCGACGCTGAGAACGTCGGCGGCCTGCGGCGGCGCCATGCCCAGGCGACAGAAGCCGGCGAGGATCAGGACCCAGAGGAAATTGGTGTAGCCCTCGACGCGCTCGAGACCGGGATTGAAGACGAGCCCGTGGCCGTCCGCGAGATTCCGCGCATAGCGAAAGCTGATGAAAGCGTCGTCGCATTGGAACGCGTAAACGAGAAGATGCGCGAAGTAGCCGGCCAGGCAGACCAGCAGGCCCAGGTAGACCGGCAGGGGGACGGACTGTGCACCGGACGACGGCGCGGCCGATGCGTCCGCCGCGGCGTCGCCCCGGAGAGCGTTGATTCTTGTTGCCCGCCGGCGAGGTGCTCGGCTCTTGGATCGGGCGCCCACGTTTACTCCACCTGCCGCAATTGTACCATATCGGTTTGCTGTCACGACAGGGACCGGCGCCGCCGACCGCGCTGAGGGGCGCCCCGATCTTTCGGTTGAATTCATTGGGATCGCGCACCACAAGACGACAAGCTGGAGCCGCACGACCGGCGAGGTCGCGCGCGCCGCAACCGGTTCCGGTCAAGACCGCGTCGGCGGGCGCATGGCTCGGAATGATCCTTGTTCTGCTCGCGACGTTCGCGGCGTTTTCTCCCTGCCTGAGCAACGGCTTTGTGTACGACGACGACAAGAATATCGTCGCCAATTTCGACTACCGCGGGCTCGGCGGCGAACAGTTCCGATGGATGTTCACGACGTTTCGCATGGGCCATTACCAGCCCCTGGCCTGGTTGTCGCTGGCCGTCGACCATGCCGTTTGGGGCATGAACCCCACGGGCTACCACCTGACGAATCTGCTTTTGCACCTGGCGAACACGGCCCTGGTGTTCCTGCTTGTGATTCGCTTGGCGCGGCGCGCCCGCCGCGACGCGGCGTGGGGCGAGGGAGAGAACCCGGTCTACCTGGCCGCCGCGCTGGCGACGCTGCTGTTCGCCGTTCATCCCCTGCGCGTCGAATCGGTGGCATGGGTGACGGAGCGCCGCGACGTGCTGAGTTCCTTCTTTCTGCTGCTCACGCTGCTGTTCTACTTCCGGGCGCAAACCGCGAGCGACGCGGACGGCAAGCGCGGCTGGCTGGCGGCGGCGATGACGGCGTTCGTCCTGTCGCTGCTCAGCCGGGCGATGGGGGTGACGTTGCCGCTTCTGCTTTTTGTCATCGACTGGCACCCCCTGCGGCGCTGGGGGCGCGAGGCGCAGACGGGCGAACCGTTTCGGCGGATCGTGATCGAAAAGCTGCTGTTCTGCATCCCGGCGATCCCGGCCGTCATTCTCGCGCCGATCGCGCAGCGAAGCGTCGGCGCGGCGATTGCCTGGGACCTGCACGGACCCGTTGCCCGCGCCTTCCAGGCGTGCTTCGGACTCGTGTTTTATCTGGTCAAGACCGTCTTTCCGGCGGGCCTCTCGCCACTTTATTTTCTCGAGCTGCCGCTGGATATCGGCCGCTGGCCGATTGCCGTTTCCGCAATCCTCGTCATCGTGGCGATCGCGTCGGTGGTCATGCTGAGGCGCCATCGCTGGCTTGTCGCGGCCGCGGTTTGCTATGGCGTCGTGCTTTCGCCGGTCCTCGGGTTCGGGCAGAGTGGGCGGCAGTTGACGGCGGATCGCTACAGCTACCTACCGGCCATCGTCGTCGCCGTGCTGATGACGGCGGGCCTGGCGCGCCTTTTGCGCGGTCGCGGTCGCACGTCGGCGGCGCGCATCGTCGTCGCGGCGACGCTCGCGGTCGGCCTCGGGCTGGGGGCACGGACCTGGCGATTATGCGTCGCGTGGCGAACGCAGGAATCATTGTGGCGATATGCGGTCGAGCACGGCGAGGCGAACCACCTGGCACATTACAATCTCGCGTGCGCCCTGGCCGCGAACGATCAGCCCGATGAAGCGGTGCCCCATTTCGAGCGGGCGCTGGCTTTGCGGCCCGATCACGTCAAGTCGCAATACAACCTGGGCAACGCGCTGAGCGAGTTGAATCGCCTGGAGGATTCGGCCGCCGCGTACCGACGGGCGCTAGTGCTCGATCCGACCCAGGGTCGGCACCATTACGAGCTCGGCCGCGTGTGCCTCGCCATGGGGCGCGAAGACGAGGCGATGGCGGCATTCGACCGGGCCATCTCTCTCCTGCCGGACGATCCGCGTCCGCGCGTCAATCTCGGCGTGTTGCTCAATCGTCGAGGCCGGATCGAGGAAGCCGTTGCCGCGTACAGGGGGGCGATCCGCCTGCGGCCCGGTCATCGGGACGCCCATTACAACATGGCCATCGCGCTGGAGCGCCTCAACCGCAACGCCGAAGCCGAGGTGGCCTATCGGCAGGCCATCCAGACCGATCCGGCCTTCGCCGAGGCCTACGTCAATCTTGGCAACGTCATGGGGCGCGGCGGTCGCGTTGAGGAGTCGCGGCGGTTGTATCAAAAGGCGCTGGAGATTTCCCCCGGGCATCCGGTCGCGCGGAGGAACCTCGACGCGTTGGAAGGCCGCCTCAAGCCGCCTCGTCGGTAGGCGGCGGATCGAGCCGCGGTTTTTACATCACGGTGAAATAGACCGACGTTGCATAGTCGAACAACTGGGGCGTCAGCCGGCAGGGTTCGTTCATATACAGGCAGCGGTTGCGAACCTGCATCATCAGGTCGCGCGGCTGACAACATCGGAAGGGCCTCTTTGCCTGGTGATAGTACTTGTCGATGAGATAATCGATCGACTTTCGCGCCTCTTCATCGAGCGTGATGCCCAGCCCCGGCGCGACGAACTCGAACAACCTGCGAAACATGGACTCTTCGGGGTCGGGCACGTTGATCTTGTACGGGATTCGCCGGAGAAAGGCCTCGTCGCAGAGGTCCCTGGGTTCGAGATTGGTCGAGAAGATGATGAGCTGATCGAAGGGAACCTCCAGCTTCTTTCCGTTGGGCAACGCGAGGAAGTCGTGGCGCCTCTCGAGGGGGACGATCCAGCGATTGAGCAGTTCGACGGGCGGCATGCTCTGGCGGCCAAAGTCGTCGATGACCAGCGTGCCGCCGTTGGACTTGAGCTGCATCGACGCCTCGCAGGTCTTGGCCGTCGTGTTGTATTGCACCTCCAGGGCGTTCATTTTCAATTCGCCGCCGGTGACGATCGTCGGCCGCTTGATACGCACCCAGCGGGGGTCGAACTTGCCCGTCTTGAAGATCGAATCGGCGTCGACCGGCACGATTTCGTGGTGGGCTTCGTCGAACAGCTTGATGATCAAGCCGTCCACGATGAGACAATGGGGGATGTAGATGTCGTCTCCGAAACATCGCGTGATGCGTTCGGCGATGCAGGTCTTGCCGTTGCCCGGGAAGCCGTAGAGGAACATGCCGCGGCCGGAGTTGATCGCCGGCCCCAGAATCTCAAACATCTCGTCGGTGATCAGCAGGTCGGCAAACGCGAGCTTGAGGTTTTCCAGGTGGGGCTGAACGTCGGTGATCGTCTGCGCGGCAACGGACTTGATGTAGGCGTCGAGCGGTACCGGGGCGGGCCCGACGTAAAGTGACTCGAGCATGAACCTCCTGGCCCGGTCGCGCCCGGCGTCGGTGAGCGTGTAATTGAAGTCGCCCATCTCGGCCGACCCGGAATACACGATGATCTGCTGATGCTTGAGGTCGGCCAGCAGGCGGGTGATGGCCTCGTGCGGAAGGGCAAGCTCGGTTGCCAGCCGGCCCCCGCTGGCGGTCCCCACGGCGACCAGATACTTGAGAATGAGGGATTCAACGATCGCCGAATCGATGCCCGCCTCTTTGAAGGACTTGGGCGGCACCGGGAAGAACGAATGTTTCGTCACAGCGGGCTTAGAATGCCCGGCGCCGGCCTGGCGGTCTTTTCCAAGTTCGGCCTGAAGCGTGGCGGTCATCGATGTCCTCCGCGATACTGGCACAGTTCGGCGGTTACGTCCCGAGGTTCGGGGTCTTTCATTTCAAGCGAACGACGGCCCACGGCCGCCGAAGATTCTCGGGCGTTCCGGGCGCCAAGCCATGCGTTTCTATTTCGGTCAGATCACGCACCGTCGGTAGGTCTAGTATCCGATCCCGGCGCGGGCGGGACGCCCCGAACCCGATTTTCGCAACGTGAAAAATGCAATCTCTTCAGAGCGGCCGCAAGCCGAACGGGGCGCCGCCAGGCGAGCGATCGGCACGGCCGGTATTCTCCCCGTGGGCCGCGAAGGGATGCGCCATATAATCGGAACATGGCCGCGTTGGATTATCGAACCGCCGGAGAGTCGCATGGCCGGGCCGTCGTCGTCCTGATCGAGGGGCTGCCGGCCGGATTGGCCGTCGATCCGGTCCGGATCAACGAATCGCTGCGTCGGCGGCAGGGCGGTTTCGGCCGTGGCGGGCGGATGAAGATCGAGCGCGACGCGGCGGAGGTGCTGTCGGGCATGCGACGGGGCGTGACGATCGCGTCGCCGATGTCTCTGCAGATCGCCAATCGCGACTGGCGGATCGACGAGACGCCGCCGGTGCATCGTCCCCGACCGGGCCACGCGGACTTCGCCGGATCGATGAAATGGCTGACGACGGACTGCCGCACGACGCTCGAACGGGCCAGCGCCCGGGAAACGGCCGCCCGGGTCGCCGCCGGGGCGGTCGCCAGGATCCTTCTGGCGGAGTTCGGCGTCGAGGTCGTCGGATTCGTCGTACAGATCGGGGAGGTTCGGGCGAAGGTATCCGAGAATGCGTCGCCGGCCGATCTGTGCTCCGCGCGCGACGGCAACGAGGCGTATTGTCCGGACGGCGCGGCGGCGATCGACATGATCGCCGAGATCCAGCGCGCCAAGAAGGCGAAGGACACGCTCGGCGGCATCGTGGAGGTGCGCGTCTTTGGGATGCCCCCCGGAGTCGGAAGCTGCGTGAGCTGGCAGGAAAAGCTCGACGGCCGCCTTCTCGGCGCGGTCGGCTCGATCCAGGCCTTCAAGGGAGTCGAGATCGGACTCGGGTTCGGCTGCGCCGAAAGGCCCGGCAGCCGCGTCCACGATGAGATGGACTACGATCCGTCTCAACGGGATCGGCCGAACCTCGGCTTTGTCCGTCGCACGAATCACGCCGGCGGCCTCGAGGGCGGCATGACCAACGGCATGCCCATCGTCGTCCGCGGCGTCATGAAGCCGATCAGCACGCTGCTTCGCGGCCTGGACAGCGTCAATCTCGAAACCCTGCAAAGCGAACGAAGCGATTACGAGCGAAGCGACATCTGCGCCGTTCCCGCGGCGAGCGTCGTGGCCGAACACGTCGTGGCCTTCGAAATCGCCCGCGCGTTCATGGAGAAGTTCGGCGGCGACACGATGCGCGAGATGCGGGCACGATACGAATACTATCTGCAAACGGCGAGATCGCTCGGCGCGGCGGGCATCAACGGCCCCGCGGACGACGGCCCATGACCGGCATCGTCGCATGACCCTTTATCGAAAACTGATGCTGATCTGCACGATCGTCATCGTCGGTGGTTCGCTCACCTGGACGACCGGATACGCGCTGAATCTTCGCAGCGCGTCCTATCGCGCGGAGGTCGAGGCCGATCTGGCGGCGTTCTTCGAATTGCCCTGCGAGATCGGGCGGATTCGGGGCCAGACATTCTCCAGCAGGGCGTTTGACGACGTCGTCATCTGGCTGCCGGACCGCCGCGACGTCGTGTTCTCGTGCGCGGAGGCGGTCTGGCACGAGTTCGAGGAGGCCGATCCGCCGGCGCGCGAGCTCGAACTGCTCGACGGAGTTCTCGTGCTCGGCAGCGATCGATGGCGGCAGGGCGACTACGAACAGGTGCTTCGCTCCGGGCTCGGTCACGATTTTGAGGACCTGCACCTGCGGCGCGTCGATATGCAGGGGTTCGAAATCGTCTTCGACCGCGGCGGGCTGTCGATTCGATGTCGCGACACTTCCGGCTCTCTGGATTTGTCCGATCCGGCCGCGGGAATCGCCCGCCTTCAGGCCTATGAACTGAACGGTTGTTCGGTTCGACAGGGTGTGCAGATTCACGCCCGCTTCAAGCCCGAGGCCGGGGTCGAGGTGTCCGAGTTGATCCTGAATCTTCCCCCGGTACCGCTCTCGTCGCTCGGGCTGGATCGATTCCTGGGCGGCGCCGTGCAAAACGGCCGTTTCGAGGGCCGCCTGGAGTACGTGGACGAGTGCGATCCGCCTGAATTGTGGCTGAGCGGGCGGATCGAAGGCGCGGAGCTCACCGAGTTGACGCGCGGCACGGCGATCGGTCCGTTTGAAGGGCGGTTTTCGGTAGACGTGGACGGCGCCCGGATGATGGGAAACGTCCTGACGCACCTGCGAGGTCGCGGACGGGTCGACGACCTGCGATTCGAGTCGTTTGCCCCGTTGCTCGGAATGGAGCGGCTGGGGGGCAGGGCATCGGTGAATATCGACGCGGTGGACCTGGCGATGAGCCGGATCAACCGCCTGCGGTTCAGCGGCCTGATCGAAGGGATGTCGGTTCAGGATTTGCTCGTCCCGCTACGGCAGGGAGAGGCGACGGGTCGATTGACCGTTTCGGTTTACAACGTCGATATTGCCGACGATCGGATTCGCTCCGCCGACATCGAATTTCGCGTGGACCCGCCGGAAGGCGAGAAGGGCATCATCGATCGGTCGCTCCTGCTGGCCATCGCGGATCGGTTTTTTGATTTTCAATGGCCGGCGGCGCTTCCGGAGCGTTTGGTGCCGGAAAAGGTCGAATACGCCCGGTTCGGCATGAGGTTGCTGGTTCGGGATAACCGGCTCCGCATTCTGGGGACCCACGGCGCGACGGACCAGACAATTCTGACCATCCGCGTGTTCGGCCGCGATTTCGGGATCGTGAGCGAGCCGGAGGGCTCGACCGACCTGACGCCGATCCTCTCGGGATTTCTGGAGAAGGTCAGGCGGTATGACGCCGGCATGCTTCGCGACTGGTGGCGGCGGCAGGCGGCGGATCGCGGCGACGAGTCCTGACGGGGTCGGCACGCATCGGCGTCCATGATTGTGGCGTGGGTCCTGGAGTCGGCGGCGTGGCCGGGTTGTTACCGGGAGCCGGCCCGTGACGAATCGCCCGGGGCGCCGCGCCCGTGACACGCGGAGTTTTCGGATATACGATCCTTCCGTCGGCCGGGGATGAGGGGATGAAAGGAGTGCATGGTCGATGGGCTGTGGAGTAATCCGCCATGTCATCTTCAAACACGCTCGTAGTCGACGGGACGCACCTCAAGAGATTGATGGCGATCTGCCGGACATTGAGTTCCGGAGGGGCGTCGGTCCAGCAACTTCGCTCCCAGCTCCGCACGTCGCGCCGAACGATTTTTCGAGATTTGAACATACTCGACGAGCTGGGCATCAAGGTCGATCTCGACGACGGCGGCTACCGCGTTCGGCAGAACAGCAATGCGTGCCGCCGCATCATTGCGGACAGTCAGGCGAAAAAGCTGGACAAGCTATTGAACTCCAGTCTTCGCTGACACGACACGCGGCTGCGCCTCGCCCTGCCCCCCGGAGTCGCAGAACAGGTGAATCGACGCCGTCGCCGTCGCCGGGCGGTTCGACCTGCCGACAGAAAACGGTCCGTCAGGCGACGGCGACGAACTTGCGGATGTTGCGCACGAGCTGCTCGGTGGTCTGCGGCCGCGACAGATCGAACGGCAGAAACGACCCGTGGTTGTGATCGCTGGCGAGAATGATCTGGCGGTCGAACAGCATCGTGTATCCCATCTCCTGCGGTTGATGACCACAGAGAAACACGTCCACGTCCAGCTTGGCGGCCAGCTCATCGAGCTGCCGGGCGGTATGACGCCGCCCCCACACCAAGCTGAGGATCGTCTTGTTCTCTCGAAGGTCGTCGATCGTCGGGTGCCGCTCGAACACGGTCGGATCGAAGGTCTCCATGTCGTGTTCGCCCGGCAAGGAGTGCGACATCCAGATGCGATTTTCCGTCCTGACCGCCAGGGCAAACGAGGCGATAAACTCGTTGGCCGCCTGGAGGACGGATTCGGCCGATTCGGCGCCGAACGTCTTCGCAACCCCGTCGTTGAAATCGTCGATGACCAGTCGCCCGTTCTTGGCGATCGGATAGCCGGTGAGCTGGGCCAGTTCATGATTTGACTGAAGGAAGTGCACCTGCTCGGGAAATTCGCACTTCAGGGCGGCGGCCTCGAGCAGCAGTTCGTGGGAATGATCCACGTCGTCGCCGTGCTTTTCCGCGTGAACCATTTCATGCAGGATAACGTGCCGCGCGGAAACCCGGTCGAGCATGGCGTAGCGGCGGAGCTTCTCGAAATTCTTCATGTTGCCGTGCAGGTCGCCGGTCATTACCGCCTGGCCGTAGCCCGGCAGGCGCACGATGGCGCCGTGCCTCAGCGGGCTCAGGCGGTTCAGTTCGGCGGCGCGGCGGTACACGTCGGCGGCCTGTCGGGCGTCGTATTGCACCACGGTCAAGCTCACGATTCCTTAAAGCGGCGGCAATGCGGATCGCCCGCCAAGAGCGGCTCAAATACTCGAGCCCGCCCCGCGACCGCCGCGGGGGGACACTCGGTCCCTTTGACGCGCGGCCGTTTCCCCGAACCTCCGCGAATTCTCGCGCGTCGATTCTGCCCACGAGCATACCGTTATGGAAGTATCCCTGACGAATCGCTCGAGAAGAATACCCATGCTAGTTTTCGGTCCGGCGCGGGTCAAGCTTGACGCGGTCTGTCGACACCGGCGCCGCAGCGCGGCGGCGACGGCGGCTACTCGCTGCACAGGGCGCGTTCGGCGCCTTCGATCGTGTCGCGGAACGACCCCGGCGAATCGACCCGGCGCAATCGATCCAACAGGTCGGGCTCGATCAACAGGCGGCAAAGGCGGCCGAAGTAAAACAGGTGGTCCGCCTGCTCGGGGCAACTGACAAGGAAATACAGGTTCGTCGTTCCGCCGTCGCGTTGACCGAAATGAAGCCCCTGTGCCGTTCGGACCGCGACGACGAGCGGCCCATTGGAGAAAACCGGCCTGGCGGGATGCGGCACCGCGACGCCCCGCTCGAGGGCGGTCGAACCCTGGCGCTCGCGGGTTTGAAGGGCGGACAATAACGTGCGGCCGTCGATGCCCTCGTCCGCGGCTTCGGCGAGTCCGGCCAGAGTCCGCAGGACCGACGCGCCGGTCTTGGACGGCGCGTCGAGGGCGATGCCGGCCGGATGGAGGGCCTGCGAGATGAGAATCGGGCCGGCCGCCGCGGGATTGGGGTCTTTCGTTCTGCGGCGCGAGAGCGAATCGGCGTTTTTCTCGATCCAGTTCCAGATTTCGCCGGCGCGAAACTGCCATTTCCCCCGAACGCGCGTGCCGGGGAGGATGCCCTGATCGGCCATGCGCATGACTTCGCGCTCCGAGACATGCAGACTCGCGGCGACCTCTTTGACGCTCAGAATCGACCGGGGCACGGCGCGCTGGCTCCCATTGGACTCGATCGACCGATGCCCGCGGATTACTTCGGCCGACTCAATTCCGAACGGGCCATCACTCGAATCGAAGCGAAAAACGGTCGTCGGCCCTTATCACGCGAATACCCCTGGCGCCCGACAACAGGTCGTCCAGCAGGTCGCCGACGGCCTGTGCCCTCCAGCCGTGGCGCAGGGCGACGTGGTCCGAGCCGCCCGTCCGGTCCACCCAGGACTTGACGTATTCGCGCAGGTCCTGGCGGCTGGCGAGCAGCCCGTAGGCGATGCGGCTGCGCTCGCATTCGTCGCGCAGAATCGCCGTGAGCAGGGTCAGGAGCATGTCTTCGTCGGCCGGGGCGGCGTCGGGTTCGGCGGGGGGCCAGGCCTCCGGAGGTAGTCGCAGCGCGGCGTGGATGGTCTCGGCGATGCGTTGGACGTGGCGGGCCGCGAGGTTCAACCCGCGGAGCGAACGGATCTTGCCGGGGTCGGTCCAACCGCGCCGCGCCAACTCGACGACCAGATGATCGCGGAGCACGGCGCGGACCGGCCGGTTCAATTGCCCGGCGATCTCGTCGCGCAACGCCAGGAGGGCGTCGGCGATGGCCCGCGTCTGGGGGGCGAGGGAGTTGGCGCCCTTGAGCTTGCGGACCTTGTCGGGCCCGCTCGCCGTCACCGGGGCGTCGGCGCACCGTGCCGTGGACTCCTCGACGAACCAGTCATAGCGATCGGCCTTTCTGAGTCTCGCTTCGAGCGCGTCGTACATGGCGGGCAGATGCACGACGTCTTCGGCGGCGTAATGGATCTGTTCATCGCCCAGGGGCCGGCGGCGCCAATCGGTCAGCGTCTGTGTCTTGTGCAGTTTCTTCCGAACGGTCAGACGGGCCAGTCGCGAGAGACTGATGGGGTATCCGAATCCGACAAAGCCGGCGGCGATCTGCAAGTCGAGGACGCCGGCCGGCGGCGTTTCAATCGTCTGCCGGCATAGCGCGAAGTCTTCACCGCCGGCGTGGACGATCTTGCGCGACTGCGGATCGGCGATAAGGCGCCAGAACCCCGTCACGTCCAGGTCCTGGGCGAGCGGATCGATGACGACGACCAGGGTCGGCGTCGCCACCTGTAGGAGGCAGAGGATGGGCCGGTAGGCGTCCTCTCCGACGAACTCGGTGTCGAACGCGAAGGTGCCCTCGCGCCGCAGAGCGTCGATCAGGTCATCGAACGGCGCCTGCGACGTGATAACGGAAGGATTCAATCGAGATGGCATGACAGCGGATGGATCAGCCGGCTTCCCTGGAAAGCCCGGAATGTCCGGCGACCGCCCCGGGGCGCATCGAACACGGGCATCCGCCAGTATAGGGGGCGAATGTCCAATGCCAAATCTCAAAGGGCCATTATGCCCGGGCCGGGTCGATAACGGCGGGCGCCGCGTCGCTCGAGGATGACCGTCCGCGGCGGCATCTGCGGCGCAGGCAAAGGACGCCGAGCGCCAAGAGCCCTCCGGTCGCCGGTTCGGGGATGAAATGGTAGACGACCTCGACCTCAACCGATGCTGCCAGGTACCCGTCGATGTCGAGCTCGCTCGAACCGCTCGACGACAGGAAATACATGCCGAAGCCAAAGACGTCGAAATCAGGGAGGTTTCCGTCGCCCATGAACATGTCGAAGACCAGATCGAGTTCGTTGAAGAACAGATTCGCCAGCTCGACCTCGCGGGGGTTGCCCGGCTGATAGGAGAAGAGGTGGCTTTCCGTCGGCTGGAGCATGATGGTCGTGGCCGGCAGCAGCTCCTTGTTCTCGATGGCCATTGGAAAAATGAATGCCGGCGGCGTGACGGTGACCGTCTCGGTCGCCATCACGGTGACGTTAGCGGCCCCATCGCCGACGTTTTGAACCAGAATTTGCGCGTCGTAGCTAGCGGTAATGCGGACCGTGACGAAATCGAGCGTGCCCTTTGACGGATCAAACTGCGGAATCGAGATGAACTGCGGGGCGGGAAAGTCGAGGGCCTTCGGGCCTACGGTTTCGGTGAACGTCTGCGTCATGCCGGCTCGCGCGGCCGGGGCCAAGGCCCCGACAAGGATCAAGACCGGCAGTCCGACGAAACGCCCAGACTTCTTTCTCAACCGTGCGACTCCCTCAGGTGCGCGGGGAATGCGTGGGTGAATCACAAGCGCGAAGAATTCTCGTATCCCCGGAAGGTGTAGGTCCAGACATGCTATCTCGTTGAATCGGAGAATTCAAGTCGTGCCATCACGGCGGGTGGCCTTGGTTTCCTGCATGTCACGCGGGCGCATGCTCGTTGACGCACACCCTTCTCGGACGGACTGCTGCTGGTGAGTATTGCCCGCGCCGTGGGCAGAATTGCCCGTTTTCAAGTCCGAATTGAGTTCGACCGGCCGAAGCTGATTCAGCAGTCGATCGCTAATGCCGCACCGACGGACGGATACGATAGGGCCGCTCTCAAATGGCGCGTTGAGCCCTTCATTTGGCACGGATTGTGCTGTGAATAACCGTGATGACAGTCGGGCGGCTTCCCGGGCCCACGGCGTCTTGGTGACGTCCGATTGTCTCTGCCTTTCTTCCCCAACCTCATGCCCGGAAGGCGACTCCCAAGCGGGTCGCCTTCTGCCCGGTCGGCATTCCGGACCGGGGACGGCCGGGCTGGCGTGGATTGAATCCGACCGTGCCAGTCCGAGATCGAACCACACAGGGCTTGCCTGGGGGCGGTCGCTGAAGGCGACGGCATCATATAGAATTTGCGTGATTGCGAACGAGGGATGAACCCATGACATCGACAGCCGAGCCGCTCGACATTCTGTTTACCGCGCCCCATCCGGACGACCTGGAAATCGGATGCGGCGGGACGATCGCCAAGCTGGTGAAACAAGGCCGACGGGTCGGAATGGCCCATATGACGAACGGCGAGCCGACGCCCCTGGGCGATCCAGAGACCCGGCTGAAGGAGATGAGGGCGGCGGCGGACATCCTCGGCGCCCAGGTCTGCGAGATGGTGGGACTGCCGAACCGCGTGTTGATGGACGGTCCGGAGGCCCGATTCGCCCTGGCCAGCGTCGTCCGCAGATATCGGCCGCGCATCCTCGTCGGACTTGCGGGCCGCACTGTTTCAGCATCCCCCGATCATTACCAGTCTCAACTGATCACCGAGGCGACGCGGTTCTATTCTCAGCTCACCAAGTGGGACGAGCGATTCGCCGACACCCCGCCGCACCGGGTGGACCACCTGATCTACCGCCCGATCCCGCGATCGGCGGAGGTCCATCACTGGCCGGCGGAATTCGTCGTGGACATTACGGACACGATCGATCAGAAAATCGCGGCCATCGAGTGTTACAGATCGCAGTTCCCCGCCAGGCGAATGGAAGGGCTCAGGCATTACGTCCTGTCCGCCGCCGGATTCGAAGGCGGGCTCAGCGGCTTCCGATACGGCGAACTTTACGCACTTCCGCGTCCGCTGGGAGTGACGGACCTCATCCCGCTGTTCGGGCCGTGGCCGGTGCCGTCGCCGATCGACCCGCCGCAAACATAGGTCCGGGAAGCATCTAGGACCGGATCGCCAGAGGAAGTCGGGGTCGGCGGGCCGCTCCGTTTTCTTTGATTTAACTCTTTGCCGTGCATAAAGTAAGTTGCCGGCCACGATTCGCGCGCTCGCGGTGAGGGCGCGCCATAGAGGCGGTCGGTTCCCGTGGTCTGCGCCCCTGGGGTGAGATTTGTCGTGCAAATCACCTCCGGCGCGCGGATACTACCCGCCGCCACGGGTATTGGTGGGAATCAGTCACGAGAGAGCGAGTGGGGCATGGCTACGGAACCAGCTCCTGCCGGACAAAAACTGGCCACCGGTTCATCCGGAAACGACAGCTTCGTCAGCCGCGCGGTCGTGGAGACGGGTTTGGCGACGGCGGAAGAGGTGCAGGCGTGCCTGGCGAAGCAGATCCGGCTTCGGGCCTCCGGAACGCCGATGACGCTCGGCGAGATCTTCGTCCGTGCCGGCGTCGCGACTTCCAGCCAGCTCAAACGGTTGGGGAACCCCGCCGACGACTCCGTTACGCAGTCTTTGAAGCAGATTCCCGGGTTCCAGATCATGCAGAAAATCGGCGCCGGGGCGATGGCCAGCGTCTATAAGGCCCGCCAGCTTTCGCTCGACCGCATCGTGGCCATCAAGATACTCCCAAAGCAATTCAGTGAAGACCCCGAGTTTGTCAAGCGCTTCTACGCGGAGGGGCGGGCGGCGGCCAAGCTGAACCACAATAACATCGTGCAGGCGATCGACGTCGGCGAGTACTCGGGATACCACTATTTCGTCATGGAGTTCGTCGACGGCATGACCGTCTACGACGAGCTGATCAAGAAAAAGGTCTATTCGGAGGAGGAGGCCCTCCATCAAATCGTGCAAATCGCCCGGGCCCTGGAGCACTCGCACGCCAAGGGCTTCATACACCGGGACGTGAAGCCCAAGAACATCATGATCACCAGGGACGGTACGGCCAAGCTCGCCGACATGGGCCTTGCCCGCAAGGCGGACGACGCCGAGGCGGCCAAGGCCGAAAAGGGCCGGGCCTACGGCACGCCGTATTACATCTCGCCGGAGCAGGTCCGGGGGGTCGGCGACGTGGATTTTCGAGCCGACATCTACTCGCTGGGAAGCACGCTGTACCACATGATCACCGGCCGGGTGCCGTTCGAGGGCCAATCGCCGTCGAGTATCATGCAGAAACACCTTAAGGAGCCGCTCGTTCCGCCGGACCATATCAACAAGACGATTTCCACGGGCCTGGCCGAGGTCGTCGAGCGGATGATGGCCAAGGACCGCGATCAGCGGTACTCGACAACCACGGACTTGCTGGTGGATCTGGAGCGGGTGAAGAAGGGCGAGGCCCCGCTTCAGGCGCGAAGCGGCGTCAAGGACGAGGTTCTCGAGACGCTGACCGACGGGAGCAGCGATTCGGCGGCGGTGGGGCCGTCACCCCTCCAGGCGCAATACCTGCGGGCCGAGGGCGCAGGAAACGTCGGCGGGCCGTGGACGATTGTTGCGATTATCGAAGCCGTGGCCATTCTGATCCTCGTATTAGTGTTGATAGCTTGAATCCAATTCGTCGGGGGCGCCATCGGGGGCGAATGGCGCGCGGCTTGCCATGGGGACATTTCCGTGCGGCCTCGAATGCCAGCGACGATCGCCGCCGCGCGGCAAAATAATTTTTCAAATCGCCGGGATTTTGCTTGGCAAGGGACGGGTGCATTCGGTAGTATTCGCGGGCCGCAAACAAGAGTGGACAGGGAAGTCGAGTTTTCACGTCTACTCAGAGCGTTCATCGGCAAGGATGCCGAGCTCGAAACTACGAATCACTCCGAGTCATCTGGTCGGTCCAGGGACGGCCGTGGCTTTGCGCACCGCCCGCGGTGCAACGGGCCCCAGAGAGAACAAGGGAGTGTTCGTTATGAAGACGTCCAAGCGCGAGGTGGACGCCCTTTGGAAGAAATACCTCAACGGTCGGCCGATCAAGCTGAGAAACAAGTTGATCGAGCACTATCGGCCCCTTGTTCACATGCAGGCGGCGCGGCTCTCCCAAAAGCTGCCCGCCCAGATCAGTTACGATGAAATCTGCTCGGCGGGCTACGACGGCCTGCTGGAGGCCGTTCAGGCCTACGACCCGATTCACAAGGCGAAATTCGAGACTTTCTGCCAGCAACGCATCCACGGCGCGGTGATGGACTGGCTGCGCTCCCTGGACGGCCAGTCCCGGACGGTTCGCAGCTTCGAGAAACAGCGGATGCAATCGCGCGACGTTCTGGACGCCGAACTCGGCCGTCCCCCGACCGACGTCGAGCTGGCGCACCAGATGGACATGACCCACGAGCGCTACTCGGAACTCTCCCGCCTGTCGCGCCTGGGCCACGAGGTGCACCTGTCAGCGGTTCAGGGCGATGACGACGGGTATCACCGCGGCTCGCCCGGCGGCTGGGACATCTGCGACGTGCGGGCCGCCGATCCGTCCAAGCGTGTTTCGGCCAGCATGTTGACCGAGCACCTGACCCGTGGGCTGAACCGCGAAGAGCGGCTGGTGCTGATCCTCTATTACACCGAGGGCCTGACGATGGCGGAGATCGGCCTGGTTCTCGACCTGTCCGAATCCCGGGTGAGCCAGATCCACAAGGACGTGATCAATCGGTTGCGCCGCCGATTCAAAGGCGAGGCGATGGAAAAGGTCGCGTGATCGCGGCGCGCCTCGGGCCGCCGTTCTAGATTCCGAAGGCATACATCAGGGCCGTCGCCAGGACGTCGGCGCTGATCAGGGCGACGATGCATTTGACGACCGTGTTGGTCGTTGCACGGCCGACGCCCTCGGCGCCGCCGGTCACGTTGAGCCCCTCGTAGCAGGCGATCATGGAAATGAGCAGGCCGAAGAGGGGGGCCTTGGCCAGGCCGCTGAGGTAGTCCTTGTAGGTGATCGCCAGGCGCGTGGTGTTGATGTACACGTCCGAACCGATGTCGAGGATCAGGGTTCCGGTCAGATAGCCGCCGAAGATGCCCACGGCACAGGCGATCACCGTCAGCATCGACAACATGATCACCGTGGCCAGGAACCGCGGCATGACGAGAAAGCGAATGGGGTTCAGGGCGCAGGCGCGCAGGGCCTTGATCTCTTCGCCCTCGACCATCGTGCCCAACTCGGCGGCGATGCTCGCCCCGGCGAAACCGGACAGGACGATCCCGGACAGGAGCGGGGCCAGTTCACGAGCCATGGCGATGGCCACGATGGTGGCGATCTGCTCGGTCTGGCCGTACTTCGCCATCGTCGGCGCCATCTGAAGGGCAAGGATGATCCCGATGAAGACCTGCACCAGGGCGACGATCGGAATGCTGCGCACCCCGACGCGGACCATCTGCGTGACCATGTGGTCGGCGCCGAACCGGGTCTGACGGGCGACCAGCGATCGCCAGATCCATCGCAGCGTGTCGCTGAGGAGAATCGTCAGGCCGCCGACGAATTCGATGATGCCGCGGCCGGTGGCCAGTTGCTGCTCAGTCTGCTCGCCCACCACTTCCACGGCCCGGCGCAATGCGCCGCCGGCCGGCAAATGATTCTGATTGGGGGCGTCACTCATGGGCCACCGCAAACAAATCGAACGGGTTTCGCGCCGGTTTGGCTATGCCTCGGCCGCCTGGGCCTCGCTGTCGCAGATCGTGAAGAACTTATCGAGCTTCGTGATCTCGAATACGCTGCGCACGCGGTCATTGAGGCCGAAGAAGATCATCTTGCCCTTGTAGGCGTTGACCCGCCGGAAGACCTCGACAAAGGTGCCGACGCCGGAGGAGTCGATGTAGGGCACGTCCGACATGTCGAGCATCAGCCGGCGGGGCCGCTCACCGGTGATCCCCACCAGTGCGGCGTGCAGGTCCGGCGAATGATGCAAATCGACGTCACCATAGAGCACCACCAGCGTCCTGTCTCCGTCCCGGCGAATGTCCTTGACCAGACTGTCACCATCATGCGTCATCGTGATTGGCTCCGGCCTTTTGCGGGCGCTTCCGCCTTGTCTCCAGTTGTGTCCCCATCGTCCTTGCTGACATACTTGATCATCTCCAGCAGCATCCCGCCGTCGTCCGGGCACGTGTAAGAGACGTCGTCCATGACCGACCTGATGATGTGAACGCCCAGGCCTCCCGGGCGGATCTCGTCCAGGTCCCGGCCGCGAATCGTACTCGGATCGACCTGCCGGCCCCGGTCGCGCACGGCCACGGCGATGCCCCGGCGGCCGCCGGGCGACTGGACCGCCTCAAGTCGAATGTGGATCGGTTGATCCGGCCGACCCTCGTAGCCGTGCTTGATGACGTTGGCCAGCGCTTCGTCGATGGCCCAGGCCAACGCATGGGCGTCCTGTTCCTTGAATCCCTCAACGTCGGCCATCCGCTCGACGGCGCCGCGCACGACGGGCAGGTGGCTGCTGTGGCTCTTGATATTCAGTTCGACGGCGTCCTTGTTCGGTATCATGAGCATCCTTGCCTATACGCCCGGCTGCATTCTCTCGGCGCTGGCGTTTTCGACCGACTCGGCCAGGCCGGGTTCATCGGCGACGCTTCGCGTCGAATCGAGATGCATGCCGCTCTTGACGTAGGTGCGCCAGCGAACGACGGATTCGGCGCGGCCGCGGCTGTCCTTGCCGTAATCATAACCGAAACGCTCGCCGGTGATTTTCTCCAGCGCGATGATCGCGAACAGCCGAACGGCCTCGTCCTCGTCCTCCAACCGGTCCACCAGGAGCGGCACGGCCCGGCGATCACCGGCCTGGCCGGCGGCGCGGACGCCGAGAATTCGCTCGTTGACGTCGGCCGACGAGATGGCGGCGCGATAGGGACCGACCGACGCGCAGCCGGCGACGACGGCGAAAGCAAGAACGGCGGCGAGGACGGCCAAACGCGCGATCATCGCCGCCAATCGTAAACGCGGGCGACGCCGGGGACAAATCCGGGACGGCGCGCCGCCGCTCCTTTCACCGCCGCGTCGTTGCCTGTCGGCCCGCGGCACCGGGCGCAAAGCGCACATCTCCGGGGCATCTGCGCGGCCTCGCGGCGGCCCCGGCGTTTGCCCGGCCCGCGGGCTGCCGATACCCTCTTGCCGCCCATCTGGATGGGCATCGCCGCGTCAGAAAGGAGCCGTCCTGCCGTGACCGAACGAAAACTGGGCTTCGGGGCGACCGTCAAGAGTCTCCCGCGCGCCGTCTGGATCGCCAATACGATGGAGATCTTTGAGCGGATGAGCTGGTACGGCATGTTCACCGTGCTGGCGCTCTACGTCACGGCGCCCGCCGAGACCGGCGGGCTCGGGTTCACGACCGAGGCGCGGGGAAACATCCAGGCGGTGATCACTTTTCTGCTCTACCTGATGGGCATCGTCACCGGAGCGCTGGCCGATCGCTACGGGTACAAGAAGATGTTCATCATCGCCTATCTGATCATGATCGTGGCGTATTCGGCGCTCTACTACTGCCGGACGATGCCGTCGTTTCTGATTGGATTCTTCATCGTCGCCGTGGGGGCCGCCATCTTCAAGCCGGTCATCGTCGGCACGATCGCCCGCGTCACCGACGGGTCCAATTCGGCGATGGCGTTCGGGATCTTTTACATGATGGTCAACATCGGGGGTTTCGTCGGTCCGATCGTGGCGGGTTACGTTCGCGGCTGGGGTTGGGAATTCGTGTTCTACGCCAGTTCGATATGGGCGGCCGTCAACCTGCTTCTGGTGAGTCTTTTCTATCGAGAGCCGACGACCGAGGCGGCCTCGGGCAAGGGCCGGACGCTCAAGAAGGTCATGACCGACCTGGTCGAAGTGCTGGGCAACGTTCGATTTTTCATCACAGTTTTCGTGGTTCTCATCGCTCTGCAACTGGCAAGCTTCGGATTCTCGTGGTTCACATGGAGGCAATGTCGCTACTTCATCCCCATCTGGCTGGTGCTGAATTTCATCTACGACGTCGCGCTGCCTGCGGGAAGCGGAGATCCGCGGTCGGCGGCGTCAAAGGGCCGGATGTTCCTGGCGAAGCGAATGCATTGCAGCAACTGGCGCTTCGCGTTGTTTCTGTTCATCATGTCCGGCTTCTGGACGAGCTTCAATCAGATTTTTTACACCATGCCGGAATACATTCGCGACTTTGTCGATACTCGGCCCCTGATTCGTTTGGTCGAGGGAGTCGTCGGATCGAGCGATGCCCAGGACCCGGCCGTCGGCGTCGGCGCGGCCATGTCAAGAATCAGTCCCGAGGAGCGCGTGCTGATTGAAAAGGAAGTGAAGGAACTGATCGACGCCCGGCAATCCGGCACGTTATCCGAAGAGGCAACCATCTCCGCATGCAAGTCGCTGATCGCCGGCAAGGTGCGGCTAACGCCGGATGAGCTGCGGGAATTCGTTTCCGACGATCGCGGCGGAACGGAGGCCGTCACGAATCGCATCATCATCGCGGGCCGCCAGGTCAATGCGGAATTCATTGTCAACTTCGACGCGGGGGCCATCGTCATCCTGCAAGTGCTGATCTCGTTTCTCATGGCGAAGTTTCATCGATTCACGACGATGATCGTCGGCATGTTGATCGCCGCGGTCGGAATCGGCTTGTCGTTCGTCGCGGGAGGGGAGGGAATGATCGGCGCCGGCGGCAGCGTGGTCATCGTGATTCTGGGTATCGTGACATTCGCCATCGGTGAGATGATGGCCAGCCCGACGAGCCAGGAATACGTCGGCCGCATCGCGCCGGAAGACAAGAAGGCGTTGTACATGGGGTATTATTTTCTCGCCATCGCCCTGGGTAACTTGTTTGGCGGGTTACTTTCCGGGCAGATGTACGGCCGGTTGGCGCTGCGCGAGAATCGCCCCGACCTGATGTGGCTGGCCTTCGGCGGGATCATGTTCGCCACCGCCCTCGCGTTCATGCTCTACAACCGCTTGGCGCTGCCGAAGCACGCGTCGGATTCACTCACGCCGGACGCCGCCGCGGGGGCGTAGGGCCCTGAGCCGCGCGCAACACCGAGCCGCGCACGTTAGTAAGCGGGTTGTTTTTCTGCGGGCACCTGCGGGCAAAAAACCCGCTCCCTTACGGTCGCGGCTCGGTGTGGCGCGGTCGCGGCTCGGTGAAAGCAAGGTCGCTATTCGACGCCGTGCATCATGCGCTTCATCGCCGGCACAAACAGCGCCATCAGTCCGGCACCTACTCCGCAGATCACCGTGAAGATTAGGAAATAGGTTCCGGGCGGCATCGAGCCCCATTTTCCCCCGAAGACACCATGTGCCAGATATTCTGCGGCTGCGGACGATAGGAACCATCCGCCCATAAATAATCCGACGTATTTGGGTGGGGCAATCTTGGTAACCAGCGAGAGCCCGACGGGCGATAGACACAATTCGGCAAGGGTCAGAATCGAAAAATGGGCGATCAGCCACCAGAGACTGACGCGGTACCGCGACGATAAAACGAAAAGCTCGTCTACTGCCGCCTTGAATTGTGGATTCGCCGTAGTCGCCAGGAGTTCCAGCCGTGCCCGCTCCCCGATTCTTTTGTTGACGGTCAGTGTCTTTGTGGCTGCGTCCCATTCAAACGTCGCAGCGGCCTGGACTCCCACGATATCCAAACCGGACGGAACGCTGTCAAGATGGTGTCGTTGCGGTAACGCTACCGTGTCGGACTGTTCCGCCAGCGATTCGACTTTGCTGACAAATTCATCCGGGGCCGTTTCGGCCAGCATTTGAAGGCGATCGACGTCGGGTAGAACGCCGTGCATGTGAAGGCGACCGGCTTCTTGGTGAAATTTCAGGCGCGTAGCGCCGTAGCGGCCCAGGTCCACGCCGTCGGGAATGGCGGCCAAAGGGACCGATGATGCTCGGTTTTCGCGACTCGCCGCGGGTATGAGCACGGCGAATGCGACGCCGACCAGGCCGATTCCGATTGCAATTTTTGCTGGCGTAGACGGCTGGCGCTTGTGACGATCAAGCCAGGTCCAAAAGAACGCCAGAATCGGCGCAAAGGCAATGATGAAAAATGGATTGAATGATTGCGTTTGATCCGCGCCGATTTCCCATTCTGACCAGTTGGTCGAGCCACCTGAAACCGCTGCCGGAGCTATCTCGGCTGGCGGCGGGTCGGCGTCAAAAGGCCGGAGATTCGTGTGCTTGTCGGCCCAAACGATCAGGGCATTGGCGCTCTGCTCGAATGCCATCCAGAACAGAATGACAAATGCAAAAACGATCAGCAAGACGACAACGCGATCGCGCACCACCCGACGAGGTAGTACTGATTCTTGTGATTCGGTCGGTGATGTCGCACTGGAAAACTGCTGGTATTCAATAAGCCGCCGATGACCGAGGAGATAGACGAACAATCCGACGGCCATGCCGACGCCCGCCGCTGCGAACCCGTAATGGAAGCCGTATTTGATTCGCAGCCAGCCGCAGATGATCGGCCCGAGAAACGCGCCGAGATTGATACCCATGTAGAAAATAGTGAACGCCGAGTCGCGTCGATGATCTTCGGGCCGGTAGAGTGCGCCGACTTGCGTAGAGACATTCGGCTTCAGAAACCCGACGCCGATGGCGATCAACGTTAGGGCTGCGTAGAAAAATGGCAGCGGCTCGAATGCCATCAAGAAATGGCCGATCGACAGCATCACGCCGCCGATGACCACCGCCCACTTGGCCCCCAGCCACTTGTCGGCTGCCAAACCACCGAGGACGGGGAGCGCATATGCCGAAAACGCGTAGATACCCAATACCGACGAAGCATCCTCCTGCGACCACACGAGGTGATTGACCATGTAGAGGATCAGCAGGGCCTTCATGCCGTAGAAGCTGAAGCGCTCCCACATCTCGGTGAAGAAGAGAACGTACAGTCCGAGAGGATGGCCAAATAGCGTCTTTTCGCCGGGCGGCGGGGCGTTGGAATCAGCGACGGTATTGGGGGTTGAACTCATTCGCGAACTCAGATCAGAGTTTCACGGCAGGCGGTTTCCACCCTCGCCGGCGCGCTAATTCGACATATCCGGCGTCGTGTTGGAATACGTCCCCGCCGGACCGCGACGCTCGCTACGCGCCGTATTTCTTGATCGCCCGGTCCAGCATCGGCAGGACCAGAATAATCATGACCGCCACGGCCAGCGGGGCCAGACTCAGATAGACGAACATCGTCGCCGTCGGCTCGAGACCGCTGATGAAGCCGGCGAGCTTGTTGCCGATGGAGGTGGACACGAACCAGCCGCCCATCATCAATCCGACGAGCCGTTTGGGCGACAGCTTGGTGACCAGCGACAGCCCCATCGGCGAGAGGCACAGCTCGCCCGTGGTGATGACGAGGTAATAGAACACGAGCCACCACAGCGCGACCTTGCTCTTGCCGTCTCCGCCGGTTTGGGCTGCCCACGCCATGATCAGCAGGGAAATGAACGTAATCAGCATGCCGTAGAGAATCTTGTGGGCCGTGCCGATGGGCTTGCCCGATCGGACCCGCCACATGAAAAACGCGACGACGATCGGCGTCAGCACGACGACGAATACCGGGTTGAGCAGGCCGGTGACCATCTCGGCGTTGAGGAGCATTGCAAACGCGCCGTGCTCCAGTCGGGCGTCCGAGGCGTTGGCAAAGACCTTGTCGAACGTTTCCTGTACGACGAGCAGGACGGGAAACGCCTCGCCCTGGTTGTCGCGAACCAGCAACACCCTGCGAGCCGGCTGGGCCGTTTCGGGCTCGACGGAGACGGAGGTCGTCTCGTGGCCGTAGGAATCCTGTTGGGTTTTGACCCTGATGTTCTCGTTCTTGAAGACCCTGCAAACGAGAAATCCCCACCGATCTACTTCCTCACCGCCGGCGTCGCCGTCGATGATTCGCAGGTTGGGGTAGTGTTGCTGAATCTTTTCGACTCCTTCCTCGCTGATTCGGCGGGCCCCGAACATTGCCTCCAGCTCGGCATCGGCCACGAGCAGCGAATCTTCCTGCGGCCGCGGCAGCGTCGGATCGGCGTTGTCGTAATACGAGGGCATGGCCTGTTGGGCGTAATACTTCTGGGCGAATTCCGGCATCCAATCGCCGGGTCGATTCGATTGCTTTTCGGTGAAGAAAGTCATGAGCCCGCCGCTGAGATGGAGGATCATGAAGAACGCGCCGCCGGCGACATACACGGGTATCAGCGCCCCGAGACCGGCCTTCTCCTCCGGTTTGGCGCGAAGCACGAGCGAGATGAAGTAGAAGACGATCGGGATCATGCCGGCGATGAAGCCGAAGGTGATCGGTCCGATCGTGTCCCGAACGAGTTTGATCTGGCCGCCGAAGTAATAGCCCAGGGCCCCGAAGATCGCCGCCGGCAGCAGGATGGTGGCGACGATCTTCCCGAATCCGACGTCGTCCGGATCGCGCTCGGGCCGGCGGTCGGCGGCCTCGAGATTTTTCCAGTTCAGCGTGAGGATCAGCACGCTGATCAACAGGCCGACGCCGGCGCCCATGAAAGCGACGTTGAAGCTCCACTCGTTGCGCAACGGCGCCGAGAGCAGCGCCGATAGCGACGCGCCGATGTTGATGCCCATGTAGAAAATGTTGAAGCCGGTGTCGCGCCGAGGATCGCCGGCCTGGTAGAGATTTCCGACCATCGCCGAAATGTTCGGTTTGAAGAGTCCGTTGCCCAGGCACAGGAGCGTGAGCCCGCCATACAGGGAACTGACGCCGCGAATGCCGAGGAGAAAGAGGCCGGTGGCCATGAGAAGGCCTCCGAAGAAGACGGATCGGCGATAACCGAGGTAGCGGTCGGCGATCAGGCCGCCGAGAAACGGCGTGAAGTAGACGAACGCCAGATAGGTTCCGTAGATTTCCGCCGCCTTGCCGGTCGTCATCGCCAGCCCACCCCGCTCGGTGTCGGTGGCGTAGAGAACGAGAATTCCGATGAGGACGTAAAAGGCCAGTCGCTCCCACATCTCGGTAAAGAAAAGGGGAACGAGCCCCTTGGGATGTCCGAAGTGCGTTCCCTTCTGGGTGGCGGTCACGATGGCACTCTCCCTCTGTGAGACGGGTCGGGTTTCGATCGGGCGTCCGGCGACGCCGCCAGCGCGGGCAGGTCGGCGGCCGGGGCAACGGGCGGACGCTCATTCAACGCGGGCGGAATCTTATAGAAATCGCTGCCCGTCGGAAAGCACGGCGGCGAGCGGCCGAGTCGGGCTCGATAGCGTCGCCGGTGGTCGAAGGGCCGGCGCGACGCGCGGATCGCCGGCGCCATGACCGCGGAATTTACCAACATGCCACTATCCCGCGCCGCATCCCACGATGGCGCGGTATCATCGTTCGACTCAGGTTGACCGATAATATCGGGCGCACGGCGTGGAGACTCGGAGACGGTTGCGCCGTCACGACGACGTCATGCCCGCAGGTCATCCGCCCATCGCCGGCCGGTCGATAAGACTCCAAAGGTGCTTTTGACACGCAGGCGACGGGAGCGGATGGCGGATGAGATTCAAGCCCAAGAACGACCAGTCGAGGGAATCTCGCCCGTCGCGCTGGCGCCGGATCGTGACCCTGGCGGGGCTCGTCGTGCTGGGTGTCACGCCATGGGCACATGCACAGTTGCCGCCGCCCGACCTCGCCGCCGTCTGCCCGCCATTGACGGCCTTCGCCACGCCATCGTTGTTTGATTTCTTCTGGGGTACGACGCCGATTCGATTTCCGTATCAGTAACCGCGCCGCCCGTCCGCGGACGCTCGCCCGGCAGCGCCCAGAGATACTGCTCGGGAGCGGCGCGAATGGCCTTCTCGGCGGCCCGCAGCGCGCGCAAGGTTATGGCGGACGCCCCGTCCGACCTCGCGCGCGGATCGATCACGTCGTGTACGTCGAAAGTGAATCGCCACGCGGCGGGCCGCCGTTTGCAGGTGACCACCACGACCGGGGCATCGTACCACGCGGCGAGACGGCCCGGCGTCGGGCGACAGCGGATCGGACGGCCGAGAAATTCGGTGGCAACCGCCAAACCCGACGAGCGATGATCGGCGGTCAAAAGAAAAATTGAGCCGCCTCGGCCCAGGATATCGGGCAGTCGGCGGGCGGCGTCCCGGCGGGCAACGAGTTCGATCATCGGTGAGGGGCACAACGCGCGCCGCCAGATGTCGAACCGCGGCATCGCCGGAATGTCGGCGACGACGTGAATCGGTCGGCAGAGATGCCCCAGCGACAGGGCGGCGACCGCCGGATTGCCGAACAGCGGCGTCGTGAAGATGCAGCCGCGGGAGGATTGGATCAATGCCTCCAATCGCCGGCGCTGGTCGATGGCCACGCGCTGCGACCAGCACCGTCGGCCTTGCATCCTGCGCAGGAATACGGACTCGGCCCAGAACCGTCCGATCTGTTCGTACATCGCCAGGCAAGTCGATGCGACGGATGGCGTCGCGGTGTCCGGCGCCACGCCGACTCGAATCCTCTCCTCTGCCACGGATCGGGCCGGCGTTTGCAGGCCGAACACCGCCCGCCCAAGCATCCTCGCCAGCCGATCGGTCAGGCGCGGGCCCATCAGACGAAGGGTCGGCACGACGACGCGAAGAAGATAACGATGACGAAGCGATTCAGTGTGCATGGCGACGGTCCGGGGCGACGCTGCCGGCCGGATACGGTGTGTATCGGCGGTTGGCGGGGATGACGAGGCGAGTCGATGCGGGCGAAGCTACGCAACCATGGCGGTGTCGCGGATTCCGTCGCCCACGTCGCGACCGGCCAGCAGGTTCTCGTAGAGCCGGGCGTAATGGTCGCAGAAGTTGCGCAGGCCGAAGACCTCGAATGCCTGCCCCCGGGCTACATCCGTGATGCGGCGGACAAGATCGCCGTCCTCGATCGCCGCCAGCCATCGACCGGCCAGTAATCTCGGGACCGCGGGCTTGCTCAGCAGCCCGTTGTGTCGGTCGGCGATCAGTTCCGCCACGCTCCGGACCGCCGAACCGACGATCGGCACGCCGGCGGCCATGGCCCACGCCAGCGGCTCCGTATTGATCTCGCCGACGGCGGGACAGACGAATACGTCCGCGGCGCCGAGCAGGTGCGGCCAGGTCTCGTCGGGATCGGGGACGACGAGCAGGTCCGGCATGCCGATCGCGCGAACGAAACGCCGGAGCCGCCGCGACTCTTGCGACGCATAGGGCAGGATGACACGAAGGTCGGGCCGCACTTGCGAGACGATCGCCGCGGCCCAGAGGCCGAAGAACTGGCCCCCGGCGCGGGTTGGGGGGCCGTGCATCAGGGCGACCGGGCCGGCGGAGCCGACGAGGCGCTGTCGCACGTCGCTTCGTCGCGTCTGGTTGATTTGGGCGAAGTCCACGGCGCCCCTGATGACCGCGACCCTGCCGGGGCTGAGCCCGGCGGCGACGAGCCGGGCCCGCATGACCTGTTGGCCGACGGAGACGGCCGCCGCCGGCAGGGAGCGTATCCAACGGGCGTCCTGCCTGGCTGCCGCCGGGTCCAGAACCGAAACGACCAGTGGCGTGCGGCGCAATCGCGCGGCGGCGACCCTCGCGGCATCGGCGCCCCAGGCATGCACGACGTCCGCCCGAAATGTTCGCCCGAGATCTGCCAGTCCGGGTGCGAAGTTCAGGGCACGGGCCAGCCGCCGGGGGGCGAGATGGAGCGGGCGGTCCAGAAAGCGGGCGGCCAGCGATCTGATGCCGGGGTCGATCGCGGCGACGGCGTGTGAATCGTGGTCGCCATCCAGCCGCGAGACGAGCGTGGCCAGCGTCTGTAGCGCGGTCGCGTCGCACCGCGCGTCGAGAACGTGCAGCACGCGGGTCATGTGGCGAATTCTCGCCGGCCGTAGAAGAACAAGGACACTTCCTGGCCCATCTTGATGCCCAATTCGCGCACAACGTCGGCGGGCCTGGTGTCTTCGTCGATCGGCTTGGGATCGGTCTCCACCGACACCTTCTGCCCGGCCTGGGCCTGCGGCCAGAGGCGGACGCGCTCTTTTCTCTCGGTGGAGAGGACCTTGACGCGGACGTCGAATTTGCCCCGGAGGATGGGTGCGCCATCCTCGGTGTTCAACGTGAAGTGATCGACGCCCAGATAAAGGACCTGCTCGGCGCCGAGCTTTTCGCCGATCTGCCGAATCGACATCCGCTCGAAACCGGGCTCGGATTGCAGCCGCTGCCACTCCTGAAAGGGAATGACGGACTTGTTGACGTCGAAGTGCAGAAAATTGTCCGCGATCGTGTTGTGGACCTCGCGGAACAAGTGCGGGTCGTTGACGAGTCCGCTGCGATCGTCGATGAAGATCAGCAGGGGGGCCTTCGTCAACTCGAATTCCGCGTCGATCCAGTCCCCGCCGGTGATGTTGGTCCACATGGCCGCCATGCCGATGCAGGCCGCGCCCGACGCCAACGCGGCGATCGCGCCGGCGAGGAATGCGCAGCGCCGGGCCGCGCGGCCGATGACGCCGGCCCGAACCCGTCGCTCGGTTGGGAAGAACGACTGATGATGCCCGTCACTCGACATTTCTTCCTCTCAGCGACTCCTTGTGGTCGTAGAACCTGATGGCGACGAGATGGGCGAATTGTTCGCCGGCCAGTTCCAACAGGTCTTCTTCATCATCGATGTCCGCGGCAATCGGCTCGCCCTCCGGGGGATACGTCGCGGTGATCTCCGTCGAATAGACCGCATGCTCGCGGCCCCCCAGGCCCACTTCGTAGAGACTCACGCTGGCGCCGATTCGGCTGCGGCGCAGTTCGCGCGTCTCCACGGCGCGCGTCGTGTACTCGAATAGGTCGATGCGCAGCACGAGGTCGCATTTCAACTCTTCGGCGATCTCGGTGTTCGACATGCTCTCCCAGTCGAGCCCGGAACTTCGTTGGAATTTCTCCACCTTGCGCGCCGGCACGAATTCGGCATCCGGCAGGTTCCTTTTCATCTGGTATACGACCTTGTCGGCGACCCTTCGCGGCGCCCGGGGATACAGGTCCTGGGTGGGGCGGTCGGCCCAGACGATGACGGCCACCTTTCGGTCGGCGATGCGATTGTATTCGGCCTTCACGTCGCGCTCTTCGTTGAGCGTGAGAAAATAGGCCGACTGGCAGCCGATCGTGATGGCCGACAGCGCGGCGGCGCCGATACCGAGCGAAGAAAGGCGGCGGGCGATTCGGCGATGTCGTTGCGTTGCGATGTCAATGGCTCCGGGTAGGTCGAGATGGCGTCATGCGGGGGCCGATCAGTTTTCGCCGATGCCGGCGGCGGTCAGGCCCGTCAAGATCTTAAAGACCCAGCCGGCGACAAGAATGAAAACGAGTCCCAGGGCCAGTCGCATGGCTCCGACCCGATCCCAGTTGATCCACGGCACACGGCCGACAGCCGTGACACATATCGACAGAATCGCCAGGCCGACCGTCGCGATGCAAAGGGCGAACCCGGCCGGCTGGGCCGCCAGGGCGTCAAGCGGCCGGCCATGGACCGCGAGGGCGAAGGACGTCGTCATCCCGCAGGTCGGGCAGGGAAGGCCGGTCAAAAGGGGCACGACGCACGGCCCGCCCCCCAATTGCTCATGGGTGCCGAACCCCCGCGGGTCGGGCTTGAGCGTTGCCGCGGTCGCCAGCAAGCCGACGGATACCGCGCCGACGACGGCCCAGAGGGCGCGCCCGGTGACGGAGATCGACACCCAGGGCCCGAGGAACAGCGGGGCCCTGCGGGCCAGGGGGGTGGACGGCGGATTCGTCATCTCGGCCATGATTGTCGTGATTCGGGGCCAATCGGCAAGGCGGGGTATCTGCGCATCAAAGGCGCGGCGGGGGAACGAAGTCGAACGGCGCTTGTTGGGGCCGACGGTCCGGATCGACGGAACTTGCGATCGCGCACCGCACTGACCGTCATGGCCGGCGCGCCGATTACCGGCTTGCAGTTTCCGATTGGATCGTTACGTTATCAGCGGCGTGTTTAACGACCGCCGAGGTAGGGCCGGAGGAAATTTGTGCGCCGACAGAATTCACATCGTTTGATTGCCGGCGGCGCCTTGTCCCTGGTGATCGGATACTGGTTATTCGCGGACACGGTCACACACTATTACGCAATTGAGACTGACGAGCTGCGGCTCAGCTATTGGGGCGGCGTCAACGATGACCGCATGTGGCGCGAAGTCGTCGCGGCGCTTGCTGCCCGGGAGCCCGAGGTTCAAGTACGCGTAGAGTGGCTGCCGCTCACGGGTTACATGCCGAAGATCGAACAGCAACTCATGGCCGGGGACGCGCCGGACGTGATGATGTTCCAGGATGAGCCGTTTCCGCGCTACGCATCCGATCATTTCCTGTCGGTTGACGAGTTCGCGTCCGGCGATCCGGTGTTGCAACGACGGCTGGACGACTGCTGGCCCTCGGCGATCCAGTCATTCACCTGCGACGGACGACTCCGCGGCGTGCCGATTCACGGGGGCAACGTCCTGATCTATTGCAATCTCGAGGCGTTCGACCGCGCGAGCCGTCACCACGGCCGGGCGATCCAGCCGCCGGATCGTCATTGGTCGCTGGAAGAATTCGTCGCCACGGCGAAGGACCTGACGATCGACGCCGATGGTGACGGCCGCGTCGATCAGTTCGGCTTTCTCCAGCCGGGCTGGGTGTATTTCATGCCGTTCGTCTGGTCGCACGGCGCGCGCTTCTGCGATGAATCGCGGCGGCGATGGACCTTCACGGGCGAGGAGGCGGTGGCGGCCCTTGAATTCTACGCCGACCTGAGGCATCGATGGGGCGTGACGCCAAGCCCCGATGCCTATGCCGGGCAGAATTCCGATACGGCATTTCTTTCCGGGCGGGTGGCGATGTGCGTCAACGGTCCGTGGTTTGAGCCGTTCCTGTGCGAGACGCGCCTTCGCGACCGCTATCGCGTCGTGGACATTCCGTCCGGCCCGGGCGGTTCGGCGACGCGGGCGACGTGGGACGCGCTGTGCATTCACGCGAAGGCGTCGCCGCGGCGATCGTCACGCGCCTGGCGGTTTGTGCGATTCGCCGTCAGCCGCGAAGCACAGTTGATCTTTGCCAAATACCGCCGGGCCGTGCCCGTCCGGCGAAGCTGCGCCGATGCATACGTTGCGTACGGCGGCGGTCCCGGGTCGGCGGCGGACCGATTCGCCGAGGAGATGGCTGCGGCCAGGACCCAGCCGATCACCCGCGCGTGGATACCGATGAGCCGGGCCCTCGGGCAGCATTTCATCAGCGTTCTACTTGACGGCCATGCCCATCGGTCGGGACGGCAGGCCGTGGCGGCCATGGCGCGCGATCCGCTGATCCTGGAGTCGTTCGCGGTCGATCTGGCGCCGTAATGGGGAGGAAGGCATTCGTGCCGTGATCAACCGGTCAAGTGGATATCGCTTCGCGTCTCCGTGGCTCTGCGGATTGGCCCTGCTTTACGCGGTTCCCTGCGTAACGCTGGGCGTGCTGTCATGCGCCCGATGGGATGGAATGGGGCCGCGCCGAATCACCTGGGTGGCGGGCGACAACTATCGGGCGCTCTTTTCGGATCCGCAATTGCGCTTCGCCCTGACGAACAGCGCCATCTATACGGCCATGAACGTCCCGGCGCAGCTGGCCGCCGCGCTGGGACTGGCCATGCTGATCCGCCGGGCACGACGGATGACATGGTGGATCACGATCTACTACGCGCCGCACGCGCTGGCGGGAGTCGCGACGATACTGATCTGGTGGTGGCTCCTGAATCCGCAAGTCGGGCCCGTCAATCGGACATTGGGATCGATCGCCGAATCGCTTCGAGCGATCGGCATCGAGTCGGTTCCGGAATGGTCGCGTCCGTTATGGTTATATTCGCCCGCGCTGGCCAAGCCGTCGCTGGTCTTGATGAATCTCTGGCACGTCGGGGGCGGCATGCTGATCTTTCTGGCGGCGCTGTTGCGCGGCGGCGACGTTCTTCTCGACGCGGCCCGGGTCGACGGGGCCTCTTGCTGGCGGCGCTTCTGGCACGTCACGCTGCCGCTGGTATCGCCGGCCATCTTCTTCAACGCGCTGACCGGCGTGATCTACTCCATGCAGGAATTCGACCAGCCGTTCCTGCTGTTCAACTATCAGCAGGGAGGCAGTCTCCAGTTCTATTCGCTCTATCTCTATCAAATCGCCTTTGAGCACCAGCGATTTGGATACGCATCGGCAGTCGCGGTCGCATTCCTGGGCGCCATGCTGGTCATCGTCTACTCCGCGGTGCTCATGGTGCGCCGCTGGGTGCATTATCAGTTCACGGAGGGCGAGGTCGCATGAACCGTCACCACCATTCGGCCACGACCGCCCGGTTCGCCGTCGCCCTGGTCCTGTCGGGACCGATCCTCTGGGCCGCGTGGGCCTCGCACCAGCCGATCGATCGAATTTTTGCGAACGGCAGCCCTGGGAGCGGCACGGATGCGCCGTCCTGGCAATGGAGCAATTATCGCGACGCGGTCACGCGCCTGCCGCTGCTGCGATTCGTGGCGAACTCCGTCGTCATCACGACGGCCGCGACGCTCGGTACCGTCCTGAGCACGTCGCTGGCGGGTTTCGCGTTTGCCCGGCTTCGGTGGCGGGGCCGCCGGCTTTGGCACGTCGTCCTGCTGGCCACGATGATGCTGCCCGGACAGGTGTTGCTCATCGGGCAGTTCTTCGTCTTCTCCCGGCTCGGGTGGGTGAACACCTACAAGCCGCTGATCGTCCCGGCGTGGCTGGCCGCGTCGTCCCTGGCGGTGCTCGTCTTCAGGGAGTTTTTTCGCGCCGTACCGCGGTCCTACGTCGATGCGGCCCGGCTCGATGGCGCGACGGACTGGCAGGTTTATTGGGAGATCATGCTTCCGATGTCCCGGCCCGTCGTGGCCGCGGTCGCCGCCATGACCGCCGTCTATCATTGGCAGACGTTTTTGCCGCCGCTGGTCTATCTATCCGATTATCAGGGCTATCCTGTTTCCGTCGGCCTGCGAATGTATCAGGCGATGGAGGGAAGCTGGGCGAACCTGATCATGGCGGCCAGTCTGATCGCGATGCTGCCGCCGCTCGTTGTGGTGTTGGTCGCCCACCGTGTCCTGGTGGATCACCGTCCGCCATCCTGATCGGAATCGTCTTTCATTATTCTCCTTGCCGCCCCCGACGCGGACGCGGCGCCGGCGGCATCGCCGCCGGTTGCGGAGCCCGTGGGGGGCGCTTAAAAAGGCCCATCTCGCGTGCATCACGGCGGCTGCCGCGTCGGCTCCGAAGACATCCGCTCCGACGATGACTGCCTTCGGCCGAGGAGGACTGGTATGGACACCCTGCTGGATCGCTTCATTCGATACGTGAAGGTCGATACCAGGGCCGTCGAGGAAACCGACGCCTATCCATCGTGCCCGGCGCAGCTCGAACTGGGCAAAATGCTGGCCGACGAGCTTCGCGCCCTGAAACTGGACAGCGTCGCGCAGGACGAGCACGGCATCGTCATGGGGACGATTCCCGGCAATGTCGCCGGCGCCCCGACGATCGCCTGGCTGGCCCACATGGACACGTCGCCGGAATTCACGGCCGCCGGCGTCAAGCCGATCGTGCACAAGAACTACAACGGGAAGGACATCCAACTGCCGGGTGATCGGAACCGGGTCATCAGGACGTCGGAAACCGAAGGTCTGGCGGCCCTGGCGGGTAAAACGCTGATCACCACGGACGGCACGACGCTCCTGGGGGCCGACGACAAGGCCGGCGTGGCGACGATCATGTCGGCCGCCGCGGAACTGATGAGCCGGCGCGACGTGGCGCACGGACCGATCCGCGTCGTGTTCACTTGCGACGAGGAAGTCGGCCGCGGGACGATCAAGCTCGACTTGAAGAAGATCGACGCCCACGTCGCCTACACCCTCGACGGGGAAGGCGAGGGCGGGCTGGAGATCGAAACATGGTCCGCCGACGTGGCCGTCGTCAGGATCACCGGCAAGAATATCCATCCCGGCTATGCCCATGGCCGGATGGTGAATGCCATTCGCCTGGCGGCGCAGTTCGTCGAGCGCATGCCGTGGCGCCGCCTGGCGCCGGAGACGACGCAGGGGCGCGACGGCTTCCTTCACCCGTACGTGATCGAGGGCGGGGTGCCGGAGGTGAAGATCCGCGTCCTGCTGCGGAGCTTCGTGACGGCGGAGCTTGACGAACAGGCGAAGATACTCGAGGCGATCGCCGCGACCCTGCGGGCGGAGCATCCGGAGGCGCGGATCGACATCGAGCGGACCGAGCAGTATCGCAACATGCTGGAGCATTTGCAGAAAGAACCGCGGGCGGTCAATCTGGCCGAAGAGGCGATGCGCCGCGTCGGCCTGTCGCCGCGGCGCCAGTCGATTCGCGGCGGAACGGACGGGTCGCGGCTCAGCGAGATGGGTCTGCCGACGCCGAACCTGTCGGTGGGCATGCACAATTTTCACTCGCCGCTGGAGTTCGCCTGTTTGGAGCAGATGGGGTCGGCCGTCAAGGTGCTCGTCGAGTTGGCCCGGCTCTGGGGCAAGGAAAAATAGAGGCCGAATCGGCGCGGCGGACGGGCGCCGAACCGTGCGCATGACCGGGCGCATGACCGGGCGCATGACCGGGCGCATGACCGGGCGCATGACCGTGGAATGTAGTTTCGTGGGTTCGGAGTCAAGCGATGTATCAATATCCCTGCAAGCGTTCCGGCGGATCGTCTGGAGACCAGGCCGCGGCCCAGGACGACCGCGCGGCGAAGCGGCAGGCGCGTCTGCTGTCCGGTCGGCAGGTCGAACCGATCCGGCTGAAGGGCAGAGAGAACGTCGCCGACATGATCGACGAATGTTTCGCGGCGAGCGGTTTTAACGGCCGGCGGCTGGCCGAGGCCTGCGCCCTGTATTCGCTCATGCTCAACGACGGGGCGACCGTGGGGCTGACCATCAGCGGGGCCATGACGCCGATCGGCATGCAGGGAATCTTCATCGACCTGATGAAGGCCGGCTTCGTGGACTGGATCATCTCGACCGGGGCCAATCTCTACCATGACCTGCACCGGGCCTTCGACTATCCCGTCGTCCAGGGACATTGGAACGTCGACGACAACGAGCTGGCCGACCTGGGGATCGCGCGAATCTACGACACCTTCATCTGCGACGAGGACACGCTGATGGCGACCGACGCGGTGATTCTCAAGACCGTCCGCGCGATCGAGGGCGCGGGCCAGATCTCGACGGCCGAATTGCACTGGCGGCTGGGCAGGGACCTGCGGGCCATCGCGCCGAGGCCGGAGAAGTCGATGTTGATGGTCGCCCACGAGTGCGACGTGCCGATCTACACCTCCAGCCCCGGCGACAGCTCGATCGGCATGAACCTGATCGTGCCTCACCTGTTCCGCGGATCGGTCGTGCTTGATCCCGTGCGCGACGTGATCGAGACCGCGGCGCTCGTCCGTGCGGCGAAGAAGAACGGCGTGATCCACGTCGGCGGCGGGAGCCCGAAGAATTTTTACCTGCAAACTCAGCCGACGCTGCGACAGATTCTCCGGGACACCGAAGGCGGCGGACACGATTATTTCATTCAATTGACAACCGACTCCCCGCAGTGGGGGGGGCTTTCGGGGGCGACGCCGAGCGAAGCGCGAAGCTGGGGCAAGCTCGCCGACGCGATCGAGAACAACGTCGTGTGCTACAGTTGCGCCAGTCTGACGCTTCCGCTGCTGGCCCAGTACGTCCTGATCCGCAACGAGGCCCGGCCGCTGAAGCGCCTGTATCAAACCATCGAATCGTCGGTCAAAGTGCTGCGCGATCACGCGGCGGGGAACCCCGTGTTCAAGAAGGAATACGGCATCTGACGTCGACGAGAGCGTCCGCCGGCCGGATCACCTCGATCGCCGTTCTCGTGTAGAATCGACCGCCGATGGCCGAATTGGTTCCCGCTCGATTCTGCGATCTCGTCCGGCGAATTCACCTTGAATACGCGCGCCAGCGCTCCATCTTTCATCTTCCCGAGCGGAAGTGGTGGATGCCCGATCCCGCGGGACCCGACCTGTCCGTTCGCTTTCACGACCGCCCGGCCGGAAACCCCGCCGGACCCGCCGCCGGTCCACATACTCAGATGGCCCAGAACCTCGTGCTGTCGTGGCTGGCGGGCGCCCGCATCATGGAACTCAAGACGGTGCAGATCAACGATCGGCTGAAGATCGGCCGGCCGTGCATCGACGTCCGCAACGTCGGATACAACATCGAGTGGTCGCAGGAGCTGCGGATCGGCGAGGCCCTGCGCGAATACGTCGCCGGGGCCATGCTGATCCATATGATTATCCGCGGCGGCATCGTCGAGCCGTCGCCGATGACCCGCCAGGCGACCGAGACGATCTACGACATCAGCGTCGGTTACGACTACGCGGGTATTTCATCGGGGCCGGTGCGGTCGTTCATCGAGCAGATGAAAGACGCGCGGGCCATCGTCGAGGAACTGCGCGGGCGGATACCGTCCTCGCATTCCATATTGCGCGATCTGGACTTTCCCACGCGGCTGTCCGGTGGCATCACGCTCTCGACCTTTCACGGCTGTCCGGCGGGCGAAATCGAGAAAATATGCACCTATTTGCTCTGCGAACTGGACTGCGACGTCGTCATCAAGATGAACCCGCCGATGCTGGGAAAGGAGCGGCTGGAGCACTTGCTGCACGACGTGATGGGCTATACCGGGCTGCGCGTCAATCCGACGGCGTACGCAAGCGGGCTGCAATTCGACGAGTCGATCGAAATCTGTCGGCGGCTGCGACAACTGGCGGCGAGCAGGGGGCGGCGGCTCGGGGCGAAATTCTCCAACACGCTGGAGGTCGAAAACGACGGCGCGTTCTTCGCGCCCGATCAGAAGATTCAATACCTCTCGGGCCAGCCGCTGCACGTCATCACGTTGACGCTCGCCGACGAGTTTCGCAAGGCGATCGGGCCCGACGTGCCGCTGACGTTCAGCGCCGGCGTCGATCGTCAGAATTTCGCCAACATGGTGGCGTGCGGATTTTGCCCGATCACAGCGAGCACCGACCTGCTTCGGCCGGGCGGATACGGCCGGCTGCCGCCGTATCTGGCGACGCTTGCGGCGGACATGCGCAAGGTCGGTGCGGACAACATCGACGCGTACATACTCAAAGCGCGGGGCTTGGGACAGCAGTCGGGGGCGAGCGTTGCCGAGGCCGCGGCGCGCAATCTGTCGATCATCGGGGACGAAACGCGGCGCGACCGGCGGTACTACGCGGACGCCAACCGCAAGCTGCCGAAGCGCATCGACTCACACCTGGACACGTTCGACTGCATCACCTGCGACAAGTGCCTGCCGGTATGCCCCAACGCGGCGAATTTCACCTACGTCACCGAGCCGCTGCGGCTGACGTTCTGCAATTTCAGGGTGGCCGACGGGGCGCTTCGCGACGAGCCGCCGCAGGAAATCGTCGTCGAGCGCGGCGAGCAGATCGCCAATTTCGCCGATTTCTGCAACGACTGCGGCAACTGCGACACATTCTGCCCCGAGTACGACGGGCCGTTTATCAAGAAGCCCAACTTTTTCGGCAGCTACGCGGCCTGGCGGGCGTTCGATTCGCGCGACGGCTTCTTCGTCGATCATTCGCAGGGCCTTCGCGTCATGCACGGGCGGATTCGCGGCCGAACATTTTTCCTCGCCGCCGAGCCGGACTGGGACGGCTATCGCTTCGAGGATGGCGTCGTCGGGTTGTTTGTCCGTGCCGCCGATCACGGTATCGAGCGCTGGTTCGCCTTCGGCCCGGCCGACGCGACCGGCCACGTCATCGACATGCGGGCCTACCACACCATGCGCATCCTGCTTTCGTCGATCCTCCGCCCCGACCGCGTGCATCAGGTGAACGTGCGATTGGCTGCGGGTTACCAAGGGACTCAAATATGAGAAGCGATCACGATGTTTTTTCTGGCTATGTTCGCGCGGGGTGGTATCCCAACCAAAAGCCTCGTTCATTTCGGTGCGGCTGGTGCGGTCGGTCGGTGACCAGCGAAACCGGGCTGCAGAACTATTCTGATAAACTCGTTGGTCCTCTCGAACCTCCTGGCGATGAGCCAGAGTTCAAAATCGAAGTCAGAATATGCAATGCGTGTAATGTAGGTACCACCTTTTTTGAAGATTTCCAGCTCCCTAAACCCCTACGAGGTGAGACCATCAACAGTGATGGTAAAGACAAAGCACTCGATTTGATCGTCAAGCTTTACGGCGAAGCGCGCAAGGCGCTGAGTCAGGATTGCCCAAGCTGCGCCGTGCTGATGTTCCGCAAGCTCCTGATGCACATCGCGGTACAACAGGGGGCCAAGCCGCGCCTGCGATTCGTCGATTATGTGGATCACCTCAAATCGGAGAGTGTAATTGGCAAACCCCTATTCCCGCTCCTGGACAGGATCAAGGACGCCGGGAACGAGGAGAACCACGAAATAAAGCGGGCCACTACTGAGGAAGCAGAGGATCTGCTGAATGCGGTCACACACCTAATAAAGAGCATATACCCCCAAACAACCCGATCGGCGTGATTCGATGGCAGGGCGCAGCCCAATCAGACAGTCTCGAACTGCATGGTATGTAGCTGCTCTTGGGATGCGCGCTTACTGACGTCGAGAAGTTCCACGCCGACGACCTGGCCCCGGGCATTGAAATCGAGGATAACGCCCGCCTGCAGCTCCTCCGATTCCACGATGGCGGATTCGTCCAGGCGGAAATAGAGCGCGTCGCTTTCGGTGTCCAGTTTCACTCTCATTGTGGCTTTCCTACCCGACGGTCAAAAAACACCGTCACGACCCTTTTCGGGGCAACGCGCTCGTTCATGACGACGCCAAGGGTCCGTCCGCCAAAATCGCCAATTGTCTAGAGGAAATGCGTGTTTCCATCCTCGCTCGCTATCGTTTAATCAGGCGATCGGAGTGCCTCAAGCAGCCACGATTCCTCAATCCGCCGTTCCGCCATCATGTCGCGGACGTGACTCGTGAACTCGAAGTCGTCCATGGTTTGCCTGTCCGCGACCACGTCATTCGTACGGCACACGACTATCTTATCGGCTTGTCCGGCGATTCGCTACATGTACCGCATATCTGCGGCCCCCGTTTTTGTCGGCGGCCACGTCATCGACATGCGGGCCTACCACACCATGCGCATCCTGCTTTCGTCGATCCTCCGCCCCGACCGCGTGCATCAGGTCAACGTGCGATCCCTCGCAAGGTGCTGAACAATGACGTGCGACGAATCTGCTCGTTCCGTTGGTGCATCCTACCTGGGGAGGGTAGGCCAGCATCTGGCGTGACGTCCGTGACAATTGAATCGAGGAGGGTGCGAAGAGCGCCGATGCTGAGCGTACTTATGGTCTCGAACGCGCATTTGCATGACCGGGCATGGTCGGGAGTTGAACGTCGAGCTTTTTCTCCGCGGCCCGCGCCTGCTCGCGGTAGAAGCGTAGCAGTTCCTCGCGGTCCATGCCGCGCGTGGAATCCTCCGCCTTTTTCTTCCAGTCCCAGACTTCCTGAAGACTCGGCGGCACGAACTCACTCATCGAAGACCTCCGGCGGGCTGATGATCTCGATCGAACGATACCCCTGAATCGCGTTGACGCCGTTGAACGCTTCACGGCGGCGGCGATTCACGAGATGACGATAGTTCCAACTGACGATGGCATCGAGGCCGGCGACCGTGGCAATGGCCACATGACGCGCATCGACCAGATGTCCTTCACGCAGAACGCCATGGGAAATATAGGCGTCGGCGAGCGCGGCGGCTTCTTCGGCCAGCTCGATCCTCGTTGGATGGACTCGGCGGATCAACCCGGCCAGAGGGCCTACACGCGCCGACGGCGCGTTACCCAACTCTTGAAGAACGACATCGGACAGGAAGGGGTGAGCCGACGTGCGGTCGCGCAACCGCTCGAAGAATCGAACGGTCTGTGCCTTAATGTTAGGAACGTGCTCATCAAACGCCGCATTCCAGACCGAAGTATCGACGTACACGCCGACGGTAGCCATGACAGTATCCTACCACCAACTTCCTTCGATTCTACCCCGAGAGATCACCGCCCTCCTCGTTGTCGGCTGCCGACCGGGTGCATCAGGTGAACGTCGGTTGCCTTGAATGATGCTCCCGGCGGCCGCGCCGGTCATCAAGCGCGAGCTCAACCTTCCACCAGCACCTTGAACCCCCCGTAGCACATGCGCTTGCAGTCGAAGGGCATGCCTTTCGGGTCCATCATCGATGCCAGCCGCGGGTCTTTCATCACCTTGGCGTTGACGCGGTCGCGATGGGCCCGCGACTTGTAGACGATCCACGAAAACATGACCGTCTCGCCGGCTTTCGGCTTGACCATCCGCGGAAACGTCAAGCAGTTCTTGATATTCAAGTCGTCGCCGACGCACTCCCGGTATTCCAGCGCGCCGTGTTCGCGCCAGATTTTCCCGGCCTTCCTGGCGAGGCGGGCGTAGGCCTTGAGATTCTTCCTGGGAACCGGCAGTACGAATCCATCGACATAGGACATGGGATAGACCTCCAAAGACACTCGGCTTAACCGCCGGCGATCGCGCCGACGATCACAAACGGTTCGTCGCCGCCGGCCACCTCGTCGGGCAGCGGGGCGTCCGGCGGTTGGTGGGAAAAATCCCGCCGGCAGGCGAAATAGCGCACGAAGGGGCGGCGCTTCCGCGTCGCATGGTCGCGGATCGTCCCGCGCAGCATCGGGTACCTGGCCTCCAGCGCGTCCAGCACCGACCGCTGCGTAATCGGCGCATCGGCGTCGAGCGTCACTTCGCCATCCACGCCGGCGAGCGTGCGCAAATGAAACGGCAGGACGACGCGGATCATGGCAATCCAAAGGTATGGCAGAGTGCTGTCTTGACTTGGGGCATCTGTGGTAGTCGGCCGATGCGGCGATCAATTTCAGCGTGAAGAACGGTCACCAGATTATCCGTCATAACAACCGAGTCGGTTAACAAACCCATGCCACGGCCCTGGGCCGTGGACTTCATGATTTGGATACGGCTCGGATGACCCGCGCGATCCATATTGCTCGTAATCATGGCGGCGATCGTCTGCGGTAGGCCGGTATCCAGATCGTCGCCCATGACGATCAGGGCAGGCCGGCGCTTCGCGGTGCGCAGATTGGAATCCGGAAAAAGCACAAGGACAACGTCGCCGTGCTTAAATGGCATCGTAGACGTCCATTTGGGGGTCTCGCCAATCCTGTTCAATGGATTTGAGGCGGGTCCGTAGACTTTGGGCCTGCTCCGGGCTGATCTGCCGCGACGCCAGTTCTATCGAGCGAGGCGGATTCCATTCAAGCACGCCGGTCTGCCCGGGATGGGCTGAGCCCTCCCGATCGCGCCACCGGAATTTGAGCATGATCGGCAGATTAACGGCCCGCGCGACGGCCAATGAGTGATCCCATGCCTTATTGGAATCTACGCCCTGAATCGAGAACTCCCCCTCAGGCAGGTACCTGAAACCATCGTCATCAAGTCGCTCTTGGCTGAGTCTCGCACCGGTTGCGCGCTTCAGTGCGTCGAATGACCCGAGCCGCCTGAAGCCCTCCAGATGAACGCGATGCATGAAGCTATTCCACTTGGGGCGGTGCAGGTCCCGACCGTCTATCGTCGCCGAAATCACCTTGGTGAAGGCAAGATTGTCGTGCGAGTCCGGATTAAGGTGCAACGACGTATCTGTGTGGGGTTGCGCTCGAATGCCACCTTCTCTGTCCGCCGTGATCGACAGGCGATTCATTTCGTCGTCAATGAGCCGGGAAATCCGCGACTCCGGTGTGTCTACGAAGGGCTCGGAAATTGCCTTCAGTTTGTCGAAGGTTGTGTCGGATACGGTAATCGTTGGCATTGGATGCCTCCGTCAAGTTGCCAGCGGCCTCTCCCTAGACATAATATTATCCATTCACATGAATTTTCAACCATAGAAATCAATTATTTCTCATGCAAATATAAATCAATCCAGCAGGAAATCTATGGCGGCATATATAACTGTAGATTGGGCAGTATGTTACACAATGACTACTGGTGTAGCGCCTGGGCCTCGACCGACAGCACCGCCGGCAGATCGCGGACGATCGGCGTCCAGTTATCGCCCGCGTCCGCAGAGGCGTAGACCTGCCCGCCGGTGGTTCCGAAATAGATGCCGCAGGGATCGAGCGTGTCGTTCGACATGGCCCCGCGCAGCACGTTCACGTAGCAATCGCTCTGCGGCAGGCCGCGGGTCAGCGCCTCCCACTCGTTGCCGCCGACGCGGGTGCGATACACCCGAAGCTTGCCCTCGGGAGGGTAGTGCAGGGAATCGCTGAGAATCGGGACGACATAGACCGTCTCGGGCTCGTGAGCGTGGACGACGATGGGAAATCCGAAGTCGCTCGGCAGATTGCCGCTGACCTTGCGCCAGGAATCCCCGGCGTCATCGCTGCGGCAGACGTGCCAGTGCAACTGCATGAACATCGTATTCGGCCGCGACGGGTGCAGGGCGATGCGATGGACACAGAAGCCGACATCGACGTTCGGGTCCGGAATGTACTCCGACGTCAGCCCCCGGTTTTTCGGCGACCAGGTCTTGCCGCCGTCGTCGGTCCGGAAGACGCCCGCTGCGGAGATGGCGATGAAGATTCGCCCCGGATTCTTCGGATCCTGCACGATCGTGTGCAGACCCATTCCGCCGGCGCCGGGCTGCCACTGCGGGCCGGTCCCGTGACCGCGGAGGCCGGCCAGCTCGTGCCACGATTTGCCGCCGTCGGTCGTACGGAAGATGGCCGCATCTTCGACGCCGGCATAGACCATGTCGGGATCGCTCAGCGAGGGCTCGAGATGCCAGACGCGCTTGAACTCCCAGGGGTGCTGCGTGCCGTCGTACCATTGGTGCGTGGTCAGCGGTTTGCCGGTCGGGGGCGACGCGTCGTACACGAACTTGTTGCTTTCGCCCTTGGGCATGCCGTCCGGCGTCGTGGTCGGCTCGCCCGCCGGTGTGCCGGGCTGTTCCCACGTCTTGCCGCCGTCGCAGGAGCGTTGAATGATCTGTCCGAACCAGCCGCTGGTCTGCGAGACGTAGATGCGGTCCGGGTCCACGGGCGAGCCCTTGGCGTGATAGATCTCCCATCCCGCGAAATGCGGGCCGTCGATGGCCCATTTCTTGCGCGCCGCGTCCGACGTCAGGATGAACGCGCCTTTCTTCGTGCCGACAAGTAGGCGTACCCGGCTCATGGTCTTTCTCCTTCGTTTCGGGCGTGAGGTGGTTTATTCTAAAACGATCATCGTGCGGCCCGCACGTTTCGACTTCGGCAGCGGCAGGAATCGCCCGATGGCGAATCTGCCGGGTCCGGCGATCAGCGTCGGCGCGAGCAGCCCAATCAGTGCCAGATTGTATTCGTAGCCGCCGTTGCTGAGGAAGAAGCCGTTTTTGCCGTGTACCGAGGCGATGGCCCCGATCATGATAACGATCAGCGAGGCGGCGGAGAAGCGGGTCAGGAAGCCGACGACAAGACCCACGCCGCCGAAGAATTCGCCGATGGTCACGAAGTATCCCAGCGTGCCCATCATCTCGACGATCTTGGACAGACCCGGTCCGCCGAAGGCCCCGAAGAGTTTCTGCGCGCCGTGCGCCGCGAAGATGAGGCCCACGACGACGCGGACGATCAGCAGTGAAACTTCTACGGCAGTACGATCGTTCGATGCAGCGCTACGAGGATTCATAACGGGACCTCTTGGAATGCGGCGACTTCCATCGTCGCCGAGATTCTACTCGGAGGATTTCCGCCCCACTATGGCAGGACGGCAGGGCCCTCGCATCTGCTCCAACTTGCATGGCCTATCGCCGCTTTCGCCGGCGGCCGTTCGACGATTCGCCCAGGTCGCTGAGTTGGACGATCTGGATCAGGGCGACCGTTCGCCATGATAAGGCAATGCGATGACCTTCATCGTCGTGGCTGAATCGATTGGGCAGCACCGCCGTGCTGTGTCCCACGATCACCATTCGTCGCTGCGGCACGTCGATTTTCGACCCGTCGCAAAGGTGAATCCGAAACGGCTTGAAGGGTTCGTCGTCGAGTCGATTGATCAGGTCAGCGGGGCGCATCGCGTATTCCTGATGCCGGTATTCTACTCGGAATCGATCGCCGCCTCGACGGCTGGCGTGGCGAATCCCGCGCTCAGCTACCAGGTTGCAGTCGACGGCGCTTATAATCCCCCGCGCCTTGGCGAGCCGGTGCAGTTTGTCGCCGCCGCACTCTGAAACGCACAACTGAAAGGCACACCATGACCCACCACAACGATCCATTCGGCGCGAAGGCGACGCTCCGGACCGCGTCGGGGGACCTGACCATCTATCGACTGGCGGCGCTGGAGCGGCAGTCCCACGTCAGGATCGACCGGCTGCCGATGAGCATTCGCGTGCTTCTGGAAAACGTCCTCCGCCACGTCGGCAGCGGAATCGCGACCGTGGACGATGTGACGGCGCTGGCCGCGTGGAATGCGAGAAAGCCCGGGCGTCGCGAGTTGCCGTTCATGCCGGCGCGGGTCGTGTTGCAGGACTTTACCGGCGTTCCGGCCATCGTCGATCTGGCGGCGATGCGGTCGGCGATGCAGCGGATCGGCGGCGATCCCCGGCGGATCAATCCGCTCGTGCCGGTCGATCTGGTCATCGACCATTCGGTGCAGGTGGACCAGTTCGGCAGCGCCGGCTCCCTGGGGATCAACGAGGACATCGAGTTCGCGCGAAACCGTGAACGGTATGAATTCCTTCGCTGGGGACAACAGGCATTCGACAACTTTCGCGTGGTGCCGCCGGCGATGGGCATCGTCCACCAGGTCAACCTCGAATATCTCGCCAAGGTTGTTCAGCGGCGCGAGGTCGATGGCCAAAACGTCGCGATGCCGGATACGCTGGTCGGCACCGACAGCCATACGACGATGATCAACGGCCTCGGCGTCCTCGGCTGGGGCGTCGGCGGGATTGAAGCCGAGGCGGTCATGCTGGGCCAACCGATTTACCTGCTGCCGCCGGAAGTCGTCGGCTTTCGGCTCAGCGGACGATTGCCGGAGGGGGCCACGGCGACCGACCTGGTGCTGACCGTTACCCAGATGCTGCGGCAGCACGGCGTCGTCGAAAAATTCGTCGAATTCTACGGCGACGGTCTCGCCGAACTGTCGCTGGCCGATCGGGCGACGCTGGCCAATATGTCCCCGGAATACGGCGCGACGATGGGGTATTTCCCCATCGACGACGAGACGCTCCGTTATTTGGAGCGCACCGGCCGCACGCGCGAGGAGGTCGATCTCGTCGAGCGCTACGCGAAGGAGCAATTGTTGTTCCGCACCGACGCGACGCCGGAACCGGAGTTCACCGAGACCCTGCACCTGGAGTTGGCGACGGTCGAGCCGAGTCTCGCCGGGCCGAAGCGGCCGCAGGACCGCGTGCGGCTCTCGGAAATGAAATCCTCCTTTCGGCGGGCGCTGACCGCGCCTATCAAGGATCGTGGATACGCGCTATCCGAGCAGGCGCTGACGCAAAAGAGCGTCGTCCGAGACCACGGCGCATCGATCGAGATCGGGCACGGGGCGGTGGTCATCGCGGCCATCACGAGCTGCACGAACACGAGCAATCCCACGGTGATGATCGGGGCCGGACTGCTCGCGAAGAAAGCCGCACAACGCGGCCTGCGCGTCAAGCCCTACGTCAAGACGAGTCTGGCGCCGGGGTCGCGCGTCGTGACGGAGTACCTGGACGCCTCCGGCCTGACGCCGCACCTGGAAATGCTCGGCTTCCATACGGTCGGCTACGGCTGCACGACCTGCATCGGCAACAGCGGGCCGATCCCCGAGCCGGTGGCGGCGGCGGTCAACGAGGGCCACCTGGTGGCGGCCGCCGTGCTGAGCGGCAATCGAAATTTCGAGGGCCGGATCAATCCGCTGGTCAAGGCGAACTACCTGGCGTCCCCGCCGCTGGTCGTGGCCTACGCCATCGCCGGCCGGGCCGACATCGATTTCGAGACCGAGCCGCTCGGCGCGGACGCCACCGGCCAGAAAGTCTATCTCCGCGACGTGTGGCCGACGCAGGCGGAAATCCGTGACGCCGTCGGGAAATTCCTCAAGCCGGAGATGTACAAGCGCCAATACGCCAACGTCGCCGACGGCAATGAGAAGTGGAACCGAATCAAGATCAGCGGCGGAGACGTGTACGAATGGAGCGACGCCAGCAACTACATTCAGGAGCCGCCGTTCTTTGTCGGCCTCCAGCCCGAACCTGAGCCGATCGGGCCGATCTCCGGGGCCCGCGTGCTGGTGGTGGTCGGCGATTCGGTGACGACGGACCACATTTCCCCGGCCGGATCGATCGCCGCCGACGGTCCGGCGGGACGATACCTCGTCGAGCAGGGCGTCGACGAGAAAGACTTCAACAGCTACGGATCACGGCGCGGCAACGACCGCGTGATGACCCGCGGGACCTTCGCCAACATCCGGCTGCGCAATTTCCTCGCGCCGGGCACCGAAGGCGGCGTCACACGGTATCTACCTACCGGCGAGCAAACGTCGATCTACGAGGCGGCGATGCGCTACAAGAAAGACGGCACGCCGTTGATCGTCCTGGCCGGGGCGGAATACGGCACCGGTTCCTCGCGAGACTGGGCGGCAAAGGGAACGCTCCTTTTGGGCGTGCGGGCGGTGTTGGCGACGAGCTTCGAGCGGATTCACCGCAGCAATCTCGTGGGGATGGGCGTCCTTCCTCTCCAATTCAAGCCCGGCCAGACACGCGAGTCGATCGGCCTGACGGGCGACGAGGTTTACACGATCCAGGACCTTTCAGACGACATGAAACCCGGCGCCGAGGTGACCGTCGTGGCGCGGCCGACCGGCGGCGGCGAGCCGAAGACATGGACGATGATCGCCCGGATCGACACGCCGGTGGAACTCGATTACTACCGCAACGGCGGCATCCTGCACACCGTCCTGCGGCGGCTGTCGCGCAGGGGTGGTTGATGGGCGCCGACGCAATCGGCGTTGCCTCGACTAGCTGAGATTGCAGCCGAAGACCGAGCCGATGCCGAGTTGCTCGGTGATATTCGGCACGGGAATGCCGAACACCAGATTGGCGAAGGCGTACGCCGCGTCGAGGATCGACTGAAGCGCGTTGAAAATGCCATTCACGGCGTCGCAGACGATTGACATGCCCATGGGCGGCTCCGGGTCCGATTTTTGGTGCCTGCCGGCGACGGATGCGTCGATTCGGCACGGCGGGTCCGCCCACGGCGGGCCCACGCGTCACGCCTTATCTATCGGAAAACCGGGGGTTGCCGTCGAAGATGCAATCCCACCGCAGGAATGGGCCGGAACTGCCGTTGTATAATGGGTCATGCAACCCGAGACGCCATGGGGCATAGGAGAATGGGTCCGTTCTTTCCGGGAGGCGCCTGCGATGATTCGATCGACGACCTGGGCCTGGCTGATGTTTTCGGCGGCGCTGGCAACGGCGGATGCCGCCGTCGGACAGGAATTGAGCTATCTCTCGGCGCGCATCGATGCGCAAAAACGGCAGATGGACGCGGCGGCGCTGGGCCTCGCCGAGGAGTTGTCGCTGCGCCCCGCCTCGGTGCGCCGGGCCGCGCTCGAGGTTGCCCGGCGGCCGGAGCTGGTTGTTCGCCTGCGATACGCCGAGGAACCGTCCGACGATGCGCTGAAGGTCATGGCGGGAAACGATCCACTGCTCGCCGATGCGGCCATGCGATTGGTGCGCGAGGCGCCGGAGGTATTGGAACTTCTGTCGCGGCAGATCGTCGCCGCGGGCACGTTGGGACAAATCCACGCCCAGCAGCCGGAGCGGGTCATGGGCGCCATGGATCGACTGGGCAAGGAAACGACCGAACGACAACAGGCGGTCGCAGACGCCTGGGCGAAGCAGCTTTCCGACATTCCAACTGCACGCCTGCAATTGCAAGCCGCCCGGTCCGCGTGCGAAGACACGTCGGCGCCGGATGCGCTGCCGTCCGGACGGGTTGCGGGCTACGCCCTCGATCATGCCGACGAGTATCCCGAGCTGGCCGACGCGATCCTTCTGCAATGGTCGTTGGCGCGGAATCCCGAGCCGTTTCGCCGGGCGGTCGATGTGTGGTATGCCCGGCACCGTGCGATGCTGCCGGCGACGTTTCTCGGGCAGGGAATGAATTCCGGTCAACTGGCGAGCGAGATGGTCCGATTCGCGCGGGCGCTGGAGGAATTCGTATCGGCATCGCCGCAGACGCGGCCGGATCCGATTCGTTTTCTCGAAACCCACGCCGAGGCCTATCCACTCATGGTTGAAGTGCGCCGGCAAAAACAGTCGGCGCTGGCACGGGCGAACAGGCCGCGCATCGCGGGCGCTCCGTACACCAGTTCGCGCGGCGGAAGCGGCAGCTCGACCAGCCGTTCGTCGTCGCGCTCCGGCTCCTCGTCCGGCAACAGGACTCGATCGACCCGGACAACCACTACCACGGCTTCGAGCGGTCAGGGGCGGTCCGGTAGCGGCCGCGCCGGCGAATCCGAGGGGGGCGACGGGGGCGGGTTCGGCGGCTTCGGGGGATCCGGCGGCGGGGGGGGGTTCGGTGGCGGATCGGCCGGCGGCGGCTTCGGGGGCAGTTCCGGCAGCAGCTTTGGAAGCTCGGGCAGCGGATCGTCAAGCCGGTCATCGAGCCGGTCATCGAGTCGGTCATCGAGCCGGTCATCAAGCCGGTCATCGGGCAACGACGGTTCGGGCGGTTGATTCTCCGCCGGATCACGCGAAGCGACCGTCCGCGCGTCCCTGCGAGCTAGCGGTTTACATCGCCGCGAGGCGCAGGGCCAGATCGCAGACGCGGTTGGAGAATCCCCATTCGTTGTCGTACCAACTGACGAGCTTGAGCACTTTGCCCTTGCCCTTCGGAACGGTCATGGTTCGGTCGGGGGCAAAGATCGAGCTGTACGGGTTGTTGATGACGTCGCCGGAGACGATCGGGTCTTCGCAGTATTGGAGGATCCCCTTGAGCGGACCCGCGGACGCCGCCTTGCGGAACAGCTCGTTGACCTGATCGACCTCGACGTCCTTTTCCAGCGAAACGGTCAGGTCCACGACGCTGCCGTCCATGACCGGCACGCGAAACGCGAATCCATCCAGTTGGATCGACTTCTTGGGAACGACGAGCCCGATCGCCTTGGCGGCCCCGGTCGTCGAGGGAATGATGTTCATGGCGGCGGCGCGAGCGCGCAGCAGGTCCTCGCCGTGAACCTGATCGAGAATCTTCTGGTCGTTGGTGTAGGCGTGGACCGTGGTCATCATGCCGCAGATTTTTTCTCCGAAGACGCCGGGGTGGTCGGCCATGATCTTGACGAGTGGGGCGAGACAGTTGGTCGTGCAACTGCCGTTGCTGACGAAAGTGTGCTGGGGCTTCAGTGAATCATCGTTGACCCCCAGCACGACCGTCGCGTCGATCTCGTCCTTGGCCGGGGCCGAGAGAATCACCTTCCTGGCGCCGGCGCGAATGTGATCGTCGTAGCCGGGCTTGCCGTCGGCGGCCCGTTTGGTGAAAACGCCGGTCGATTCGATCACCACCACGGCCCCCAGGTCGCGCCAGGGGAGATTCGCGGGGTTCTTCTCGGTCAGGACGCGGACGCGATCGCTGTCGATCGTGATGCTGTTTTCGTCATGTCCGACGCTGCCGGCGAATGTGCCGTGGATCGTATCGTATTTGAACAGGTGGGCGTGGACGCGCGGCGACGACCCCACGTCGTTGATCGCCACGATGTTGAATTCGCCCCGGCGCAGGGCCATGGCCCTGGCCACCATCCGCCCGATTCGCCCGAACCCGTTGATTCCGACCTTCAACGCCATTGATTCACACTCCTTGCACGAGCCGCCGACCTCGCGGGATGGCGCCGTGCGAGCCGACGGCATCGCCGACCCCCATCCATGGCGAATCGCCAATCCGCGGCCCCTCCGGCATGAACGATTGCTTGAAAGACCGCCGGGTTGAAGATAGGGGCGCGCTGCGGGAGCGTCAAGCAGCGGCCGGCGCGCAACGGCGCGTCACTCGACGGCGTCGCCCGACGGCGCGTCGGCCTCGAACGGATGATGCGGCGGCTCGCCTCTCAGAACTCGGATGACGTCGTCGGCGACGTTGAAACGATCATCGGCGCCGTCGAGCGTGGCGGCGGCGACGTGCGGCGTCAGGATGCAATTCGGCGCGCGGCGGATCGGGTGGTCGCGCGGCAGCGGTTCGCTGTCGAACACGTCAAGGGCGGCGCCGGCGAGATGGTTGGTGCGAAGCCCGTTCGCGACCGCGACGGTATCCACGAGCGAGCCGCGCGCCACGTTGACGAGGAACGCGCCCGCTTTCATTTTCATGATCCGCCCCTCGTCCATGATCCGCTTCGTCTCGGCGCGGGCCGGAAGATGCAGGGCCAGGATGTCGCAGGAAGCCAGGAGTTCGTCCTCGCGGGCATTCTGAGCGTTCAATTGGATCGGCGTTCGCCCGAGGGGGTCGCAGTAAATCACCCGCTGGCCGAATGCCGCCCGGCACATCGTCCCCAGATGCTCGGCGACGGGGTCGAGGCCGAACAGCCCCAATGTCAACCGCCCCATGGCGTGTCCGGCGGGTTGGCGCAGGGTGTCGAATTCCCCTTTTCGCAGGAGTCGCTCGATAAAGGGAATCCGCCGGGTCAGCGACAGAATCAGGGCCAGCTCGAATTCGGCCGTGGCCTGGACGCCGACGTGCGGGGCGTATACGACTTGAATCCGGCGGCGCCTGGCGGCCCGCAAGTCGATATGGTCGATGGTGGGACTCGCGCGGGCAATGACCTTGAGGCGCAGTCCGGCTTCGATAATCCTCGCGGTCACATGAGCTTTGGTGCGAACCAGCAGCGCGTCGGCATCAGCAATCGCGGCGACCAGGGCGTCCGGAGCGGAACTGTCCAGCACCGAGACGCGGCCGATCTGGCGCAATCGCTCGATCGCCTCGGGCGCATAGGGCTCCGCCACGACGATGTGGATCGGCTTCTCTTCCCTCATGTCCAATGCCTCCTCACTCAGACATGCGGGCGCATCATCTCGCCGAGCGGGGTGATGTGCCGTGTTCCCCCGGCCGTCGAGCGTTTATAATACCCGCCGACGATCGCATCGCAAGGAAATACATGAACGGAATCAGAAAAATGATGGAACGACGAACAATTCAATTTCGCGACTGGACGTGGCTGGCGCTCGCTGCCTGTCTGTGCCTAGTTCATTGCGGCACCGAAGTTAGGGCACAGGAGAACTCGCCCCGGCCGCCGGCTGATCAGGATTCTCCGCCGGCGACGACCGAGGTCGATGAAGCTGACGCCGCCGGGCCGACCCATGCGCCGCGCCGCCAGGCGTCCGCCGCGGACGATCCGCCGGCGCCGTCGACCGGACCCCGGGCGGTGATCGTCGAGCCATCGCAGGGGCGGCCGATCTTCATCACGCCGGGAGAGACTTTTTATTTTGTCATGCGTCTTCGCCCCGGGGTGTTCGGCGACGTCGGATTCTCTTTGCGCCACGCCTTGGAACCGACCGTTCGCGTCCCGCTGAAGCCCGCCACGCCGCCGTCGTACGCGGACGAGTATTGCACGTTGGTGCTGCTGGTCCCCCTGGGCGTTCATCCGGGTTTGTACGACATCGAGGTGGGCACCGACGCCGGGGCTCACACCGCGCGGCATAGCGTGAGAGTCGTCGATCAGTTCAAGGATAAGTTCCGCTTCATTCACCTGTCGAACATGAACGTCGGCGATCCGACCGCCGCCGATTTCGACGACATGATCCCGCGCGAGGTCAACCTGCTCGCCCCCGAGTTCATCATCGCCACGGGCGATTACACGGAATGGGCACGGGCGCGGGACGATGCCGCCTCCTGGCAGCGCGTGCTCGACTATTTCGCCAGGTTCAGCGCCCCGGTCTTCATGCTCTGCGGGGCCCACGACCATGAGGCCAGCTTCTTGAACCTCGTCGGCAAGATCGTCGACGCATTCGACTACGGCATGTACCACGGCCTGCTCCTTCTCGACCATGCCGGCAACCCCATCGAGCAGGATTACAGCCAGATTCAATGGGTCGACGCCGATCTCAGGAAAAATCGCCAGAAGCGTTTCAACTTCATCGCCACCAACAGCGACGAACTGGGGCTCCTCGATATCTGGCGCGAGCGCGGCGGCGCCGATGAGTTCATCCGCGAGCACAAGATCAAATTGCTGCTCGTCGGCGGGTCGTCCGACTGGGACTACCGCGAATTCGCCCACAAGCTAGACGGCCTGGGCGGCCTGTCCGTCGTGCGCACCCATCAGTCGAGCACTTCGCTTCGCGACAAGGCCACCGGCGTCGGCCATTACCGCGTCATCGACGTGGACGGCGACCGCGTCTCGTTCGTCTATCCCGACGACAACGCGACGGAAAAGCTTCAGCATTCGGTTCCGACCGGGCGGCTGCGCACCTTCTTCGACGGACCCAACGACGGCTCCGGCTCGAAGGTCGCCGTGACGGTGCAGAATTCACTCAATCAGGGTTTTGACGACGCCCGACTCTGGCTGCGCGTCGCCAAGGGCTCCGGGTCGGACGCCGTCCCGACCGTCGCGCCGGGGCGGCTGGTGCAGGCGATCGACGCCGGCGCGTTCTGGGCTTGCGACGTGGCCATCGACCTGCCGGACAAGGGCGCCGTGCGGGTGATGGCGGCGGCCCATTCCGATGCCATTCCTCCGGCACTACCCATCAAGGTCGAGCTCGGTGGAACGCGGCAATGGTCGTTCGCGCCGAAGACCACGGAGTTCGGGCTGGATTACTTCGAATGCGCCGATCGGCCGACGCTCAAGCTGACCAACCTGTCCGGATCGAAGCTGACCTGTTGGCCGGTCATCCGCGTCAACGGCCAGCAGATTTACGCCGACGCCGCCGAGTTTCCGCGGCTGCCCCTGCCGCTGGAGCCGAACGCGCCCCTGGAGTTGCCACTGGTCTTGCAGCTTCGCCGCGTCAGCACGGGCAGTCACGACGTTCAGGTGCATTTCCTTGCGGATCCGCTCAGCCGGCTGCACACATTCGACGTTGCGCTCTCGACGGATTCGTCGATGGCCAGGGCCGGCGACGCCAGCCCCTAATCCGCGATGACCCCCACTGACAGGGACGTCGAGCGCATGTCCAGACCGTTACCTCGTCGTTTGCCCGGCTCGCGGAACAGGCCGAGAGCCCGGCTCGAACTCTACGCCGGCAGCGCCGCGATTCTCGTCGTGGGCGTCGGGCTTTTCGTCCTTCTGCGCGGCAAGGGACCGGCGGAGGTGTCCACGAGATTGAGCCCCCTGTCCGCGTCGCCGTCGGACCAGTTGCGCGACGCGGTGTCGGCGGCGCCGTGGCGATTCCGCGAGATGCTGGCGGCCGACGCCCGAGACGATGGCTACGTGTCGGTCACGGTCCACGTCGCCCTGGCCCAGGCCGCGGACGGCGTCCCGGCGCGATTCGGGGACGGCGCCGCACCGGGGCACAACCTCTATTGGGGCGCGCTGTTCGGCGTCGAGACGCATCTGCTCAACGCCGCCGGGTGGAGGCGGGTCTATACCGATTCCGGTGACGGGGCCGGCGTCATTCGTCGCGTCGTCGCCCATCGCCGGTCGGAGGCGACCGCGTCGTGGCGGGCATTGGGGGTCGAGGATCAATTCGACGTCTTCGTTCTCGCCAATGCCTGGCCGGCGGAACGGATTCGCGACGCGATGGGCGGGCCGATCCGCGATGCATTCGGTGACCGTCCGCTCGCCCTGTCCGTTGACGGGGTCGAACGGGCGTTCGGGTCGGCCAGCGCGATCAGCGGATACGTCGGGGCCGATGGCCTGGCGGAGGACTATTGGGACGTGTTCGCGGACCTCGGCCCGAAAGCGCCGCGGCCGGTCGGGGTGTTTTACGTCAGCGCGCACAGCGCGACCTACTTGCACAGGGCGGTCGTCGAGCACGGACTCTATCCCGTACTGTTTGTCCGCGAGCCGATCATTCCCGAGGCGTATGTCGTCGAGGGGATACTCGACGCGCTGTTGGCCGGAGACGTGGGCGACGCGTTTGTGTCGCAGGCGGGCCGTCGATATTCCGAGTACCAATCGGCGATTTCGCGCCAGCGGGCCGAGCGAATGTTCTTTCGCTGAGGCAGTCCGTCGCCGGGCGGCCGCGTCGCGGTCAGTTGGCCGCGGCTTGCGCCTGGTTCGTGGGCCAGCCGTCCGGGCCGGCGGCCGCACGGAGATTGAGGATCAGGTCCACCTCCCCGACGTATTCGTCTAGCTGCCGGGCGATATCGACGGAATTCAATCCCTTGTCGGCCAGTTCATAAATGCGCTGATTTCGACTCCCAGGCGAAGCGCCGTTTTCAGGCGCGGCGTTGGCGGTCGTGGCATCCGCCTCTTTGCACGCGGGTAAAAGCTCGGCGTGTCCCAGCGACGCCCCGGCGGACCGTGCCGCGTCCAGCAGAATGCGCAGCGCCGCGATTCGTCGATCCGCCTCGCGAATCGAATGTTCCAACCGGGCGAACTTGGTGTCGATCTGGGAATTGATCGTGCGGGCCAGCTCGTCGAGCTGGATCATCAGTTGCTCCATGTCCTTTTTCGTGGCCGTGGTCCGGGCGGTGGCGGCGTCGATCTCGCGCCGATAGGCCTTGGGCGAACCCTGGCGCGGCTGCCGGCCGATGCGAAAAAGCACGAATAGCGCCAGCACCAGCGCGGCGATCAACGCATATTGCTGCGTACTGATACCTCCGAAGGCCAGGACTGGGATCGCCGCCGTCATGCGCCGCTTGCCTTCCTGTTGCGCCACGCGGATTCTGCCGCGAACATCACTTCGTGCAGCGACGCGCCGCCGGCCCGCGCCGCCGCGGCACAATCGTCGTATTCCGGCGCGACGAGTTGCACGCGCCCTTCCCGAAGGCCGATCTTCACCCTGATCGGACCAAACGCCGTCTCCACGGTCTGCACGTCGCGCGACATTTTCGTGCGACGAGACACGTGCCGGCGGACGCCGAACGTCGTGGTCTGCCGAAACAGGGCGTCCTCGCAGGCCGCGGCGCGATTGATCGTCGTCAATACGCTCAACAACACGCCGGGGCGGTTCTTCTTCATCTGAATCGCCGTCGCAAAGACGTCCAGGGCGCCCGCTTCGAAAAGGGCGTCGAACGCGCAGCCGATCTGCTGACCGGTGGCGTCGTCCAGATTCGCCTCAAGCACCATCACTTGGTCATCGGCATCCCCGCCGTCGCAAGCCGAGCCGATCATGACCCGCAGGACGTTCGGCCGCGTCCGGCCGTCGCGGTCGCCGGCGCCATAGCCGATCCGCTCGATGCGCATGGCGGGCGGCGGTCCGAACTCGTCTGCCAGTATTGTCACGACTGCCGCGCCGGTCGGCGTCGTCAGTTCGCCCGGCTCGTCGCACGACGCCAGGGGCGCGCCCGCCAGCTCCAGCAGCTTCGCCGTCGCCGGCGCCGGCAGCGGCATCACGCCGTGGGCGCAGGAGACCGTGCCGTGGCCCGTGGGGATGGGCGAGCAGACGATGCGGTCGAGTCGAAGTTGGTGGACGGCGATGGCGGCGCCGACGATATCGACGATCGCGTCCACCGCGCCGACTTCGTGAAAATGCACCCTGTAGATCGTCGTGCCGTGAACGGCCGCTTCCGCCTCGGCCAGGCGCAGGAAGATCGCCGACGCGCGGTCCTTTACCGGCTGAGGCAGGCCCGCGCGATGGATAATGGCCAGAATATCCTTGAGATGGCGGTGGGCCTTTTGATCCGCGACGCTGACCGAAAAATCGACGGAGGAGATTCCCTGTTTGACGACGCGGTCAATGCCCAACGTGTATCCGTCCAGGCCCAGTTTGCCCACTTCGGCGCGAAGGGTTTCCTCGGGCAGGCCGGCGTGAAGCATGGCGCCAAGGAACATGTCCCCGGCGGCCCCGCTGAAACAATCAATGTAAAGGAGCTTTCCCACGATTCACGGCTCAATCGATCAACGCGTCCCCATTAAGGTACGTCGGCCACGCGCCCAGGGCAACGCGGGCCCCTGAAGAACCCGCGCCGTCGACCGTCGCGCGGCGCAGTTCGAGTCGGTTTGACAGGCCCGCGCCCGGCATTTTCAATGGCTTTTCGGCTCCCGGACGTTGCCTTTAAGCGTGAACTTCGCGGTGTCGAATGGCCCAGCTCGATTCCTTGCGAAAACAGATTGACGCCCTCGACGAGAAGATCGTGGCCCTGCTCAACGAGCGGGCCGCCGCCGCCGTCCAGATCGGCAAGCTCAAGCGCCGTTCCGGCCTCGGCGTCTTCGCCCCCGATCGCGAGCAAGCCGTCCTCCAGAGGATCGCCGAGATGTCCGCCGGCCCGCTCTCGGAGGCGTCGCTGGCGGCGATCTACCGGGAACTGATGTCCGCGTCGCTGTCGCTCGAACGCCCGCCGCGCGTCGGCTATCTGGGGCCGAAGGGCTCCTTCTCGCACGAGGCGGCAGTCAGCAAGTTTGGCGAATCGGTGGACTACGAACCGCTGGAGGATATCCGGGCGATCTTCAGTGAGATAAGCCGCGGACACGTCAATTACGGCGTCGTGCCCGTCGAGAATACGACCGGCGGCGCCATTCTCGACACGCTGGATGCATTCATCGAGCACGAGACGCGAATCTGCTGCGAACTGTTTCGCCCGATTCACCAGCACCTGATGGCCCGCTGCCGGCAGGACGAAATCGCCGTTGTGTATTCAAGGCCGGAGGCCCTTCGCCAGTGTCGGCGCTGGCTGACCGAGACCGGCCTGGCCAGTCGGACCGCGCCGGCGCCAAGCACGAGCCGGGCCGCGGAGATGGCGGCGGCCGAGGTCGGCGCGGCGGCGATCGGAAGCCGACTGGCCGCGAAAATGTACGGACTGCCGATCCTGGCCGAGAACATCGAAGACCATCCCCGGAATGCGACGCGGTTCTTCGTCCTGGGCGGCGACCCGACACCGGCGACCGGCAACGACCGGACGAGTCTGATGCTCGTGACCGTCCACCGCGCCGGCGCCCTGGTCGATGTCCTCGTCAGCTTTCAGAGGGCCGGAGTCAACATGACGATGCTGACCTCGCGGCCGAGCCCGTCCGTCGAAAACGAATATAACTTCTTCATCGACGTCGAGGGTCACGTCGACGATCCTTCGTTCGCGGCCGCGATCGAGGAGGCCCGGCGGCACTGTCGCACGCTGGTTGTCCTCGGCTCCTACCCCCGCGCGTCCGAAGGCGATTCCCGCTAGAATGCGCGGCCCGTTCGCGGTCGGGCATGGCGGCGATAGCCAGGGAAATCTGACGAACTGCGAGCTTCGATGAGTCGCGGGAGTCCTGCAACATGAGACGGCCCTTCGTGGCGGGCAACTGGAAAATGAACCTCGACCTGCCATCGGCTCGCGCGCTGGTGGCGGATCTGAGGGCGCGCCTGCCGGAAGAGTTGCCCCTTGACGTGGCCATCTGTCCGCCGAGCGTCTATCTGTTCCCGATGGCCAAGGCGCTTGCGGATTCTTGCATCGCGCTGGGGGCGCAGAATTGCTGGAGCGCGGAGAAAGGGGCGTTCACCGGCGAACTATCTCCGGCGATGGTGAAGGAGACCGGTTGCCGGTTCGTCCTCCTCGGCCACAGCGAGCGCCGCCACACCATTGGTCCGGCCGCCGATGGCGGCGGGAAAGTCCACGGCGAGGATGACGCGATGGTGGCGGCCAAGGTGGCAGCCGTCCTCGCGGCGGGTTTGACGCCGATCGTCTGTGTCGGGGAGACGCTGGATGAGCGTGACGCGAACCGGACCGAAGAGGTGCTCGCGCGACAAGTCGCGGCGGGCCTGGCAGGCGTGTCGGAAAGCCGGGCGGCGCGCATCGTGGTGGCCTACGAACCCGTCTGGGCGATCGGCACGGGACGCCACGCCACGCCGCAACAGGCCCAGGCGGCCCACCGCCACATCCGGGGCCGGCTGGCCGAGCAATTCGGAACGGGCGTGGCCGACGAGATTCGGATACAATACGGGGGCAGCGTCAAGCCGGATAATGCCGTGGCGCTGATGTCCTGTCCGGACGTGGACGGGGCCCTGGTCGGCGGGGCGAGTCTTCAGGCGATCGAGTTTGCCGCGATTGTCGACGTCTGCGCCGACGCGAAGAAGCGATAGGAAACGCGAATATGACGACTCTCGTATTGGGCGCCTGGATGTTGCAGGCATTGTTGTCCGTGGCCCTGATCGGCGTGTCGACGCTGCTGATCGGGCTGGTGTTGCTACAAAAAAACCGCGGATCCGGCCTGAGCGGGGCGTTCGGCGGCGTCGGCGGACATACCGCCTTCGGAACGCGAACCGGCGACGTGATGACCTGGATCACCGTCTCGTTGACGGCGATGTTCCTCCTTCTGTCGATCGCGGCCGTGTATGCCTTCGAGCCGGACAAGACCGCCGACGACGCGGCCGTCGCGCCGCCTTCGGCCGTCGCGCCGATTGAAACCGACGCCGCGGGCGACGGCGCGGCCGGAGACGCAACCCCGGCCGGCGGATCGACATTGCCGCCAGGCGCTTTCGAAACGATTTCAATACCGGCGGCGACCGGCGGGACGGCCGACGCGCCTGCCGACAAAACCGACGTGCCCGTCAAGTCGACCGACGCGCCCGCCGAGTCGAAGACCGAGTCCACTCCTCCGCCTTCCGCGGGCAGCGAATAAGGGCGCCGGGCCGCATGATTGAAAGCATGACCGGATTCGGCGAGGCCGACGCGCTGGAAGACGGCGTGCAGTTCCACGTTGAAATACGCAGCGTCAACAACCGGTATTTCAAGGCGTCGATCAAGCTGCCCGAACACCTCCAGCGATTCGAGCACGCCGTGGACAAGCTGCTGCGGACCCGTGTCAGCCGCGGAAGCGTTTCCTACTCGCTGAGAACGCGGGACAACAACGCGCCGTCTCCGTACGAGATCAACACCGCCGCCCTGGCCGGCATCCTGAGCCAGCTCAAATTGGCGACGGGCGGCCATTCGTCGACGACCATCGATCTGGCCGGCCTGCTCGAGCTGCCGGGCATCTGCGAGCCGATCCGACTCGACGAGCCGGTGCTCAATGCGCGGTGGAAGGTCGTGCACCAGGCGACCGACGCGGCCCTCGATCAGTTGATCAGGATGCGGCGTTCCGAGGGGGCGGCCCTGCGCGGCGACCTCGACCGGCAGTGCGCGGAGATTCGGCGGGGCATCGGCGAGATCGCCCGGCGCGCGCCGCAGGTCGTCCAGGATTATCATGCTCGGCTCGCGGCGCGCGTGGCGCAATTGTTGAATTCCGGCACCGCCGAACTCGACCGCGACGCCCTGGCCCGCGAGGTGGCGATCTTCGCCGATCGCTGCGACGTCAACGAGGAGTTGGCCCGGCTCGAGAGCCATCTCGATCAGTTTGCCCGCCTCTGCGACGCCCCCGAAGAGACTGGGCGCAAGCTCGACTTCGTGGCCCAGGAGATGCTCCGCGAAGCGAACACGATCGGCAGCAAGGCCAACGATGCCCTGATCGCGCGATCGGTCGTGGAAATCAAGTCGGCCGTCGATCGGATCAAGGAACAGGTGCAGAACATCGGTTAATCGAAGGCGGCGGCCGGGGATGGTATCGAAACGCGGAATGGTTATTGTGATCAGTGGACCGAGCGGCGTCGGGAAGTCGACGGTGTGTCATCGGTTGTGTGACCGCCTGCCCGCCGAGTTCAGCGTGTCGGTCACGACGCGGCGGCCGCGGCCCGGAGAGCAGCCGTCCCGGGACTATGAATACGTGGACAAGGGCGATTTCGATCGGCTGCGCAACGCCGGCGGGCTGCTGGAATGGGCAGAGGTCTACGGACAGTGGTACGGAACGCCGATGGCGCCGGTGCAAAGGGCGCTGGACGATGGGCGGACCGTGATCCTCGAAATCGATATCAACGGCTGCCGCCAGGTCCGAGAAAAAATCCCCGGCACTCGGGCGTTTTTCCTCCTGCCGCCGACGCTGGAGGAGCAGCGGCAGAGGATCGAGGGGCGACGGACCGACGACCCCGAGACGATCGAACGCCGGTTGGCGAAGGCCGACGGCGAGATCCGTTACGCCAGCGATTCCGAGTGCTATGATGCCTTCATTGTCAACGGCGATCTTGAGGAGACGGTGAGCAAGATCATCGAGTCGGTGTCGGCGGCGTGTGGCCCCCCAAGCCAGGATCATGGGGCGAATCGGTCCTGAGGCAACTCGAAGAGGTATAGCGAATGATTACGGACCTGAAGGACGAGGATTTGATCAACAAGGTCGGCGGCCGATTCCGGCTCAGCGCCCTCGTGCAGAAGCGAATGCGCGAGATCATGCACGGCGCACGGCCCATGGTGGACGCCTCCGGAATGACGCCGATGGAGATCGTCATCGCGGAGATCCGCGCGGACAAACTGGCGGCCAAGGACGCGGAACCGGATCGTGAGTCAGCCGACGCATCCTGACGGCGGCGGGGCCGGCGGCGGCGCCGAGTCCGCGTCACTCAGCGATTACGAGCTCATCGTCGGCGTCTGCGGCGGCATCGCCTCGTACAAGACGGCGTCGTTCGTTTCCGCGGCCGTGCAGCGCGGCGCGGGCGTCACGGTCGTGATGACCGCCGCGGCGAGAAAATTCGTCACGCCGCTGACGTTTCAATCCCTGACCGGCCGCCGCGTGTTTTGCAGTCTCTGGAACGCAGGCGACTCTAGCGATCCGCAGCACCTTCGGCTCACCGAGCAGGCCGATCTTTTCATCATCGCCCCGGCGACCGCCAACGCCATCGGCAAGGTCGCCTCCGGCATCGCCGACGATCTGCTGACTACCATGGTGATGTCCGCCGATTGCCCGGTCCTGATCGCGCCCACGATGAATACCAGAATGTGGGACAACCCCATCGTGCAGCGAAACGTGAGCGCGCTCCAGCAGGCGGGATACGAAATTGTTCCGCCCGGCGAGGGATGGCTCGCCTGCCGGACCGTCGGCAAGGGGCGAATGGCCGAGCCGGAAACGCTTTTGGCACGAACCCTCGAACGACTGGCGAATCGGCCGCCGCGCAAACGGTCAGGTGGGGCATAGCCCGTGGGCGGCCTCGTCCATCGCAAGCGAAGACCCGCGCGCAGTCCGCCGCTGCACATCGTCGTCACCGCCGGGCCGACGCGCGAATATCTCGATTCGATTCGTTTTCTCTCCAATCCCTCATCGGGCAAGATGGGCTACGCCATCGCGGCCGCCGCCGCCGCGGCGGCGCGGGGCCATCGGGTCACGCTGGTCAGCGGTCCAGTCGATCTGGCGGCGCCCCCCGGCGTGCGACGCGTGTCCGTCGAGACTGCCGAACAGATGCTGGCGGCCGCGAAGGCGGCGTTCGCATCAGCGGACGTGGCGATCTTCGCGGCCGCCGTCTGCGACTATCGGCCGAAGCATCGCGCAACGCGCAAGCCCGCGAAGAAACGGGGCGGCCTGGCGCTGGCGCTCGTTCCCACGGTGGACGTGGCGGCGGCGCTGGGGCGCCGAAAGGCGGGGCGGATCACGATCGGTTTCGCGCTGGAAGACCGTGCCGGTCGTCGCCGCGCGGAGGCCAAGCTGCGGTCGAAGCGATTCGACGCGATCCTTCTCAACGCGCCGACGAATATCGGGTCCGATCGGGCGTCGCTCGACTGCCTGGTGGCCGGCGATCGATGGCGCCGCTGGACCCCGGCCGCCAAGACGAATGTCGCCGGCAGAATCATCCGCCTCGCCGAGCAATTGTTCGCCGCGCGGCCCCGCGCGACGTCACGTTGATTTCTTCGCCCGTGTCCGTTTCACGAACGCCGCGTAGTCGGCGGGCGTATCGATGCCCGGCGCGGCGTGATCGACGACGGCCACGGAAATCGCGTAGCCGTGCTCCAGGGCTCGCAACTGTTCGAGGCGCTCTTTCGTTTCCAGCGGCGTGGGCGCGAGCTTCGCCAGCGCGAGCAGCGTTTCCCGGCGATAGGCGTAGATGCCCAGGTGCAGCAGCCATTCACCCGGCGGCGTCAGATCGCCGTCGCCGTCGCGCGAATAGGGAATCGGCAGGCGCGAAAAGTACAGGGCCCGGCCGCGCGAATCGACGACGACTTTGACCTGGTTGGGATCGCGCACGTCGCGTGCCGACTCGAATCGACAGGCGAGGGTCGCCATGTCGGCCTCGGGGTCGCCCGCTAGTTGATCGATCAGCCCGTCTATGTGTGCGGGGGACAGTTCCGGTTCGTCTCCCTGGATGTTGAGCAGTATGTCGGCGTCGAGTTCGGCGGCCACTTCGGCGACGCGGTCCGTGCCGCTGGGGTGATCGCCGCGCGTCAACCTGGCGCTCGCCCCGAAGGACTCGGCCGCCTCGACGATCCGCTGATCGTCCGTCGCGATGATTACGTCGCTCAACCGCGTCGCCCGGCGGGCCTGCTCGTACACGTGCTGGATCAGGAACTTGCCCGTTTCCCTGGCCAGCGGCTTGCCGGGAAACCGGCTCGACGCGTAACGGGCGGGAATGACGGCGACGCATCTCACGTTGCAAAACGTATCGGCCCGCCCCGACGGCGTCAAAGCGACGCGCGGTTGACCGTTTCGCGCCGTCGGTCGACAATTCATCGGTGTGCGAGAATTTGTCAGAGCCGCGACCGTGAGGGAGCGGGTTCTGTTGTCTCGGTTGATTCGACGCGTGGACGAAGAACCCCCTCCCTTACGGTCGGGGCTCGGAGAGGAGTCGGTCGGGGCTCTGATCGTCGCGAAACTTGCCGACACTGATTCATGGGAGCGAGATATGAGATTCGTCATCATTGATCGGGCTTTCCGTCGGTGGGCACGATGCACCACGGTCGCCATTGCGGTGGGCGCGCTGTTTGCAACGGCGTCGCCCGTCGTTGCGGCGGGTCCCGAGTCCGGCGAACCGACATCGACGAAGAAAGCCGCGAAAAAGCGGCCCCGAAAGCCCAGGATGCCCGCGCTGAAGTTCACGATGAAAGACATCGACGGGAAGGATCAGGACCTGGGCCGCTACTACGGCGACGTCGTGCTGATGGTCAATACCGCCTCGAAGTGCGGGCTGACGCCGCAGTACGAGGGCCTGCAATCGCTCCATCACAAGTACAAGGACCGCGGCTTCGTGATCCTTGCGTTTCCGGCGAACGATTTCGGCGCCCAGGAGCCGGGCGCCAACAGCGAGATCAAGGAGTTCTGCAAGACGAAATTCGACGTGTCGTTTCCGATCTTCGCCAAGGTGTCGGTCAAGGGCGACGACATCTGCGACCTTTACAAGTATCTCACCGCCGCCGACCGCGGCCATCGGCACGGCGGCGAAATACGCTGGAATTTCAACAAGTTTCTCATCGATCGGCGCGGCCGCGTGATCGACCGCTTCGAACCGCCCGTCAAGCCCGATGATCCCAAGCTGATCAAGGCCGTCGAGCGGGCACTGAAGCGCAAGGCCCCGAAGGACGCCGCGACGAAGCCGCCGAAGGAAAAACCGGCGGCCGGCGGCGACGCGGAGTCACACGGATCGTGATCGGGCAACTTCCGGCAAGGTTCAATCGGGCGACGGTCATCGCGAGGGCGGCATGAGAATACGCGAATTGCTCTCGACCGGCCGGCCGTGCTTTTCCTTCGAGTTCTTTCCGCCCAAGACCGACGCGGGTCTGGAGCAGCTTCGTACGTCGGTGCGCGCCCTGCGCGACCTGAGGCCGACCTATGTCTCGGTCACCTACGGCGCCGGCGGCAGCACGCGCGACCGCACCGTCGACCTGGTGGCCGAAATCCAGCGGCACTACGGCATCGAAGCGATGGCCCATCTGACCTGCGTCGGTTCCACGCGGGAGGAGATCGGACACATTCTCGACCGACTCCGGTCGGCCGGCGTCAATAACGTGCTGGCCCTGCGCGGCGATCCTCCGAAGGGCCAGTCGGCATTTGCGGCGGTCGAAGGGGGCTTCGCCTATGCAAACGAACTCGTCGAGTTCATCCGCGGGGCGTATCCCATGTGCATCGGCGGGGCGTGCTATCCTGAGGGGCACGTCGAATGCGTCGCCGCCGATGGCCGGCGCGATATCGGCCGCGACATGGAAAACCTCGTCCGCAAGGTCGATGCCGGCGTCGAGTTTCTCATCACGCAATTGTTCTTCGACAACGCCGCCTATTTTTCATTCGTCGACCGTGCCCGGGCGGCCGGCGTGAGCGTGCCGATCATTCCCGGCATCATGCCGATCACCAACGTCGACCAGGTCCGCCGCTTCACGAACATGTGCGGCGCGAGCATCCCGCCGACGCTCCTGCGCGAGCTGGACCGCCTGAAGAACCGGGACGACGCCGTACTCTCACAGGGCGTGGCGTTTGCCGCCGCGCAGTGCCTGGACCTTTTGCAACGCGGCGCGCCGGGCATTCATTTTTACACGCTGAACAAATCCGCCGCGACGCGCACGATCCTCACCGCCCTGCGAACCATCTATCCCCCGGCGCAGCGGCCCGCGGGTTGAGGCGGCGCGCAGGGACCGGTGCGCCGGATCGCATGGCTCACAGCAAGAAAATATGGATCACCGGCGCCGGCGGCCTGCTGGGCGCGGAAGTCGCGCGCCGCTTTCAATCCGGCGACCGATATGAAGTGATCGCCGCGGACCGCGCCGCACTGGATATCACCGATCCTCGCGCCGTCGATGATCGGCTCAGGTCATTTCGCCCGGACATCGTCATCAACTGCGCCGCGTTCACCGCGGTCGATCTGTGCGAGTCGGCCGAAAAGGCCGCGCTGGGCGTAAACGGCGACGGGGCGGGCTTCGTCGCCGCCGGCGCGGCGGCCGTCGGCGCCCGGCTGATTCACATCTCGACGGATTATGTTTTCGAGGGCGACGCGGCGTCGCCGTATGCCGTGGATCACCCCCCGGGCCGACCCGAGCGGTTGAGCGCCTACGGCCGCTCGAAGCTCCTGGGCGAGCAGCGCGTCGCCGCCGCGCATCCGGGAGCATTGATCGTGCGGACGGCCTGGCTATACGGCGCCGCCGGGCCGTGCTTTCCGAAGACGATACTCGCGGCGGCGCGGCAGCGGCAGGAGTTGAAAGTCGTCGACGACCAGCGCGGATCGCCGACGTATGCCCGCGACCTTGCCGACGGGCTGTTTCGCCTGGCCGCCACCGACCTGACCGGCATCTGCCACGTGACCAACGCCGGGTCCTGCACCTGGTACGAATTCGCTCGCGAAATCCTGCGCGTCGCCGGGCTCGCCACGCCGGTTCATCCGGTCACCACGGCGGAATTTCCCCGCCCCGCGCGGCGGCCGGCCTATTCCGTGCTCGACAATCGGCGTTACATAGAGGCCACGGGCCACCCCCTGCGGCACTGGACCGAGGCGATCGCGGCCTTTTTGCGCGAATGACAATTGGCGGAATCACCGAATCCCCCGACAGCCGATAAGCGATCAATCGGCCCGTCGACGATCCTGGGGCTGCGATTCACGCCTTTCGGCTCATGACCGCGGCACGTCTCGTTGCCGTCGCGCCATTAACGGACCCGCCAATAAGTCGTGGTTCCGTCCGTACCGTTTGATCCGCCGCCGTTTCGCTACATAGAATCATCGTCGTCGCAAAGCGCCGCGTGCATCATCAGCGAGCGCTTGCGTTTCAGAGCCGCGACCGTAAGGGAGCGGTGGGCTCGCGATTGAAAGGGCCGTCGTTATCGCGCGCCGCCCCCCCCACGCTCGGGGCTCTGATTATCGTGCGGCGACGGGGGGCACGAAGCATGATCCGTCACATCTTCCTTTCAAGAGGCGCCTGGAGCGTTGTCGCCGTGATCGCGCTGGCTGCGCTGGCCGGCTGCCACAAGCCGCAGAATTGGGCCTACACCGGCCCGCGCGTCTATCTCATCGAAGGCGCGGCGAACGAAGACTCCGATGCCCTCTATCGCATCCGCGATGCGCTCGTCGCCGAGGAGATCAACGCCGCCGTCTTTCGACCGGATAACTGGCTGGCGATCGTCGTCGACATTGACAGCAATCCCGACGAGGAAGCGATCATCGTGGGCCACGGCCACGGCGGCTTCCTCGCCACCCAGGTCGTTCGGCACTATGCCCAGCGGCATAAAATGAAGCACATCGACGCCGTCGTCACCATCGATCCGTTCAATAAGGACTGGCCGCACAACGACGCCGAGCGCGGAGAGGCCGACCCGCGCACCCGCCCCATGCCGATCCCGGTCGGCCACGGCGCGCTGAAGGTGCGAAACTACGTGCAGGCCAATCCCGACTGCAAGCGGTGGGGCGGCGAATTGGTCTCAACGCGGGCGTCGAACCTCGCCGAGCAGCACCCGTACTACTGGTATGACGACTTCTGGGATCGGCGGCCGTTGACGGGACAGCATCAGCTTTTCGACCTCACGTCCCGCGGCGTGACGCACGAGACGATTGACAACCATGACGAACTCGTCAAACGTATCGTCCGTTTGACGCGAAAGGCGGCGCTGTCACCGTACCATTACACTCCGCCCGAGCACCACCCGGATGTCCCGCGGAGCCGCCAACCAGAAAAGGGCACGACCGCGTCGAAATAGCGCGCCGGCGCCCGCACGGCCGCGGCAGTGGAGAACGCTTCTAACGGCGGCGCTGGCGCTTCCGGTCACCGTCTTGTTTCTTGTGCAAATAACGAGGCCGGCGGGGTTCCTTGCGGCCCTGCTCCATCGCGACGCGGCCCGTCTTCGAGCCGGCGACAGCGACCGCGGCGGCGCGAGCGAAAGCTGGGGCGACGCGTACCGCAGCTACCGCCGGTCGTTCGAAAAGCTGCCCCATGCCCGGGAGCATCTCGCGATTCAGGAAGCGCTCAAGCTCATCGTCGAGGTCAAGCACGGGTTCCGCGAGCCGCAGGACGCGGCGCGGCAGGCGAGCGGGCTCGACGGCGCATTCGGCGAAAATCTCGTCATTCGCCTCGCGCATGCCGTGCTCTCTGATATGGCGACGACCGCCGGGTCGCCCCGCACCGACCCGGTCGCACGGTTTGGAACGATGCGGGCGACGATCGACCGCGCGCCGCCGGCGACCCGCACCACGCTGCACAACGCCGCGTTCACCCGGGCATGGTTCGGCGTCCTGACGCGCTATACGCAGCGCCCCGACGTCGCCGCCACGTGGGCGATTCGGATGGACCACTATCAGGTCGATGCCCATTACGCCGCGCTGGCGATCGTGGAAAAGCGATTGGCGGCCCTGGCGGATGCGTTGAACGAACGGACGTTTCGCGATGCGGCGGCCGAGTGCCGGTCGTGGCTGGCGCGCGTCTGCGAAGGGCTGTTCGAGGTGGAGCGCGACGCCGCGACGCGGCTCTTCTGTGCCGATTACCTCTCCGGGGCGACGTCCGGCCGCATGGCAGGCCGCTTCGCGGGGCTTCGCGCGGACCATCGTGCAGCCACGGCCGCCGCTCCGATCGACCTGACCGACCCGAACAAGGCCCCGTCGATTGCGCCGGGCGAATATCGCCGCGCATTTCGCACCCTTGCGTTGTCGGCACTGTTGGGCATTGTCGCTGCGGGCGCGGCCCTGGCGTTCGTCACGGCCGCCGCCGCATCGCTCGTCGTCGGCCTGTCGCGGTCGCTTCGGGGCGCGAAGGACGCGCCGCTGGCTTCGAGCCGGGGAGGCGTCAACGCGGTCTTCGCCAACTTGGCGATGGGCATCACCCCGGTAGTCGCGTATTGTCATCTGGCCGATGGACGCGTGTTTTCGGAAGCGTGGGTCTACGTCATCGTGCTGGGCGTTGCCGGCGCCGCCGTCTCCACGACGATTCTTTTCGCCCAGGGCGCGCGCCCGGCCGGCGTCTTGCGGTCGGGCATGCCGCGCATCGCGGCCGGCATGGTGGCATGGATGCTTCCGTTGTTGCTCGTCGTGGCGCCGCCGTCATCGGTCGCGTGGCTGTATCGCGGCCTGGATCGCGGCGTTCCGGCCATGATGTACATCGCCTTCGCCATGGTGGGCGCTTTGACGGTCGGAACGCTTCTGCTACGGCCTGGCGGGCGCGACGCGATGCGCATCTCGGCGACCGCGTGGCTGGCGTTTGCAGTCCTGGCGGTCGGCGTCCATCAGGTTCACCGGCATGCCGACCGTCGCTACCAGGACGCCGTCGTGGACGGGAGGTCCGACGAATTGGCCGCGTGGCTGGGCGGTGATTGGCTCTCGCGCTATCTCGCGCCGTCGCCGGCCGCCGCTTCGAGGCCCGCCCCATGATCGCCCGACTCATCAGCATCGGCACGGAGTTAGCGCTGGGACAGACCGTCGACACCAATTCGGCTTGGCTGGCGCAGCAACTGGCACGCGCCGGGATCGTCTGCGATCGCCACGTCACCGTCGGCGACGATCGTTCGGTAATTGCCCAAATCATCAGGGAATCGGCCGCTGCGGCGCCACTCGTGATCATCACCGGCGGACTCGGACCAACGCCAGACGACCTGACGCGCGAATCCCTGGCCGATGTTCTGAGCGCACCGCTCGAATTGCACGAATCGATGCTTTCGCAGATCGAGGAGTTCTTCCGCCAGCGCGGCCGGACCATGCACGATCGCAACCGCGTCCAGGCCATGATCCCCGTGGGCGCCGTGCCGATCGAAAACCTGCGCGGCACCGCGCCGGGGATATCGGCGCGAATCGGCGATGCCAGGATCTTCGCCCTGCCCGGCGTGCCGGACGAGATGCGCGCCATGTTCGAGCGGAGCGTCTGGCCGCGAATCGTCGCGGCCGCCGACGGTCGGGCGATCGTGCAACGGGTCATCCACTCTTTCGGCATGAGCGAATCCGAGATCGGCCACCGCATCGCCGATTTGATGGAGCGCGGCCGCAATCCATCGGTCGGGACCAGCGCCGCCGACCTGATCATCTCGATCCGCATCAACGCCGCCGCCGCGCCGCCGGACGAGGCGGCCCGCCTGGCGGACAGCGACGCCGCCGAAGTGCGCAGCCGGCTCGGCCACTGCATCTTCGGCGAGGGTGAACAGTCGCTGGCGACCGCCGTCGCGCAGCTCCTGATCGGACGCGGCGCGACCGTCGCGACGGCGGAATCCTGCACCGGCGGATTGATCGCGACGCGGCTGACGGACGTGCCGGGAAGCAGTGCGTACTTCGTGCAGGGCCTCGTGACCTATGCCAACGAGGCGAAGGAGCGGCTGCTCGGCGTGGCGGCGGGACTTCTGCGCGAGCACGGCGCCGTGAGCGAACCCGTGGCCGAGGCGATGGCCGACCGATGCCGTAAGATAAGCGGCACCGACTACGCCCTGTCCGTCACGGGCATCGCCGGCCCGACGGGCGCGACGGCCGACAAGCCGATCGGCCTCGTGTACGTCGCCCTCGCTGGCCCCGCAGGCGTCAAAGCCAGGGAACTTCGCCTCGGGGCGACGCTGACCCGCGCGCAGGTCCGCGACCGCGCCGCCAAGGCAGCGCTCAACATGCTACGGCTACAACTTCTGGCATAATAGGCAATTCCGTCAATGGGGATTTGCGCGAAACCGACACCTGCTTTCCGGCTCTAAAGCCACCCCCTATTCTTCAAGTCTGCAATCAACGATTTGGCGTCAGCAAAACGACTCGCCAGATGTCCTTTCAAACGCCTGAGTTCATCCTCGAGGCGACTGCCCTTCATCCCTTCCTCTTGTTGGAGATACAACTTCGTCGCCGCCACTTCGAGCACGGCGCGATCATGCTCCCTGAGCATCATTGCGGCTGTTTCCAAGTTCGGCTTGCCTTGGGGCTGGGGCACACGAAAATGCGTTGCCAGCAGCGACTTGATCGAATCGCTGACGGCGTAGGAATACTGTCTGATGGGTTCCTCCGTCTCCGGATCGGTACCAATGTCTTGCTGTGTCTCCTCAACGAAACCGGCGGTCGTCAACAGGTCCATCGACACCGCAACGGCCCGAGAGAACGGTCCAAGCTGCCGAATCCTGAAATCGTCGAAGGGCAATTCGTACCCCATCGCCTTCAACAGGTAAACGATCTTCTGCAACTTCACGCGCCCATCAATGCCCCCGCACGCATCGATGACGCAAGCCAGCTTCATTTCGTCCATGTCCCTCATGTGTCACACTCCTTTCCAACGAACAACTTTCTAGTCTAGGGCTCAAGCGACCACTCGTCTCCATGTAATCGTTCCATCATTTGAGCATCGTTTTCGTCGTAGTACAGTCGATATATCTCGGTTTTGATCTGCGAGATGGCATCGATCACCGCTGACAGATTCTCAGCTGGCTTCGGATCGTGCTCCGGTTCCACAAAGTAGATTACACGGTCTTCCTCCTCATCATCGTCCTTGCTCTTCCGGTAGCGAGCATTGCGATATGCAAGATCCTCGAATGCGTCGCGCAAGCATGAAAACTTCAACTCTTTGGACTGGAGATTTGCGACCAATCTAAGGGCATTGTCCTGCTTGTCGCGGTTGTCGAGTTCAATGAATTTGTACGGTTGCTCGCGGTTCACGAGTTGCCGGCACTTCCGCGCGAGCATAGCTTGTAGCTTGCTTGATTCCGGGAGGAGGGACCAATCGATGAATAACGTCCAAACCCGGAAATCATCCAAACTCAGATATTCCGCAGTCTCCACCGGTTGTCCGGCAAGCATTTTGGCAAGTGCAGGTGGGCAATCCGGTCGTGCCCGGTCGGGATCGCCTCCGCAAATCTCACGGGCAAGTTCGAATATGTTCTTGAGCAGGGCTTCGTATGCTCGAGTCGTTTTATGCAAATAGACTTGGAGGTACATAAACTCACGCGCTTGGATGTATTCTTCGACGACATGAATCGCCTTTTGGCTGTCGAAGCACAACCGCCAAACGCCGTCGGGATTGTTTTTCACGGAAACTCTGCCGATCCGCAACGAGTGATGCAGCCATTCAATGTCGAAATGACCATATTTCGGGCCGGCTGCCTGGCTATCGCGTAGCAGGTAGTCCATTCGGTCGGCGTCAAGCTGGCTGCTGATAAAATCCTTAGCGAGCAAGTTTTGCCTGTTCTTCTTGTTGATCAACCCCGTAACGACTTCCACGTTCACGCCGCGGTTTGCGAGGAATTTTCCGAAACACTCTTGGATGATCCGCTCCGACCACCCTTCATGATCTCGTGGATAGCCAGTCGGCGGATTGCTCGCTTCGGGTATTGCCCGCTCAAAGACATGCGAAAACGGCCCGTGCCCCACGTCGTGAAGCAGCGCCGCCACCAATATCTCTCGCCGCAGGTTCTCGATTTCGCTGTATTCAGAGCTTTCGCCCCCATATCGTCCCCGCAACGCGTCCAGCATCCTTCGGGCGAGATGGCAAACGCCGAGACTGTGCGTAAACCGGCTGTGTTCAGCGCCGGGATAGGTCAAAAACCCTACGCCAAGCTGCCGGATGCGACGTAGCCGCTGGAATTCGGGCCGGTCAATCAGATCGAGAATCAATTGCCCCTCATCACCACTGAGTGTGATGAGGTTGTGCACTGGGTCGCGGATGACCTTGTGCAGTTGCTTGGCGGGCTTTCGGGCTTCCATGCCTGAACCTAACAACATCCTAACACATGCACCGCCCGTTGACAAGAGAAATCCTTGCGGATTCTTCAAGGGCTTCGGGGCCGGTTCCCATTATCGGCGGTATGCTAGCGTCGAGCAGCGATATTGGAAACGACTGGATACGGGAGTTTTGACGGTTTGCGCACAGGCCCGATTGTCAGAAAACCGGGCTCCGCCGGACTTATGAGCTATGGAAATTCGCCCCATCATCGGCCTGGAGATTCACGTCCAGCTCGCCACGCGGACCAAGCTGTTTTGCGGGTGCGTGCTGGAGTTCGGGGCGGCGCCGAACACCCGCGTCTGCCCGGTCTGCATGGGCCTGCCGGGGGCGCTGCCGGTGATGAATCGATCCGCGTACGAGTTCGCACTCCGCGCCGGCGCGGCCTTGCATTGCCGCATTCCCGCCGCCAGCAAGTGGGACCGCAAGAGCTATTACTATCCCGACATGCCGAAGAATTACCAGATCAGCCAGTACGATCAACCGATCGCCTCTGACGGGTACTTCGAAATCCCCGCCGCCGACCCCGCCGCGCCGGGGCTCAAGCGGATCGGCATCATCCGCGCCCATCTCGAGGAAGACGCCGGCAAGAACCTGCACGAGGGCCTCGACCACACGCGCGTCGACCTGAACCGCGCGGGCACGCCCCTGCTGGAGATTGTCACGCGGCCCGACATCGCCGACGCCGAAGAGGCGTATAACTTCTGCGTCGAGTTGCAGCGGCTTGTGCGGCACCTCGGCATTTCGGAAGCCAACATGCAGCAGGGTCAGATGCGCTTCGAGCCCAACGTTAACGTGGCGATCATCGTCGACGGCGTTGAACATCGGACGCCGATCAGCGAGATCAAGAACCTCAACAGCTTCCGCTCGGTCCGCAGCGCGATCGACTATGAAATCCGCCGCCAGATCGACGCCTGGGATGCCGACCACGGCTATACCCTGGAGAACAAGGGCAAGCAGAACTACGGCTGGAACGACCGCCTCGAAGTGACCGAGTTTCAGCGCGGCAAGGAAGAATCGCACGACTACCGCTATTTTCCCGATCCCGATCTCGTGCCCGTCGCGATCGATGGCCAAAGGACGAAGCGGCTGGAATCTCAGATCGGCGAGCTGCCGGTGATTCGGCGGCGGCGGTTCGGCCTGGACTACGGGATGACGGAGAAGGATGGCGACGTGATTCTCGCCGATCGCGCGACCGGCGATCTCTACGACGGCGCGGTCGCCGCCGGTGCGGAGCCCCGGTCGCTTGCGAAACAGTTCGTCGGCGTCTGGAACCACCTGGCTTCAGCGAGTGGAAAGTCCGTGGGGCAGCTCGGCATCCTGCCGTCGACCGCCGCCGAACTGGCCACGCTCGTCGCGGATGGGAAGATCAGCGCCGGCGGAGCGGCGCGCGTCGCCGAGGCCGTGCTGGCAGAGCCGTCGAACGCCGGCAATCTGCTTCAGTTGGCCGAGCGCCTCGGCGTGGTGCAGGTCCGTGATACGGCGGCGATGCAGGCGTGGGTGGACGATGCCTTCGCGTCCAACCCCCGGGCCGTCGCCGACGCGCTGGGTGACAACCCGCGGAAGGCCAAGGCGGCGCCGGGCTTTCTTCGCGGGCAGGTGATGAAGATATCGCAGGGCAAGGCGGATCCGAATGCGGTCGGCGAACTGATCGAAGCGAAAATCGAGTCGCTGCGATCGGGCGGCGGCTAGCCGCGCGAGTCTGAATCGAAACGCAACGGACCACGCGACGCATCGGTCCAAAGGACGGTTCACATGGTGAATGACGCGGTTCGACGTCGTCGGCAGGTGGCGATCATCGGCTCCAGCGAGGCGGATGAAAGAATGCTCAAATGGGCCGAGCAGGCCGGCGAGGTCGTGGCCGCTCTCGACGCCGCCCTGGTCACCGGCGGGCGCGACGGAATCATGGCGGCGGCATCGCGCGGTTGTGCGAAGGCCGGCGGCGTCGTGATCTCCGTCATTCCCGGCACGGGCATGGAAGAGGCCAACGAGTATACGCACTATGTCATACCGACCGGTCTCGGTTGGGCGCGCAACGTCATCACGGCGATCGCCGGCGACGTGATTCTCGCCATCGGCGGCGCCGCGGGCACCCTCAGCGAAATGGCGTTCGCCTGGATGTACGACCGGCCGATCGTGGCCCTGTCCGAGAGCGGCGGCTGGGCCGAGCGATTGGCGGGCCAGAAGGTCGATCAACGCCGATCGGATGTGATCGTGGACTGTCGATCCATCGACGAGCTCAGATCGGCATTGGCCTCGGCCCTGCAGCGCACGGCCCATTGATAAGATCGCGCCGGTGCGGGAGGCGCGAAGTCGCCGCCGGGGCGCCGACTCGGACTACGGCGCTTCCGGCTCGATGCCGAGAATCGGCCGCTTCATGCCGCGATCGATGGCGGGCACGAACATGTTCATCACCAGGATCGACCAGTAGCACGCGCACGCCAGCACGCCGTACAGGCGAAGGAAGATCGTCATCGCCCCGATGCATGCGGCGAAGATCACCTGGCCGCGCCCGCGCATCGGCGTGGCGATCATGTCGCCCGCCAGCAGAAAAGCGCCCAGCATGAGCCCGCCGGACGTCAGGTGATAGAATACATACGCCAGGCCCACGGCGCGCCCGTTTTCGTCGGCGAAGACGGGAAACCAATCGTACTGGCCCCCCGAGTCGGCGATCTGAATGGGCAACAGGGCCGCCGCCAGCGCCGCCGTTGCGATCATGGCCACCGGCAACTGCCAGCGCAGGTATCCGCGATAGATCAGATACAGACCCGCCACGATGATCGCCAGCGTGCCCGTCTCGCCGATGCCGCCGGGAACCAGGCCGATCACCGTGTCTTCCCAGGGCGGCAGCCAGTCACGGACAAACGGTTCGTAGCGCAACGAATTCTCCGCCGGAATCCGTCCATCCGCGAAACGCCGCAACGACTGGGACGGCAGGGGCATCTTCAATGCGTCGTCCGTCACGCCGATCTGACTGCGGAACCATCCGGGGTAGCGATGCAATTCGACTTCATCGCCATTGGACAGACTGCCGGTTACCAGGTGCTTCGGCCCCAGGACGGGCCACGACGGGTTCTGCGGACCGAGCGTGAGCGAATTGAGAAAGACGATCTGTACGACGACGCGGCCGAGCAGCGCCGGCTGCCATAGATAGTGGCCGAGTCCGCCGAACAGCGCCTTGCCGATGACGATCGATACGGCGGCCCCGACGAACGGCACGTACCACGCGATCGTCGCCGGCAGGGTCAATGCCAGCAGCAGCCCGGTCAATACCGCGTGCGAAAAGCCGCCGATCACCGGCCGGCCCCGCGACTGCGCGACGATCCAGTCCGCGCCGATGGCCGTGAGAATCGACACCGCGATGACCTTCGCCGCTGCGATTCCGAAAAACACGATGCCGCCGACGGCCACGATGGACGCGCCAAAGGTCCACGCGCGCAAGATCCGATCGTGTGTCGCGCCGCCGAATCGATGCGGCGCCGCGGCGGCGCACCAGGCGCCCGTGGCGATCTGCGGACTCGTGCTCACGACGCCTCCGGTGAATCGCCCACCAGCGACCGGCATCGCCAGATCGCGGCGGACAGCGGCAGCGCCGCGGGGCAGACGTGGCTGCAAAGCCCGCAGTCGATGCACGCCGAAAGCCCAAGCCGATGGCGCACCTCAAACGACTGCTGCGCCTCGAGCTGGAACAATTCCGCCGGATCGACGCCGACGGGACAATCTTCCACGCACCAGCCGCACCGAACGCAAGGCACCGGCGACTCGACGCGATCGGTTTGAAAAAACAAAATGGCCGTCGTGACCGCCGTCACCACCGTGTCGTCGCGATGCAAGGCGATCCCCGTCAGCGGGCCGCCGGACACCGCCTTTTGCGCCCCTTCCGCGACGCCGACGTATTCGGCCAGCGACCGGACCGTCGTCCCGATCGGCACGCGATAGACTCCCGGGCGCGCCACCGCGTCGCCGCTGACCGTGACCACCGCATGCGTCACCGGCCGATCGTCGAACCAGGCATCCGCCCCGGCCCGGATAAACGCCAGCGGAAGCACGGCCGCCCCCACGTCCAGGACCGTGCCCCCCGGCGGAACCTCGCGATCCAGCAACGACTTAGCGAGCATGATCGGGTGGCATTGCGGGTACCGTTCCGAAAGCGTGACGACGTCGATCAGCCGGCCGTACGCCTCGGCGCGAATCCGGCGGACCACCCGCTGATGGCGATGGGGCAGGGCGAAGATGACCCGGTGCGCTCCCAGCGCGTCGGCCAGTTCGCAGGTCATGTCGATCAGGCGCCCCGGCTGCTCGACGAGCGTCCGCAGATCGGAGGCCAGATAGGGCTCGGTCTCCATGGCGTTGATGATCAAGTCCGACGCCCCCGACGCGCCGATCGATTGCAACAACACGTGCCCGGGACAAGTCGGCGAGGGACTGACGACGCCGTGGTCGGCCAGATGTTGGAGCAAGGACTCGCTGCTCCAGCTCGTGCGGCGGGCAGCGGCCTCGTTGCGGCCGTCGGGTTCGAGCACCGCGCAGTCGACGAAGCCGCCCGCGGCCGTCCACGCCCGATCGATGTCCACGATTCGGCCAGAGGTCGGGGCATGTACGGCGACTGCTTCCGCGGCGGCGCGTGACGCGAGGGTCGTACCCCGGCGCACCTCGTCGCCGCGCCGTACCTCGATGTGCGTGGCCAGATCGCCGCGCGCCGTCAGCGGAACGCGCAGCGGCGACGTCGCCGGCATCGTCTCGATGGGCCGGCGCGACGTCACGGCCTTGAAATCCGGGAGAAACAGTCCACCGTCGAAGCCCCGGCGGGGCCCCAGCAAGTCTTCGAGTACCGACATATGCTCGCGTTGTATCCTCTGAAGTGCGAGACGGTCAATCGCACTCGGTGTCGCCCGCTTCGGCGTCTTTCGTGCCGAGCTTGCGGCCGCCGGCGACGCCCAGCTTGGACGGCGCGTCGATGAATTCCAGGATGCGGCGGCCGGTTCGCTCGCGGACCGCCCCGCGAAGTTCCTCGACCGCCTTGCGAAACGGCGCCCCGGTCCGGAACAGAATGCGATAGGCCCGACGGACCTCCTGGATTTCGTCCGGCGTGAACGCCTCCGATCGGCGCAGTCCGAGCGTATTCGGCCCCATGATCTGCGCCTCGTACACCGCCTTCATATACGGCGGGACGTCCTTGGCCACGCGCGACCCGCCGCCGATCAACGCGTACTCGCCGATCCGCAGGAACTGATGCACCAAACTGTATCCGCTGACGATGGCGTGCGCTCCCACGACGACGTGCCCGCTCAACGCGGCGCAGTTGTATACCTTGACGCCGCGGCCCAACTCACAATTGTGGCCGACGTGGGCGTAGCCGAGGATGAAGCAATCCTCGCCGACGACGGTGGCCGATTCGGGCTGTGTTCCGCGGTGAATCGAGGCGAACTCGCGAATGATCGTGCCGGACCCCACGCGGCAATAGGACCGCTCGCCGGAAAAGTGGAAGTCCTGCGGCAGGTGGCCCACCACCGCGCCGGGGTGAATCTCCACGCGGTCGCCGATCTCCGTCCACCCGGAGATGAACGCGTTCGGATAAATCCTGACGCCCTCACCGAGCCGGACGGGTCCTTCGATGACCACGTTCGGTCCGACCTCTGCGGAGGCGGGCACGTGCGCCTTCGGATCGACGTGCGCACTGGCGTGAATCGGCATGGGGCGGCGGCTCCCTCGGTCGCGGCGGCGATCGCCGGCGCATCGTAAGAGCCGGCCGTCCGCCTGAAAAGCGTCACGACGACGGTAGGTCGCCCGTCGCTTCCAGCACGCCTTCGGGTGAGGCGTTGAAATACGTTTCCTTCAGGACGCGCCAGGTCTCGGGAGGAATCAGCAGTTTGACCGCAACGACCAGTCCGACGACAAGCAGCGCGAAATAGAACGGGTAGAACATCAGCCGCCACGGCATCCTTCGCCGTCGCCGCCGTTTTCGTTCCGGCCCATCGTGGAGGGTGTGTTTCATTTGTCCGCCTCGAGCGGTTCCGCACTCCCGCGATTCTAGGTGAATGTCCCGCCGGCGTCCTCTTTCGCCTGTCCGCTTCAGGGAATTGCGCGGCTTTTGCGGCTATCCGCCCGTCGTGTATGATCCCAATTCTTTTCCGGACTTGAGAGCCACCGCCCGTGAAGCTGCACATCGTCAACGAATATGCGCCCCTGGAAGCCGTCCTGGTGCACCGGCCGGGCGACGAGATCGACCGCCTCACGCACGACAACATGCACGCGTATCTCTTCGAGGACATTCCCTTTCTCGACCGCATGCGCGAAGAACACGACGAGTTCGTGGACGTCATGCGCGAACGCGACATTCGCGTGATCTATCTCGATCGGCTCGTCGCAGACCTGCTCGACAACCATCCCGACGCGAAAAAGATCCTGATCGACCAGGTCTGCGCCGCCGAGAACATCCCGGCACTGGCCGAAGACCTCGAGGACGCCCGCCAGTTCCCTAACGAGCTGCTGCTTTCGTCATTGTTTCGCGGCCTGACGCACGGCGAATATCAGGAAATCAGCGGTCGTCCGCCACTGCCCGGCGCGACGGCGCGAAGATTCATCCTCCGGCCGATCCCCAATGCTTACTTCAGCCGCGACCCCGCCGTCATCGTTGGCCGCGCGGCCATTTCCTGCAAGATGCACTACGCCGAGCGCGTCCGCGAGACGATCCTGACGCGGGCCGTCATGGAGTATCACCCCGAATTCGCCGGCAACCCCATCACCTACGGCGGCACCGACGCCCCGCGCGAAGATCGGCCCTTTACCATCGAAGGCGGCGACGTCATCGTCCTCAACGAGGAGGCGGCCCTCGTCGGCGTCAGCGAGCGCACGCGAAGCGAGACCATCGAAATGCTCGCCCGCCGGGCCTTCGAAGCCGGACACGTGCGCCGCGTCTATGAAATCCCCATCCCGAGCGAGCGGACCTTCATGCACCTCGATACGGTCTTCACCATCGTCGATCGCGGCATGGTCGTCTGGTATCCCGGCGTCATGGAACACGTCAAGGAAATCTTTCGCTTTGAGCCCGACGGCGAACGAGGCGTCGCGCGCCGGACAGATTCGCGTTCGCTCGAACAGGTGCTGAGTGACGAGTTCGACGCCCCCCTGACGATCGTGCGCACCGGCGGCGGAGACGAGCACTACGCCCGGCGGGAGCAACACACCGACGGAACGAATATCCTCGCCATCGCCCCGCGCGTCGCCTGCACCTATCAACGCAACACGCGGACCATCAAGGCCATGAAAGAGGCGGGTATCGAGGTGATCCCCGTCGCCGGCTCTGAGTTGGTTCGCGGCCTCGGCGGGCCGCGCTGCATGACCATGCCCCTGCGGCGCGGAAGCCCTTGATCGACAGGGGCCGCGACGGCGCATCACCGAGCCGCGACGGCGCATCACCGAGCCGCGACCGCCTGCCCTTGACCTCCGCGCAGCGGATGTCACAGGGTCAGGGAGCGGGTTCCATGCGACGATGCGCATCGAAGTGAAAGCTCGTTGGCTGACGTGCGCTGCGCGCAAACCTATCTGAACTGATGACCGTACGAATACGAGCGGAAGAATCGTCGCGGGTTGTTGCGTTCCTGGCCTTCATTGCCCCCGAATCGGTCGAAATAATATTCGACGTAGTTCGTCGCCTCTTCCGTCTCGATCGGGCCGGCGGCGCTGGGCCACGCCCCGCGGGCGAATTCCGTGGACAGCGGATACGAGGGTTCGGTCCCGAACAGCAACGTCGCCGATCGCGCCGCCACCGGCGCCGGCCACTCGATTCCCTTGCTTTCGGCGCAGCCGCCAAGGGTCAACAGACCCCCCGCCAGCGACAGGCCGACCATCATGGTACGAAAAGTGTTCATCCCCTCGTCCCCCCGGACCCTGCCGATTATATCCCGCACGTCGCGCGCCGGGGCGGCCGGGCGTGGTCGTTCGCGCCATCATGCCGTCAAGACGCGCGGAAAAATCGGGTCCGCAGGGGGAATAATTGCGGACCATCCGTCTGCGCCGCCTGCAACGATCGCGCCCCGATCGGGCACCGGGGCCACGTCGGTCCGCCTACGCGCCGGCCAGCGCCAACATCAGCGCCTTCTGGGCGTGCAGGCGATTCTCGGCCTGGTCGAAGATCGCCGAGTTCGGCGTCCGCGTCACGTCGTAGGTGATTTCCTCGCCGTAGTGCGCCGGCAGGCAGTGCAGCACCACGCAGTCGGGCTTCGCCCGGGCCATCACACCCGCGTTGATTTGATACGGTGCGAAAACCTTCTTTCGCGCCGCGGCCTCCGCTTCCTGCCCCATGCTCGCCCAGACGTCGGTGTAGAGTGCGTCCGCATCGCCAGTGCCGGACTCCATGTCGTGCGTCACGGCGATCTGCGCCCCGCTGGCGCCGCCCAGTTGCCGCGCCTCGGCGAGCACCTCTGGCGCCGGCTCGTGCCCCGCCGGGCAGACGATGGTGACGTTCATGCCGGCGATGGCCCCGCCGAGCATGAGCGAATGGGCGACGTTGTTGCCGTCGCCGCAATAGACGAATCGCAGCCCCGCCAATCGGCCCTTGCGCTCCTGAATCGTCTGAAAGTCCGCGAGAATCTGGCACGGGTGCTCGTGGTCCGACAGGCCGTTGATGACCGGCACGGTTGCGTGCTTTGCCAGGTCGGCGACGATGTCGTGTCCGAAGGTGCGGGCCATGATCAGATCGACCATGCGCGACAGGACGATGGCGATGTCCTCGGTCGTTTCGCGTTTTCCCAGACTGATGTCGGTGGGGGCCAGGTAGATGGCGTGCCCGCCGAGCTGCGTCATGCCCGCCTCGAAGCTGACGCGAGTCCGCAGCGAGGGCTTCTGGAAGATCATGCCCAGCGTCCTGCCGGCGAGCTTCTGGCGGTATTCGGCGGGATGTTTCTTGACCTTCGCGGCCAGATCGAGAACCAGCGCCAGATCCTCCGGCGACAGGTCCGTCATCGTTGAAAAACTGCGACCGGCAAGCGACGTCGACATTCCCGGATTCTCCATGTAAAAGTGTCGGAATCTCTCGGAAAGTCTAGCGGCGAGTCGGCCTTGTCAAAAGCCCGTGGCCGTTGAAATCGGGCAGTTTGTTCGAATCGGCGATGTCGATTCCTCGGGTACGATGCGATGCAAATCCTCACCGATTACGAAAACCGATCGGTCCGCCTGACCGTTGAGCGTCTGGCCCACATCCGAGAACACCCTGAGATGATCTGTAGTGTTTCACGCCAAATGAGACTTTTTGGCCTTCTGGTATAAGGATGGTTTCTCCGGTATCCCTGAGGAGGAGCCAGCTCCGCAGGTTCCTCCTCAGGCCCCACGTCCTTGGGCTTCTTTCCC